>Ga0208134_1000026_pt1 | contig 72721 bp, 75 predicted proteins | sample VirMetDEL_Mar_31_FD_184515 | JGI IMG/M metagenome (GOLD analysis project Ga0208134, IMG submission 184515) | Aqueous microbial communities from the Delaware River and Bay under freshwater to marine salinity gradient to study organic matter... | ecosystem: Environmental > Aquatic > Marine >...
TATAAGAGAAGATACGTAGACTACTATAATGAAGAAACACTAAGAGGGTATAAAACTTCTTCTTTTAATGAGCTACCTGGAGATTCTGTTTTAAACCTTCTAGATAATTATTATGGTCAAAGAGATCCCGATGGTCGTGTTCCTTTAGTTTTTACATACAATACTAGAAATGCTAACGTATTAAAATTTTCTTTTGATAGTAGCCCTTACAAGGCATCCTTTTTAGATTACTCTTCTGAATCAACTTTTAACTTATTGGATCAGGCGTTTGATATCGAAGAGGTCATAGCAGATAATTCTATCTATACGGATTCTTTAGGACAGTTAATAACTTTCCTTGCCGATGAGTTAAACAAGGCTAGGGAACAAGATAACTATAATGATGATGTTATAGGTTCTTTAAAAACTGCGTTAAAATCCAAGGGTGCTCTAATGTATCTTGGATCTCTAGATTATATCACAGAACCTGAAACGACTAAAACAAAGCCTACCGATACCACAACTTTCTTACAAGCTGTTCTAATTAGAGCCGCTTTTAAGTCGGGTAAACTTAAATCAAGCCCACCTGGAAAAAACTTTTTGAATGAATTAAACATTTTAAGAAAAATAAATAAGTATGTTATTGACGTTAACCTTAAAACTCTTCCATTTTTCAATCTTCAATCGTCTTTGAGCCGCCCATGCATCTTACATGGCAACTCTAATTATGTAGTAGGTTCCAAGATTTCAGAAAGAATGAGGAGTGATGATGAGTATGGAGGAGGAGCAGAGTCTTTTTTTAATGGAAAGTACATAGTGGTGGAAGTTAATCATCACATGGATCCTACTAATTCATACTCAGAATTTAAGTTAGCAAACAACGACTACGGAACTAATACCAGCCTTACTAACTCGGTTTGGACTGAATTATTTTCTGAGGCATTAAAGGGAGCTAGAGAGGCAATAGAAAACGATAAAAAACAAGCGGAGGCAGCTAAAAGACTCGCAAATAGTGCAGACGCAAAGAGAGCAGCCGCAGAAGCGAAAAGAAAGGAATCGAACACAGGCAACGGAGGAGGCAAATGAATGTACTAGTGGGAATTGTAGAAAGTTTTAACGATGCTACCGAAACTGGAAAGATGATTGTATCCTTCCCTTCGTTAGACAACAGAGTAGAGACGGTTACCTATACTTCTCCTTACTATCGCATGAATTCTGGAGGTATGGTGGCAATACCTGAGATAGGAACAGAGATTTTAGCTCTGCATAATACTAATCCAAACGATGGAGAGAGTTTATTCTACTTTTTATCATGTGTGATATCGGAAAAGTACAGAGGAGGTTCAGATGAATTTTTGCAAAACCCTTCTCCAGGAAAGCAATCTCGCGCTAGGATAAATCCAAACTTCACTCCGTTTAATAATAACGACACTAAAGCTAAGATATACGCTAAAGATGGAACTCCAGTAACTCAAGCATTCACTAACACTGCGGGAGCAGGATTATACATTCACAGGGATTTCGAAAAAGTACCGATAGCTAATGATGTCACTTTAAAGTCGGAAGGAGGAAACGAAGTAAACGTAGGTAGTTTAGGAGTTCAGATATCAAATGAGGAAGGGGACTCCGTAGTTCTAACAGGTGCTACAAAGAATGACATGTATGCAAAGAGGGGACTATACATCGAGACTACTGGTCCTCAAGAATACAAATGTGTTAACTCAGATATTAACATGAGAATTCTTGAGGGTGGCGACGTAAATATTGAAAACAATTCTGCTGGTCTTCGATCTTTGGGCAAATGGTTTGGAAATATTAGATTAAAAAGTAGGTTTCGTAATATAGACTTAGTAGCAGGTTCTCCCACTAGTAATGTAAATATAATTACACCTGGAGCTAACATACAGGTTGACGGACTAGGTAATATAAAAATACTATCTACAGGTGGATTAAATTTTAATACTATTGGATCTATGAATTTTACATCTAACACAGGGGATATCAACTTAACATCATTGGCGGGATCCGTAAATTCTTACGCCGGTATGGCTATATCTACGCAGGCTACAAATTACTTTAAGAACACTAGTGATGACAATTTCGCTGGTGCTACTGTAGATACGAATAGTGCAATTGCTCCTTTCCCAGTTCCACCTCCTCTTGCAGCATCACCTCCTGATATTACAGCTAATGATTACGGAGATCCTTTAGGAGCAATTTAATGGCTTTTGACGCAAAAACATTTTTAGAATCAGATCCTAGTAATAGTTTAGGAGGTTTAGGGGCTAGCTTTGGATTGCCTAGCTGTATGTTAGGTCTAGCAGCCGATGTATTAGGTCTTATACCTGCTCCTATCCTCTTGGCGATGAGGCAAGCTATTGAGTTTGCTCAAGCATTAGCAGACGCTGTTATTAAAAGAATTAATTCATACATTAGGGATTTATTAGGTATTTCATTATTCCCTGACAGAGATGGGTTTAAAGGATACTTCTCTGAGTTCTCCAGATTTAAGATGGATGTTCTTTCTGGAATCGTAGGTGCCATAGCTGGATTTGCTGCTTTCGCGCAGGCAATACAGCAAGCCGCTGAAGAATTAATGGGGAGATATCAGCAAGCTGTTGATTGCCTCGCTGCCTTTAAAAAGTCTTTAGATTTTCAGAATGGAAATGCAGGAGAGAGAAGAGCGGAGTTAGCTGCCCTTGAACCTACTGGATACGATAATATGATAAACTCCCAGTTTGGAGTTTACTTTCAGCAATCTCAGCAAGCTCAACAATTTAGCGATGAATGTCAGGATCAACTAGATGTTATTGATGGAATCTTATTAGAAAGAACTTTAAACCCTTCTTTAGAGCCTGGAGATTTGCCTGATGAAGTTGTAGAGTCAGTATTCCGTTTGGAAGCTGGACCTCCTAAGTCTACCCTTGGTAAGTTTGTTCTCTCTGTTGATGGTCTGTATTATGACTCCAAGACAGATGGGATTACTCCGGCGTTGCTTGAGTTAGATAATAGAAAGAAGGATCTAGATCTTCTTGATGAGGGAGGGTTTGATAATCCTGACCTTTGGAAACTAGAATATGATCCTAGCTTGGGTGGTAGGGGTGCTCCGACAACTTCAGATGAGCTACAGTATTACTTCAATAGTATCCTAGATCCTAAGTTATTAGATAATTCTCAAGCATTATTAAACTTCTATAATGCGGATGAGCTTTTATTGTCTTTGGAAGGGCAGAAGGATAGAAAGGTATTTGATGTTTCATCTGAGATTCAAGAGCTAATAGATGACGGGGAGTCACAGGCGGTGATATCTAATCTTCGTCAAGTTATGCTGTCTGAGACCTCTCATTTCCAGGATAAGATAAATAAACGTAAGAAGCAAATTGAGCTTGCTGTTAAGGTTCCTAATTTCTTAGGTAATGGACCTCAATTCACTCCTGGCAATGTTCCTGTAAATGATTTCTCTTACTTAGCTGGGTCAAACTTTTTACTAGATATTGAAAATCAAAGAAGCATTACTATAGATCAAGCAGATGTTACAGGCGTTGTCTTGCCTTTAGAGATTAAGTATACTGACAAGATTGAGACTAATGATCCTGTAGTGTTGGATCATATTCTATTGAGTAATGTGGCTAAGGGAGAAATAATTAGTAATCCTTCTAGTCCTGCTGCTCCTACTCTCCATATTAATGATCGTATATCGGAAGATGGGTTAATTGGTTTGTACAACTATCTGACTGTGCAATCAAGTTTACCTTCGGGAACTGACTTTGGAGTTCATAATAGCAGTAGATTAGGAGGAGGTTACGCTTCTCAAATAATTGGGTCGGTATCTAGCGTCTTTAATAAGGGTCTAGGTATACCTTTCTTAAGCGGGGTAGCGTTGCCTAGTAAGGATGATAACTCAGTGATTGCAAGTATGGGATCTTATGTTAAGCTTCCTTCTAAGAATGAGTTTAAAGACTTCTTGTATAACAGCGAGGGTGCAAGCCTTGAGAACTGGATATATGTTCCTAGCTTAGATAACGCCAATGCAGGCTGGAACGTCAATGACAATAGTACGATGGGATTGTATCGCCTCATATTAGCTAACGAGAATGTAGGAATAGCGCAAGGCAAGGAACCTCAGCCAGACATAGATAATTTAAATTTAGATTCTGGAACGGATGTTGTAAGAGGTTTAGTATACGGTTTCACAAGAGATAGAAGATTCACACAAGGGTTAGAGCCTAGTAATAGTGATTCAGACAATAGCGTTGAAAACAGCGTTTTAGTTTTAGCACCAACTCAATCCTATGATTCTTCTAGCGCAGGATTTATTGCTAATAGAACAGCAAACTGCAATAAGGATTCCTACTACGGGATGACGATTCCTGTGTGGCAAATAATAAACAACAAGTCATTATCTAGTTGCGGAGAATCGTTTTGCCAGTTATCGGTATCCTTAGATCCTGTTGAGGATAAGATTAGCGTTTATCTTGATGGTACTTTGCTATCCACGTCTAGCTACCAAGGAGTATTTGGAACAACCAAGGTTAATTCAACATTCAAGGCTCCTTCCGTATACCAAGATAATTCCTTTGAATACTCGGCAGGACCTTATCTAGATTCTTACTTTACTCCTTGGATTATAGGAGGCGGTTATACGGACGGGTTCTCAGCAGGAAACTTCATGGGAGGAGAGTATGGAGGAAAGGTTAGTGGCCTGAAGGGTTACGTAGGTTGTAGTAGATTTTATTCAAAGCCACTTAGTGATGGTGAGGTACTAAATAACTATAACGCTACTAAGAATTTCTTCAAGAATATATCTCTAAAAGAGGATTGGGAATCTGTCATAAGTGAGTAAGGATGGTAGATAAGTATTTTGTAAACTGTAGAGGGGCAACTTTCAATAAAGTCCATACTGATGAGTGGGATAAGTCAGGAGGTCTTCCTAGGATGAGCACTCCTTTTCAACCAGTCACAGTTGATTACGATAAGGATTACATGACCTTTGCAGGGTCTACTAAAACTTCTAATTGGCTTCATTGGAATGATGACGAAGCTAACAGTCAACTAGATTATTTATCTAAAATAGGGGTAAATCTAATAAGGGTATACGCAGACCTGTTTACCTGGGATGCTTTAGGTAGTAGATATTTGCAATCGGTAGAGTCTCTAGCAAAACTATGCAACTCCAAAAAAATGTATATTCAATGGGTATTATTTGATGGATATACTCAAGACGATACTCCTTCTACCAATCATTCATTAGGGTATCTAGATCCCTCTACTATCCCTGAGGCGATGTCTTGGGGAATTCGTAGATGGCAGAGGTGCCCTACTATTAACGAGAATAGCATTAGCGGAACCAGAGATTACTTTAAGTTAGTGGAGGACATTCCTAGTAGATCAGGTTCCTCATTATCTCCTAAAGTAGAATCTTACATATCTGATATGTTGTCAACCGCTGGAAAGTACAGATCGGCATTGTCGTGGGAAGTAATGCACGATGTCAACATTCTTGATACTGAGACTAATGCATATTCTTTTTTAATTGCTGCCATAAACAAGGTGAATTCGTTAAAGACTGCAAATCAAAAAACTACAATTTCGTCAAAATACTTAAATGCGTATAGTACTAAGGGGTCTAATGGTACACCCGATGTATACGATAGCACCTTAATAGAGCAAGTAATTCCTTTACTTGACTACGCTTGCGAGCTAACAATTAATTTTACAATTTTAGGCTTTATAAATTCTTACAGGAGATTACTTGATTTTTCTTCTAAAACTAAAAAGCCTTTTATGCTGATAGATTCTTTTAATGAGTCTTTATTGACTCCTTCTGAATTCTTTACTTTTGCAAAAGATTTCAATGTTGGAGTTATTTGTGAAGGCATGGTTGATCGAGCCATGAGTAGAAAGCCTAACAATGATACGAAAGGTATTTTGTATGATGACGGGTCTTGCAGAAGAAGTGTTGACGCTAGTGCTGTAAAATCTAAGGCATCTAATGACGGCATAGGGTTCACTAAATTAAGTTTACCTTCCGAGAAAACTGATTTCAACAATCTGTATAGTAAAGTAGCTTCTAGCTTTGAGAGGTTTGAAGCTCATGGTGACTTTGGTTATTGGACCTTTTCTTCGATTCATGAGGCTCATGAGGGGTACCCTGAGTTTTCGGGAACGCCTATAGGTTATCTGCCCATGGCATCTTCAGTATCGTCTACCAAGAACGGATGGGGAGTCGTAGGAGATGGGTTAGGCTACGGTTATGAGAGTAATTATTTATTTTCAAGTCTTAAACTTTGGGACCAGTATGGGAACCAGAACTTCGCAAGCTGGAAACTATTCCAACATATATCCGATCCTGTAGAAAGGGATAAGCAGGGATCTAAAATGCTGGCAAAGCTTATAAGGCTAACCCAAGACTTGGACATGACATTCGGACATAATTTTCACAATAGCGAAGGGTATTCTATACCAAGTTTAGTGTCTTTTGCTACTCAAAATAATGTGCAGACTTATGCTTCGGGGTATTTGCCAACGTCCCTTACTAAAACTAGTAAGTACAATAAGAGTCCTTTAGTGGGGAGTCCTAAACTTCTTTCAAACTTATCTCCTTCTGATGGAGGGTACAGGCAATCAGTTACCGAATTAGATAAACCTCTTTGTTATTGGAATAGGCCCTCGGGGGCAGAATTCGCCAGCGGATGCTGTGACTACAGTGCAGCTATTACTGTAGGGACCATGGATACGGAATATACTGATATCTTAAATACAAAAATTGATTGGTCCTCTTACGACACTGATTTCTTCTATTGGTCGGCATATTTGTATAATGCTTACGTTGAAGCTAATAATAGCTTAAAAAGTTATCTAGAAGCATTAGGAGATCCTAGGGTATCGAGCTACTTAGTTACCCAAACCCCAGTGGTAATAAGCTAGTATACCCTTCCCCCTTTAGCAATATGATTATGTTTAATCATTGCTGCTGGCAATACTTCTTCCGCATTTAAAGACTCTTCATAGGTGTAATTGCTTAAGTAGTTTTCTAACTTATTAATTACGTCATCTGCTGAGGTTCCTACAATCACTAAATTTTGATAGACAGTCCATCCTTGAGGGACAAAAGGAGTACTGTTTATTCCTGCATATATACTTCCGTATTGCATACCCATGTACATCTTTTGGCCGTAAGGGTCGTTATCCCATAAACCTCTACTAAATTTAGTAGCCCTAGCATCCCCATTGTTTGCCGTGCCATCATCAGTTATGGTACCACTTACAGCATAATTAGTAATATCACTGATAATATCTGTAGGGTACATCCAATTACTTGCGACATTTGAAGGACTATTTCCTTTATTAGGAGACATTACGTAGTATTTTCCTACTGCTACAGAAGATAGATCTCCAGGAGCATCATCATTTCTTTCTTGTATTACCATAACCTTTCTACTTCCTAGCCAGTGCTCAGAAGGAGAAACTCCATATATAGATGTAGAGTCTGTATATCCTTCAAATTTAGAAGTAAACTTAACATATCCGTCCGCACCGCTTGTTACTACTTGTGCAAGACTCATAAAGTTTCCAGAAGCATCTGCTCCTTGAGTATTATCTCCTTTGTAGTTGTAAATAACTTTTAACGCTTGCCGAAACTGACTTGATGCCTGAAGAGGAGGGAAAGCACTAAAAGTTACTCCTAATTCAAGAGCTTCCTGCCCAGAGACGCTGGTTCCGTTTGAGAAAGTAATCTTATGAACAGGCAGTCCCGACAACTTTATTTTTCTTTTATTTTCAGGAGAATAAACATACATTTCATTCATTCTTCCGTCTATAGTTCCTCCTAAAAGGGAGTTATAAGTCCCCCCTGTTCCCGCAAAATCAGCTTGCGACTCATGCCAATACTTCATAGTATCAAATACTTTGTTTTTAATTTTATCTGATAGTTTTACATCATTAGATTTTAAATAAACATCTGAATTTCTGTAATTATCAATACTAAACTTGGAAGATAAGTATACCCCATATAACTCTCTGTGTACTCCTTCTACTCCATTATGATTCACATCTTTTTGGAGGTATAGTCTTTGACCTCCGTTAAATATTTGATTTGTATCCACTGCTCCTCTTTCTGTAGCATTAATTGGTGTATCTAAAAATCCTTTTCCTACACCCTTCGAATCCCAATAATCACTTACGGAACTATTGGAGTAAGTGAACGGATATAAATAATAGGGGAACGCAGTAGGATCCCCTGAAGTTGCACCACCTCCCTTCAGTTCTCCTCCGAAATCCACAGGATACATGCCAGCTTTTATACTTCCTGAGTCTCCATCAATATCTACTTTAGAGTAGCATCCTACGGCGTTTGACTGCTGAAAAAAACCATGTATCTTTTCTGGAGTAAATGACCTAGCTTGAGTAATGCCTTTAACTTGTCTATACATTAACTGGCCCATTGCTGATCCTGGAATAGGGTTGTAGTATGTTAGGGGAAGGGGAGGGTCAAAGTATAGATCCTTTAGAGCGTAATCCTCCTCACTAGTACCAGTTGAGATTGCGTAAGACGCAAGGAAATCATAAAAGGCTCTAAAGGAGTCTTGTACTTGATAATCGCCATAGGATTGCGCCCCGTATCCGAAAAGTCCATCTGGTTGCGTAATGATTGCCCCATCGGCATTCTCACACTCTGCCGATGGTTTGCTTATCCAAACGTCAACCATCCGACCACTATTCTCATCTACCAATAAAGTGTTATTACCAATAGTGATTACGTTATCTCCCGCGTACTTAGACTGAGTTCCTTCTTTGTAGGGCTTATACCAGTCAAAATACCAAGATAAAACTCTGTCATAATCAAATCCCCACCTGTTAGTACCGTATCCGTGCCTAATAGCTTCTCCCCCAAATCCTTGGTCAGTGTCATTAAAGTCTAAAAGGGCTGAAACCTCATCAGAAGCTAGAGTTCCTGATCCGAAATATTTTACATCATCCCAAGCTGATGCTTGAAATCTTCCTGTTACAAAATGGTATTCGTCTTCAAAAAACGCTCTCCTAGTGTTATTAATGCTTAAACTAGAAGTATCTACTTTTGGACGTGATTGCAGATTAGTAAGTGATTTTTGATTTGTTCTAGTAAGTTGAGGTCCGTAATCGGCAGAAGCGTTAATAGACTCTCCGCCAAGTGGAAACTCTTCTGAGTTAATGTATCCGTAATTAGGAGTTCTTGGGACAAAATCGTCGTGATGCTCTCTTGATATTCTAGCCATGGTATATTGAGGTAATTTGTATACTGCCTCTAAATATCTATACAGATACATTTTTCTGAATATTTTAAAATGGCAATTTCAAGCAACACAACAACTTTTGGAAATTTAGTTCCGGGGCCTATGCAGAGACCCGTTACAGGTCAGGATCCTAGATTAGTAGGTTTAGAGTACCCTGTACCTGTTGACCCTAAAAACGGATACTTCAGCAAGATGTCGGGACTATCATTAGTTAAGTCTAATTTAAGGTCTATTTTAAAGACGGAAAGAGGCGAGCGTTTTATGAGACCTGATTACGGGTGCAATTTGCGTAAGTTTCTAATGGAGCCTTTAGATGCTGTGACCTTTTCACTGATAAAAGAAGAGATTGTCATTGCCATACGTAGATACCTTAGCACAGTTTCTTTAGGAAAGGTTCAAGTGTTTGAAACTGTAGATTCTAACTTAAAAGTAAATCTCTTTTGCAACTATAGAAATTTAACTTCGACTTCATTTAATGTCGGTGTAAGGATATAATGGTAGTATTTTCAGGAACGGTTCAATCAGATTTTTTAAAGAAACTTCCTTCTGAACTGGACAATAAGCAGGGACTCATAAATTTCGCTTCGTCGGACTTTAATTCTTTACGATCTAATCTGTTATCGTATGTAAAAGCTAATTTTCCTTTAGATTATAATAACTTTGAAAGCTCTGACTTTGGAATGTTATTACTTGAGATGATGGCAGCGGTAGGGCACATTCAATCGAATAAGTCTGATTACCTTGCTAACGAAAACTACATTGGAACGGCACGTAGTAGGGATAGTGTAAAGAGATTGATGGAGCTTATAGGGGTTCGGATGAAGGGTCCTATTGCTGCTGCTGCTAACGCATCCGTTACATACACTACGAACGCTGTTGCTGCTCCTTCTTCAATGACAGTAGCGGCTGTTGATAGAGTTAAATCAATTACGTCTCCTGAGGATGGAGCTACGTTAAGTTATACGTTATACAAAGTAAACTCAAACGGAACTGTAGACTTAACCACTCCTTCAGTTGATTTAGAATTTGAAGTTTCTTCTTCAGGCGGCACAGTCTTGGTTACGGATGCGGTATTGTTGGAAGGAGCTTTGGTAAGAGAGAGGGGGACCTTTACGTCTCCTGAATCTATCCAATCAATCAATCTAGGTCAAGCCCCTTACATTGAGAAAAGTGCTCAGGTGTACCTAGAAGGAAATCCTCTAACCGAGGGAATTTATAAGGAAGAAGAAAATATCTATTTCGCCTCCGGCGGCACAGATAAGGTTTTTCAGGTAACTACTGATGAAACTTTTAGGGCTTCTCTTTTGTTCGGGGATAACAGTATTGGTCAAAGCCCTTCTATAGGAGATCAATATACTGTCACTTATCGAGTTGGAGGAGGAACTAGAGGTAATATCGCAAATGGATCTTTAAACATTCCTATAACCATTACTTCCACGCTTGGCGCAGCTACGGAGCAGATTCAAGGAACCTTGGAAAATACTAGTGTAGGAACTGGAGGAAGAGGTGCCGAGTCTATAGCTCAAGCTAAAAGATATGCGCCACTAGTGTTTAGAAGTCAGGACCGGCTTGTAACTCTTTCTGATTATAAGGGGTTTGCTAATTTGTTTGCCTCTAACTACGGAAGCACTGGGAAGGTCACAGCCACCGTTAGACGAGCTTATTCTTCCGCTAATATGATAGACTTGTTTGTATTAGAACGAGCCTCAGACAGGCAACTGAGGCGTGCTACGAAGGAGTATAAGAGACAGCTTCTGGCTGAGATACAAGACAAGAAGATGCTTACGGATGAGGTTGTCATCGTTGACGGATTAATCAGAACTTTAGATTTGATAGTAACTTTAACTGTAGATTCTAAATTCAGAAGAAATGAAGCTCCTTTAATTCAGAGTGCAAGAGCGTCCATTGAAAACTACATGAACATTGATAATACTGACTTTGCGGAGCCTTTCGTTCCTCAGGATCTTATTAGAACTGTTCTAGAGGATGAAACTAATATTAGATACGCAACGGTTGACAATGTGGAATCTGCAATTACAGTAGGCTTTAATGAAATCATACAGCTTAATAACTTAACTGTCAAGGTAAATTACATCTAATGTCGGGTAAGACTTATTTAAGAAATCAAACATACTTTAAGCCAAATTACTTTAAAGCATTAAAGTACATTCTTCCTGAGTATCTCTATGAAGATGATATCGAGGGAACCGCTAAGGACGTTGATGTAGTTGACACTTTAATCAACTCTCATTTAGATATCGCTAATAACATATCTTCTGTGTTACATGTTAGTGCTGTTTCGCAGGGCTTGTACAGTTCCATAGATTCCTTTAAGGGCATAGCTCCATTTTTTGTAAAGCAAAATCAACTAACCAACATTACTACTCAAGAGTTCGAAGATGATGTTCTTACTTATTTTGACAGGACGTTTGCTAGTTTTGAGAACTTAAATGAGTTTGACCAGTTCCTAGAGGATACTTTACTTCCAGCTATAAACTTAAACAATCCTGACTCTACTTACTTTGGAAGTATAGGATCCACCTCCGCTATACACAATTATTTAATAAATAAATTATCTTGGATGTATTTTTTAAATACTTCAGGAGATTCTTTTGATCCCTCTTCTTATGTCAAGGGTTTAATAACAAGTAGTTTATTTGTAGGCAATCCTGTAAGCATTAGTGACGGTATCAAGGGATTGACGGAGTTTGTATGGAGAAACGAAATGGGGGACTACTATCCTTCAAGTTTGTTTGCCCCTGGATCATCTGCTTCTTTGAGTGGGACACAGCAATTAGATAAGTTAAAGACCTGGGTTGATGTAGCTTACTCCCCTCTTTATGCTGACAAATCCGACTTTACTGTTAGAGATAGATTTAAAACCTTTTCTGAAAACAGTATAAAGTATACTGATAAGGTTGAAAGTGGTCCGTTCGCCAGATTGATTAGGTCTTTATCTTTCCTAGCTTTTGACATCAACAATCAAACTGAGGAGATTGCTTCTCTATACGATATAGATGATTGTCCTGATGATTACCTTCCTCTTGTAGCTCAATTAATTGGTTGGGATTTATATGGGGATGATGCGAATAAATGGAGGTTACAACTAAGAAACGCTGTTTCAATTTATAAAACTATTGGAACTAAAAAAGCAATTCAACGTACTGTAAATACTGTTTTTCCTAAAGATAAATTTCCCATTGAAAGTAGGATTACTGAGATGTGGGAGTCTTATGTTCCTTATCTAATTTACTACGCTTTAGCTACGGAGTCCGATAAGTTTAAAGACTTCCAGACATGGAATCGTGACGAAGCTGAAAACATGGATGTTGAAGGTTACTCAACCAACAGCATGGATGAAAACATTAGGATGGCTGTCGATAGGATTCTACTAGAAACAGTCCAGCAGTTCCCTGATAGTTTCTCCCTAACTTATTGGATTGAACAATCAAGTTTATCGTTTAATTACAGAGGAAGAGTATATCCTATTCCTCCGTTTGAAGAGTATCCATACTATGTTAACGTAGAGCTAAACCAAGATATGATCAGCTTTATAGCTGATAGATTAGCTTGCTTTGGAGTTAGACAGGAGTTTGCTTTAGATGTTAGCTCCTACATATCTTCTAATGCATTGAACGTCGATGATGAACCTCGTGCAGGGTCATGGCTATTATTTACGTCAGGTTATAATTCTCCTCCAAATCTTGATAACCTTTTATTGAACCTTAACGATAACAGGTTTGATTACGCTAGCTTGTGGTCAGGTAAATCTTCTCACTTTAAACTTGTTTTAGATGCTTCTGAATTTGATTTTACTAAGAAAGGATTGACTGGCGTTGACTCCGGGGATGCTATTGGACTTTTATCTCAGTCTGTGCTTAGGAGTGCTCCTGCTCACTCCATACCTTTAATATCCTTAGAAGTTTCAGGAGAACCTGACTTAGTGTCCTTGGAGGGTAGTTCCCTTCCTTTAATATACTACGACGATACAGAGATAGATGTTGGTGCTGGAAATAATTACTTCACTAAGGGATTCTCTTTTAACAGTTATAAGAGAGGAGTTAATCCTGGGGGAAACGAAATTCAAAGATCTGCTACCGAAAGCTTGGTATCTCCTGAGTTTCTAACAGAATCAGTAGTAGGTGCAATACCTAGAAATACTTCTAGAAGAAGATCCTATGAGAAAGTAATGCCATTTAATGGGTATTACGATAGGACCGGATTTAATATGCCTGTTGGATTTAGCATGGCATCAGGTTTAAGCGGTATTCCTTTAGGGTTAGTCCCTAGTTCTTTGGGATACACTCCTGTTACTAGCCATGTTAATCTTCCTGCTATCTGGGCGCAATGCGAAGGATTGAATTCTACTAATTCTTATTACGAGTATGATGTTAGTAATACTCAAAACGTAAGAGGCATAGCGTCCACGTTCCAAAGTAATTCAGACTATACTACTGATCGAGGGCAGCTTCCAGGAATATATGCTTCAATGCATAGAATAAGTGAGAATGAAAAGTATTTAAGATCTTATCTTGTTAGCGGTCCTATTGCACTTAAAAATCAAATAGCTATTACTACTGATGAAACTGAGTTAAATACCCTACGAGATTTGCTAACAAATCAAACTAGAGGTATACTTCAGTCGTATGCTAACGGGTTTAGCAACTCTTCTGTAGTAGGATACGCATTCCCTGAATCCACTAGTGATTATTATAACTTTGAGTTTGGAAGAGATTTACACAGGCTTTACCATCAGTATAAAGACAACTTCAAGTGGCACAGGTTAAGTCCTGAGGTACAAGAGTTAGATGGTGCAAACTTATTCTCTCATGTTTTTGGACCTTTAGTATACAATCATAATTTTGAAAAATTAGGAAACGTAACGGAATTAGTATCAACCTCTTTTGCTTCTCCTGCTAAGATAAGTGTTACTAGCACTCCCTTTACAGGAGCAGGATCCTTCGCTGCTTCGTCGCCAGAGAGTATGTATTTGGATACTCCTGAAAGGGTATCTTCTGGCATAATAGATGGAGTTGAGCTTGTACTAGCTTCAGCTACAAGCGAGAATAATTCTTTTTCTATAATTAAAGTTCCTGGTAGTTCGAAGAAATCGTATGAGGAAACTTTCCTCTTTGATAAAACTTTGCTATTAATGAGGTCAGGATTTGGTGCTCTTACAAGGATTAGATTTGATATTTCTAAGTATGAAGAACCTTACAATCATCCTATCTCTAAGAACTTCTTAACTCCTGATCACGACTTTAAAATTGATTTAAACAGTATTATTAGCAATGATGCGGGAACTTTCTTGGGAGGGCGAAGAGTAGGGGTTTGGATCCACACTAAGCCTGAGTCGGGAAAAATGTGGACTTACGATAAGTATGGTAAGTGGATCCATCATGATCAACGGGTTAGCAGATCACACTTAATGTCCAGATACGGTCATATCAAGTCTTTAGCTTATAAGCCAAATGATCCTGAATCTACTAATACTCCTGGTCTAGAGTGTATCGATAATACGGGGACCTCTAGGACTTCTCCAGTGATTGGATTAGGTGAAGATGATTTTGAGAACTTTGAGATTCACTTTGATACTAGGAACAGAGAGTTAATAGTTCCGAAAGATTACCAAAGCTCTTATGGACAGATTCACAGGTTAACTCAAGAGTATGTAGTTGAAGTATTTATGGCTCCAGGATCCCAACCCGATGAATTTATGTTGATTGACAAGGTTAGTATTCAAGACTTAACATTAAAAACTTTGTCAGAAGTATTTGCAGCAGGAACTCTATCTGATCCTCTATGCAGCTTAAGTGAATTTAAATACGGTTGTGAGGAGTATAGGGTGGAGCTTTCTAAGAAAGATTTGTTTGATGTTTTAAAGCATTTTAATAACTTGTCAGGAAAGAATGCTGCGATCCCTTATGCTAGCAGAGACAAAGATAAGACTGAGACTATAATGGGACCTCGGGGAGGTTCAAAAGTTAACTATGTGTTTACGGATGAGTTTGTCGGAGGGAGACATTTACTTAATCCTATACTACATTTAGAGATTATATTCTATTCATAATGATTACTCAAGGATTTGGAGAAGTATTAACTGATGCTCTTACGGTGAACCCTGCACTTGCTGACCTTCCTTCAGCAAGTGCAATACTGGACACCTCTAACTACACTTTCCAAGCTATAACCTATGGAAAAGATGCAGACGGGTTTAGAGGTTTTCATTCACACGCAATTATAAACAATGCTGCAACAGGGTGGGTTAATGGTGCTATTTCAAACGGAGCGTCCTCTTACGACGGCCAGCTTTTTGGTGTTATAAACTACGCTTATCCTGCAACCGGAATTGCTGGTACTGTAAGTTCTTATGTTACTTCAGCTACTTATGTTGAATTTTCCTCGACGTATAACTCAGTACCTAATTATCCAAGTATATCAGATACTCGATTAGAAAGAGGCTCTACCTTAAACACTCCTGTATCTTCATTCTATATCCCCAGTGCATTACCAGACTTAGGCCACTATCCTAATGCTGCTGTAGATCCTCAACTAAGTAGTATTTGGAATAAAGTAGGAGGATATCCCGTCTCTGGAAACACTAAGTATGACTTTTATTACGGAGGCGGAGGAGGTTTAATTCCGTTATTTAGTGGTACTCTTAGTAGCTATTATAATGCTAATTCCCTGTTAGATAAAGACGGATACTTAACCATGAATCCTTCAGGATTAGGTCCTTCCGGGCCTGCTTCTAGGTATGATAACGGACCTATTTTAGTTAGTGCTGCTACCGAAGGGTTTAATGAGTTAATAGGGGTTCCTGTACACCCTTCTGGGGGTCTTATAAAGTTGTGTTCCACCATTAGAAATGGTGACGCAGTGAGCCTAGCTGCTTTCGGAGGAGTTAAACACATAGGGGTTTATTGCATGGATGTTAAGAAGATGCTATCAGAAGGATTATTACCGCCTTATAAATGGGATGCCCTAAATAATATTAGAAAATATAAACTCGTGGCAAAAGTAACCACTATACATGATCCTTTGATGCATAGAGACTGTGTTATATTGTCGGGTTTGCAAGATTTACTTAATGTAGGAACATCGGTAAGTTTTGGTACAACAATATATCATTATCTCGACCAAGCAGGACCTCTCGTTTCTATAATATTTGATTTTAAATAATATGAATAAATCACTATCAAGTCAATTGGGTATTAAAGGTCATCTCACTATCCACAAGGTAAAGGATGATCAGGAAGAGCTACTTTATGACGAAGATAATGTCATTGTATCGGGCTTCGGATGGGCGTTAGCTCATCTTTACGGTAGAGTGGGATCAGACACCATTACTGATTACCAAATCGACAGGTTCAAGTTAGGTGTTAGCGGATCTGAAGCACTTCAGGTAAGCTCCACCTCCGATCTTTCTGGATCCCTATCTTCTGCTGCGGAATACACCTCTACTGGTGATAGCAACCTAGCTGCCGTATCAGGGTATCAATGGCAAAACAATGACGCTCCGGCCACTCCAAGATGGTATGCTAAGATACCTTACAGCAAGGTTACAAAGGTAGATGAAAGAACTGTAAGATACACTATATTCATTGATGAGGATTCTTGTAATAACCTTTCTAGACCAGGAGTCTCTGAGGCTAGTTTAAATGAAATTGGGTTGTTTGTAAAGAATCCAAAAGCAAGTTCACCTGAGACTTCTATTTTAGCAGCTTACAGGTACTTTAGCAATATTAGAAAAACATCAGATTTCGGTCTAGTGTTTAGATGGACAATATCATTCGGATAAAATGTTAAACCCAAGTGACGTGTATGTTGAAGGTGGCTCAGATAAGCTATTAGTCTGTTGGACTGATAAGGTTACGAAGTATGACGCTAGCTCCTTTTATAACTGGGAGCAAGACAACCTGCCTTTATATGATTTAGATGAGCGTACTCATTTAGCTTGGGAGAAGTTTGGTCACCCTACCTCAGCATTGACAGGCATGTCATTTATTGTATCCGCAGACGCTACAGACTCTTGCAACCCTTTGTACTTCACTACTCTTAGTGCTTGTGTGGCTGCGTTACCAGAGGTTATTAATTATCCTATTCTTGTAGAAGTTGCAAGCTTTGGCAACCTAGGAGGTTTAGAGTTATCTAATAAGTCTTTTGGTCCTAGAGGTTCTATTGAAATTGTAAATAGAAACAGTTCTTTTGGATCGCCTACTACCGCTAGTGGTGCGGGTAGCAATAAGATGTCTTATGCTACTTTTGATTCGGATTATACAGATTACTCTTTAGTTTCTTCAATTAGCAATGGCAATACCGCTTCTATAGCTGCTGCTCTGACAGCGGGATCTGCATGTCCTCTGCTAGCTAACGATGCTCAGAATGCTAGACTTCTTACTAAGGGTAGTAATGGGGAAGAAATATTTATTTCTTCGGGTGTTTCACCTAGTTCGTATGCGGATGCTAGATTTGTAAATCCTTATGTATTCTGTAAGAAAACCGATTTTAATGCCCCTTCTTTAGGTAGATTAACGGCTGCTCTTGCAAGCACTGAAGCCCCTTGGGATGTTGCGGCTACGAGTGTTACTGTTGCTTCTAAATTTAAGTTTACTCCTTTTGATAAGGGTAGAACTGCTGAGAAAGATACTTATGACGTGAGCACCGTAAACCACTTATCTGGCGATGAGATAAAATGGGGTGGCTTAAGTAACAACAGTCCTATGACTGCTTTTGCTTACTTTAATAGCCTAGATTATATTAAGGTTAACAATTGCAATGGTCCTGTCTATATTAGAAATTTCAATGTGGATAGTCAACATGCGAAGGACAGGGGAATTGAAGTAAAAAACTCTAAGGTTAATTTAGAAAGATGTTCAGTCTCTAGAGCTAACAAGGCAGGATTACATGTAGATAGCTCTGAAGTTAATTTATTAAGAGGGTTTGTTTCATTTAGAAACTACGAATTAATTAACCTAGTGAGGACAGGTGTGCCTTTTGCAGACAAGAGAGAAAGCTACGCTAGTCAAGACTCTTACGGTGCAGGAATTTACGCAATTAATTCTATTGTAAATATACAGTCTACTTATTCTAGAGATATTGAAAAGTCTTCTCAAGCTTCGGCTGCTCCTTACTATGCTAATTGGGCAGCGGCAGCAGGAGCATCAGGCATTCCTCTTCCTTCCTTAGAAGCTATTTACTGCTTGTCTAGAAACGACATAGGCATCCATGCTGTCAACTCTACCTTAACAGGCGGAAGAACTGAGCTAAACGGAATTTCTCCTACCTCCTGGAATGACGCTATTGCATTAACTTCTGAGCTTAATACTGAAGCCGGTATACGATTAGAAAATAGTGTTGTAGATTATAGTGGTAGATTACTACTGGATGGAAATTATTTTGGTCTTGATTCTGCTAACTCAAAGGTTTTCGTCGATTCGGTAGCAGCTAGGTATAATCAAGCAACAGGATATAAGTTTGTAAATTCTGAGTTCGTATACAATAAAGATTTGTATGCCGGATATCTTATGGGAGTATCTCAGGAAGTAGGGATTGAGACACATTTACTTTCGCAAGTTTTAGGTGCTTCAAATAACAAGGATATAGAATGTTATAACTCAACCATATCTCCCTTGTATGCGAGTTCTATGCCTAGCCTTTATCAAGCGGTTTACACTGCTTCCTCTTTTGGCAAGTCTGATAAGACAGTAGGCAGCGATGGCACTGTCTTGCTTCCTTCTATTGAAGCTACTAATAACTCTAAATTAGATTTGATCGGTGCTCATATTGATAGGTCCGAAATAGAAGATGATTTAACAGGAAATTCAGAAGCTTGCTACGGAGCAATGATTAAGGCAACCGACAATTCAACAGTTGTTTGTAGGGGAACTAAGCGATATGCTAACGTCATGTTGGGTCCTGATAGTAGGGCGAAGTCACATCCTTTAGCCGCCGTGTATGCTGGGAACAATTCTAAGGTAGCATTTCAAGGCCCTACTGTCATAGCTATGGTGGGTGTTGATGCTTTGGCTGAGGGGAACTCGATTATTGATTTCGGACCTCACAGAAATACTGAAAATGAATTACTAGTATCCTCTTTTGATTTATCTTCTGACTCGTCAAACCATAGTAGAGTTGAACTGCACTCTGTAAGAGCATGTCTAGTCGCTAATCAACAATCTAAAATCAGTATGACTGATTTAGGTAGTTATACTACTTTATATGAAAATAGTCCTAGCGTTAGTGGCCGAGATGATACTTACACTTATCTACTTAGCGATCAAAAAGAACTTTGCGTAAGTGGTGGATGGATGCAGTTATATCCTAATGCAAACTTAAGCAGAAGCCCGACTCAAATTCCTTACAAGCCAGCAAACCTTCCCGCTAAAACTGTAAGTGCAAGATATGCTTTTGCATCGGAAGCGAGTATTCTAGGGTACAGGTATCTAAACGCTTACGCCAGTCTTGACGCTACTCCTTCTGCTGTTACAACAGGTGGAATGTCTGTAAGGGCGGTTGGAGATAGTTTAGTAGAGGCTACTAATGTTCACTTCCCTTGTGGATGGCCTAACTGCTCTGGTGTAGTATACGACTTCGATGGTACGGCTCCTCTTCTGGGTCCTGTATGTAGCAGGTTGCACATTTGGAATATTGCCGATACTTCTTTACTGAAGGCTTCCTACTTATCTATATCGGGAGTTCATCCAGTTGATGCTCCTTATCACGGTCCTTCGGGAACTTGGAGTGATCACTATGGTGCCCCTAGTACAACTCCTGATACTAGCGGACTATCTATTTTAGATTACTATGGAGTGAATACGGCTAATCCTTTCTTAGGCAGACCCTCTGTTCAAAATCTTGGAGCTTTCCGATTGTACTTCTCTGTTGACCCAGTTGCTAAATTCCTTGATGCTGCTGGAGGATCTTTGTCAGGAGTTATTCCTCAGGTATTCTCACAAGGCTATAGTTTTTCCGGTGCTGTATCAGCCACTGATAACCCTTTCTACGGAGCTAGCGCAAACTACACCTCTCTACTTAGAAAGAAACTTGTCAATGGTGTTGAAACTAATACTTGGGTGGCTTCTGGATTTTACTATCCTTCTGAAATGGTATCAAATCCAGATACAACCTTGGTAATCGTAGATGATTCTGGGGCTAACGCATTTGCAAACGCGAAACATAATTCAGTTGACAAATCCTTAATAGGAAAGCGTGTTAATATCTTCTACCCTACTAAGGGATTTGGAGGCGACTCTGATACTGTTTCACAATACGGACAAGGACTATTATCAGTTAATAACTTCGATCTTAAGAAGGATGACTAATGGCTACTAAATACTACGACACTAATTACACTTTTATCAACCCTGTTAGATACTTTAAGGCTAACGATCCCTATTACTTTGAAGTTGACAACATTCCAATTAAGCAATTAGAAGAGAGTAACAATTTTTTAAAGGATCAGGTAGATGGTCTTCTAGATGAAGTTAACAAGACTGAAGAAACCGCTGAGATTGATAGAAGTGGATTTAGCGAACTTAAACCTTACGTTGTAGGTAATGACAGGGTAGTAAGGGTAAAGCCTGGACGTTACACTTCTCGTATAAATAACGCTTACTCCTTAACACCCTTGCAAGTTGTCGATCAAGTGTTCGGGTTAGGTAATGCTGTAAGTGGAGAATCTAACACTTGGCAAACTGAGACCAATAGAGGTTCCTATGTATCAGGAATACTAAACGAGTTTACCAGAGGAAGAGAAGGTATTGCTTTAAATATGAATGGTCTTTTTGAAAGATCTTTTGTATGGCCTATTGACACTGAGGATGGAGAAAGCCTCACAACTCCTAATCTACTTAACGTAACCAATAATTTAGATTACGGGGGCAATTTAGCAAGGGATGATAAGCCTTTATACCCTAACGTCATTGGAGCGTTAATAAAGAGTATGACGGAGGATTTAACTAGAAATCTAACTCTTGTTAAGAATTTATATGCTCCTACTACCCCTCGTTTTGGAGGGCAACAAGGTAGAACTGAGTCTGAGTTTATAAAGAGATGGAGAGGAGCTATTAGAACTTCTGTTGTAGATGTTCCTGATGAGCTTCAAATAGAGATTCCTCCGTTTGTTGGTGATGACTTCTTTTACACTAATGAGGCAGGAGATAAAACTAATGTAGATTCTAATGTAAGAATTGATTTAGTATTTATATATTCAAAAGCTGTCGATGAAGTGGATACTACCATCGCAAAGTTCGACTCTCTTGGAAATGTAGAGCCTCCTAAGACCACGCCGGTTCTGGGAGTTCTTAAAGGTGCTGGCCTAGGAGTATCTAAGAAAACTTCAATTAACAATCTGGGTACCGAAGACACAGTTGATTTAACTAGTTTAGACGGTATGCCTTTAATGCTGGCTAACCCTGGTGATCAAACTGGAGATCACATAGGATTTACAACTTCTGCCATGGGAGTTATCAGAGGTTCATTCCCCTCCCCTGATGACTTACTTAACCTAGCTCCTGTTCTTTCTGAAAATTTAGAAACAGATTCTTATGCTTTGATAGGACAAACTATCCTGCCCGTAGCTTATATTTTAGTTGAAAAGGGTAGTGAGCTTGTGTCAAATGAATTTATTACCAAAGACCATGTTCTAGACATTAGACCCTTCTTTAGAACAACAGAGCTTGCATATAACGAAAGAGCAGGACTTGCAGCGGCAACTCCTCAAATTTCTATAGCTAACCCTGTCGTGACGGAAGCTCATTTGGAGATGGCTAAATCAGAAATTTATAATGATTTAAGGAGAGAGGTTGTAAATAATAACACTCCTCCTGGTGGTGATCCTGACCCAGATATTGAAACAGGTATCATAGCTGCGGGAGTAATTACTGGCGGGTTTGATTATGGTCCTGAGGGGGCTTTAATGCGTCAAAGAGCACGGCAAAACGCTACTCTTGAAGAAATGAAAACTAGTGTCATAGAAGAGTTCGGATATTATCCTAACTCAGTAGAAGACAGGGCCATGTGGGATCATGCAAGGTGGTATTTAGACAACCAGGGAACTTTTGGATCGGAAGCAGCTACGGACTTTATTAATGTAGGAGATACTACATTTGTACGCCACGGGAACCCAATCGCTGAACAGATGCCTCCCTGGAATGGTACAAAGAAGAATGGTTTCTCGTCTAATCCTAATTTTAACGGTAATCTAGGTAACATGGGATGGGGTAAAGCGTTTAGATACCATAATCATAGGGGCGGTGGTCAAGACCTTAATTCAAGATTCAAACATAATGAAGTATTCTTTGTTTCAAAAAGAATTAATATGCCTGCTAATCCTGCATCTAACTACCATGTTAATGTTAACTTTTTAAACTGTGTACCTCTAACAGATTTAGGATCAAGAATGGGTGAGAATCAAACTCATCAACAACCAGCAGGAATATGGGTTGTAAAGCATCCTAAGTATTTTATAATAAATGTTGCTTGGCCTAATGATGGGCTGTTTTCTAGGTTATATAACGGTGACGAGTATGACCCCACAGACGCAGGCAAGCCCTGGAAGAGCAGAGATTCTGCTAGGCAGTATAGCGGGTTTATGCTTCCTTCTTTTGATTCGTCTCTCAATAACCTAGACGATTCTTACGACTATTATCTTTCTGTACTTCAGGATGATGTAATAAGTAACCAGACAGCAGACTATGAGGGGATGTTTAAACAGTCTAATATCGACACTAGCGACATTGAAAAGTACAACGCCATAACTCCTATTCTATACCCATCGGTTACTTGGGAAGTTATAGCATTGTCTAATAGCATGTACGCAAGAGGAATGGGGCCATCCGAAGAAGTTTCTACTTTAAGTATCAGAAACGGAAACTCTTACATTAATTTCTAAGCAGGATTAAGTGACGGGATTTAATTATTTAATATATAATGGATGTCGAACGGCAATCCTTCCCGGCTTTCAAAACCCTGTAGGGCCTTCTCAGCCGGGATCTAGCCCAGTCATTCTGGTGCCTTCAGAACCTAAGCCTGCATTCCCTGTTTTTATTCCCAACGGAGATCCTCCCGGCCCAGGAACTGGAGGTCCAACCACTCCAAACCCTCAGTTCCCAGGACCTGGAGGACCGTCAACAGGAGGTCCAACCACAACAGGTCCAACGGGTCCGTCAACAGGAGGTCCCGCAGGTCCAACCACAACAGGTCCAACGGGTCCGTCAACAGGAGGTCCTGCGAAAATGTATCGATGCCAAGAGATTAGATTCATTTGTCCAGAAGATTTAGAGAGACCGTTAAGTCAACAAAGGGTAAGGTCAATTCTTCGTAATTGCGTCGAAGAGTTTCCTGGCCTAGGCCCAGGAGTTATTGCGTCAGGGATGCAAGGTAACGAAGGATATGTCATTGTCCTTGGAGGTCTTAAAACTCAACAGCAGTGTGCTCAGTCTTGTGTGCCTCCTCAATCGGTATTTTCTGTAACTTGTGGACCCTTAGGAGGCGGCGGCGGTGGAGGAGGAGGTTCTGAGCCTCCTCAGAATTATGTTAGACAAACTTTATCCGAGATAGAGATTAATCAACAAAATCAAAACACTAGCAATGGAAACGAAATAAGTGTTGACAAATCTCTACTTCCCAGGTTCCAAGCAAACTTGTATAGTAATGTTTATACTCCTTCTCTTTATGATCCTCAGAAAAATTTCTTCAAGGTAGCTGTTACCACTGAAATAGAAAGCTCAGTCAATAACTCTTATAGAAATGTGTTTAGGCAGTCTGTGGCTAAGGAAGTTAATAGCTTACTTCGTTATCAAAGCACTATTAATAGAGAGTGGGAAGAGACCGCTATTCAAAATCTAACTGATGAAAAATTAATATTTAGCTTAAACTCTAACCTAGTAGAAGCTTTCAATAATCTTAGAGACATAACGGGTAAAGTTATTGGACTATCTTCTTTCTTAGAGGTTGTTAGAAAACATATTGTAACAGGAACTCTGAATGAGTTTAATCCTGAATATTACCTAAGAAGTTACCAGCTACAGAAGTCTAATAAATTTGTTAGCTTTGCTAAGTCTGAGAGTAAGAGTTCTAATGAATTATTCTCTCTACTGTATTTAAAAGATTCAGAATTCAACTTATCAAACACTCCTAGGCAAGGACAAAAGTTAATTGAAATGGGAAGGTTTAGATTTTTAAACGAAGATTTGAATGTTTCTCTGGGTATAACAAAAGAAGATGGTTCCAAGGTTGACTTGTCTGTTCCAAACGAGGGGATACCCATAAACTTCTTGGCTAGTAAAAGTGCTTCAACTCCTCCTAGCGTTGGGTCTCCAGAATTACTAAACATAGGAGACGGGGGCGGTTACTATTTTGCGTCAAGAGTTCTTGATGATAATCAAATCCCGGTAGCTACCTCAAACTCTTCTAAAACATCTTACTACGCTCCTGCTTCAGTGAGATCGGCCCTACTAGAGGTTGTTGATTCTAGCTTTGAATACACGATAAAAGCAAAGTCTTTAGTTAGTAAGAATGAATTTGTTAGCGGCGACACAGGAACAAGTGTTTTGGAGCCTTTGTACTTTGGAGCAAATTTAGCTTCTGTCTCTAGCTTTTCGTTTAACAACGGAACAGTAGAGTCTTATTCCTCCACCTATTCTAGAATTACGGAACCGTCTAGTATTCAGCAGCATATAAATAACAACGCTCTTAGCATTCCTGAGGTGTACTTGGATTACAGAGACCCTCTATACAGATACATTCTAGATGCTTCTTCTTTTGACATGGAGTCTAAAGATTTAAGTAATAAAGGATTTGAGTCTAACCCTGTTGTTTTAGGGGAAGATAACTTCGTAAAGAATATTCCATTTGCTTTTATAATTATTCCTAGTAGGGGTTCTAACTTCAATCCTTTCAACGGTAGGTCCACAGTGACTGAGATGTCGGATACTGTAACTAGGGAGATTACTCTTAGACCCCCCATCAATACCTCAATTTCTAAGGAAAAAAGCAACAACTTTGAATTCTATAATCTTTATAATGATGACGGGTCTAAAAGAATAGGCTTCAATGAAGAAGAGGATTTCCATAACTTTGGGTATCGATATGTCCCTAGCAACTATTATAATTCATTTTATTCTGATGGATCGGTATCAACCAGTTCTTCCCCTGTATCTTCTTATGGCTCCTCATATCTGGTGAAGGACGTATTGGATTTTATAAAAGACGAGCATAATCCATCCTCTATAGTATGGTTTGATGTGTTTAGCAGGATGCCCTTATCTAAGGTTGGTGAGCTAATGTATGACATGCCAGAGGGGTTTATGGACCTAATAGCAAACGGGTATAGGCACGGGATACATGTTAAAAATGCTCAAAGGTCATCGAATAACCCTGTATCTCTATTACCTAGCGATTCAAAGACTATAGTTAACAGTTCTAATAGAAAAGACTTAAGGTCAGTGGATCGTTAATTTTATTACGCATATTTACGTGGAAACAATACATATATTTAACGGAGCTTTATTATGAAATATCTAACTGTAGACGACGATTACGTCGCAAATATTCTTTCGGCCAACAAGTTAGCCGAGTCAACGACTCTTGAGGAGTCTTCGGAAGTTGTGGAAATTGAAGAAACGATTTCCGAGCATGTATGCCCTTTATGTGAATCTTCACTTGATGAGGCTATTTCTGACGAGTCTTGGTCCGCTTGTGTTGACAAGATCCTAGAAGCTATTAACGAGTCTAGTGCTGAAGTCGGAGAAGACCTTAGCGAAAAGAGTAGCTGTGATGACGAGGACTATGATGAAGAATTAGACGATGACGAAGAAGAGGAAAAAAAGCCTAAGAAGTAATCGTAATTTATTATGGATACCAAAAGCCTATTAGCTATTTCAGAAAATATCATGTCGCAACCTCCGGTTACGGAAGTTGCTTCTCCTAAGTCGGAACTTGTAGATGATGGTCTAAAAGCTGTTGTTGTTCCCGACTCATATATTGATACTATTCTTGGGTTTGCAGGAAAGATGAATGAATCTTCTGCCCCTAAAACTTTAGAAACTCCGAAAGCTGAATCTATTGATGAAGCTAAAGTTTTAAAAGAGAAGCTGGGTTCACTTGTGGGTAGGCTTAAGAGCTTGCTAGGAGAAGCTAGAGAAGTTATGCAAGAATTAACTTCCGCTGGTTGCCTTGGTGCCGCTCAGGAAACTAGTATGGGAATGAAGAGAAGAGACGATTCTTATCCTCCTAGTCTAACTTCTCCTAAAAAGAAAAAGAAGAAAAAGTATGGATCTCGTTAACTTAATTAAAGAGGCTAAAGCCGAGAGTGGCGAAGGTTCTGCCGAAGGAAGGGCTAAAGGATTGGGGTCTGGTAAGAAATCACACTCTAAATCCTCTAAGTCTCGTGTGAAAGTATACGACTCAATTACTGATGCTTTACGCAACGGTTATGTTGGTCAAATGTTCTCCACTAAAAACTCAGATAGACTTTACGTAATTACTAAAAGAAAATGGGGAAGCGATGATGAGCAGGAAGTTGGAGGCAGAGTCGCAAAGGGATTCTCTTCTGGAACAATACCATCTAAGTTTTCTGATGTCAAGAAGTATGCTGTGAGAACTTTATTGCGTCACGGCAAACAAAATACTGATAAATTCAAAAGCAATAAGTATTGGTCTCGGGACCAGAAATAGGAATCATAATGTTATTAGTAGAGTACAGCGTCTTAGATAAGGTCAAAGTTATTAATGAAAGTAAGAATGGAATTACCAAGCTTAAGTTGCTTGGCAAGTTCCAAAAGTGCGATGAACAAAATAACAACGGCAGAGTATACCCTAGAAAGGTTCTTGAAAACCAAGTAAAGACTATTCAAGAAAAGATCGGAGATCGCTCTCTCGTAGGTGCTCTTGACCACCCTGCTAATGATGCTATTCACTTGTCTCAAGCTTCTCACTTAATCACCAAGTTATGGGTAGAGAAGAATGGGGATGTTATGGGTGAGTGTGAAATCCTATCCACTCCTAACGGTAAGATTGTCGAAGCTCTTATTAATGACGGTGTTAAGATCGGTATCTCAAGCAGAGGTTTAGGCAGTGTATCGGAAGGCTCTGAAGGTAAGATTGTTAACGAAGACTTTAAGCTTGTGACGTTTGACCTTGTATCTGATCCTTCGACTAAAGGAGCTTTTCCTGGGCTATGTGAATCCATGAGAGAGAACAGTGAGCGTGCTCAAAGGATTGTTTCAAAGCATAAGAAGGATAGAGTTCTTCTCACGATGCTTGAAAGCAAGATTAACGAAGCCCTTAAGGGCAACCAGAAGGAGCTTGACAAGGATGGAAATAAAAAGATCAATAAGAAGGATTTTAAAATGATGAGAGGCGATTCAGATACAGATGAAGGTTCGGAAGGTGAAGGTTCGGTGGGTGAGAAGAGTGAGTTCCCTGATCTGAACCGCGATGATAAGACTACATTTGCTGACATTCTCGTGGGTAAGCTGAAAGGTAAGAAAGGTAAGAAGAAGACCAGAGAGGGGTATGATTTAACCGGAGAGGCAAGACAGGACAGAGAAAACGCTAGACTTGTGGCTGCTAAGAAGAAGAGGGAAGAAAAAGCTAGACTTAATGCTGCTAATGCCAAACCCAAACCCTTACCTAATGCCAAACCCTTACCAAGAGAGGATTCTTCTATGTCATTCAATGAGAGAGTTATCAGCAAGATTAAACATAAGTTTGAAGAGGCAAGAACAAACTATGACGGCATGTCAGGAGAGGACATAATTAATACACCTTTATATCCTAAAAAGAAACAAACACCGGACAAGACTACGGCGGAAACGGAGTTAGCTAAGGCGCGAATAGATAAGAAAACAGGACAGATTCGAGGTCCCAAGAATGGTCCCGTTACTATGCAACCTAAAAGACCTAATTCAAATGTTACAAGATAGAGGAAAATAACTTATGGCAGTAAAAAAGTCTAACGAATCTGAAGGTTCTCCTACGGTTATCATTCGTGATACAAAGTCAGAAATAGATATGAAACGAGAAGAAGCTAAAAATGAGCGTGCTAAATATAACGCAACCGTAGAGCATCAAAAACAGATTGCAAAGTTAGAGATTTCTAAGTTAAAGCTACAACAATCGGCTAGGAGCAAGGCCCAATCCCACATTGCAGTGGTGGGGCCACTCTACCTCTGTATCCTGGTGGGTGGTTTTGTTACCGCCTTGGCCTGCGGTGCTATTCCTGAATCACAAATTTCAGTGGCTTCCGCCTTACTGACTTTATTGGTAACTTCCTTCATGGCGAACTTAAGGACTATAATCTCTGAGTCTCCCGAAACTGATGAGTTAGGTAAAAAGAAAGGAAAGCCACCGTCTGAAAATAATTAGCAGTAAATTAGTTACAAACAACTAAATAGCTATATAGAGGTTAAACATGTCACAGAGTAAAGAAGTTTTAGATTCCGTTGCCGAGTATCTTCCCGAAGATCTCGATGAAGCTACCCTTGAGAAGATAGCTACATTAGTTGCTGTAACTATTAATGAGAAAGTTCAAGAAAGAACTGAGGATCTAACCACGAAAGTACAATCATTCATTCGTGGTAACATTGATAAGTTAAAGGAGCAAGCACTTAAGGAGCTTGAACTACAGAACGAGACGTTCCGTAATGCTCAAATGTTTGAAACCGTTCGATCCATGTTTGCATTAGAGAATACCACGAATGATGAAATGAATGGTATGCAAGCCCTTGCAACTCTAGGTGAGCAACAGGAAGAGAAGAACGAGGCCCTCCTACGTCAAGTCAACAAGCTCCTAAAGGAGAACGTCAGCTTGAAGCGTAGTAGCAAGGTTGCCCAAGATAAGAATCAAAAGCTAGAAGAAACTTTACAAGAGGTTAAGACTCAGGTCGAAAGCCTTAAGGAATCTGATAGCGCAGAGAGAAACCTCTCTGGTAAGGCACTCGTCATTAGTGAAGATAACTTCAAAGTGAAGGAAGCTAGTGAAAAGTTAAATGAAAACCACGCTGTCCCCGGTAACGAATGGATAAATCAAGGCGTGTTAGACAAGCTCAATAATAAGTAATAATTGAGGAAACAAGTATTATGACTGCAATAGACAGAGATCAATTACTGAAGCGTTGGGAACCACTCCTTGAAGGGATCGGAGATGATCACATCGCATATCAAACCGCTAGATTGATGGAAAACCAAGCTAAGGCTTTCCAAACTAACAACCTTAATGAGGAAGTTATCGGCGTTGGTGGCACGACTACGGGTAAGATTGGAACTTTCCAAAAGTTCGCATTCCCGATGATTCGTCGTATGTACCCTGAGTTGGTTTTCAATAAGATTGGTGCCACCCAGACCATGGACGGCCCGGTTTCGCAAATCTTCTACATGGGTAACTCGCGTGCTCACGCGAATGTGGGTCAAACAATGTACTCCAAGTTCCGAATCACTCCTCGCAACCTAGTTGCAGAGAAGATTGGATCCCAGAGTGGCGTTGCTGGTTACCCTCCGGTTGCTTTCGACCCTATTGACGGAACGAGTGCGTTAACTTACGCTGGTGCAAAAGACGGGTTTGATACCTCCAATGTTCTTGGTTTATTTGATGGTCCGACTGCTGGTGCAGGGCATCCTTCGGGCACCATGGGTGGCAAGCTTGCTTCTTATCCTAACGAGAAGTCGATCCTTGGTTACTCTGTTTCCGCAGGCGAGCGATTAGCTACTACTGGCATTCCTGAAGTTAACCTTCACATCCAGAAGCAAACCGTTCAAGCTCGTGAGCGTAAGATGAGAGCACTTTGGACTCTTGAGGCTGCTCAAGACCTTAAGGCATATCACAACCTTGACATGGAATCAGAATTAACTGACCTCTTGTCAAAGGAAATGAACCTTGAAATCGACCGTGAACTCATTGAAGACATTCGAATGATCGCTTACGGCCCTGGTGCTATTGGATCTGGTGAGGGTTGGAGAATCGAAAGTCTTTACCAAGGTGGAGCAGATTCATTCACTGGCTTAGGCGGCGATGTAACGGCTACTAATCCTGACGAAGCTTTAAACGGTGGAACTTTTGTGGCTGGTTCTTACGAGTATGACTTTAGTGCCGATATGAAGCTTGAAGAGTCCTTGACAGGTGCTGATGCGGTTAACGGTATTCATAACCGTTACTCGAACATCTACGTGATGGATCTTAAGAGATTCACGGGTGAGCAAGGTACCTCGAATTTTGCTCCGCAAACTCTGGGTCACATTTACTCGAATGTCCTGGCACTGATTAACTTTGCTAGCACGGATATCTACCGTACGACCCTGCGTGGTCCGGGTAATGTCCTTATCACGTCTCCTGTCATCGCATCGATGCTTGAGTCAGCTGCGAAGCTTGAAGGTGGTCTTCCTGAGAAGGATGGTCCTACTAACATGACTGGCAACCAAATCCAATACGTTGGTAAGTTTGCTGGTAAGTACGATCTGGTTGTCGATCCTATGTTCCCTGAAGATGAGATCATCGTCGGTTACAAGGGTTCGAACGCAATGGATGCAGGCTTCTTCTACTGCCCTTACGTTCCTATGATGCCATTGGATACGGTTACGGATCCTGAGACCTTCCAACCGAGAAAGGGTATCCTGACTCGTTACGGTAAGGCAGCAGTTATGCCTGCTTCAAGATTCTACCGTGTGATTCGATTGATTGGTACGGGTGTTGATTACCTCACGCCGGAGATCATGAGAAACACCGCGTTCCATGGTAATTCGTTTGATAACGGTCAGTACTCTAGAAAGTAATTAAACTTTAGAGGTTAAAATTGAAAAGGGTTCAGATTATATCTGAACCCTTTTTCTATTCCATGGGTAAATATATTTGATATGGGTGATAAAATAGGAATACCGATTGTTACATCTTACGGATCATCTTACGGAACTTACGGTGGAAGTAGATTAAAAGATTATAAAAGCCCTAAGGACACTAGTCTTAACAATAAAGATGCTAAGGGTGTAAATGAGTTTAACGACTTCAACAGCACTATTAGAGATTACGTATTGGCTAAGTTAGGTCATCCCGTAATTGACGTTGAACTAGATGACTTTCAAATACAAATTTGTTTAGACGAAGCTAAGTCTAAATTAGAGTATCATGCCCCTGATTGGATGACTCAATATGCAACTTTCTCTGCATCTGCTGGTGTAAACGTATACGAGCTTCCTCAAGAAGTAGCGGACAATTTAAATGATGTTTGGTATAAGAGAGACTTTTTTAAATTCGGAGCTTCACCAGGATCATTGGAATATGATTTTTCTATCATGTTCTTTACGAATACTGGTTTATTTAATAACTATAATGTTAGTCAGTATCTTCTAATGCAACAATACCTTAAGCAGGTAAAAAATGTATTAGGTCAGATGGCTACGTGGCAGTTGGTTAACAATAAATATCTGCACCTTTGGCCTAAGCCAGAATCAAACGGAGAGGAGGTTCTGTTAGAGTTTAGAGCTTTTGATCCGACCACTCTACATCACGCTTATAAAAGTTGGTTGCAGAGATATACCCTAGCATTGTCCAAAGAGATATTAGCAGGGATCAGAGGTAAGTATCAGACTCTACCTGGGCCAGGAGGAGGTACGAGATTAAATGGAAATGAATTAGCCTACCAAGCTAAAGATGAGAAAGAGATGTTAATAGAAGAGTTATTATCTTCCATTGAAGCTCCTCCTTTGTTTGATATATTCTAATGACTAGATTCAAGGTTAACACTCCTCCTACCAACTTCCCTAAAGACAGGGATACTCGTTTATCTTTATTCAATAAGAAGAACGATAAGAATCTATTTAATTTAATAGATTCTGAAAATATAAAATTATCAGGATCTAGAGTTCAGGTGTTTGAGTATATTCCTTCTAACGATATTGATGATGTCTATCAAGAGTCTCGTCAAAAGACAATAGCTTCGGAGCCTGTCACTTTGTGGGCACACTATGACCCTCGACCTGTGGAAGAGAACCTATCTCAGTTTGGCGTAGAGATGCAGATAGATCAAGTCTTTATATTTAACAAGTCATACATTGAGAATACCTTGGGAAGGGCTATTTCCATTGGAGATATCATACGTCCTGATTTTCAAGAAATGAAATTTGAAGTATACGAAGTTCAAGAAGATAGTTTTGAAGCATATGGTGTTTACCATTTAATGGTTCATGCTAAACTTCTTAGAGATACTGAGGATATACATAATCAAGACTCCTTTGATCGTCCCGACCAGATTGGAGGGAGATACTAATGAGAGATAAAGACAGCTTATACATTAGGAATCAGATTGTCGATCTCACGACCACTAAGATTTTACCAGTAATTGATAACGTCTATAAAGAAAGCCTGAGGAGTATGTTACATACTTTCGGTAACATGTACTACCTTGATGGCAACAGTAATCGTATTAAGGTTAATTGTTCTCATGGAAATCCAGAAAGAATAGCAGGCCGTATCAAGTCAGACAATACTCTAGTTCTTCCTATGCTTACTATTGTTGAAACACAGACAGTAAGCGATCCTGAGAGAATGCGGTATCAAAGTATTGTCAGTGAAACTGAATGGGACGCTGATAAAAGGAGGGCTACCAGAGTCCTAAGCCTACCTCCTAGACCTATTAATATTACTTATGAGATCAACGTATGGGCCAAATACAAGGCTGATATGGACATGCTCAGATCCAGCATATTCTCTATGTTTAGTCCTGATCTAAATGTAGAAACTCAATTCTCAGTTCATAACAAAGCTTTCATCAATAGTGAGAGGGAAGTAGGAACAGTAACTGCCGCAGATACCAGTGATAGAGTACTTCAAAAAGCTATTAGTGTGACGCTAGAAACGTACATACCTAGTCCTAAATTCTTCTTTACCAATACTGGGGAGATTAAAGAGTTTGGTGTTTAATAAGATCGATGTCGATTAATATTAACATTGACGATCCTCGTGCTCGTCCCAATGCTAGACCAGCAAGGCCCACTTCCAATCGAGGGACTCTTACCTTCATAGCTGAAATAGAAGAGCGTGGGAGACCAGACGTATTTAGAAACCTTACCAGAGGTGTAGATGAAATTGTAGAACCATCGCCTTCTGATCCTGTACAAAAGCCTGTAACACTATCTCTTGATCCGGCGTTACTAACTCTTAGCATTTTAAACCTAGGCTTAAGAGGTTTAAACACTCCTCTGAATCTAGGTTCTGTATCGTCTACTTTGTCCGCTAGCGCAGAGTTTACTACTAGCAATAATGCTGTTAGAAAAGATCTTGGGAATGTGTCTACTACCCTTACTGTTGATTCTAATTTCCTGTCTACAAGTAATCTACGAAAAGATCTTGGAAACCTATCCAGCACTCTAACGGTCGATGGTAGTTTCTTAGCTATAGCAAATGTTAGAAAGGATTTAGGTAGCGTAGATGTTTCTCTTGAAGCAAGCTCAATGTCTGTTGGAATCGATACTAACCTCGGAAATGTATTCACTACGTTGTCGGCAAGTAGTATCTCCTTGGCTGAACAGTTAAACCTTGGAAATGTTTCAAGTACTCTCACAGTTGATGGAGAGTTCGAGGGTGTGGAGAATCAAAGGAAGGATTTAGGTAGCGTAGATGTTTCTCTTGAAGCAAGCTCAATGTCTGTCAGGGCTGACGTTAACCTAGGAAATGTGTTCACCGTCTTAACAGCTAGCAGTATCTCCTTGGCCGACCGAATAGTTCTTGGAAATGTTTCAAGTACCCTCACTGTTACCGCAGACTTCTTGGCAACAGATAATCAAAGGAAAGCTTTAGGTCTTGTTGAGACAAACCTTGAAGCTAGTGGTCTATCACTCGCCACTGATATTGGAAATCTTGCAACGGTTGAAACTGATCTTGAGGCTAATGTCCTATCCTTGAACACCGACCTTATATTCTCGCTTCCTGATGACATGGTGACTCCTCCAGATATCGATCCTTAGGTAATAATTTAAGAGCGTTTTAATTAACCTTAATAGCTAAATAAAGTAGGAGTTATATATTATGTGGACTAATAGAGGTAAGCAAAGAATGTTCGAAGAGTTTTTCGAAGCTAGTAGCGTGGCTACTGATTTTAGGCTGCAACTAGCCTCAGCCACTGTTCCAGATGGCAATTCTCAGTGGGGTGCAAACGTCAGTAGCACTTCTCAAGTAGTTTTAGTATCCGCATTGGAAGTTGGAACCTCAGGTTTACTTGTTCCTAGATCAACTAATGACTCTTCAGGATTTGATGTTTCTAGTTGGCTGCAAATAACGCCTGCTGCAAGTGCGGCTAGAGCAGTCCTACAAACTGCGGGGGATGTGTATCAATACTCGGGAACTATCACGGGTGCTAAATATGTTCTGTTGACAGAGTTTGCAAATACTCCTGCTGGAACATTCGACGCATCTGGAGCAGAGATATATGCTTGGTGGGATATTGGACCTGAGGAAACAAATATAACCGCAGGTAACACATTAACAATTACTAATTTATCTTTGCAAGCAAATTAACCATTTTTATAAATATCTATTAGTAAATACAGTAGGAGAAACAATATGAACACCATAACCAACACAAGTATGCAAGGTATTAGTATACCTTTTAAAACTCCTCAAGGAGTTAAATACTTGTTTCTAGCCCCTAATCAGAACGTCCAAGTTCCTGATAATTGGGATAGTAAAATTGTTAAAAATTTAGTACGTAGAAGGATGGTAAGAATGGTTTATTCTCCTGACGTGACTCCTGTTCCTACTGTTGTTCCTGCTCTTCCATTACCGAGCAAGAAACCTCTCACAAAATTTAAGAGTAATTAATCATGGCAATACCAACCAGTCCATCCGTTGTAGTTATTGAAAACGATATTTCAATATACACTCCGAATATCAATTCAAGTGTTGTAGGTTTAGTAGGGTTCGCTAATAAGGGTCCTGTTAATGAGCCTACGCTTATTACAAGCCAAGAAAACCTTTTAAGACTTTTTGGAAAGCCAGACACCGCTCTCGAAGGCCAGGGTCTTGAGGGTGCTTTAGAGATTCTAGAAGCTACCAACCAACTTTACTTTGTAAGAGGTATTGATCCTAATAAGGTGCTAGCATACGCTTCTGCTAATGTAGCTGTGGGAGCTTCTCCTGCTCTCGTAGTCAGCGGATACAATCCTACTCATGCGTCTTCAATATACTATTCAATTACTGATAATGCTACCAACACTGCTGTAACGGCTACGGTTGAAATTGCAAGCTCTACAGACTTCACAACCTCCTCTGCTATAATTCAAAACGCTTTTAACCCTTCTATTACATCGGATCAAAACGTGTTTGCTTATGTTGAAGGTGACAATGTTTTCTTAGCTTCTAAGTTTGCCGGATCGGGTGCAACTCTACAACTGTCTGCCGCTGCTGGTATGGGCTTTAGACCTGTTAATATCTTAGGTGCTGTCAGTGCCACGGGTGAAGCTAATAACATTACTCGTAACGGATACACTTCTTCTAGCGTAGACTTGGTTGTAAACTCAATTTATCCAGGAACTGCTTACAATGTAACAGCCCTTAGAGATGGTAGTACCCAAGGTGTGTCAGTTGAGGTAGCCAACCTATCCACTAAAGATAGAATTATTGTAAACAGTGATGGTGCTCAAGCTGAGTCCTTCTCTCCAATTGAGTTATCTCCTTCTGGGATTGAATCTGTTGAGTTTATATTAAATTCAGAACTATTAAATAATCAATCCGAGTATGTGTTTGCAGAACTTTTGAGCGGTGCTGACGCTTACGTTACTCCTGATCAGTTCGGAGTGACTGCAACAGCGGCTGGGTTTGCAAACGCTACCGAGAATTCTCCTGTTGGAACTCCAAGATTTGTAAAGCCTATTCAAGGAACCTACAATCTTGCTAATGGAGAAAGTGGAGCTTCGGCTGCTACTAATCTAATTGGATCAAAGACTACTAAGACGGGTATTTATGCTTTAGACGATGATGGTTTAAATATCTCTATCGGGCTGATCCCTGGCATCACGGATGATTCCGTTCAGAATGCTTTTGTATCTTTGGCTGAAACTTCTAAGAACTTCATGGCAATTGTATCCCCTCCATACGCATTGAATGAAGTTCAAGATGCGGTAAAATGGATTAACGGTCAAGATCCAACTACTAGAACGGCTGCTTTAAACTCTTCGTATGCTGCGGTTTACTGGCCTTGGGTTCAAGTGTTTAATCCTTTTGCTTCAGCAGAACAATGGTATGATCCTGCAATCTTTGCTGCTAGACAGTGTGTCTTCACAGATGCTGTGTCAGAGCCGTGGTTCGCTCCTGCTGGCTTTAGAAGAGGTCGCCTATCCAAGCCTACTGCCACAGAGATCGTCGTTAATCAAGGCGACAGGGATGCTCTATACTCAAACTCAGTAAACCCTATTTCGAATGATCCTACTACAGGCATTACGATCTTTGGTCAAAGAACTACTCAGAGAGCACCAACGGCACTTGATAGAGTTAATGTTCGTAGACTAATGATCTACATCCGAAAGGTATTACTTGAGCTTGGCAAGCCATTCCAGTTTGAGCCTAATGATCAACTCACTTGGGAGTTAATTGAAGATGCGATTAATCCTTTCCTTGATGATCTTCTAGCTAGAAGAGCAATCCTTGAAGGTGCTGTAAAGTGTGACTCAACTATTAACACTCCTGCAAGAGTTGACAGAAATGAACTTTGGTGTTCGGTAACAATTAAGCCTACTAAGGCTGCTGAAACAATTGTATTCGAAGTTAACCTTACGAGTCAATCAGCAACAATTAATGGATAATAATTATGGTAGATAGTTTTTTAAAGAATGATTTCAGAGCAAACTTTGAGCCTGGGAAGACTCTTCCTAAGGTTTCCACCAAGTTGGATGCTATTAGAGCCTACCAGTTTGAAGTTAAGTTTTTCGGATTACCGGCAGAGTTTAGATTGCAGCAACAAGAATTAACTTCTGCTGCTAAGAGAGTTAGTCCTATTGGAGGTGCTGTAGAAGATATTGTAGTAGATCGTTTAAATGATAAAGTTTACTACCCTGGCAAGTTTACTCCACAGCCTCTTACGATAACTTTTGATAACCAATTGTTGTCTCGTAATACTCCTGCACTTTGGAACTGGTTTAAGTCTATCTACGATCCTATGACAGGGGACCTAACTCAACTGGCTGCTCCTGGTGGTCCTGGCAACAAGTCTTTCAAGGCTGCTAAGATGACTATCCTAGAGTTGGACAACACTAACGAACCTCACTCTTATGTAGAAGTTTACGGTGTTTATCCTACAGGGGTTACCTTCTCGGAAAAGAACTACGCTACAAACGATTTCTCAACGATTGAAGTAAGTTTCCGATACGACTTCATTGACTACGACCGACTTAACTAACGGTCTAATACTCTTACTACGGTAGCCTTCTCCTCTAAATAAGAGGGAAGGCTATTTGTCTATAATAAAGTATGGATTTCTATAAAGAATTACTGGAGAGTTTCAGTCGAATTACAGGTCGAAGGCTTAGTTTACTGGAGCAAGAAGAAGACCCTAGAGTACCTAAAGCTTTAGATATTTTAAAGAATTCTCAATGGAATCCTGAAGGTCCTAAGGGACAAGTAGCTACAGTTAATGGCAAGCAAGCTCGATGGTATGCAGGCACTCAATCAAAATCATTAATAATTTCTAATGGAACTGGAGTATACGATCCAAAAAATAGTATTCTTGCTCCTTCTAAAGGAAACAACCAAAAATTTAAAGCATTATTAACAGCTATTGTAGGTGAGGAAGAAGGTGTAACCAAATTTGAAACTAAAAGATCAAAGAGTCCTGGGGAATGGGCCATCGAAAGAATGACTCAGACATTGAGTGGTCTTACGAAAGAAATTGCAAACTCAATACTTAAATCTTTTAAAACAGTGTCAGACAATTGTGTGAACAGGACATGGTTTGTGAAGTTAGCTAAGTCTGTCGGAATGACACCTCAAGGTGCTCTTAGCTGGTTTACAGGTGGAGGACAGCAATCTTTAGAATCTCGATTAACTAACCTATCTTTTAAACTCATATATAAAGATGGAAAACTTATAAAAGTAGACTCTAAGCCCGACGCAGAATTAAGATCTAAGATTGCAGATAAGTTAGCCAATTTAACAGAGTTGGCTAACGGAAATAAAAAAACCACCAACGAAGGTTATTGTAAAAAACTTAGAAATGAATTTGCAATGACGGGTTCAGAGGGCAATAGATCTTTAATTGTAGCAGCAGATAATAATGTTTTAGATAATGACTCTATTGTAGTGTCGGATCAAACGGGATTATATGAAGGGGTTCTTAAAAAAGCGTTTACTCAATGTAATAAAAGAGTTTCTCCTGATGAAGTTGATTTATACACGGACAAGGCGGGAGGAGCGAACGCAAACCGAGGATTTACCTTTGAAGAATTGCCTCAAGTTTTAAATCTTTTTAATCTCATTCAAGAAGCAAAAGCTAATGAAGACGAAGCAATGGTCGATTGTTTAGGTAATCAATTAACAAAACTGGTCACTGACATAAAAAGAAAAGTTGATAAGCTGACCGAACAAACTGAAACATGGACTGAAAGTGAGAAGCAAACTGGCTTAGACCTTGAAGACGCTGCTACCGTTGCTATGGCTCAAGAATTAGTTACACAAGTAGGGTCTAAAGAAGGAAGCTTTACAACTAAATTAGTTAAATCAATGATTCCTTATGGAAAAGAAATAGCCAAGAGAGGGTCAGTCATGGCTTTACCAGCCGGTACAGACACGGGAGGGGGAAAGAGACAAGATGTTATAGAGGTATTCGACAACTGTGATGACGCAAAAGATGCAGCCAGTAAGCTTGGTGTTGATCCCGTACTAACCCCAATTTCAGATCTATCGGATGATCACCAAGAATCTTTAAAGTGCTTAAAAGGATCTGACAAGTTGAAAGGCTTGTCCGAGGATTCTCCCGAAGAAGAAAAAACAGTGTGCATTATTAACACAAGTCTTAAAAATTATATTGGACTTTCTAAAGGGATTACTGCCGGGTCACAAACAGGAGGATCTCAAGCTAGGACTGTTGAAATTGTAGATAAGATACTTAGGGGAGAAAAATTAACTGACGCGGAGAATGACATTGTAAACTCTGAAGAAGCATACAAAGACTTCATAGGTTTAGATAAAAAATCTTACCGAGAAGCAGCAAAAATATTAAAAGAGGGATCTGATTTAAATGGATTCTTAATTAATAATGAAAAAGTTAGCGTTCAAGTAAACGGAGAACAAGTCACTTCTAACGTATTTGATACCGCCGGTAATATTGTAGTAGATTCTCTAATTGATGCGGTAGGGTATCTCCCTGAGTCACCAGAAGCAAACAATTTAAGGCAGATTATTGAAGAGTATAAAGGCGACCCTCCAGACAAGATAAAGAGAAAGGTTGCACTATACGTTGAAAAGCAATCGTTAATGTCTAAAATAAATAGTGGAGATCAAAATGCAGTTAATGCTCTTAAATTAAAAATGATGAGAGTAGGTGGGGATAGCACCAGGGATTTAGGATTAGAAATTAGAGATATTAAGAACAATGAAATATTTGGATTTAAGCATAATCAACCGTTAGAAGATGCGTTTGCGAATCTAGGGAAACCTGGGTCTAAGTGGAAGATAAACGAAGGTAAACCGGGTTCAACTACCATAACTTTAGAGGACGATAACGGTAACACAATCTCCCTGGAAGCAGTAGTATCTAGAAAGTCTAACGGAACGTATTCAAATAGCTACTCAGTACACTACGGAAAGAAAACAATAAGTAACTACAACAAGTACTCTAACAATTCTAAAAGCCCTAAGGAAGAGTCTACGGTTATTAAAGCCTTAAGTTTAATAGAAAGTATTTTAGTATCTTTAAAAAAGAAAGTAGCTATTAGCGATGCTTAGTAGATCTGCTAACTTAAACATCTCTACTTGAACGTCATTAAATACCCCAGAAACCTTAGATCCCCTTACTGGAAGGTTTAATTCATTAGTAATAGCCATTGGATCTCTACGATCCTGACCAATAATTAAAATAAACTTTCTAGAAGATTTTTTAGAATCTCTGTGAGCTTGTCCTATCATATTAAATATTTGAGATTTAGGATTAAGTAGATCACTTACTCTTTCGTCATTGTATCCTTTCTTTATTTCAATGACGTATTTAAACTTCTCGGGAGTTATAAGGTCTCCATATATTTTTAAATATGAAGGTAAGTTATGAGTAGTAGCGAATGCTCCAGAACCAGGGCTTCTACAGAATTCATTAGTTTCAAATCTTTCATTAAGCATCTTGGCTATTTTATTCTCGAATCTATTTCCTTTCGCTCTAGAGTTAAGTTTCTTCTTCCTTGTTAAAGGACTAATGTCAAAATCATCTTTCATATTTTAGTTCCATGACTATAATAGGCTCATGGATAAAGTATCGTTTAAGTTGAAGGATGCTAAAGTTAAATTAACCGAAAGGAGTAGAGGTCGTATGAAGATTCAGATTAAGTTAAGTAAGGAAGAAGCGGAAGGCTTTAAGAACTTCTGCAAGCTCAAGCCACCAGAGTTAGGTGATGAGGATTTTTATAAGCAGGTTTTCTTTGCCGGGTGTAATACAATGACAGAGCAGATTAGGACTCTCGTGGAGCAACACCAGCAATCTAAGGCAGAGGGATCACCCGAAGCTGTAACCGAAGAGCCACAAGTAGAAGTCGCAGATGAGCAAAGTAAAGAATAATTTCAGTGTTGTTAACCTTAAGACTTCTAAGCAATTAGAGTCTACTGTGGTTAGCAATATAGAAGATAGGAATTACGCATATTATCTCATTGTAAATAAGTGGGATGACGTGTGTAACTACTTTAATGATCAATTGCCTTCTGACGGTACTACGGATTTAAATGTCATTGACATTTTTGATGTTCGTAATCCTTTGGGAGTAATTAGGTCTGCGATTAAATCTCACAGAGAAACCATTTCCACTGCGTGCTTGCAGTCTTATGATCAGCTACCAATGATGGTTGTTATTCATAAGTCATTTCCGCGAGTGGTAACTTACAATGGTTCTATCGGCGCGGAACTAGGCATGTAGTTCCCGGCCTTAAATCTTTTATAAGCCTCCATCTTCTCATTATACTTCTTATTCTTAGTGTAAATGAGTCGGAGGTTATTAAGGATGACGGTAGTAAAGTAATTGAAGGCTTGACCAGATTCTCTCTTGAAATTGTTCAATACCTTTATTATAAGTAAGAAGCATTCTTGTTTTGCTTCTTCATGATCGACGTTAAATCTAAAAGATAACATTAGTCGATCAATAAGAACATCGAACATGTTGAATAATTCATTCTCATGTTCTTTGTTACCTGATTTGAATTCTTGTATTAGGTCTTCAAATTTTTTATTGTCAATATAATTAGCCACCAATCTATCATAGTCCTATGAGCGATCTCAGTTTTCGAGGAGCCAACCCTAAGTGCGGCGAATGCCCTGCTTTAAAGCTTCCATTGCCTAAGCATACTATCTTAGATTACGAGTTTGAATCCACTTGTGATATTCTGTTCTTATCAGATTCCCCTAAGTTGTTCGAAGGGGAGTATGCTGCGTTTCGTCCTAATGAGTATAGGATTATTAAGAACGAACTAGAGCGTATGGGTTTAGGTGAATGGAAGGTGGGGTTCTCAACTGCTGTTAAGTGCCCTCAATTCACTGCTGATAACCTGTCATCTGCCGTTAGGAAAGCTTGTAAGGTCCACCTTCATGATACTCTTGATCACATGAAGCCTTCTTTAGTTTTTGCTTGTGGTAGCGTAGCTACTAACATGCTCTATGGTAGGAACAAAGAGTCTGGAAAGGTTAGAGGTAAGACGGATGTTATGGAGACCGAGAACGGACATGAGTTTAAGGTTGTTCCTATTATTCATCCTTTCCAAGTTGTAGCGGAGCCTAAGAATGCTTTTCTTTTCAGGGGCGATATCAAAGCCGCTATTGAAAATGACTTGTTAGACATGTCTATAGAGTCTCATGCTCCATACACAATGTGTTTGAGTATTGAAGAGTTGGATAAGGTTAAGGACGAGTTTACTAGCACCTCCTTGGATGTAGCGGTAGACATTGAGACTACAGGTCTTGATTTTAACAATGATTCCATCCACACTGTATCAATGACCTTGGTAGATAGAGAGACAGGGGACTTAGGTAGGACCTTGGTGGTACCCGTTGATCACAAGGAGGCTAAACTAGGTTACAAAACTAAGGGAAGATTCATGTCTTTCATCTGTGAAGTAATGCGTAATAAGAACAATCGTAAAGTCCTTCAAAATTGTGGCTTTGACCTTAAGTTCCTAAAGCGTTATGGTGTAGAGGATGTGTATAATGTCTTCGATACAAAGATCCTTCAGCATTTTCTTAACGAGAACATTCCTAAGAGTCTCGCAGATCTTGCTAAATACTACTTCCCTAATGAGAAGTTCTAATGCTATCAGTTAAAAACGCAAACACTTTTGATTTCAAGAATATCCCACTAATAGATTGCTGTGAGGGTAACGCTAAAGACACTAACATTACTGCCCGTGTGTATGCTAAACTTCTACAGGAGGTTAAGGAGAAGGGTCTAGAAAAGTTTTATGAAAAACTAATATCCCCTTTGGCTATCGCGTTCCGAGACATGGAGTATGAAGGTCTACTTATTGACAAGGATAAGTTGGACCAGTTAGATGAGGAGCTACTACTTAAGATTAAAGAAGCTGAACATCACTTGAAGGAGGCTGCTGGCTTGGAGGATGTTGTTAATCTTAATTCCACTCAGCAATTGATTAATGTGATCTACTCATTTACAAAGGATACTAAAGGCAACTGGAATCAGACAGAGGACTTTGGCTTAGGTTTGTATCCTTTTGAGTTTACTAAGAAGGGTGCTCCCTCTACAAACGAGGAGACTCTGAACAAGGTTAAGAACATGGTAGAAGAAGAGTTCGTCTCTAGAGGATTGATTAATGAGAAGTAATGGTGAAGTAGCGATTGCTAAATCCGTATTGGCAAATATGTCGGATGCTCAAGTGAAAGCTGCCAAGAGATTCTTTGATCGCTTCTCTGAGTATAAGAAGTACACAAAGCTGCATTCTACTTATATTGAGGGAGTGAGAAATGCTCTTAAAAATACTGGAGATAGAATATATTGTAAGTACGATTTAGGAGGGACAGTGACGGGTCGCATCTCTAACTCAGGTGCAAGTATTGGTAGGAAGAAGACTGATAAGATCGGTGTTAGTTTTCACACGCTACCTAGAGAGGCGTTGGATGTTAACATTAGAGATTACGTAGTAGCTCCTAAGGGGCATGATTTCATTACTGTGGACTATGCAGGTATGGAGCTACGAGTTTTGGCTCACATAGCTAATGAACGCAACATGATCAAGGCTTTCGAGTCTGGAGCAGACCTTCATAGTTATTCCGCTGGCCTCACGTTTAGCAAAGATCCTTCTGAAGTAACTAAGGAACAACGTCAGATTGCCAAGGCAGTATCATTCCTTACTGTATACGGTGGAACAGGATATACTCTTGCTTCTAAGCATAACATGCCAGAGGATAGAGCCAACGAGATCATTGAATCGTGGATGAGAGCATTCCCTGGTGTTCGCAGGTATATGGATACCGTTGATGATTACATTAAGCAGTTTGGGTACGCTAAGACTTTGTTTGGTAGATACAGACATCTTCCAAACTACAAGTCACCCTTCAAGAACATTCGTAGGGAATCATTTAGGCAGGGATTGAACTTCACTATTCAATCTCCTGCTAGTGATATTCTTCTGTGCGGAATGCTAGGTGTGGTTAACAAGCTTAAGGGAATGAAGGGTAAAGTAATTGCTACCGTTCACGACTCTATTGAACTTATCTGCCCAAAGGAGGAGACGAAGGAGGTTGTTAGGATAGTGACAGATGAGCTTGTCAATTATCACTACATGAAGAATAACTTTGGGATCAACCTCAGAGTCCCTTTAGCAGTGGACGTTGAGGTTGGATCTAGTTTTGGGAATGGCGTAGCTTATAAAGTCTAGGTTAGCTAATTGTAGAACTATCCAAATCGGAACCTGTACCAGATCTCCTAACTTTTTTAGAGGAAAGTGCTTTCGACTGTTTATTAGCTGCCTTTTTTACTTTATCTTTGAATGCCTTTTCCTTATCTGGATGCCCTCCAATCCCCATTTTCTCAGGGTTATCTGGAGCATTACGCGCCGTATCTGTCTCAGCCTTTTCGGTATCTATGGCTCGCTGTCTTACTAGATCCGCGCCTCTGCCTCTTTTATGAATATTTTCGGCATCACTTCTTCCTATCGTATTACGACGTTGCCTAGTTCCACTTTCACCTCGTTCTTGAGCACTTGCTATAGATGCATCGCCTTGTGCTCTAGCAGCCTGATCTACTGCCGCTTGATTTCGCATCTTCGGCTCGCCCGGATTTTCTTTACTATGCTTCTTTTGGAGTGCTCTTGCAGCATCTTTCATGCCTTTTTGAAACGCTTCTAAAACCTTTTCACCCAAATAATCTCTAGCTTCTGCTACCTTCTTCTTCTTGCTGCTACCCTTAGGTTGACAGGACCCCTTAGAGTAAGCTTTCTTTCCTGGGGTAGGCTCGTAACCGCTCCAGCATCTTTCAGCAAGTTCGATTCTAGCATTCTCTAATTTAATTTGTCTTTCACTCATAGTAGGCATTCCTTCTTTATTTATATCAGTCGAGCAGTTCCACTTCTTCAAAGATAGGCTAAGACGATCTTTGCCTGTATTGTTACTGTCTTTTTGTCGCTTTCTCATGCCACCCATACGCGCACAAAATGACTTACGACGTTTAGCATCCTTACTACCTTTCTTAAGCTTTGATGGCTTAGTAGTTACAGCAGTTTTAATTTCAGATCCAGGGTTAGCGGCTCTGATACGCTTGGCACCCTGCTCGGTTGTACCTCCAGTTTTGGATTTATCTCCACTTTTAACTGAAAATTTCTTAGGCATTTTGGTTTTTTCTAGTATAGGTTCTTCTGTTTTATTATTCATAATCGTTGACCTTAGTCTATTATTCTATAGGTATTTACTATACAATCCCGCTTATATGATTGATAAAATAGACTTTCTAAAAGACACTAAAAGTTCCGTATCGCTCATCGACAAGATGAAGCATGACCATGCCCTTAAAGTAACAAATGCTGCTAGGGTGTCTTACGATAATGAGAAGGAGGAGTTTACGGAAAAGGATAAGAAGCTTACTAAATTCCTCTGGGGACATGAGCATACTTCTCCTTTTCGGCATTCCTACTATACCTTTCAGATTAAGCTACCTCTTATTATAGCTAGGCAATTGATGAAGTATCAGGTAGGGTCCACTTTCAGAACTACGGAATTAAATGGGGAAGAGATAACCATCCAAGAGTTTGATCATATTTACGATGTTGATAAGGGTTGCTCTTGGAACGAGGTATCAGGAAGATACACCACTACTTCGGAAGATTTTTATACACCTTCTAAGTTAAGGTCAAATCCTGGTCATGGAAACAAGCAATCTTCTGGTGAGTATATTAACCCTATGGATAAGTACTCCATGGGGTATATGTATGATGGTGAAATCCAAGAACACATGCAGGATCAGTGTAAGAGGGCCATTTATCTTTACAAAAGATTAATTGACAACGGTGTAGCAAAAGAAATGGCTAGGGGAATTCTTCCTCAATACATGTATACCAAAGCTACTTGGACGATCAGTCTTCAAAGTGTAATATGGTTTCTTCACCAGCGACTTAAGTCTGATGCTCAGTGGGAGATCCAGCAGTTAGCGGAAGGTATTTATGAGTTGGTGAAGGACGATCTTGGTAAGTTAGGATTGTCTAAGGAAGATCTATGAGTAAGTGTTTGATTATTGGGGATACTCACTTTGATACTAAGTGTGAAGGGTACTTAGATGTTCAAGTAGAATCTACTTTAAAATTAGTTAAGGAGCATAAGCCTAAGTATATTGTTTTCCTAGGAGACATATATCACCACAGAAAGCCAACTCCCGAAGTTGTTGTAGCGGTCCATAAGCTTTTTCAAAAGATAAGTCTTACGCCTGGAGTAACAAAGATATATGTCTTACGAGGCAATCACGATTCTCAAAACAGGAGTGACGATGGTCTTACTGCTTTAGAGACCCTGTGCTACCCTGGATCTAAGGTGACGGTAGTTAAGCATACGATCTATGATCCTAATTTAAACTTCCTTTTAATACCTCACTACGAAGATGATGATGTTATTAAAGAACACTTGAACTCCAATGGCAATGAAAAGACTGTTGCATTCGGACATTTCAGCTACACTCCAGACCACCTAGGGATCAAAGGATTCGAATCTTCTCTTAAGCTAACAGATTTCAAATGCAGAACTATTCTTGGGCACATCCACAAGCATCTTGAAGACGACCATGTAACAATACTTGGAACTCCTTGGACCACTAATTTTGGAGAGTCCGATAAGGATAACTTTGTAGGGGTTATGGAGGAGATTCCTGGCGGCTGGGGACCACTTAATAAATTTAAAGTACGATTCGGTCCTAGATTTTATGAGGCACCCTACGAAGCATTAGAGGCTATGGAGTATGAGATATCCGACAAGAATTACTTTACTCTTTTAAGGGTTATACTCAACAGGTTCTCTGATGACCCTATTTCCCTCCTCCGGGCCGACATAGCAAATAAATTTAAAGTAGCTTATGTTGATATAAAATTTCAACCTATTTATGATGATAAATTAAATGAGAGACTATCAGGCTATGATCCTAATATCCCTTTAACGGTTATTGATGATGACATCATTACTCGTTATGTTGAAGAGCAGGCATCTACAATACCTCAAGAGATGCTAGAAAGAGGATTGAACCTGATACGAGAATATGCAGATCAAGACACTGATAGCTAGAAATTTTTATTCCTTTAGTCACCTAGAAGTAGATTTCTCTAAAATGACAGGGATCACCAGGATTCTTGGTAGAAACAAAGATAGTGGAGGATCTAACGGTGCTGGTAAAAGCGCGTTGTTTGAAGCTGTTACCTGGGGTGTGTATGGCACTACAATTAGGAAGTCTACGGAAGCTGCTCTAATCAACTCTCAGGCTGGCGAGGATTGCTCTGTAAGCATTGTATTAGAAAAGAAGGGTATAGGTACCGTCTTGATTAGCCGGTCTAAAAGACCCACTTCATTAAACGTAGAAGTTAATGGAAAGTTAATAAATCGAGCTAACGCAAGCCAGACTCAAGAGTATTTAGAAGAGTTGCTAGAGACTGACTACAAGTCTTTCTTAGCATCCGTGGTATTTGGACAGCACTCAACATTTACCTTCCTAGATTCATCTCCCGAGGATAAGCGTAAGATAATTAAGAATTGTTTTAATCTGGACGATATCTTTTCTAAGCGTTCATCGGTCAAACAGTTGAAGTCATCCTACCAGGGGGAGTTAAAAGTAGTTGGGACTCTTATTAAGAATTTAGTAGAGGAACAGGATAAGCTAGAGAAAGAAGTCCCTGATGACAAGTTTAAGTTAGTTAAGCTTCCTAGCCTTGAAAACATCCTAAAAGCGGAAGGTAAGATCAACGAAAGTGAGAAGATTGTAAGGGATCTCCAACGCACGATGAAAAAGGAAAGGGATCGGTTGAGAAGGGTGAATGACTCGATCAAGGAAGGCGTTTATAAAAACGATAAGGAGTGTCCTGTCTGTAAAAATTCATATGTAAAGTCTCAGACCGAGAAGGATGTTCAGGCATTTAATCAGGAAGCTCAAGATCTTTCGGATTCTATTACGGAGAAGGAGAATAAGATAAATGAGCTTAAGGACACAAATGATACAATAATTCCTAAGATTTCTTCATCTGAGTGGGCAAAGTATAATAAGAAAAATAAACAGATTGAAAATGCTCAAAGCAGTATACATAGACTACGCCAAGTTTTAGGACAGCTAGAGGAATACGAAAACAGACGTATCGAACTTGACTCACTACTGGAAGTTATGAAGTTCTGGGAAATTGCTTTCTCAGAGAAGGGACTTATTCGTTATATTATTAGGAACATTTTGGACTACTTTAATTTAAGATCTAATGAGTATGTTTCGATACTAACCAATAATCAGTTTTCCTTAGAGTTCAACGATGAGTTGACGGAAACAATTCGTAATAACGGAGTAGAGACTAAGTATATTTCTTTATCTGGGGGTGAGAAAAGGAAGGTTAACTTGTCTATAATGTTATCCCTTCAAGATCTCAGTTCTAAGATTTCGAGAACTGATTGCAATTTACTCTTCTTTGATGAGGTTTGCGATAATATCGATAATCCTGGAATCTTGGCTGTTAATAATCTTCTCCGCATGTTAGAATCCCAGAATGTAGAGAAGAAGGTATTGGTAATTACTCATAACAATTACCTTCAAGAACTTCTGGGAGATACAGACGCGATCACGATCACAAAACACAAAGGAATCAGTAAGATTAACAATGGCAATTAAGCAACTAGACAGTTTAGGACAAGATATCTTCATGCAGCGTTACGCCTATCCAGGTGAAACAAAGTATTCGGAGAGATGCAAGGCTATGGCAAAGCATGTAGCTTCCTCAGAGAGCGAGGACGAGATTGAGAAACAGGAGAAGCGTTTCTATGATGCTCTAAGCACGGGGGATCTTGTTCCTGGAGGTCGCATTATTTATGGTGCTGGTCGTAGCCATCAGAACTTACTTAACTGTTATGCTATTGAACCGGAGGATACTGTTGAATCCATTGGTAAGACTATTCAGGACATGTATCGTATTTCTTGTGGTGGTGGAGGTATTGGATTTAACTTCTCTAAGCTCCGTCCTAAGGGCGATGACATTGGTAATGTAAAAAACTCTGCTCCCGGATCTGTTTCCGTGATGCAAATGATTAATGAGGTAGGAAATCATGTTAAAGCGGGTAAGAATAGAAGAACCGCGCTTATGGCGGAACTTAATGTGGATCATCCTGATCTACTGGACTTTTTGCACATCAAGCTGGATTTATCTCAGCTAACAAACTTCAATATTTCAGTGGCTATCACTGACAAGTTTATTGAAGCGTGTGAGAATAATGACAATTGGGAGTTCAAGTTTAACAATAAGCGATACAAGGTATACCAAACCAACCGAGTATCCAGTGACGGGACTAGTGAGATCATTAACATCGTTGCTCTTTCCCAAGAAGATGCCTTGGAGCGTGCAAAGCTTCATCATCTTAATCTGTGGAATGACACGTTTGAGGATGTTCAAGAGGTTAACTTCAAGGCTATTGACCTATGGAATCGTTTGTGGGAGAATGCTGTTAAGTCTGGTGAGCCGGGTATTTTCAACCTATCTCTTACTAACAGATACACTAACATGTCGTACTTCCTTAAGATGAATGCCACAAATCCTTGTGGTGAGATTCCTTTGGATTCATACGCTAACTGTTGCTTGGGCCACATCAACCTTTCTAACATGGTAAACGAAACGAGCGATGATTTAGACTGGAATCGTCTTGCTAGAACAATTAGAACGGGTATTCGTTTCCTGGATAACGTCTTGACCGTAAATCACTATCCTTTGGAGGAGTGTAAGATTGCGGGTGATCGATCTAGGCGTATTGGTTTGGGGACTATGGGTCTACATCACATGCTTATCAAGCTAGGCATTAAGTACGGAAGCGAGAAGTCTATTGAATTTATTGATAGGCTTTATACTACCATCCGTAATGAGTCCTATCTCTCTTCGGTTTATCTTGCTCGTGAACGAGGTTCCTTCCCTGAGTTTAGCTACAGGAAGTATTTGAATGAGGAGTTTGCAAAGACATTACCTGCTCGTATTCGAATGCTGATTAAGGAGCATGGTATTCGTAATGCAGTGATGCTTACAGCCGCTCCTACGGGTACAATTGCCATGGTTCACAACGTATCCACGGGTATCGAGCCTATCTTCGCTCCAATGTATAATCGTCGTTATCGTGAAGGCAATACTTGGAAATCTACACTTGTTCTTGATCCTTTGTTTAAGGATGAGCTTCTCAAGGGTAATGATGGCCGACATGTTGTAGGGGCATACGATATTACCCCAGAGCAACATATGGGAGTTCAGGCGTGCATTCAAAAGTATATTGATAACGCTATCAGCAAGACTATCAATCTTCCTTCAGATGCTGATCATGATCAGGTTTCTAAAATGGCTTTGAAGTATGCACCTTATCTCAAGGGTATGACTGTGTATCGTGCTGGATCTAAGGGCATGGAACCTTTAGAGGCTTTACCTCTCACTGACGAGAATATTGATATGGCGAAGAAACTTATTGCCGACGAGCAAGTAGAAGCCTCTGTAGGTGTTGAATCCTGCGTTATTGGCGGGGAGTGTGGATCATAATGAGTGATTCCTTACTAGAAACTTATAATTGTAAGCATTGCGGAACTAGAAGTTCCGTATTTGTGGAGAGGTCCGATGAGACTGGATTGTTTTATTATTACAAGCGTGTAGGTAGGAAGATTCATGAGGATAAAGTTCCTACTCATGACGGGACAGGTGATGTGGAGTACCATCCAGATTATCATGGAGACCCCACCTACTGGCATAAGTATGAAAAGGAGTGGTCAATGGAATATTTTGACACTATTAAATGTCCTAATTGCAAGAAAGAAACTGAAAAGCGAGCTTCAATTTATTACTTCAGTGTAGGTGAAGGAAGAAATTCTTACAAGTCTTTGAAAGAGCGTATGCGTTATGCTAATGAGGGAATGGATAAGAAACAAGCGGAACAATTCCTTCAAGAGTCTTGCGAAGCTTCCAAAGATCGTGTAAAGTCTGGAGGACAGCACTATAAGAGGGTCGTTCCTGATTACGAAGCTATGCATAGACAAGGGAAAGTACGTAGACTGAATGATCAAGAGAGGGCCGACAAGATTGAATCTTTAAAGAGGACTAATTCAATGATTACTAAACAAGGTACCATTGGAAAAGCCGCACGCCGACCTAAGTAATAATTAATCATATGCCGTATCACATCTCCGACAACACCAAGAAAGGGTGTTTGTATCTCCTTAAGCATGATCTGGAATTCTTTTCCGAAATTGTTCCATTGCTTAAGCCCGAGTTCTTTGACTTTCCTGCTTACAAAAATCTTTTTATAGGGATTAGTGAGTATTACGATGAGTATAGAAAGCTTCCCTCGGACGGAGTACTACCTGATTACATTGTAAACAATGTTTCTAATGCGTGCTTGGACGGTATTGACTACACCAGTACCATTGCTGAGGTCAATTCTTTTGACAAGTCTTGCCTAGATGATCGAGAGTTTCTGTTAGACACTGTAGAGACTTTTGCTCGTCAAAAAGCTATGGAGCAAGCTGTTAGGAAGGCTGTAGCTATCCTTAACGAGGAGGGTGAGATAGGACAGGTTGAAGAGCTTGTTAAGTCCGCTCTCCTCGTTAATCGAAGCGTGAACGTAGGTCAAGACTACTTTAAGGATGTATCGGATAGAATTAAGAGGGAAAGCGAGGATAAGGGAAGGTTAAAGATTCCAACTATCTTCGCTAGCCACAATAGAAACCTTGAGGGAGGTTTGTGTAGGAAGGAGTTTGCAATGGTGGCTGCTCCTCCTGGCGTAGGAAAATCTCTCTACTTGGTTAATCAAGGAGCCAGTGCTGTTGTATCAGGAAAGAACGTCTTGTACATTTCTTTAGAGATGTCGCAGGATAAGATTGCAGCAAGATTTGATTCAGTATTGTCCGACTTGTCTAGTAGAGATCTTAAGGAGAAGCCACTAGTTAAGATTAAGCTTAAAGAACGTCTTAACGAGATTAGGGATAAGAGTCGTGGAAGGCTAATCATTAAAGAGTTTCCAACTGGAGCTATGAATGTGAATCAGCTTAGAGCCTACCTTGTGCAGTTGAAGCTTCATAGCAATTTTACCCCTGATGTTATTATTGTAGACTACCTAGAGCTTTTACGCCCTAACCGTATTATCGACTCCGAGTATCAGGCACAGCAAAGGATCGCAGAGGAATTAAGAGGTCTTGCGGTAGAGCATAATGTCCTTATGTGGACGGCAACTCAAACCAATAGGCAGGCTAGAAGGGTGGCTGTTATCACCGATGCAGAGCTAGGAGATTCTTACGGTAAGATTCGAGTGGCTGACTGGGCCATATCACTAAATCAAACTCAAGAAGAGTATGACGAAGGAGCGATGAGAGTTTTTGTAATGAAGGCTAGAGACTCTAAGCAGCATTACTTAATTAACGTGTCTGTAGATTACACGACACTTCAAATGAGGGAGCCGTATAACAATGAACATACCCAAACAGACTAGTTTAGACTTTATTAAGGACAAAAAGCATATTTACAACAAGCTTATTGAAAAGGGGGTTAAGTCTGTAAACGTAGGTTGGGCCGTTTTTGAATTTGAGCTTCACTCTAAGTTAATATCTGACGATCAAAAGGTCGATGGGTTGACTGAGTTTGATACTAAAAAGATAAAATTAGAAATGAATCTTTCTGATTTAGACGCTCGTGAGACTATAATACACGAGATATATCATTGTATGCTTGAAGCTGTGGGTTTAGATGAACGAAACTTTGACACACAGCGAATGTTCTTAACTAACGAGCAATTAGTGGTATGCTTATCCAAGCAGACTATGACTCTGCATCATCTTAACCCAAAACTATTCTCAACGATTTATGCTTGATATTGTCAAAATAGACCCCGCGTCATTAACCCACGATATTTATGATGATGTTGTGAGCGTTGTATCTACGGTTGCTCGCGACCCTGATAAGGCTGCTGATCAACTTTCTTATATTTCCTCACAATACGGTTACTACTATGGTATAATGATCCGGGCCAAGAGACTTTTAGATAATGCTGTAGAGACATTAGAAAGCTTCAAGGCCGAGGCAAGAACATCAAAGCGTAATTCAGGAGTTAAACTTACAGTCGCTGCGGCTGAAGATCACGTTAACTCTCTTGAAGAGACGTTTGAATTAAACAGTGAAATAAATCGTCTTAAAGAAGGTTATGGATACGCGAAAGGTATATGTAACAGTCTTGAGATGAAGAAAGACATGCTTATCCAGCTTTCAGCTAACAGCAGGCAGGAAATAAAGCTTAACCAGTAATTTGTTAGCATTTAGCAATAATCAGCCTAAAGGAGAAAACAATGGCAAAAACACTAGCAGAACTTAGAGACATGCATAAGAGAATGATGGCAGAAGAGAAGCCATCCACCCAAGCTTCCAAATCGTCAGAGTGGGCGACTTTTGAAGACGGTGATAATATTGTAAGGTTCCTTCCTGGAAAGGAAGATCCTTTGGAATTCTTTGTAGAAGGTCATGTTCACAAGTATCAGGATGCTGAAGGAAACTGGCGTAGTTACAAGTGCCGTAAATCACAAGGAGAGAAGTGTCCAGTATGTGACTACTACTTCGATCTCTGGGGTCGCCACAAGGAGCTAAACCTGGGTAAGGGTGCCGATGGCAAGAATGTTAAGTCTAAGTTTGGTGATCTAGCTGTAAAGATTAAGTCTAAGCCTAGATTCTATGCTATTGGGGTTATCAGAAGCTTGCAAGAAGCTGGTGAGAATCCTGTTCGATACATTGCTATGAGTCAGCAGCTTTTCAATCCTGTGTTTGCAGCCATGGTTAGCGAAGATTTCCAAGATGAGGACAATCCTGACAATACGACTATTATCTCAATTGAGAGAGGTAATGATTTTAACGTGAGGTTGACAAAGAATGGAAACTACGTCAACTTCAATGAATCGTCCGCTAAGTATAAGAAGACTCGTGCAGGAACTCCTGCTGAGGTAGCAGAGTGGATGGATAATGAACTGAACTTGAAGTCTCTCGTAGAGGTTGACAGTTATGAAAAGGGGAAAGAGGTTGTAATGTCTCTTGAGTCTGCTCTCAACCCTGTTAAGACTGAGAGCACGTCGCCTCCTTGGGAGGAGACTACTAGTGAGGATTTACAGGTATGATGAATAGAAAGTTTTTAGTTACAGGTTTGCTCGCCTTGATGATGAGTATGATGTTTGCGTCCTGCTCTGTTCTTGAGAGCTTGTTTGAAGATAAGGTCGTTACTACTATTAGCAATGTTAGAGAAGATAGGCGTGCTGAGGCGGTCCCTGCGGACCTAGGTATGCTTCCTCCTGATGTTGCTGCTAGGATGGCTAAGGATGGTGAGACACTTGTGGTTGTGGATAAGGATGACATTCTAGATCCAATGGGTAATGTCGTGGACATTACAGATCCAGGTTCAGAGGCTTTAGATTCTGTTCTTGGAATGGGTCTTGGAGCACTTAATTCGGTATTCCCAGGGGTAGCAGCATTAGAAGGATTGGGCTTGCTATTTTCAAAGAGGAAGCGAAAGCACTACGGCAAGGCTATGAAGGCTGCTGTCCCAGCTAATGGTAAGGTAGAGTTGAAGGATGCTGTATTATCCTTAGGGAAGGCTATTGGTGTTGCACATAGTTCTGGCAACTCAAAGAAGGTCTTCGAGGAAGAAGAGGAGAAGGAAGTTAAGAAGAGTTAGGGCTAATCGTTTCGGCCTATAACGTCTTGAGTTGGCTAGATCAGGTCTTCGGATCTGATCTAGTTTTTTTATACCTACACGGCTATAATGATTCAATGAATCGTAAGCTCAGAATTTTAGTGGTATACGCTAACCATGGAGGCTGTAGTTACTATCGTCAACTATCTCCAATGAAGATGATGGCAGAGGAATTGCATGACAAGGTAGAAGTTAAAATTACTGACAACCCTTTAGAGATTGACCCTAAGAAGAATTACGCTCCTCCTAACGATAAGCTTGATGACATGAATTGGGCTGATATTGTATTTGTAGCAAACATACTAAAGTTTGGAGGTCCTTACACTGCTCGCGTAATAGGTATTGCAAAGGAGCTTAAGAAGTTTGTTCACTTTGACACTGATGATTTGCTTACCGAGTTATACGAAGAGCATCATCTTTACGATACTTATAAAGAAAACAAGCTAGATGAGATTACTAAGTTTTGCTATTACAATGCCGATTTAGTAACCGTCACTCAAATTAAATTTGCTGAGAGAATCAAGCCTCTCGTAGGTAAGTGTTTAGCTATCGTAAAGAATGTAATAGATTACACTCTCCCTGCTTGGAATCACCCTAAGACAAAGGCTAAGTTTACTCGCGTAGGATACGCAGCAGGCATTCACCATAGAGGAGACGTAAAGGTATTTAACTCTGTTCCTCATCTTGTAAACCAAAAGATAGGAAGAGAGAATGTTCAATGGAATTTCTACGGTCATCCTCCACCTGATCCCAATAAGGATAAGAATAGTTGGGAAGCTAAGGTCTGGCCTGAATACATGTCACAGCTTCTCAGCGGCTTCAAGGGGCAGAAAAACTATAACATACACTATGCTTTGCCTCCTGATATTTACGGTCGTTACTACGCAGATATGGACGTTGCCATAGCTCCTTTACAGATGAATAATTTTAATGATTCCAAGTCTGATATTAAGGTTGCTGAGTGTTCACGCTACAAAATTCCCTTGGTAGCAAGCAATGTAGGATGCTACGATGAAAACATTATAAATGGCGAGACAGGATATTTGATTGATCCTGACGCTCCAAAGAGTGAGTGGGTTAAGATCCTTGGTAAGCTTTGTAAGGATAAGAAACATCGCATTGAGCTAGGTAAGAACCTCCATGATAAAACTAAAGATTTATTCGATGGCAGAAAGCAATCTCAACAAAGGTATGATCTTTACATGAGAGCTATTCAGGATTTAGGACATAAGATAGATGATTAAGACTTTCAAGCATAGCGGAGATTTAGGTGACATCATTTACTCTCTGCCAACCATTAAAGCGTTGGGGGGCGGTGTGCTATACTTAGACCCTACAGGAGGTTCAAACGATCCATTGGTTTCATGGGGTAAGAGGGTTAATACCTCTTTAAATGAGGAGCTTATAGGAAGCTTAAAGCCTTTACTTGAACAGCAAGAATATATTAAAGAAATAAAACTTTGGGATAGCTCTGTAGGCGTTGACTACAATCTAAATGAGTTCAGAAATAATTTGACCAATAATTTGAGTGATTCTCACTTGAAGGCTTTCGGTCTTTCATCATCAAGAAGGGATGATATTTGGCTTAGTATTGATGAGCCTTTATACCATAGTTCGGGCAGGAAGACTCTGATGGCTAGGTCCTTAAGGGTTCACTCTAATCACTCATTTTGGGAGACGCTACCAGATTCAACTATTGAAGACCTTGTATTTGTTGGTAGTAAATTTGAGTATGAAGTATTTTACAAAACCTTCAAATATGATATACCTTTTTGGGATTTGTCTATTTTGGACTTAGCTAGAGCGATAGCGTGTTGTAAGCTATTTATAAGTAATCAAACTTTTGGTTCTGCGATAGCGGAGGGCTTTAAAAAAGATTTAATACAAGAGGTTTACCGCTTGTGCCCCTTGGCAATTTTTCAAAGAGAAGGAGCTAGCTATGTATGAGCGTAAAATTCGTATCTGATTTTCTTTTAGAAGATTCTCCTGGAGGTGCGGAGCATGTTGATGATACTGTTATTACTGCGCTTGGACTCGAAGCGGTGAGGTCTAGGGACTTTACGCCAAACGAAGAAGACTTTTATATTATATCCAACATCTCTCTTCTCCCTCAGAGTAGCATTGATTACTTAGCAGCTAAGTGTAAGTACATCATACTGGAGCACGACTATAAGTTTCACCCTACAAGGCACCCGTGGAGGTACCCTAACAACATAGTCGATTCTGGTGAGTTGATTAATCTCAGTCTATACGAGAATGCGATAATGACTTTCGTTCAGACCGATGATCACTTAGAAGTATTCAAGCTAAACAATATTAAAGGTAATTTTGAAAGTTTGAATTGTAGCATTTGGTCTACTGAAGAGTTGGATAATCTCGTTGATCTTCATCGTTTGAGTAGATTGAAAGAAAGTTCTTTTGCGATTATTAATTCAGAAAACTGGATAAAGAATACAAAACAAGCAGTTGAGTTTTGTCATAGCATGAAGATAACTTATGAATTAATTGAGAGTCAAGACTATAATATATTTCTAAGATCGTTGTCTAGATACTCCGCTCTTGTATTCTTCCCTATTGCTAGGGAAACCTGTTGTAGACTATTAGTAGAAGCAAAATGTCTGGGTTTAAATGTTATAACGTCTCAAAATTCTGGAGCATTTCAAGCAGATTGGTTTAGATTAAATGGGACTGATCTTATCAGCTATCTTAGAGAGCAGTCTTTGAAAAATTTGAGATCTATAGAAGGTTTATTAAATGAAAATAAAAATTAAAGATATGAACATAGCTTATCTTACCTCTGAAAAATACCCTAAGAGGGACAAGGACACTAAAGAACTTTTACAGATTTCTAACTTAAGTTTTGAAAGGTATGATGGAGGGATTACAACCCCTTATACAATTGGGGTTGCAAAAGGTCATCTTCAAGCTTTGAAGTCTTTATCACTTCCGTCTCTTCTATTGGAAGATGATATAAAAGTTTTAAATGGTTCTTCAATTGAAGTTGATCAAGAGTTTGAAGTTCCCGACGATGCTGATGCTTTATATTTAGGTACAAGCATGTATGGTCGGTTAGAGGGGAAAACCGTTCTTAACGGAGTCTTGGCAACGACCACTTCTAACCCTAGCGTCAACTCTGTGTATAACATGCTAAGTATGCACGCAATAGTTTACTTGTCCGATAGATATAGAAATCATATTATGAATCTCTTGCAAATCCATATTGAAGATCCTACTGGAGGAGTTGATGATCCTATAGCCGAACACATGAGTGAATATAACGTATACGCAGTTGCTGATCCTGTATTTTATCAAGCTGACGGGCATAGTGAACAAGCGACAATGAATAGGATTCCTTTAAAGATATGAAACTTTCAATATTAGTTCCAACGATGCCCACCAGGGTTGATTATTTAAAAAGATTAAAAAGATCTTTTAAAGGTCAATTAACTCCTGATGTAGAGTTAATAGTGTTTGAGGGGGATGTTGGACAATCCATCGGTAGCAAGCGTAATAAACTTCTTGAGATGGCGAAGGGGGATTACATAGCTTTTGTGGATGATGATGATATTGTATCTCATCACTACATCTCCAGAGTATTAAAAGCTATTGAATCGAATCCTGACGTTGTAGGTATCCACTTACTTCATTACGAAGACTATGGGTTAAGGGGTTTGACGTATCATTCTCTTCGTTTCAAGGAATGGTCTGATGAGCCTAATCCTCAATATCCACAATTAAGAAATTACTATAGGAATCCAAACCATATTAATCCTGTAAGAAGAGAGTTAGCTATTCAAGTTAAGTTTCCAGAGATAAACATGGGAGAAGATAAAGATTACTCAATGCGTTTGAAGCCTTTATTGAGTAGCGAAGTTTATATAAGCGATCCCATATACGCATATTTATTTAGGAGTATGAAATAATGTCACACAAAGAAGAAAGAGACTTTTGCACTTCGGTTAAACACAAATTTCCGTATTCTTTTAAGGGTAAAAGAGTATTGGAAGTGGGTAGTGGAGATATAAATGGTAACAACAACTACTTATTTGAAGACTGTTGTTTAACCCGTGTAGATGTCTGTAAAGGACCTAACGTCGATATTGTATCCTACGCTCATGATTTAACTTTTGTTGACGATCTTTTTGATACAGTAATATCCACTGAGTGTTTTGAGCATGACAAGCATTATGTTAAATCTTTACAAAACATGGTACGTATGCTTAGACCGGGTGGATTGCTTCTCTTTACTTGCGCGACAACTGGAAGACCTGAGCATGGCACAAGTAGAAGTAAGCCTTGGCAAGTTCTTTCAACACGCATGGAAAACTCAGAAGATTACTACAAGAACCTAACTGAGCAAGATATTCGAGAAGTTATCGATGTTGATAAAGTTTTCATAGAGCACGAATTTTCTGCTGAATTAAATCATTGCGATCTTTTCTTCTGGGGTATAAAGAAGTGAAGATTAATGTGATACCTGGGAGAGATCCTCACTATACTAGGTTAACTCAATCCCTACAGGCTTTAGGCCATGAAGTTCTTGTGGGTGAACCTGAGACTGGTGTTAAGTTTGACATGGCTTTTGTTAGTCCTAGTTACGACAAAGGTTACAATCAATCAGATAATATTCTATTCTTTGATGCTGAAGATGATCATAAGCATTTTGATCCTGGCGTAGCTTACCATGAGTTAAAAGATAAAGTAATCGCATACGCAAAAATGCATTACGTGGATGATGACAGAGGTGACGGAATTAAAAACGTGGCCTTCCCCATCATTCCCTACCTTACACATATACAAGCAGCATCGGTGCAGATACCTGATTTTTCTGCAAAAAATGCAGTGCCCTTTATGGCGGTAAGTCCGACGTTTATAGGTAATTATAAGGGAACTGCACCGCGAGACCCTAGGTTCACCGCAGAGTTTGCCCCAGGGGATCTAATGTATAATCAAAGGTATCAATGGCTCTACAGCCTTGAAGAAAACAACATATTTTATCAAGGTGGTGTTGTTTTTTGGAAAGATAATGTCAGCTTTGAAGAACAAAGAAAATACTACGGCGACGTAATTAAAACATTTGAAGTGAGTAGGGTTGAAAATTATCTTGAAAAATTGGCATATTGTCGAATAGGTCTTTGCCCAACCGGCCACGATAGATTGAGTTGGAGAGTTTTTGATATCATGGCAATGGGATCAATTTTAATATCAACTGACCGTCAAGATCAGAAGCATCTCTACAATCCAAAGGCTATTATAGAGATAAAGGATGATGAGGATTTGGGAATGACTTTGCACAAGTTGCAACCTGATTACAAAGAGATTTGGAAAGAACACAATGAGAACAGGAAGGTTCTTTCCCAGCTAACCCCGGACATCATCTGGAAAGATTTTAAGGAACAATTGATATGACCTATTATTACCCACGATGAAAAAACTATTACTAATTCAACCAGGGGCTTTTGGAGACATTATAGTGTGTGCTCCTATAGCAAAATGGTACGCGGACAGGGGGTATGAGGTGACTTACCCTGCGAGAGAGAAGTATCATTCTCTTCTTAATAAGTTGAGCTACATTAAACCAGTCATATTAAATGAAGATGAGTTAGACTCCGATTGGCTTCGCTCTGATGTCATGAAAATATTACCAGAGTGTAGTAATTATGATTTGATTATTAATTTAGCAGATAGGGGTCCACACTCCACTGCACAACGACCTTGGGAGAAGAATCAAGAAGCTAAGTATAGATTATCTCGTGTCCCTCGTGAAGAGCAGTATAATTTAGTATGGGATAGGGATATTGAAAAAGAGAATTTAATATATGATAAGTATGTAACTTCAACTCCTTATGCATTCGTTCACAATACTTCTTCCGATGGTGAAGATATTGATTTACCTGCTACCTCTCTACCAATAATTAAGAATGATACCCCCTTGGGCTATAATATATTTGATTGGTACAAGGTAATCTGCCAAGCTGAAGAGATCTACTGCACAGAAAGTGCTCTTCATTGCTTTTGCGACGGTATCTCTAAAGATATCACCAGTAAACGATTCTTGCTCTCAAGAGTGGCGGGTAACGGGCATCTACTGACTACTTCTAAATTTTGGGATAAAAGGTATTTATAGTATGGAGATTAAAATAACTATATCAGTTGGGGAACTTCTCGATAAAATTTCTATATTAAAGATTAAATCAAGTAAATTCTCGTGTTCTAAAAAACTTGAATACGTCAATCGTGAGTTAAGTAAGTTGATTGATTGTGCTGAGACTCACGAGGTTTTTGATGAATCTTTACTTCATGAATTAGAGGATGTTAACAGGAGGTTGTGGGACATCGAAGATGAGATTAGGGTATTAGAAAAGTCTAAAGATTTCTCAGACAATTTTATTGAGTTAGCTCGGAAAGTATACATCACTAATGATAAAAGATTTATCCTAAAGTGCAACGCAGATGAGAAGTATGAGTCTATTATAAGGGAACAAAAGGATTATATAAATTACGATGGGTGATCTTCAACAACACAATCTTCAAAGTTTTATTCAAGACTATAACTGTAAACAGTTTGTAGAGACGGGAACTGGTAAGGGGACAGGATTAAGTTACGCCTGCTCTTTCCCTTTTGAAAGCCTACACAGTATTGAGATAGTTCCTGAGCTTTACGAACACTGCGTTCAGGTTTTCAAATCTGATGAGAGAGTGTCCTTAATTCACGATAACTCTCTTGATGGGTTAAGGACCATTTTGAGTTCACTAAGTGATGATCCGACCTTCTTTTGGCTAGATGCACACTTCCCAGGAGCAGATTTTCATTTTAATGATTATGATCATATGAAAGATGAGAAACATCTGCATATGCCCTTAGTCGATGAGATAAAACTAATACACTCTAGTAGACCTAACTGCGCTGATGTTTATATCATTGACGATCTTCACCTGTATGAGGATGGACCCTTTGAAATTCACATGCCTGAGTTTATAGAAAAGTATGGAAACAAGAACATCACTCCCGCAACTGATCTTTTAAAAGACACTCATGTCTTTATTAGAGATCCTAGACATCAAGGTTTCTTGATATTAGTCCCTAAAAAAAATGGATAAAAAATGGATAAACAAATAAAAATTAAGCATTTAGCAGACTACCACAATTGGGAACGTGTAAATGATTGTATTCCTAAAGGCGTTTACGCAGGGGCTTTACCCTTCGAGGATGGTTATGTGGCCGCTTGTAGGGTTGGTAACGTAGGCTTTGAAGATAAAATTCATGCGGTGACTTATGACTCAAATTTAAATTTATTAACCTCAGAAGAGGTTTGTAAAGGCGAGGATCCTAGGGGCTTTCTATTAAATGAAATTCCTTTTGCTCTTTTCTGGTCTCCAAGACTCGCTTCTCGATTTGCTGATTTCCCGATGTCCTACAGTCTTGTTAACCTTAAGACTAAGCAGGTTGTAGATCTTTCCATAGACGGTGTGAAAGAAACTCGAATGGAGGTTCTAGGTAAAAATTGGATGCCTCTGGTTAAAGACGGTGAGTTGTTTATAGTTGTTTCGATAGAGCCTAGAATTTGTGTTTTAAAGGTAAATGTAGACAACGGTATTTGTAATTGGTTAGAGGGCTTTGCTCCTGTAGGTAACATAGAAGTTACACATAGTAGAGGAGGAACTCCGTTTGTTTATAATGAAACTCTTGAAAGGTATGTTGGATTTGGGCATAGGACATACTCTACTACTCATCATAACATATATTTTTACACCATAAGTAAAGACTTTGATGATGTTTATATCGGCCCCGATATTAATACGGGTAAGGGTTGCGTGCAGGATCCTATGTCTATTTTTACGAAAAATGGTAAGACTTTCTTTACCGTTGGTCGATGGAATTTCCCTAACGAAGGTGAAATGGGTATTTACGAACTAATTATTGATTAAAATGAAGACTATATTAATTTGTGGCGGAGCGGGATTTATAGGTCATCACCTTGCTCGTAAGTTGAAGTCTGAGGGTCATTATGTGGTTGTGGCTGATATAAAGACTCGTAATGAATACTGCGAGGATAATGAATACTGCCATCAGTATTTACAGTTGGACCTGTGTAAGGATGATAGTTGGGCTGCTATCCATGATCAGTTTAAGGAGTTTGATGAGGTATACCAACTAGCAGCCGACATGGGAGGAGCGGGTTATATCTTTACGGGGGATAATGATGCAAACGTAATGACTAACTCGTCATTAGTAAACTTGCATTGTGTTCAGTTTGCTACTAAATGGAAGGCTAAGGTGTTCTACTCCAGTTCTGCTTGCATGTACCCCAGCCACAATCAGGAAGATCCAAATAATCCTAATTGTAAAGAAGACTCTGCATACCCCGCTAACCCAGATTCGGAGTATGGGTGGGAGAAGTTATTCAGCGAGAGACTTTATCTTGCTGCGGCTAGGAACTATGGCCTAGATGTTAGAGTAGCTAGGTTCCATAACATCTTTGGTCCTGAAGGAATTTATGACGGGGGTAAGGAGAAAGCTCCTGCTGCTTTGTGTCGTAAGGTTGCTAAGTCTGAAGGCAGTATTGAAGTGTGGGGTCCAGGAACTCAGACTCGCTCCTTCCTCTTCATTGATGAGTGCATAGAGGCAGTTCAAAGATTAATGGAATCAGATTTTAAAGATCCAGTAAATATAGGTTCCGATGAGATGATATCAATTAATGATCTTGCTAAAATGGTTATTGAAATATCAGGTAAAAGGTGTATTATTAACAACATCGAAGGCCCTTTAGGTGTGATGGGTAGGAATTCAGACAATGAGCTTATTCAAGATAAGCTTGGATGGTCTCCCTCCATGCCCCTTCGAGACGGTATTCAGAAAACATACGAATGGATTAGTAATGAACTTTAACGAATTTCAACAAGAATGTACCCGCACTGCTAACCCTAACATCAGTCGCCAGGACGCAAACCTTAATTGGGCTTTGGGGATTGCAGGGGAAGCTGGAGAATACTGTGAGCTTATTAAAAAGCACACATTCCACGGGAAGGATCTAGATTTAGATGCCGCTAAGAAGGAGCTAGGAGACGTTCTATTCTACGTTGCCATGGCTGCTAAGAATCTACACCTTAGTTTAGAAGAGGTTGCTAAAGCCAACCTACAGAAGCTGAGAGCTAGGTATCCTAGAGGGTTTGAAGAAGGCGGTGGCATCCGCAACAACGATAAAGATAACGATGGGTGTTAAATCGCCCTATTTCGATTTCGTTTTAAGTGATTGATCGTATCGTCTAGCTCGTAACTCAAAGTTTCAATCTCTTTGTCGTATTTGCTTTTGTAATACCCTTCGGAGTAATCATCAGGGACATCATATTCGTTGTTCTTGATTTTATCAATTCTCTGCAACAGGTCCTCTTGGTCTTTGGGCATTGTGGTTAACTCCTAAATTTTACTCCAAGCAACTCCCAAAGAGGAGAGCAGTGAGAAGATCATACCCCAGAAGAGCCATCCCTGCTTCCAGGTTCTCTTGTCTAAGGTATCCAATATCTTTTTATGCTCTACATGAGAGATATTGCAGTCCTCTAGCTTTTCTAGAATTTCCTCCTGTTGCTTGCTTAACTCTATTTGAAGTTCAATAGCTTTAGCATGAATCTCTAATTGTTGATTGAGATCTGCTCTAGTCACAGCATCGTTTGGATTTTCGGCCATTGGTGTATTAATATTTATGCCTATTCTTCAACTTTTCGTAGTAAAATGATTATCAACTAGTATAGTTTAACACATGAACATATTCGTCCTACATACAGACCCTATGATTGCCGCTCAGATGCATTGTGACAAGCATTGCGTAAAGATGATCCTTGAGACTGCACAGATGCTCTCTACTGCTCATCATGTGTACGAGACACCAGAAGCGGACAAGGTCTACAAGAAAGCTCACCTTAACCATCCTTGCACTAAGTGGATCCGTGAATCTAAGGCTAACTACACTTGGGCCTTTGATCTATACTTCGCTCTTCTGTTAGAGTTTAGGAGTCGTAGAGGCAAGAGTCATAAGTCGGCAGAACTTATGCATTACTTATTTAAGGTTCCTAAGGATATGCCCGACGTTGGCCTTACTCCTTTCGCACAAGCTATGCCTGACGAGTACAAGAGATCGTGCCCTGTAGAGGCTTACAGGGCTTACTACCAGGGCGATAAGGCTAGTATTGCAGAGTGGAACTGGGGTACTCCTGCTCCTGCATGGTTCAATAAATTAACATGCGTTAATTCCGCGTAAAGGCTATAATGTCTATATGAATATTGATGTCTTAAATAAGCTTAAGGGTAAAGCAACTCTAAGCGACGAGCCAATTGCTGAGTTTATTTCAACAGGATGTTACGCTCTTAACAGAGTTCTTACAGGGCTTTACGATAAAGGATTGCCGGTAGGAGGTATCCTTCAACTGCAAGGTAATTCAAGCACTGGCAAAACCTTGTTTGCTACTACCTTCCTAACAGCCGCTCAAAAAGAAGGCTGGTATGTTAAGCTTCTTGATGCGGAAAATACTTTTTCTAAGGATTTCGGGTCTAAGCTTGGTGTAAATTCAGATACTCTTTTGTACTCGTGTCCTGAAACTCTTGAACAAGCGTTCAATGATGTTGTTGATACCATTGATGACATCAGACAACACGATAAGAAGACTCCTATATTACTGGTTATTGATTCTGTAGCTGTATTAGCTACTGATGAGGAATTAAGTAGAGATAAGATAGGTAACACCTCGGTGACGGATGGTGCTAGAAGAGCACTTGTATTCGGATCTATGCTTAGGAAAGTTAATACTGTTCTTAAAAAGAACAGAGCAACTCTGGTGGTCATTAACCAGATACGAAGTAAGATTAATGTAATGTATGGTAACCCTGAAACTACTGCTGCTGGAGGTAAGGCGTTAGAGTTTTATCTTTCGGCTGACATGAAGTGTAAGTCTAATAAGACTAGTGATGTTGTTAAGGATGAGGACAAGAAGCCTAAAGGTATTGTAGGTGAAGTTCAGATAGTTAAGAATAAATTAGGTGTTCCTTTTCAGCAATGTGCTTTTAGAGTCTTGTTTGATAAAGGTCTAGATCCATATTATGGACTTGAGGAACTTCTCAAGGAAGATGGTCTGATTGAGATCTCTTCATCAGGTAGAAGATCAGTTGGAGACATCGGCTTTAAGAAGAATACTTTGTCTGAGCTATTATTCAATACTACCTCATCCAATCCTGAGCTAGATAAGATTAGAAGTATGTTTGGTATAAAGAGTAAGACACTATGATTAATATCGAAGACAGGTTAAGTATTGTAATCGACGAGGCTATGAAGAAGCAGCTTTCAAACAGGAATGATGTAAATGCTCCCTTCATGGATATAGAAGACTACAAGAAAAAGACTAGAAAAAGGTTTAGAATGACTAAGGCTCAAAGAGATAGTGGGCTTACTAGAGAGCAAGCCTTCCAGGAATACATGGAAAAACTAATGGATAAATAATGCATTTTATACTTAAAAGAATTGGCTTGTTTATTTACGGGACTCTATCAATTTTAGAGTCTTCGATAAACATGTTGCTTTACGTTACGTTCTTAGATACTGTTGTAACTCCTGTAGATTGGGCTTTCCCTTTCTACTTTAAATACGTCGATCAACTACTGAAGGGTAATTACCTGTCTAACTTAAAAGATAACCATGGGAAAGACATTTAGAAGAGAGAAAAGCTTTACCCCTAAGGCGGGAAAGCTACATACACATAGGGACCTTCCTGATATTCAAGAGGGTCTTTACGACGATGATGATTTGTCGTTGGATGATGAGGATTATTTTTATGGCGAATTACATACTAAAAAACAAACTATGGTCAGACGAGAAGATGAATCGTCTGGTAAAGTCGATAAAGGATAACGCAATTTCCGATAGGAAGTCTGCTTCTGAGTTATTTAATGAGTGTAAGGAAGCCCTAACTGAGTTAGGGGGAAGGGTACATTTTGATGATCAGGGTAATGCGTCTGTAGATGCATTTACAAAGATTATTTCCACTTCCACTCAAGCATTGAATCAAATGGGGACTGCCAATGAAAAGCTTTTAAAGCTGGCGCAGACCATGCAGAAGTATCAACTAAAAGAGATGGATTTGGAGAATAAATCTGGTCCTGGTTCACAAGAGTTGAAGGGATCTGTGTTTAGTAACCTAACTTCAATGTTACATAAAAACGATAATGCCTAGAAAACCCAACAGTATTAAAGCTTACTCATCTGAATTAAACTCTATTATTCACGTTAGAAGACTTACTGAAAAGCAATTAGAAAAGGTATATAACAAGCTTAAGAAGTTTATAAAAACTTCTGAATCTGGTAAGTTTAATTTCGTAAGCTATGTTAAGATAGTTATAGTTGATTGCTTAACACCTTCCGAACAGAAGACGTTTATTGCTAGAGTAGCTGAGGTTCAGGATTTAAAGGATAGTATTAGTGATCCATTGTTGGAATATAAGCTATTAGGGGCTTACTACCAGACGATCTCTGAATACTATCCCGAGTTTAGAATTGAGCATGTTTGTTACGACATAAACGAGCTTATTCCTGATTCTGTTATATTAGATTCTATTATTAGGGACGCGAAGCAGGATCCTGAATTCCAGAAGAAGATAGAGGAGAATTTACCTAAGCCTAAACCTAAACAAAAGCCTTCACCTCCTACGAACAAGTATAATCTAAAGACCATAGAAGATATTAATAACTTGGATAAGTTCTTGAAAAAGAACATTGTGGGCCAAGACGAGGCGATACAAACCGTATGCAACTCTATAAAGTTAAGAGCCGCTAAGTTTAGTAGCCATGTTAATCTATTCTTCATCGGAAAGACTGGTAGAGGTAAGACTCAACTTGCTAGAAAGCTTGGAGAGAAGTTTTCTCCTAACTTTTGGGTTATTAACTGTGCTGAGTTTACAAATGGACATGAGGTATCTAAAATCCTAGGCTCTCCTCCAGGTTACATAGGGCATTCTGAGTCTTCAATAATGAAGGAAAAGGCCGAGAAGTCTAACAGGTGGACGATTGTTTTTGATGAGATTGAGAAAGCACACTCGAAATTCTTTAATATACTTTTGAGTCTTTTGGACACTGGTACAGTTACCGATAATTCAGGCAATGAAATAGACTTTACAGATTCTATGTTTGTTATGACCTCTAACTGTGGATTGAAAGACTTGAAAACTAATCTACTTGGATTTGGGGGATCTGCCACTGCCGATGGTCACAAAGAGGAAATCATGAAGTCTTTGGAAAGAGAGTTCTCTCCTGAGTTCAGAGGTAGAATAGATGACTTTGTGTTCTTTAATGACCTTAACGATTCTAACATTAAGGATATTGCTAAGATGACCCTCGCTAAGTATCCTGTGAAGTCTACTCCTGAGTTGCTAAATCATATAGTTAGCAAAGGTTATAGCGATGAGTTTGGTGCTAGAGATATTCAAAGGGTCGTTAAAAATCTAGTTGCACTGCCGCTTGCCGATGAGATATTGTCTAACCGCCATCCTGATGATGGTTCTAGCAAGTATGAAGCTGCTGTTGTGGAAGATAAAGTAGAGATAATTAACACTATCCCGCTTTAGGTGTTGTTTTCATCGGAACATGCGCTATGATGGTGGCATGTTAAATGAGCATTCAGAACTTATAACCTATCTTGGGTATGCTATTGAAAAGTTGCGAGGATTAACTTCCGAGGCTAAACTTAGGAACAAGACTAAGAAAGTAAAAGCGATACTATCCATCTTAACTGTTGTAGAGGGGAGGATACTAGCCACTCTTCAATACGCAAAGGCGGGAGGATTTTCTTCTAACACATCTTCCGTAGTAATTCAAAAGCACCTATATGATCCCATGATTGATTGGTTAGGAACGGAACTTAGAAAGTAATCATTAGCTATAATACTGGTGATGAGAATATTGCCAGAGAAGGGTAAATGCCAGTCTTGCGGAGATATAGACTTGCTTTACATTTACAATAATGCTAAAACATGTTCAGAGTGTCTAGGAATGGACCGAAGAGGTGTTAGCAGAGAAAGAATATTAAAAGGAAACTTAGGAAAAAGAAATGACGAAAGCAAATTACGAAAGCCTTGGAAAGGGCGTAGGTAAGCTGGTTGCAGAGAAGCAGTCGGCTTATGGTGATTCATTTGGTAAATCACATAAGATATTAAAAGTTCTATACCCTGAAGGAATTAAACCCGACCAGTATATGGACGTTCTTACAATTTGTCGTGTAGTAGATAAATTGTTTAGACTAGCTACAGACCCTACCTACGGAGATGAAAGTCCTTGGCGTGATATTTGTGGGTATAGTTTACTAAGCATGGGCAAAGACTCTAGGGAGGTGAGCAGAGATGATCCTGACCCTTCAGTAAGATTAGATGATTAACACTACCTTAAATCCTTCAAAAACTACGATAACAAGCTATAATGGAACAAATGGATAAACTAACTAACGAGCAGTGGGAAAGATACGAAGCCAAGTATGGAAAGTTGATGCATAGTATATCTCTGAAAATTTCAGGTGATAAAATGACAGCTTCCCCTGAGGATAACTATTCGGAGCTTTGTATAGCTGCTCTTGAGTCTATAAACGGGTTCTTCAAGAAGACTGGGCTAACATTCGATGAGTCCTTTGATACTAAGCTATTTGATCAATACACGAAAACGGTATTGTGGAATAGGAAGGCTAAAAAGGGAATCCCATTATCAAAGAAGATGGACTTCAGAAAGAAGAATAAGTCTTTAGATGCACCAATGTTTTCCAATAGTGAAGCTTCCTTAGCCCATTTGATTGAGGATCCTAGATCTCATATCGATGTCTCTTCTGTAGACTTCAATGATTTTATGAAGGATCAGAATGATGATGTTAAGACGGTTATGAATGCTGTACTTAAAGATCCTTCCTTGCTATCTAAGCAAGGGTTTATTAAGACTAGCGCGATTTGCAGGTCAACACCTTTGAGTATTCACTTTGTAAACCAAGCTGTGGACAAAATTAAGAGTATCATGAAGGGGTACAATGACTAGAGATGAATTTCTAGATACTGCCGTCAGCCAGTCTTTAAAGAAGTATCGTAGCATATCTCCCTGGCCGTATATGGCAGAGTTTGTACCGGGAACTATGCTAGACTTTGAATCTTACAATTCTTTTGATGTACTGTCTTTTGAATTGATGGCTATATCCGCTAGGAAAAAATATGGTTTCACCGACGAATCTAGTAAAGATTGAGGAGTATCTTGAGCATCTATTTGATGTTCACGATATTGATATTGGAAAAACTACTGACCTACCAGTGGCTGAGTCCATAGACAAGCTAATTAGTTTAGTTTGCAAACGATTCAACCTCAACGTAGTGTCCAAGGATGGAACTACTAGAATAGTTCTTAAGTCTCCTAGGTCTAAGACCGTTATCAAGATAGGTATGCCTTGGAACAATCAACCTGAATACTCACTTTACAAGGCTCTAGAGCATTCTTCATTGGGTGATCTGTTTGCTGAGTGTATACAGATCAGCCCCAAGGGTTATGTTCTAGAGATGGAGTATATAAGTAAGCCTTTTCCCTCTGCAAAAGGGGATTATCATTGGGTCAATCCTTCTTTAAATAAGATTAGGAATGAATTAGAGAAGCACTTCTCATTTATTAAGGGTTATAACACTTACAATTGGGGTGCAGACTTTCATGAAGATAACATGAGGATGGATTCCTTCGGGGACATAAAGCTTGTTGATTACAGTAGTTTACTGTCAGACATGTTCTTTAGACGTAAATCCACCACCGTAAAGTCTGCTATTAAAGGAGTTCTCAAGTTAGACTTTCCAAAGGTTAAGTTAAACTTGTATTGCAGAGACAGAGTTATATACTACACCAACAATACGAAGCTAATGAAGGCTGACATAGACTATGTATCTAAGGAGTCTTATTAGGTGTAGTATCCGTATGGCGCATTAACTCAGTTGGTTAGAGTGCGGGTCTTATATGCCTGAAGTCGTTGGTTCAAGTCCAACATGCGCTACCAAGCAGTATAGTAATAAAGGTAAAATACTCCCATATGCACCGTCAGCGGCCTAATACCTTAGAGCAGGGAGAGATACTGGTTCAAGTCCAGTTACTGCTACCATTTTATTCAAACTAGTATAAATAGATAAAAGAAATCATGTTTATGAATATTGCAAGACAGATGGGAGATCCTAATTTTTATGAAAAATTTGGTTATGCAGTTGCTGTGGGATCTCTCTGTCTTTTATTTCAACTGTATTGTGTTTATCTGATGACAAGGGGTCTATAATGAAATCAGAAGACTTCATAAGTCGCATAGAAGACCTTAAGTCTCAGAATCCAGATGATGATATGGAGATTGTTGTGTTCGATGATAGCAAGAGGTATGTAGAGCCTGTTGCTACTATCTTGCATGTCCAAGGTGTTAAAAAAATAGTAATAATGTAGGAGATATAATGGCTGGTAAGGGAGATAAGCGTAGACAGGGAGATAGCGAAAAGCTAATTTCAAATTGGGATCGTATCTTTAATAAAGGTAAGAAGAGTAGTAAAGTTGATACCTCTGAGGTAGAGCCTTACCATATTCAGAATGCTCGCCACCTAAAGATGAAGGATATTGCTCTTCAAGAGAAGAAGGCAGAGGAAAAGCGTAGGCGTGAGCAAGAACTATTCGACCGTTTAGATAGAGAGGTTGAAGAAGAGAATAAGAGCAAGTAAGCTCTTCCGTGTTTCTGCCAGATTTGTGGTGTTTTTTCAACATCGCATTGCGTATTAAACCAGTGTGTAGGTATATTATACTCGCACCACAAATCTGGCTTTTGGTCCGGTAGCCCAAGGGCAGAGGCAACAGACTTAAAATCTGTACAGTGTGGGTTCGAATCCCACTCGGACTACCATTAATTTTAAGAATCGACACTTTGTTGATTCAGTTTTGAAAGGGTTAGTAAAATGAAAAAAACAGTAAATAGTAGTGATTTCAGCGAGTGGAGTGAGGGCGAGGAGATGTTCTTTCCGTTAGCAGATAGGAGTAAGTCTACTACCTACTCCCATAACGGTGTTAAAACATCAGGGGGATCTCAGTGTAAGCTTTTGACTTGGGGTAGTAAATGTAACTACGATTCGTATGATTTCGATAAAATGCAATTAAGTGTGCTTAAAATTAGGAGACTTTATAGAGAGGAGACTGGAAGTACTATTAGGGGTATGGTGAGAAGTAAGTTCGCTGAGAAGTTAGGATTTTCCAGTGGTCCGTCAACAGACTGGCAACGTAAGTGGCTTAAACTAGTAGATCATAGAGTAGTTGATGTATTTAAGACTTTTGAATTGTGGATCAAGATTGCAAAATCCCAAGAGGAGGCAAGGAACAATAAAGAAAAGGAGGTAAGGAACAATAAAGAAAAGGAGGATTCAAAAGAGAAAAAGCTTGTATTTAAAAAGCCTTCAGGTGATGTTGATAGGATCCCTATCCATATTGGTTACACTAGACTAGAAGTTGATCACATGTTAGCTAAGTTGAAGAGTGAATTGATGGAAGAAATAAAGTTCCGTTCGCACTCTAAAATTAACCGTCAAGGTAGCTTTCAAGACCATCTAAATAGCAAACGATGACATATAATCCCCTACCCTCTTACCTGACCATTAAAGAATCCAGTGTTCATGGGTTGGGGTTATTTGCAACTAAACGCATCCTAAAGGGTCAGTTTATAGGAACGTCACATTACATTAGTAATCATGGAAGCCTCCTTAGAACGCCTTTGGGAGGCTTCTACAACCACTCTGATGACCCTAACGTCATTGCAAGATTAGCCCCAAGCAGTTACAAGCAACATGGCATGAGATTTGTAGATATGAAGGCT
>Ga0208134_1000032_pt1 | contig 67271 bp, 82 predicted proteins | sample VirMetDEL_Mar_31_FD_184515 | JGI IMG/M metagenome (GOLD analysis project Ga0208134, IMG submission 184515) | Aqueous microbial communities from the Delaware River and Bay under freshwater to marine salinity gradient to study organic matter... | ecosystem: Environmental > Aquatic > Marine >...
ATACACTACAGTGTATGTACATAGATAATACGAGGAGATACAGATAATAAATATGTGAAAGCTTGGGGGAAAATAAATAGTGGTAGCGACGAGTGAGAGGGTAATGCTATACACCGAAGGGGGTATGTCTACGCGAAACGATATAGACTATGGGGGCTGGGTTATAAGGATTGACTTTCCAAAATGATGGCGGGTCGTGAGGGGTAGGGGCAACACATACCCTCTAATTACGTAACGTTTTTTTTTAATGACACTAGCCTTATAAGAAGTATAAGTAAGGGGCAATTGTCACACTTTAATTATTCTCTTTATTATGTAACTATATATTGTATGGGACAAAAGCTATCAGCTCAAGCAAGGAGAGACAAAGCGGCACGTGACTTAGCGTTTGCTAAAACACCGGCTAGGAGAGCTAAAAAAGCACATGCTCAACGTATGGCTAGGAAAAATCCCAGAGCGTCACAGGGTAAGGACTATGATCATAAGGATCAAAGATACGAAACTCCTTCTGCTAACAGAGGAAATGACGGACAAGGAACTAAAAAAGAAAGTGGTAAAAGGTATGCCACTTAACGCCCTATACCTTATAACATAAACTAAATACTTTAAACATGGTTAAATTCGTAAAATTTACATTTGACACAGACAAGACTTATTACCTACCAGTAGGTGAAGGAGCTCTTGTTGGACAAGCTGCTGATGACAGTACAGCTTTGACAGTTGGATTTGGAGGTTCATTAGCAACAATTACATGTGCTGCTGATACTGACAGATCTATGCAAGTAAGTCTAGTGAAAGCTATCTATGATGTACTAAGTGATTCTCAGATTTCTGAGGTTACATGGGCACCAGCGAAAGCTATCTCTGCAGTTACTGTAGCGTAACGCAAAACTTAGGATTAAGGCGTCTTATCGGCGCCTTGGTTCTAATTTATTAAACATTTAAAACCAAAACCAATGACACTTTATTACCAGACTAACTCGTGGAGTAGTCAACCACAACAACAACAACAAGAGATAACAAAAGAAACCATTAAACTTTGGCAACACCTCGCTGAGAAAAAGAACTGGCGAATCACCCAACTACCAAATGGATATTATCAATCAGAACATAAAGATATAAACTGCGATTGTAATCCTGAAAAGGACACATGCTGTGAAAAATGGATCGACGTAACAAGACGCGAGACTTTAGAAGGAGCAGAACAAGCAATAGACGGTTCAGTAGAACACTTTAAAAGAAAGATAGCCTACTTAAAAGGACCAACAGTAGTAAAAACATTTAAATAAACCACACTAATATAATTTAATATAATGAATTTTAATAATACTAATAGTATAGTAAAGGATCTGACCTTTAAAAAGAAGGCAAAGTCCAAAATAATGAAGGGTGTAGACAAGTTAGCGAAGGCCGTAGGCTCAACTCTTGGTGCATCTGGAAAATGTGTGATCTATGAAGATACCATGGGTCGGCCGGTGATAACAAAAGATGGTGTAACCGTTGCGGAAAGCGTAGTCTTAATGGACCCGGTCGAAAATATTGGCGCTACTTTAATAAAAGAAGCCGCCAGTAAAACAGTAGAAGAAGCAGGAGATGGTACTACAACAGCTACCATCCTTGCTCATTCTATACTTAGTGGCTACAATGAGTATGAAGGATGGGAATCACTAAGAAATATTAAGAAAGGAATAGATTATTCAACTGAAAAGGTATTAGAATACCTAGAAGAAATAAAAAAACCCGCAGACGACGATTTAATTAAGCATGTAGCTAAGATTTCCTGTAATAACGACAGTGAATTAGGTAATTTAATTGCTGAGGCTTATGAAAAAGTGGGTAAAAACGGAGTAGTTTTGATGGAAGGCTCAGAAGATGAGAATACACACATCGAAATTGTTGATGGAGTAGAGCTTCACGGCTGTAAAATAAAATCTCCGCACTTATTAACAGATAAAGACAACCATAAGTCAGTATTAGAAGATCCATACGTGTTAATCGTGGATTCTCCTGTAGAAAACATACGTAAAATACAGACAATATTGGAATATATAATAAAAGGTGGTAAATCACTGCTTATTATAGCAGAATTAGAACAACAACCATTTGCTACATTGTTAATGAACAAGGTAAAAGGTAATATAAAGGTGAATATAGTAGATTTACCAGGTTTTGGTCCATCAAAAAGAGATACACTAGAGGATATAGCGCTAATGACAGGTGCAAAAGTAATAAGTGAAGAACTTGGTGATGATATGGACATGATAGATCCAAAAGTATTAGGTAGAGCTAAAAAAGCTGTTACAGATAAAAGATCTACAATACTAACCGTGGATAAAGATCCTAAGATTTTAAAAGACAGAATTAAATCTGTTGAAAAAAAGATAAAAGAAACTAAAGATAAGTATTGGAAAGGTCTTCACCAAAAAAGATTAGCCATGTTATCAGGTTTAGTTGGTATAATCAAAGTAGGTGCTTATTCTCAGGTTGAACGAAAAGAGAAGATGGATAGAGTTGAAGATGCTTTGTATGCTACTAAAGCCGCTATAGAAGAAGGTGTTGTGCCTGGTGGCGGTATTGCTTTGTTAAATGCTGCTAATATAGTTGAAAACCACGAAGGCGCTGGAGAGTTGATATTGTTAAACGCGATACAAGCTCCTTTTGAAAAAGTGTTAGAAAATGCTAATATGATGGAAAGAGTTTCCTGGGCTAATGAGTGGGAGGAAGGAGAAGGTATAGATGTTACATGTGGTTGTACAAAGAACATGGTTGAAGCTGGTATTGTGGATCCAGTATTAGTAACTAAGTCAGCTTTAAAATACGCGGTAAGTGTTGCTAAAACAATAATGTCTGCCGATTGTGTAATTTCAAACGTCAGAGAACAATGAAAGCAATAAACTACTATATAGTAATAGAGAAGATAAAAGAAGAACCAAGAGAGGTTGGTGGTCTTATTATCGCAGATAGAACAGATACTGAAGTTAGATATAAGAAAGCTAAAGTAATAACGGTTGGTGACAAAGTCGAAGGTGTAAAAGATAATGATATTATATTTTACGACAAACATGCTGGTCATGGAATTTCTTATAAAGACAAAGTATATACAGTTATTAACTTAGGTGATGTAGTATTAGTGGAATGAGACTAAGCGCATCAGATATACGTGATATGAATTTATTTAAGTATTACAGGCTTGTTAGAAAATGGGCCTGTAAAACTTATGATCTTAAAGATGCAGATTTAGAACTTTTAATATATTTAGATTGCAAATCTCATTTTACACGTAATGATTTTATAGAGGGTGTATATACATACTCCTGGGACAAAGCAAGATGGGAACGCCTTCGTAATGAAGGTTGGATCGATGTTTGGCGTCACCGAAACCGCACTTCAATTAAATACAGCGTTTACAAAACTTCTTTCAAATGTAAGCAGCTAATCTCAAGAATTTACAGAATATTGCTCGCCGAGGAGGATTTACCTACCAGCGAGCGAAGCAAGTTTTATAACAACAAGTCATATACAGACAAGGTCTATAATAAGGCTATTGATGATATGATTAAAGACAAAGATAGATAACTAATTAAAAAAAAAGTAATGGCTTACAAAAAATCACCATTTAAAATGTCAGGTAAATCACCTTTCATGAAGGCGCTAGTAGGTAATCAAGGTAACTTACCAATACACTTACAAGAAAAAATTAAAGCTTCTCCAGCCAAACAAACTAAAAGTCAACTCGAAGAGTACAGATCAAAGAATGATTACTTAAACCCAAAAGTTAAAAAAAGAAAAAACGTAAGTGACGAGCAGGTTATAAAAGAATTAGAGTCTCAAGAGTCTACAATGGGTAGAGCTAAGTTTAAGACAAAAGCAGACGTTAAAGCTGTAAAGTCAATGCAAGCTCTTGGTGGTGGTTCTAAGTATGATGATTTAATAGAACAAAAAGCTATAGAGAGATTTAAAAACTCTCCAGTAAAGCAGAAAGACATAAAAATAAAAGACCTACCTGATGAAGCTGTTAAAACAGGTAAAAAGATAATTAAAGGAGTTAAAAAGCTAGGTAAGAAAATAGGTAACATAAAGCTATCTACAAAAGAAGGTCAAAAGCGTAGACAAGAAAGAAGGGATTTAAGAGCTAAGCAAAAAGCTGAAAAAGATAGTCCAGCTAAGAAATACGGTAAATCACCTGCAAAGAAAAAAGGTTGCAGTAAAAAATATTAAGATGGAAAACAAAACAAAAGCAATGCCTATAACGGCAAGAGTAAAAGCAGGTAGCTTCAAAGGTGAAACAAGTAAAAGCCCTGTTAAACCAGAGGATGGTGCTATAACTACAGCTGCTGGAAACAGAGCTATAACGACTAAGCCTGGAGATTACTTATTTGACAATGCGCCTAAGTCGCCTTGTGAAACTTGTTAATATAAATGGCATACTTACAAAGTAGAAGTCCTTTCAAGCAAAAGAAAGATTACCCTGTTATGGAGAAGAAACTTGATCCTGGTGTTATAGCTGAAGCTAATAATGACGGGACAATATTCGTTAGCAAGGACGTTTCTCCAGCTGTACAAAAACATGCTGTTAAAGAAGAAATAGAGCATCAAAAAGACATGGAATCGGGTAAGCTTGACTATACTGACGATAACGTTAAGTGGGACGGTAAAAACTATCCTAGAAAAAACGGTAAAGTACTTTACAGTGGGAAATGGCTTGACGAAGGTGATAATAGATTTCCTTGGGAAAAAGGAGCAAAACAAAGAGCTTATGGCTCTGTAGCAAAATCAAAATATGGCATTTAAACTAAAACTAAAAAACGTAAGCGCTAGCGGTAAAAAAGCTAGTCCTTTTAAAATAAGCGAAGCATTAATCGCTGGTGCTGGTGTAGCGGCTGACAGGTTCGTAAACGTAGAAGACTCCTATAAAGTTGGAACTGGCGAAGGCGCTAAAACTGGAAGAGGTGGTACAGATCTTCTTACAAAAAACAAAGGTGGTGGTGGAGTTGAAACTTGTGAAGATAAGTTCGACCCTATAGATAATAATACAGAGTATGAAGCTTGCTTGGCAGAAAAAGAAGAAAATACAGAAGATACTACACCAGCTGTTGATGTCAAAACCGAAGGCACAGAGGATATAGTAGAAGCTGGATAATAAAAAAAATAGATATGGGATTTAAAATGAGAAGATCTGGCATGAGCCTAGGATCAACAACAAGAATACAACCGCAGTTAACAAACTTGCAGTCTAGTCAAAGTTCTCCAATACATCAACAGGTCGACGCGGAGTTTGTCGCAAGTCAAGTTGATCAAGGAAGAAATGATGATGGTAGTGTTAATTTAAATGCTTCTAGACCTGGTGAAGGTGGCCGAAAGTCAGATGGGGCCTTTGGTAGAGCTTGTGGTTCTAGAAATGACGGGTCTGTTGGTACTGATCCTGAAACTGGTAAAAGATTCAAATGCTCTCGTGATCCCAACTACGTAAGACCGACAGAAACGCCGGGGTACGAAGATGAAGAAAACTACTCTCTATCAATGGACACACCTGAAACTTCTGGTAATATGTTAACTCCTAGAGAAATGAGGAGAAACTATAGAGCTACTGATATATTTAGAAGAAGACAGGAAGATTTAATAAGAAGAGCTAATAAAGATTACAGACAAGCTATTAGAAGAGGACAAAAACCACCACCAGGCGTAATGAAAATACTATCAGGTGAATACTTAGGTAATATGGATGGGGTTAATCAAGGTCAAGCAAGCACAGGTACAACAAACCTTTTTACTGGTCAAAAAACATTTAAGTTTAATCCAAAAACAGGTGGTGGTAAAAAAGACTTAAACGATGCTTTAGCCACTGAGACTGCTCGTTTGATAGCAGCAAAAGAAGAAGCTGGAGAAAAATTTGAGTTAAGCGATATAAAAAAGCAAGCTACGCAGACTGTTAGTGACAATTATATAGCTGAAGGAAAAGTAAATGTTTATAACCAAGGTCAATATCTAAGCGAAAGAAGTAGAAGATTATCGGACAATAGAGGCCTTACGCCAGAAGATTTTGGTGATTATGGTTTAAAAGGTAGAAGTCAACGAAGAGTAGATAATGATTCTCTTAAAGTTAAAGGATATAAAGAGGATTTAATGAAAGGTGTTATTGAGAATCAAAACGCTAAAGATGGTGAACCTAAATACCAGTACGATCCTAACAACAAAGAAGGTATGTCTGAAAAAGATTACTTAAGGCTAAAAAGAAAAATAACTAAAAAAAGAGGTGACAATAGCGCTTTTAAACAAAAAGACTCACCGATAAATATGACCGTGAATATAACTAAGCCATCTTACAAAATGGGTGGATTTGGATCTAAATAACTATGGCATTTAAATTACCAAATAAAAATATAAAATCAGCGATATCTACAACTGGCTATAAGTCTAATAGTCCGGATGTAGATAACGACGTTAATGTAATACCTAGTAGTAAAATTACTATGAAAGGTGTTGACTTTCCTGTTAAAGGTGTAGGTAGCAATGGTGTTACAAAAAACATGAAACCAGGAGAAGATTATGATTTTGGTGATGCTGACTATGTTGTTGAAACTCCTATAAAGCAGTCTAACAAAAGAACTAAAGGTAAAGGTAGACATTTTAGAAAATCAGAAGAAGGTGCTGGTATGACATCAGCCGGTGTTGCTTCATATAGAAAACAAAACCCAGGTAGCAAGCTAAAGACAGCTGTAACTGGTAAAGTAAAAGCTGGTAGCAAGGCTGCTGGACGTAGAAAATCTTTTTGTGCTAGATCGAAAGGCTGGACAGGTGAAAGAGGTAAAGCTGCTAGACGCAGGTGGAAATGTTAAAACATATATTATGACTTGGATAAAAAAACACTTAAAAGTATCTGTACCGTCTCCGCTAAAGCAGGAGAAGAAAAACGAAATCAACTTCAGGGCTAGCCAGAACACTCAAAAAAGTGAAACTGACGCGGGTGTATCTAAATCAACCCTTAGTGGTGGAATAGACTATAAGAGAGGTAATTTAAATTTAAATGCTTCTGGTGATACAAATAAAAACTATAACATTGGACTAAACATGTCTAATAAGAAAGGAAATGTTTCTGGAGGTGTTAACTATAATAAGGGACAATTCAGTAATAACATAGGTGGTAATCTTAAAATAAAGTTTTAATATGCCTAAAAAGAAATTTAGTGAAACAAAAGTCGGAAAGTTTTTATCAAAAGCTGCTCCAGGTATATTAGGAACCGTGGGTGATATATTACCTGATAACGGTTTATTTGGTGTTGTAAAAAATCTTATATCAAAAGATGAAGCAATGCCAGTTGAAGACAAAGAAAAAGCTTTAAAGCTATTAGAACAAGATATGGTTGAGATGCAAGAAATAAGTAAACGTTGGGCCAGCGATATGAAAAGCGATTCATGGCTCTCAAAAAATACACGTCCACTTACTTTAATATTTTTAACTGTCTCAATGGTTCTATTGATATTCTCAGATAGCATAGGTGAATCATTTGAAGTTGATTCTGGTTGGGTTGATTTATTAAAGTCTTTATTAATAACTGTATATGTAGCTTATTTTGGTTCGCGAGGAGCTGAGAAGTTTAAGAAAATATCTAAATAATGGCTAGAATAAACCAATATCCCTTAGATGGAAGTATAGATAAAACAGACTTACTTATAGGTTCTGATAACGGTGGTACTACTAAGAACTATCAAGTATCAGATATTGGTAAAGCTATAAGTAAATTTAACATGGCTGGTCAACCTCAGATATGTTATAGATATAATAAAGGTAATAACTTAACTGGTAATTTAAGCATAGTAGGCGAAACCAACGCTACTAAAACTTTTACATCAATAACTAGTGTAATAGTAAGTAAGTTTGCTTTTGGAGAAACAAACACTGCTGAAAATATATTACTAAACATGGTTGGTCAAGAAGTTACTATAACAGATATAGATAATCCAAACAATTTTGGAGCTTATACTTTAGACTCAGCAACAGTTTTGTCTAGTGATAATAATTTTTACACATTAGCTCTATTTAACACTGGAGGTGCAGGTAATATTGTTTATGATCAGTTTTATGTAATGACTAGTAAGAAAGGTGATTTATCTTTTGTATATACTCAAACTAACCCTTCTAATACTTGGTCAATAACACATAACTTAGGCAAAAAACCTAGCGTGACAATAGTTACAACTACTGATACTACTGTAATAGGTGACGTAACATATAACAACAACAATCAATTAACCATAAACTTATCCAGTGCTAATTCTGGTAAAGCGTACTTAAACTAACAATAACTAACAAAACTTAAAAAATGGCATTAAAATATTTAGTTGATTTAAATATCAACGATAACGTTCTTCAAAACGCAAGAGTATTATCAAGCGGTTCTGCACCAACCGGTTTAATTGGTGCTATTTACGTGGACACTAATGATAGCAATAAGCTAAAATACCATAATGGTAGTACGTTTATAGCGTTAGGATCTGCAACTGGAGATTTAACAGGTATAGACGCCGGGGCTGGTTTAACAGGTACAAGTTTAAGTGGTCCAGTACCAGTATTAAACGTAGGATCTGGAACAGGTATAACTGTTAACACTAACGACGTTGCTGTTACCGCTGCTCAAACAGGCATAACAAGCATATACAATACTAGCTTATTTGTCGGTGGAGCTTCTGGTGTAAACTCTATTGCTTTTGAAGCAGGTAAAATAGCATTTGTATCAGCTAGTACTAATGTAGCGGCTATGTCTAGTGATTATTTTAGACCTACTACTGATAACGCTATAAAACTTGGTGAAAGTACTAGAAGATGGTCAGAAATGAGAGCTGTTAATATTTACGGAGCTTTAACGGGTGATGTAACTGGTAATGCAGATACAGCCACAACTCTTGAAACAGCTAGAACAATCGGTGGTGTTAGTTTCAATGGTTCAGCAAATATAAACTTACCTGGTGTTAATGCAGCGGGTAATCAAAGTACAAGTGGTAACGCAGCGTCAGCTACTATTCTTCAAACAGCTAGAGCTATTAACGGTGTGAATTTTAACGGTAGCACAGCTATAACAATTACAGCTGCTGGTTCTACTTTATCAGATACTGTGCCTATTTCAAAAGGTGGTACCGGTGCGACTAGTGTTGGAGCTGCTTTAGCTAATCTTAGCGCTACTGATATCGGTAAATCGGTGTTTGCTCTTGCAAATCCAAGTGCTGTAACATTCCCAAGATTTAACGCTAACAATACTACAACAGCTTTAAGTGCTAGTGCTTTTAGAGCTGCTATTGGAGCGGGTACTGGTGCTGGTGATATAACTGCTGTAAACACAAACGCAGGTTCAGGTTTATCAGGAGGCGCATCAAGTGGTGCTGCTAATTTAGTTATTAAAAACGTAGACAACTTCACTGACAACACGATAATGGTGTGGAATGATGGAGATGGTAGTTTTGAAGATTCTCTTATCACAGACAATGGATCTACTGTTGTAATAAATGGTAACCTAGATGTTCAAGGAACTACTACTACTATAGATTCAACTACAGTAGCTATTGGTGATAACATGATGAAGTATGCTAAAGACAATACCGCAAACGCTTCTGATATTGGTTGGTATGGTAAAATAGTAGCAAGTGGTAGTAAATACCCTGGTATGTTTTATGATGCTAGCTCTGGTGTTTCAACGCCTGTATTCAAAGTTGGTATATCAACAACAGAACCAGGTGGTACAGCTGCAATAGCAACAAAAGGTACTGTAGACGCTAACTTAACTGGTAATGTGACTGGTAATGTAACTGGTAATGTAACAGGTTCTTCAGGATCTTGTACGGGTAACGCTGCTACAGCTACTGCTTTACAAAATGCGAGAACAATTGGTGGCGTATCTTTTAATGGAACAGCTAATATAAGTTTACCAGGTGTAAACCAAGGTGGTAACCAAGACACGTCTGGAAACGCAGCTTCTGCAACAGTATTAGAAACTGCAAGAACAATTGGTGGTGTTAGTTTTAACGGTAGTGCCAATATCAATCTACCTGGTGTAAATGCAGCTGGTAACCAAAACACTACTGGTAATGCTGCTTCAGCTACAGTGTTAGCAACTGGTAGAACTTTTAGAACAAACTTAGCTAGCACTACAGCTGTTAGTTTTAATGGTAGCGCAAACGTCACGCCAGGTGTAACAGGTACTTTACCAGTAGCTAACGGTGGTACTGGTCTTACTAGCTTATCTACTTTCGTTAGAACTACAGGTAATCAAACTATAGCAGGAACTAAAACTTTTAGCTCTACTATAGCTGGTAGCATTAATGGTAACGCGGCAACAGCAACGGCTTTAGCGACTGGTAGAACAATAGGTATGACTGGTGATGTTGTTTGGACTTCAGGTTCATTCAATGGATCTGGAAACGTATCAGGAACTTCTACAATACAAACTAAAGCTGTTGAAAACTCTATGTTAGCTAATAACATACAAGGTAGACAAACTCTGCTTAACTCTGGTGTTAGTGGTATTGGTAGAGCTTATAATACTGGCGGTAATGGTCTTACTATATTTACTATAACTTTATCTACTTTTTATGGAACTGGAGATCCAGACGGTAGACTTATAATTGCTGAATTATATGAAGCTTCAACTTATGCTACTGTTTATGCAGATGTTGCTAGATCAGAAACAGTAGTTACTGTTACAATGAAAGGTAGTGTAGCTGATTCAGCTTACGGAATATGGCTTAAACCAGTGGCAGCTTAATAACAATAATATTTAACCGGCTCTTCGGGGTCGGTTTTTAATTTAATATATAATAGATGGCAAAAATATTAACCGATCAGTTGCATTTAGACTCTGTAAAATCCACCTACGGAGATTCAGAAGATCTTCAAGTGTACCACAATAGTGCTGATTCTTACATAGAAAGTTACACAGGTAACCTAACTTTTAGACAAAGACAAGACGATGGGGATATATCATTTGAATCTGATGATGGAAGTGGAGGCACAACTCAATATTTTAGAGTTGATGGTGGTTCAACTATGAACGTTTTTTCTAAACCTACTTGGTATGGTGATGGTGTAAAAGCTTTATTTGGAAATTCATCAGATCTACAAATACACCACGATGGTACTCATAGTTTTATAAGTGACCAAGGTAGTGGTAATTTAACTGTGTTAGCTAGCGCATTTGTAGTAAATAATGCTTCAGATACTGAAAACATGATTATTGCCAGTGCAGACGGTTCAGTAAATCTTTATTATAATGGTTCACAAAAGTTCAGAACTGTAAGTGCTGGAGTTGAAGTAACAGGTAATGCAACTCTTACAGGCAATGTAATAGCTCCTAATGTTTTTACTCAGAATCTTTATATAACATCTTCAGGTACAAGTTCCACTAATAGAATAGACAATGATGGAACCCAGCTTTATTTAACATACGGTGGCGCAAGCAGTCGTGCTTTAGAAATTTTAAATAGCAATGGTAACGCAACTTTTGCAGGTGATTTAACAATACCAACTTACATAAACCACACCGGTGATAGTAACACTTATTTTGGTTTCAGCGCTGCTGATACATTTGGTGTTTTCTGTGGTGGTAACATGAAATTTAAGCAAACCGCCAGCGCAACCAACCTTTACACTAGTGAAATAATTACTTCAGGAAGCCCGCAATATTTTACCTTTGGAGGATCAGGTGGTCATCAATTGGTTTTTAGAGGAAACGGTCCTAGTGGATATAGAAATAGTATAATAGCTACAGATGGTGGTGGTGTGCAGTTATATTATAACAACAGTGAAAAACTAGTCACACAATCTGGTGGCGTTAGCTTAGGTAATAATAGTCTTTATTTAGGTCAATACTCTGCTATAAATCTAAATGGAGTAGGACCTGGAGCAGGTAAAGTTATAACTGGTACTGGTACTAGCACTCAGTTAACTTGGAACGATAGTGTTTCAAATATAACCGTTGGCACAGGTTTAGACATTTCTTCAAGCACTAGCAATGGCGCTATAACTAAAAATTTAACATTAGATTTTAATGAACTACCAGTAATAGACGGCGATGACCCTCAAGCTGATTGGTTTATAGTAGAGTCTAGTGAGGATGAAAATAGTAAAATAAACCGCAGTGATTTACAATCTGTGGATGCGCATTGGAAAACTACTCAGACTATATTGACTTCTAATTTTGACGATAGAAGTAGTTCAACTAGTATCTATTACATGCCATTGAATTATATATCTGAAGTAACGTCTGCTAATTACTATAACACGTTTGCTTGTCCAAGAGGTGGTACTGTTAAGAGAATAATGATGATGCACACTGCTGGTTCAACAATGAGTACGTCTTTTACTACAGAATTATCAATTCTTAAAAACGGTTTATCGACTTCATTTTCTGGAGAATTAACACCTAGTAATGGAAGTAATGACGGCAGTAATATAACATGGTCACCCAACACCACTTTTACCGCTGGTGATAGATTAAACTTTAGATATCAGAAAAGCGCAACTAGTAAATATTGGTACGGGGTTAGTGTAAGTATAGTAGTAGAATTTGATAACATATAAATGGCAAATATAAACGATAAAATACGAGGTAAAAGACTGTTTAAACAAGGTCTTGCTAGCCAAGAAGCTGTAAAAGGTGGTGATGGAGAAGTAACTGTTTCTAAACAAAAGTCAGATGAACTTGCTGGTTTAACAGATATTAGTGAAGTTTACAACGATGAAGGTTTATTTCAATCAAATAAGTTTTTAATAAAACACGTTGAAGACGTAAGATCGGATGTAGAGGAAATACATACATTTATAAAAGACGCTTTTGGTAGAGATTCTTCTCAAGCTGCTTCTCAAGGAGCTAAGGGTGATACTGGGTCTAGAGGGCCTAAGGGTGACGCGGGTGTTCAAGGTGCTACTGGACCGCAAGGGTCGACTGGCGCAAAAGGTAGCACAGGTTCAACCGGACCACAAGGTCCTAGAGGTTTAGCTGGTTCAAACGGGACAAATGGTACAAATGGAGCAAAAGGCGACACAGGATCACAAGGTCCACAAGGTGTTGCTGGAGCTAAAGGAAATACAGGTTCAACAGGGCCAACAGGTCCAACCGGACCAAAAGGTAATACTGGATCTCAAGGCCCACAGGGAATACAAGGCTCACAGGGTAGTGCAGGATGGGGTATATCAATGCAAGGTCAAGTTTCCGCATCATCTGGTTTACCATCAAGTGGTAATTCAAATGGTGACGCTTATATAGTGCAATCAGATGATTCTATATGGGTGTGGACATCAGCAGATGGATGGGTTTCAGGTGGATCTATTAAAGGTACGCAAGGTGTAAAAGGTAACACTGGATCTCAAGGACCACAAGGGGCTAAGGGTAACACTGGTAGTCAAGGTCCTCAAGGAATACAAGGAATACAAGGACCAGCTGGTCCAAAAGGAAACACTGGATCAACAGGTGGTATAGGACCACAAGGTCCAAAAGGTAATACCGGTGCAACAGGTTTACAAGGTGCGGCTGGTAATGATGGTGCTGATGGTAGTAATGGATCAACAGGACCACAAGGCCCAAAAGGTAATACTGGAGCTGTAGGAGCTGCTGGAGGAACTGGCCCAGCTGGAGCTAAAGGAAATACAGGCTCTCAAGGAGCCACGGGTCCACAAGGACCTAGAGGATATACTGGTGCGGCTGGCTCTAACGGTACCGATGGTGCTAAAGGAGATAAAGGTGATACAGGACCTACTGGACCAACAGGACCAAAAGGTTCAACTGGAGCTGCTGGAGCAGTTGGTTCTCAAGGACCAAGAGGATATACAGGATTAACAGGACCTGCAGGGACAAATGGAACAAACGGAAGTCAAGGACCTAAAGGTAATACAGGCTCCGCAGGCGCAACAGGACCAAAAGGAGACAAAGGAGATCCCGGAGCTACTGGTGGTACAGGAGCGCAAGGGCCAAGAGGATATACTGGTGCCGCAGGAGGTACTGGTCCACAAGGACCTGCCGGAGCAAAAGGCTCAACAGGTGCGGCTGGCGCAAAAGGTGATACTGGAGCAGCGGGTACAAACGGTACAAACGGAAGTCAAGGACCTAAAGGAGACAAAGGTAGTACTGGATCAACTGGGCCTCAAGGAGCACCAGGATTAGCAGGAGCTACTGGACCTCAAGGTGCTAAGGGTAATACTGGATCTACCGGTTCGCAAGGACCAACAGGACCAGCTGGTTCAACATCATATTCTGCAGGTAATTTAACAAGTCAAGGTTATGGTAGCGGTAATCTTACATGGCGACAAGGCTCTACTAATTTTGCTGGCCACACAGGTTGGGCTAGTAATATAATAAGTAACCACGGTGATGGATCTAACTATTATAATCAAATGATAACACTGCCTTTCTGGGGAGCTCCTAGCTATTCTAGATTAGAAGGTGGTACTCAAAAAGGGCCATGGGTTTTCTTAACAGAAGAAAATCAGGGTAACTATATAAATGGATTTTCTGGCGAACAAGAAGTTATTGTTCCAGACGGCAAAGGCACTAAAACTGTAACTTTTGGTTACCAAAATGGTTTATTAAAATCAATAAAATAAATAAAAATGGCAATTACTTACAAATTTGAAATTCACAAAATAAACGCACTTGTTGAATCGCAAGGAAAAACAAACTTAATAACTAGAGTACATTACACCTATTCTGGCTCTAAAGATGTTAGTGGTACTAAATATTCTGCAGACATAGGTGGTACGCAAAGCTTTGAGTATACAGATGGAGATGATTTTGTAGCTTACGAAAACACAGAAGCATTTGAGCGTATCGTAGTTGGGTGGTTAGAAACAGCTTTAGACCTAAGTGAATTACAGAGTCGTATCACAAGTATTATAGACGAAAAAATAACACCAGTTGATAATGATCTTTATTTTACATGGCAAGACTCATAACATTTATAAATTAAAAGAAATAAGTGATTAGTATATATAGGATTAATAATTAAATATAATAAAATGGCAAAAAAAATTAAAAAACAAGAATTACAGGATTTACAAGCTTTAGTTGGCGAGATAAATCAAATAAAATTGCAAATAGGTGATATTGAAGTACAAAAACATATGTTACTTCACAAAGCCGCTTCAATTGAAAGCAATGAGCTAAAAGAATTTCAAGAGAAGCTAGAAGATGCTTATGGTAAAGTTAACGTGAGTATCTCTGATGGCTCTATAACAGAAATAGAACAAGATGAGCCTAGTAAGAAAGATTAGTATAGGTAAAGACTATAAAAACGATTCAATGCATTACTCCGTGGGCCAAGAGGTTTACGGAGGACATGTTATTGATTGTATTCTTGAAGAAAAAGACAAGTACTGTATATTTATTAAAAAAGGTGTAGATGTTTTACCGTGGAAAGACTTTAATAAAAACATGGCTATTTCTGTTGAATACAACTTGGATTATTAATGAAGAGTGTAACAAACTTTATAGTAAAACCTAAAAACAAAAGATACAACAACACTAAAAAAATAGGTGATAAAGAGTTAATATTAAACACGGAAATATTTACTCACCAAAACGTAAGCAGAAATGCTATTGTTTTGCAGACGCCAACAGTGGGTTGCACAGACATAAAGCAAGGTGACGAAGTAATAGTACATCACAACGTTTTTAGAAGATGGAAAGATATAAGAAATAAAGAGAAAAACTCTAAGGCTTTTTACAAAGAAGATATGTATTTTGTAATGCCTGATCAAATATTTGCTTATAAAAGAAACAGCGTCTGGAACGCAGTTAAAGGTTTTAGCTTTATAAAACCACTAGAAAACCAAGATAACTTCTCTATGGACAAGGAAATGCCTTTAATAGGCATCGTAAGACACGTAGATCCAGAATTAAAAAGCCAAAATATAAAATTAAACTCTTTAGTAGGTTTTAAACCTAACTCAGAATATGAGTTTGTTATTGAAGGCGAAAGACTTTATAGAGTTCCAACATTTGCAATTACAATTAAATATGAATATCAAGGAAACGAAAAAGAATATAATCCAAGCTGGTCATAAAGCTGTTGAAGAGCTTATAAAAGTAGCTGGTGAAAAAATAGTTGATTCAGGAGACGATATATCTGCAGATAGATTAAAGAACGCTGCAGCTACTAAAAAGTTAGCTATATTTGATGCTTTCGAGATATTAAATAGAATACAAGACGAAGAGGATATGCTTAACAATGTTGTAAAAGCAGAGGTTGAAGAAACATCATTTGGTGGTTTTGCAGAAAGAAGATCTAAGTAATGTACAAGCAGAGTCTATACAAGGTTGTAGAACCTATTAAAATAAATACCATAAAAAGACTTAATAAGTCTAAAAAATGGAAGTACGGATATAACAAAGAACACGACATTGTTGTTATATCTAAAACGGGTCAGATAGGTGAAATATATGAAATACAAAATTTTCAAATAGCATTACCAAAACACACAGATGTTTATAAATTTGATAGTGACAAATGGGAGGTAAATGAATATCCCTCTGAGTTAAAAAGAATAAAAACTATATTTGATTGGAAAAATTATCCAGATGATTTTAAGAAAAAATATATAGATTACATAGAAAGTGAGTTTAAAAAAAGAGAAGAAGGTTTTTGGTATTACAATAAAGGCGTTCCTACTTATATTACTGGTACTCACTACATGTACTTGCAATGGTCCAAGATTGATGTTGGGCAACCAGACTTTAGAGAAGCAAATAGATTATTCTATATATTCTGGGAAGCTTGTAAAGCAGATACAAGATGCTACGGAATGTGTTATCTTAAAAATAGACGTTCAGGATTCTCTTTTATGGCTTCAGGAGAAACAGTTAACCAAGCCACAATATCATCTGACGCTAGGTTCGGTATTTTATCTAAATCAGGACCAGATGCTAAAAAAATGTTTACCGATAAAGTCGTGCCAATATCAGTTAACTACCCTTTCTTCTTTAAACCAATACAAGACGGTATGGATCGTCCAAAAACAGAATTAGCATATAGAGTACCAGCTAGCAAGTTAACAAGAAGAAGTATTGTAAGTTCTGAAAAACCAGAAGAATTAGAGGGATTAGATACAACTATTGATTGGAAAAACACAGGTGACAATAGTTATGATGGTGAAAAGCTTAAGTTACTAGTACACGATGAGTCTGGTAAGTGGGAGAGACCTAACAACATATTAAACAACTGGAGAGTTACAAAGACAACACTTAGACTAGGTTCTAGAATAATAGGTAAGTGTATGATGGGAAGTACGTCAAACGCTTTAGATAAAGGTGGAGACAATTTTAAGAAACTATATAAAAATTCAGATGTTACAAAAAGAAACCGCAATGGACAGACAAGCTCGGGACTATATAGTTTGTTCATACCTATGGAATGGAACTACGAAGGATTCATTGATTCTTATGGGTTACCTGTCTTCGACACGCCTGACACAGAAAAAATTGGGCCTTTTGGCGAGACTATAGACACAGGTATATTAGAGCATTGGCAAAATGAAGTAGATGGATTAAAGAACGATGGTGATGCTTTAAATGAATTTTATAGGCAATTCCCAAGAACTGAAGAACACGCTTTCAGAGACGAAACAAAAAACAGTATATTTAATTTAGCAAAAATATACGAGCAAATAGATTTTAACGAGGATTTAAATAATACATCTCAAATTACAGTAGGTAGTTTTCAGTGGGTTAATGGTATAAAAGATTCTAAGGTAATGTTTTATCCAAATCCAGATGGAAGATTTAAAGTTAGCTGGGTTCCACCTATAAACAAACAGAATTACAGTGTAATTAAAAACGGCATTAAATATCCAGGCAATGAGCACATGGGTGCTTTTGGTTGTGACAGTTATGACATATCAGGTACCGTTGATGGTAAAGGATCTAATGGCGCGCTGCATGGGTTGACAAAGTTTAGTATGGAAGATTGTCCACCTAATCAATTTTTTTTAGAATATGTAGCTAGACCACAAACCGCTGAGATATTTTTTGAAGACGTTTTAATGGCGCTTATATTTTATGGGATGCCTTTACTTGCTGAAAATAATAAACCTCGTCTATTGTATTATTTAAGAAGACGTGGTTATAGAGGTTATTCTATGAATAGACCTGACAGAGTTTGGAACAAGCTTTCAACAGCTGAAAAAGAAGTAGGTGGTATACCTAACTCAAGTGAAGATATTAAGCAAGCACACGCTGCTGCTATTGAAATGTATATACAAGATCATGTTGGATTAAAGTCTGACAATACGTATGGAACATGCTATTTTAACGAAACATTACAAGACTGGGCAAAGTTTGACATTAATAATCGTACAAAGTTTGATGCGGCTATTAGTTCAGGATTAGCTATCATGGCTTGTAATAGACATTTATACAGAGCAAACCCCATTATGAAAAAAGAAAAATTAAACTTAAGCATAGCTAAATACGGACAATCAGGTATGCGTTCAAAACTAATAGAAAATTAATATGGCTGAGTCAGTTGTAAAAGGTTATTTTCCGAGTCAAGTTGTACCTGACGCAGAGAAGTTAAGCGCCGAATATGGTTTACAAGTAGGTAAAGCCATAGAGTATGAATGGTTTGATGGATCTACATCTAATCAAAGATATAATCAGCACCAAGCTGAGTTTCATAAATTGAGACTATATGCTAGAGGTGAACAACCTATACAAAAGTATAAAGATGAATTATCTGTTAATGGAGATTTATCTTATTTAAATTTAGACTGGAAACCAGTTCCTATTGTACCAAAATTTGTAGATATAGTTGTTAACGGTATATCAGAAAGATCGTTTGATATAAAGTGTTATTCTCAAGATCCTTATGGTATAGAGAAAAGAACTAAGTACATGGAGTCTATATTAAGAGACATGAAAACTAAAGATTTAAACTTATTTGCTGAAGAAGCATTTGGTATATCTTTGTTTGAGTCGCCTCCAGAGTTACTACCAAACTCACAAGAAGAGCTAGACTTACATATGAAGCTTAGTTATAAGCAAGGTATAGAACTAGCTGAAGAGCAAGCTATAAACGTTTTGCTTAAAGGTAATAGATATGATCTTACTAAAAAAAGAGTAAATTACGACTTAGCAACCATAGGAATAGGTTGTGTTAAAAATACATTTACAAAATCAGAAGGAGTAAAGGTTGAATACGTTGATCCAGCTAATATAGTTTATTCATATACAGAAGATCCAGATTTTCAAGATATATATTACGTAGGTGAAATAAAAACTATACCTATAAACGAACTTAAAAAAGAGTTTCCTGATTTAACAGATGAAGATTTAAAGGCTATACAAAGTCAAAGCATCCATCAAAATAGTTATTCAACTAATAGATATAATTCTTCTCATTACGATGATAAGAATCAAATACAAGTTTTGTACTTTAACTACAAGACTTATATGAATGAAGTTTATAAAGTTAAAGAAACAGCTACAGGAGCTGAAAAAATAATATTAAGAGATGATACTTTTGATCCACCTATCAATGAAATGACAGGTAATTTTGGTAAAATATCAAGATCATTAGAAGTTTTATATGAAGGTTGTTTAATTTTAGGTACAGATTATCTTTTGAGATGGGAAATGGCTAAAAATATGATGAGGCCTAAAAGTGATTATAGTAAAGTTAAAATGAACTACGCTATAAACGCTCCTAGAATGTACAAAGGTAGAATTGATTCATTAGTAAAACGTATAACAGGGTTTGCTGACATGATTCAACTAACACACCTTAAGCTTCAACAGGTTATGTCTAGAATGGTTCCAGACGGTGTTTACTTAGACGCTGACGGACTAGCTGAAGTTGATCTTGGTAATGGTACAAATTATAATCCTCAAGAAGCGTTAAATATGTTCTTTCAGACGGGATCTATAATAGGTAGGTCTTTTACTTCTGAAGGAGATATGAATCCAGGTAAGGTACCTATTCAAGAAATACAAAGCGGTAGTGGTGGTCAGAAAATACAAAGCTTGATAACAAACTACAACTACTATATGCAGATGATAAGAGACGTCACCGGTTTAAATGAAGCTAGAGACGGTAGTACTCCAGATAGTAGAGCTTTAGTAGGTGTTCAAAAACTAGCTGCTGCAAATTCAAACACAGCAACAAGGCATATATTACAGTCTGGTTTAGCTTTAACTCAAGAGTTAGCGGAAGGCTTGTCTCTTAGAATATCTGACATATTAGAGTTTTCTCCAACAAAAGAGGCTTTTATACAAAAAATAGGAAATCAAAACGTAGGTATATTAGAAGATATATCTAATCTATATTTACATGATTTTGGTATATTTATAGAGTTAACACCTGATGATGAAGAAAAAGCTGTTTTAGAAAACAACATACAAGCAGCTGTTGCAGGTGGTTTAATAGATTTAGAAGACGCTATAGATCTTAGAGAGATAAAAAACATAAAGCTAGCAAACCAACTATTAAAGCAAAGAAGAAAAAAGAAACAAGACAGAGATCAACAGATACAACAAGAGAATATGCAGGCTCAAGCTCAAGCAAATGCTCAGGCTCAGCAGGTTGCAGCTCAAGCTGAAGTACAAAAATCTCAAGCTCTTTTTCAAATTCAATCTCAAATGGAGCAGCTTAAGGGCCAAATGAAGTCTCAACAAATGCAACAAGAAGCTATGTTGAAGAAAGATTTAATGACCTTAGAGTTTGAATTTAATATGAAGCTAAAAGGAATTGAAGCTGATGGCGCTAAAAACAAAGAAGCTTACAAGGAAGATCGTAAAGACGAAAGAACAAAAATACAAGCAACTCAACAAAGCGAGTTGATAGATCAAAGAAAAAATGACTCATCACCTAAAGATTTTGAATCTGCAGGTAATGACAACATGAGTGGTTTTGACATGGGCCAGTTTGGACCTATGTAATTAATTTTTATAATTTTATAATATTTTATTATGGCTAAAGAAGAAAAAGTAGTCGATCAAGCTGTGGAAGAAATAAATCCACAAGTTGAAGAGACTGTAGAAGGTGATCTAGTACCTGAAGTTACTGTTAAAGAAGATGGTACACACAAAATAGATTTTGACAAACTAGTAGCTAAACCAATTAAAGGTGAGGTTGCAAAGCAAGACGTCAAAGAAAAAAAGGTTGAAGAAGCTGTGGCTAAAGAACCAGTAAACGAAGAACCTATTGTTTTAGAAGAAGTAACGCAAGAAGTTGTTCAAGAGAAAGTTGAGGAACTTGAAGAGCAGATAGAACAAGCTGTTGTTGAAGAGGCTGTGGGTATAGATTTACCTGACAACATTAAAAAAGTAGTAGACTTTGTAAACGAAACAGGTGGTAGCCTAGAAGATTACGTAAAGTTAAACCAAGATGTAGACGCTTTAAATGAAGAGCAGTTGTTGGTTGAGTACTACCAAATCACAAGACCTCACTTAGATCCATCTGAGATAAACTTTTTAATAGAAGATAAATTCGCTATTGAAGAAGATATGGAAGATGAAAGAGATATTAAAAGAAAAAAACTAGCTAGAAAAGAAGAATTAGCAAACGCTAAGAATCATCTAAACGGTTTAAAAACAAAATACTATGAAGAGATCAAAGCTGGCTCTAGGTTAGCACCTGAGCAACAGAAGGCTGTAGATTTTTTCAATAGATATAACAAAGACAAAGAGGTTGCTGAAAAGCAAACTCAAACTTTCAACAATAAAACTAACCAAGTTTTTAATGACGATTTCAAAGGTTTTGAATACAAAGTCGGAGACAAGAGGTATAGGTTTAATGTTAAAAACCCGAATGAAGTAAAAGACAACCAAAGCAACATCAATAATTTTGTTAAGAAGTTTCTTAATAAAAACAACGAGATGCAAGATGCTACTGGTTATCATAAATCTTTATTCACTGCAATGAATCCTGACGCAATTGCAAACCATTTTTACGAACAAGGAAAAGCTGATGCCATGAAGCAAAGTATTGCTGCTACGAAAAACATTAGTATGGATCCTAGGAAAGGTCAAGGTGCTGCGCCTCAACAAGGTACAACATATAGATCTATCGATGCAGATGGTCAGTCGGTTAAGTGGGGATTTAAAAAACGAAAATAAATTAACAAAACTTAAAAATTAAAAATTATGGCTTTAGCTGGAACTGGCGCTGAGTTATCACACGTGGTACCTCGCCCAAACAAACTTGCATATGACAACAACTATTTGTCAATTGCAGACAATGATTTTAACTTTGCAAAACAATTCTTACCAGAAGTATATGAGAAAGAAGTAGAAAGATACGGTAACCGTACTATCTCTGGTTTCTTAAGAATGGTAGGAGCTGAAATGCCTATGGCTTCTGACGAAGTTGTGTGGTCTGAACAAGGTAGAATCCATGTAGCATCTAACAACGCTACAATCGCAAACGTAAACGGAACAAGTGACGCGATTACATTAGTAACTGATCCTGCTGGAAACGGTGACGGATTAACTGCTGCTCAACAAGCTGCTTTATATTCTAAAGGAGATACATTAGTAGTTTCTCAAGGAAATAAAACAGTAAAAGCAAGAGTACAAGGTATAGCGGGAGTTGTACTTACGGTATCTGCTTACGACTATGCTGCTATCCAAGCGGCTGGTGCTGGAAATGCTGGATTTGCTGCTGCTGCGGTAAAACTATTCATCTTTGGTTCTGAGTATGCAAAAGGAACAGACAATGCTGACCAAGCATCTGTAGATTCTCCTTTCACTAAATTTACTAACAAACCAATCATATTAAAAGGTAAGTATTCTATCTCAGGATCTGATACTGCTCAAATCGGTTGGGTTGAAGTAGCTACTGAAGCTGGTGCTTCTGGTTACTTATGGTACTTAAAATCTGAATCTGAAACAAGAATTAGATTTGAGGACAAATTAGAAATGGCAATGATTGAAGCTGAGAAAACTGTAGCTGGATCTGGTCTTGCTGGATCTTTTGGTGGATCTGAAGGTTTATTTGCTGCTGTTGAATCTAGAGGATTGGTTTACAACAACCAAGACTTTGGAAACGCTGTACCTGCAAGTGGTATTCAAGAATTTGATAACATCTTACAAGAATTAGACAAGCAAGGAGCTATCGAAGAGAACATGATGTTCTTAGATAGAGCTACTAACTTATCTATCGATAAAATGTTAGCTAATCAAAATTCTTACGGAGCTGGAGGTACATCTTACGGTGTATTCGATAATTCTGAGGATATGGCTTTAAATTTAGGTTTCTCTGGTTTCAGACGTGGATCTTACGATTTCTACAAATCTGACTGGAAATACTTAAACGATGCTACTACTCGTGGATTAATTGCTGACGTAGAAGGTATCATGGTACCTGCAGGAACAAGTACAGTATACGACCAATCATTAGGTAAAAATATCTCAAGACCTTTCTTACACATCCGTTACAGAGCTTCTGAAGCAGATGACAGAAAAATGAAGTCTTGGATCACTGGATCTGTTGGTGGAAACTTTACTTCCGACTTAGATAGCATGACTGTAAACTTCTTATCAGAAAGATGTTTATGTGTACAAGCTGCTAACAACTTTGTTTTACTTAAAAAAGTATAACATAACAAAAGTAATTCTTACCCTCGTTGTAATTACGGGGGTAACTATTACTCTTATAAATTATTTAATTATATTATATCATGGAAAAAACAAAAACAAAAAAACTACTAGGAATACCTGACGGTGTTCAGTGGGAAATAAAAGACAGGCTTTATACAATGGAAGCCAAAAACAAACCTCTAGTATATACAATACCATCAAAGCACTCGTCTAAAAGACCATTGTTATATTTTGATGAAAAACTTGGATATCAAAGAGAACTTAAGTATGCTACTAATATGGCTAGTCCTTTAGTAGACGAACAAGAAGGTGAAGCTACATTAGGTAGAATCATAATGAGAAACGGTAAGTTGTTTGTACCAAAAGAAGAGCAATGCTTACAAAAACTATTATCAATTTATCACCCATTAAAAGGTAGTATTTATTCAGAATACGATAAAGTTGAAGAGGCTCAAGATGATCTAGCTTACATGGAGTACGAAATAGAAGCTTTATTAGCTGCTAAAGCATTAGATGTTGACGCGGCAGAAGCTATATTAAGAGCTCAAATAGGTAGTGATGTTAACGAATTAACAAGCAAAGAAGTAAAAAGAGACGTTTTACTAATGGCTAGAAGAAACCCAGGAATGTTTCTACAGTTAGCTAATGATGAAAATGTTGAATTAAGAAACTTTGGGGCTAAGGCAGTTGAACAAAACCTTATAAAATTATCAGCAGATCAAAGGATATTTTCATATCCTAATGGTAAAAAGCTATGTACTGTTCCTTATGACGAACATCCATATAATGCTTTAGCTGCTTGGTTTAAGACTGATCAAGGAATGGAAGTCTATAAGCAGTTTGCTAAAAAAGTAAAATAAAAATGTAAAGTAACCGCCTTCGGGCGGTTGCATTTACTTAAAAATAAAATATGGCTTTTAACATGAAACAAAAAGGCTTCGGCGATACTGTTGAGGCTATTACAAAAGCTACAGGAATAAAAAAAGTAGTTGAAAAAATAAGCGAAGCTACAGGTAGAGACTGTGGTTGCGATAAAAGAAAAGAATATTTAAATAAAAAATTCCCTTATTAATTATGGCTGTAAGTGTAGATACCGTTTATCAGACTGTTTTGAGTACTTTAAACAAAGAGCAACGTGGCTATGTCACACCTCAAGAGTTTAATTTATTTGCAGAGCAAGCTCAACTAGATATATTTGAACAATATTTCTACGACATAAATCAATTTGGTAGACTGCACGGTAATAGTACAGAATATTCAGACATGCTAGATATACTTGAAGAAAAAATAAGTATATTTGAAGCACCACCAGTGAATGTTACTATGGCTAACACGGGTATAGGTACTTTGCCAGCTAACTATAGGTTAGGTAATGTTATGCATACTACTAACGGTGTAGCTAGAATAGTTGAAAAGCTAAACAAAAAAGACATACAGATACTTCAAATGTCTCCATTAACAACTCCAAACTTAATTAGACCAGCTTACACTAGAACAAGTGAGACTACGATACAACTCTATCCAGCTACAATAGTAGCAAATGTTACATGTGATGTCATATCAAAACCTACTGCTCCTAATTGGAATTATGTTATGGTTTATGGTGAAGCCTTGTATAATGCTACTGGTAGTACTGATTTTCAACTGCATCAATCTGAAGAAATAGCTTTAGTCGAAAAAATATTAGAGCTAGCTGGTTTATCTACCAAGGAAGTTCAGATGTATCAAATTGCAAATCAAGAAGAAATGCAAACAATCCAACAAGAAAAACAATAAGATATGCCATTATTCAACGGAACACAACAAGGTTACTATGAGCAAAGCCAAAGCTTTGTAGGCGCTGGAGCTGGAAACCTCACGGTTGGACCAGTAACTACAGCTGCGTTTGCTACTAGACCAACTCAACAGGTTGATATAGTGGTTTTTATAAACGGCATAGAAATAAACAAAAATAGTTACTCGTATAATGGCACAAACCCAGGTGACACTACTCCTGACGATTCTTACGATATATTATTCAATAACACAAATCCAAACACAAACGTGCAAGCTGCTGATGGATCTCCTTTAGCAGGCTTAACTGTATTGTTTAGAGAGGTTTTAGCTACCGAGCAGTTTGGTAACTATCAATATGTTTCTTTAGAGAATATAATAAACAACTTTATAATATCTTACGTGGGTGAAGATAAAATAATATCTAAAGTAAGAAGAACAGATATCGCTTTTCACGCTCAAAGAGGTTTAGCTGAGCTTAGCTACGATACTTTAAAATCTTTTAAGTCTCAAGAGATTGAAATACCACCTTCTCTATCTATGAAATTACCTCATGATTTTGTTAACTATGTTAAATTATCTTGGCTAGACAATGATGGTATTGAAAGGATATTAATGCCTACTAGAAAAACTAGTAACCCAGAGGCGCTAATACAAGATAGTAATTACGATTACAGTTTTGACACAGATGGAACTTTGTTAGCTGCTGACGATTCTGAAACGTGGAATAAATTCAAAGATGCTACAAACAGGAATAATACAAATCCAGATACTTTAGATGAATTTGAAAGATATAGAAGTACTCAGGGTGGTAGATATGGATTAGAGCCGGAGTTTGCTAATAGCAACGGAGTTTATTTTATAGACAATCTAAGAGGTAAAATATTTTTTGATTCTAGCCTGACAGGTAAAATAATAACATTAAAGTATATAAGCGATTCACTTGGCACAGACAATGAAATGCTTGTTCATAAGTTTGCAGAAGAAGCGTTGTACAAGCACATAGCTTACGCTATACTAGCTACAAGAGCTAACACTCAAGAGTATTTAGTCATGAGGTTTAAAAAAGAAAAGTTTGCTGCAACTCGCCAAGCTAAATTAAGATTATCAAATTTAAAATCAGAGGAACTTGCTCAAGTAATGAGAGGTAAGTCTAAGATTATAAAACACTAAAATATGCCAGAATTTATTCATAACTTTACTCAGGGGAAGATGAATCATGATCTTGATGAAAGAATGGTTCCAAACGGTCAATATAGAGATGCATTAAACGTAACTGTAGCTACTTCTGAATCTAGCAATGTTGGTGCTTTGCAAAATTTAAAAGGTAATACAGAGTTGAAAGGTTCTCCAGCATCTTCTGGTAATTGGTCTTCTGATTACATAAACTCTCTTAACAACCCAGTCTGTATAGGTTCTATAAGACATGAGCCGACAGAGTGTATATATTGGTTTGTAGCTACCGACAAGGGTACTACTAGATCAAGCGTTAGTGTTATAGCTGAGTTTAATCAAAAAACTGGTGACGTAACACCTGTATTAGTTGACACTAAAGGTATATTAAACTTTACTAAAAATAACTTAATAACAGGTGTAAATATAATAGACGACTTATTATTCTTTACAGATAATGTTAATGAACCCAAGAAGGTAAATATAAAAAAGTTTAAAAAAGGTTCTTCAAACGGTGGTACACCTAGTTTCAGTGTACACAGTAAAATTCCAACTTACAACACTTCTAACAGAAACTATACTTATAATTCTTCTGGCGCTGACTTTGCAGAAGAAGATATTACTGTTATTAAAAAATCTCCATTAGATGAACCGGGTTTATCTATGTCAGCTTCGCTGGTAAACGGTCCTGGAACAGGCACCGATCCTATAACCACAACTTACTCTTTAAACAACTACTACAACTTTACGTACATAACAGAAGCCGCTACTAATAACTCACCAGCGGAGTACAAGCCACTACCAACGTTTCAAGAATATCAAGAAGCTTTAGGTACCGGTGGAGCGTTTCCAACTAATATGGAGTTTGTAAACATAGTTGTATCAGCAGTACCAACAGGTTACGAGCCTGGTGACGTTATAGTTCTTAGTGGAAGCTATATAAATGACTACAACAACGAAGATGAATACACTATAAGATTAGAGATAGATTTCGTAAACGGAGCTAATTTAAGGTGTAAGATTCAATCTATACCTAATAAGATATTAAGATTTGGAGCAGATCAAGACGAGCTAATAACATGGGAGGTTCTATTAGAAGAGAAAGATCCTATGTTTGAATTTGATTTTCCAAGATTTGCTTACAGATGGAAGTATGAAAATGGTGAGTACTCTACTTTTTCACCTTTTTCTGGACCAGCGTTTATAGGTGGTCAATTTGAATACTTATCTTCTGATGGTTATAACTTAGGTATGAGAAACAACCTAAGGTCTTTAAGTATAAATAATCTTTACTGGGGAAGTACAGAGGTTGTTGAACTAGATATATTGTACAAAGCATCTAACAGTAACACTGTGTATGTAGTAGATACCTTAAAGGATAGAACTAAAACTAGCTTTACTATTAAAAATGAATTAATTGGAGCCGCTGTAGAAGCTAACCAACTACTCAGACCTTGGGATAACGTTCCAAGAAAAGCTAAAGCTCAAGAGGTTTCAGCTAATAGACTTATATACGCTAACTATATACAAAATTATAATGTTCCAAAAGTTGGTCTTATTTTAAGTTTAGCTACAAACAATCACACTGGTTTAAATGAAGAATCTGATACGTTTAGAGAACCAATACAAAGCGTAAAGTCTATAAGAAAATATCAACTAGGTATTGTGTTTCAAGACGCTTACGGAAGACAAACACCGGTTTTTTCGGATGCAAACGCTACTATAAGCATAGATAAAGATGCAGCTGTTGGTGTTAGCAAATTTATAGCCACCGTACCGCCTGTACAAAATATGCCTAGCTGGGTAACGCATTATAAGTATTTTATTAAAGATACATCTAACGAATACTACAACTTAGCTTTAGATAGATTTTATTTTGCTGAAGATGGCAACGTTTGGTTGAGTTTCCCTTCATCAGAAAGAAGTAAAGTTCAAATAGATAGTTATCTTATACTAAAAAAACAACACGACGTAGATAATCCTTCTATTGGTCCTTGTAGATATAAAGTTTTAGATGTTCAGTCTCAAGCTCCTGAGTTTGTTGCTAATTCTAAAAAGATTATAGCTTCAGCTCGCTGTGAAGTTGACGCTGGTTTTCAAGAAGATTTCTCTTTAATAACTTTTACAGGACCTAACGCTGATGATAATTCTCAGTTTGCAACAGCTTTTAATGGCGATAGCTTTATTACAATATCCGACGGTGGTAATACAACAGACATATTAGGGGTTAAATTTGGTGGACCTGTTTCAAGTAATGGTACAATGTACGAGGTGCAGTTAGACGAGCCATTTGGAGCAGACGCTTCTTTCTTCGGGGTATCAGGTTTAGTAGAGGGTGCAACTATTACTATAAATGTTTATAAAAACGAAGAAGAAAGACTACCAGAGTTTGAAGGTAGATTTTTTGTTAAAATAAATAGAGATACAGATTTTGATGTTAACATAATAAAAACTTTTTCAGGTTTAAATAAAAGGTACGGTATAGTTGGCGCGGCTTATGTCGATAGAGTTACCGCTAGTTCTTCTTTGAGAGGTAGTTCATCAAGATGGGGGACATTTTTTAGAGATGCGGGAGAGGCAGCTGGAAATCCGTTTGGTGACTGTACATGTCCTGATTCCTGGAGACACAAAGGTGTCGAGCTAGGTGGTAACGGTAATAGGTTAAACGGTTTTAATGGAGTTCCTTCAAATTCAAGAGTATTTATAGATGGTCAAACAGGTATGGAGCAGGCTTTTCACGCTGGTGCCGCTTATAATAGAGAGTGGTTAGGTATTCTTAGAGCTGGTTTTTCAAATCCTATTTACGAACACTTAGGTAGTCAAAAAGCGTTTTTTGCAGAAAAAGCTGTAAAAGGGGCTTTAGTAAGAATAGTACACATAGACGGTAGAGTTTCTAAACCTTATGAAATTAAAAACCACTGGAGATTCAGAGGTGCTAGGGGAATAAGAAGATGTTTTTGTGTGGATGGTTGTGGTGACTGTCAAAAAAGTACGCTTGGAAGTAATAGAGTTTTTTCTTTAGCGTTAGAGCTAACTAGCAAGGTTCAAGAAGACTGGGTTGGTAACGGATCAGAATCAGCCTTAACCAACATAAGAGGTTTTCAAATAGTTGAAGAAGTTATAAGTGATGATAACAAAATAATATCTTCTAACAATCCAGCTGTTTTTGAAACAGAGCCAAAAGAAGCTGTAGATATTGATATATATTACGAAGCATCAAATGCGTTACCTATATCAACTATAAATCAACAATCAAAAATATTAAATTACTATAACTGTTATAGCTTTGGAAATGGTGTTGAGTCTGATAGAATAAGAGATGATTTCAACGCACCTAGAATAGGTAAAGGAGTTAAAGTGTCTGCTTTACTAGATGAACCATATATGGAAGAAAGAAGGTCAAGTGGTCTTATATTTTCTCAAATATACAACTCTCAAGCAGGTATAAATAGATTAAATCAGTTTATACAAGCACAGCCTATAACTAAAGATTTAAACCCAGAGTATGGATCTATACAAAAGCTACATTCTAGAAACACAAACTTAATTACGCTTTGTGAAGACAAATGTTTAAAAATACTAGCAAATAAAGATGCTTTATTTAACGCCGATGGAAGTGCTAATATAACTTCTAACAAGGCTGTTTTAGGACAAGCTGTTCCTTATGCTGGTGAGTTTGGTATTAGTACAAACCCAGAGTCATTTGCTTCCTATGGATTTAGAGCTTATTTTTCAGATAAAAATAGAGGAGCTGTAATTAGATTATCACAAGACGGTATAACTAATATTGCTTTAAAAGGTATGTCTGACTTTTTTGCAGACAACTTACCTAGTTCTACTAAAATAATTGGAAGTTATAACGATGACAAAGAAAATTACAATTTAACACTAGATTATTTAACTGACGAGTGGCAAGATAAGCTTTCTAAGACACCTAAAGATAAAACACACTGTGAAGTACCTAATGATGAATCTGATGATATAGAAACAACTACAGTATCATTTAAAGAGACTGTTGACGGTTGGACTAGTAGAAAATCTTATTATACTAAGACTGGTAGTGTTTTTTACCCACTAGAAAGTGGTGAATCTTTAAATGACAAGTATTATACTTTTAATAAAGGATTAATATGGGAGCATGCCTCTAATGATTTATATAATAATTTTTATGGAACTCAATATGATAGCTCTGTCAATGTAGTGATAAATGACGCTACAGAGTCTATCAAAGGGTTTAAAACATTAAACTACTCTGGTACTGATTCTAGAAAATACTCTTATAACACGTCCAGTGGTTTAACGGGGTTGAGTATAGATCAGGTTGTAGCTCAACAAATATCACCTTCTATAATAAACGCTGAAAACTATACGCCTGGTTGGTATACTAACTATATCAATACTGATATGGAGGAAGGTATGATAAAAGAGTTTGCTAAGAAAGAAAATAAATACTTCAATAAAATAAAAGGTATAAAAACTTACTACAATGATAATTGTGATAATAATATTGATTCTTCTGCTTTTCAAACTCAAGGATTAGGTTTAGCTACTGTAACTTCATCTGCTCCAACTGCATTTAAATTAACAGTTAAGGTTGACGCTTCTTGTTCTACAGGAACAGGTAATGATCCACTGCCAGACACTACTAAAAAGTTCTGGTACTACTGGACATGCACCAAAACAGGGTCTAACGTAAACGTAGATATAAGACAAACGGCAACAGACCAACTTGTTAAATGTGGTATAGAAGAGTTTTATAATAATTTCCCTAACAATTACACTGGTATTGATAAGAATTATTTTAATTTTAAATTCTTTAATTCTTCAGGTGTTAACGTGAACACTATACTTTATAACGAAAACAACGAGTCTATATCTACTAGTGGTAAGTTTTTATATGTTGAACCAGCTTCAACGCCTGACAACAACGCTTTAAACGCTAATGTTTCTGGCACTGCTGTTCCAAATACTTACTTTATATTAACTGTAACAAACGGTGTTATAACCGCTAAAACTCAATACAATACTTTAGCTAGTTGTGGAACACCTCTTGTGGCTGTAGACTTTTCTTTGTTCGTTGGTTATAGAGTTGGTGGTAACTCTACTAATTTGTTAACCGGTACAGCAGCACAACACGGTACTCCTTCTGGAAGAGCAGCTCTAGCTAAAACACAATTAAAAGATTGGTTAACTGGTCCATTAATAGGTCAAGTGAGTTCAAATAGATTAATTAGACTATCTGATATATACAAGTATTCCGGTGCAACTGGTTTAGTTGTTGGAGCTCAGCTTCACAATGATGTTGGTCCAATTGCTACAGATGGTATATTTGGGCACAACACTAACTCAGCGCCAATACCTAATGGTTATTGGTCTTACACTTCACCATCAAGCAACTCATTAAAAACAGATGCCGGCTGGTCAAGTCTTGATAGTGCTTGGAAGTTTATAACATTTGAAAATGGAATAGTTACTCACATAACAACAATGAATACATTATAATGGCAGATCAAACAATTATAAATAACTATACGGTATCACAAGTTACGTACTCTGTTACGGCAGGAACAAATGTAGCTTTGCAGCACGCTACGGCAATATTGATAATATCACCTTTAAGTGGTTATGTTGTTGTGGCTGAGGATTTTTCTTGGGTAAACACTACTTTAGCTAACATAGACACTGTTGTTTTTACGCAAGATGGGGCTGATGTTAGATGTATTGTTACTTTTGATAACCCATTCGCTATGCCTGCAGCAACAACTATATTAGCTTTATGTATAAGTGGTTCTGCTAAAATATCAACAGTTCAAGTCGTAGGTACTTACAATGCTACAGGTTCATCTACAAATATGACTATAGATCAAGAAAGTCCAGTTCCTGAAACAACAACCTTTGATATATCAGGAAATGCTCTTTCAGCTGTTATGTTTTTAGAAAAAACTTATACAGCAGCGAGTGGTTACTTTTTTGTTGAAGATTTTAATATAGAATATACAGGTTTCAATATGGTTGTTGACAACTACAATTGTGTTGAAACAAAGACTTATGATGCAAATAATAAGTTAACAGCTATAAACTTAAAATTTTATTATACTTTCACAAACGAAGCAAGTATATACGGTAACAATATAAATGTTACAATTCCTGCTACAGAAGCTACCTATGTTGTTAGTAATAAAATTAGAAATTATTCTTTTATTGGTGGTAACAATCAAGTTCAAGAACCTGGAGCTGTAAGAAAAGTTAGAATATACGGAAACCCTACAACAACGTTCACTTTAGCTAGTGCGAACGGATCAATACTAGATATTGGTCAGCTGTCTACTGACGGTCTTGATACAATTGTGTTTTACGCAACAACACCGACTATTACAATGCCAGCTTCTGGTTATTTTGATATAAACATATACATACCGGCCTCTAGTTCAAACGTGACTTACACGTTTACATTAGCTGGTGGTAATTTAATTAGTCCTTTCCCACAACCTAATCCTTTTTATATATATCAAAAAGCTAAAGTTAATTTAACTTTCACAGCAAGTGGTACAAATATGGTGGTTAGTACAGTATTACCTAGTCAGACTAGTTTCGTAAAGACGTTTGACGCTAATAGTCAACCTACCAGTGGTGCTTCAACCGCTTCTCAAGTTGATTATAATTTTAAAGTAACTGGTAATGCAGGTCAAATTATAACTCTAGATAATCAAGATACCGTGGGTTACGCTACGTGGTCTAATTTAGAAAGTGTGGACAACGCCCTGTCCAGTGCTATAGCTAATACTTTAGTTTTACCTGTTGAAAGTGCTACAGGTATAGTTGCTGGTATGAGATTCTCTACACCTTACTTTTCATCAAGCGATGTATATACTGTTGCTAGTGTTAATAGTAATAACGTTACATTAACAGGTGGACCTAACTTAACATTACCAGATAACACAAACGTTAGTTTTAATAATAGAAAAGGTTCTGAATTAATACTACCTGTTAGCGTGGTTTTGAACATTGCTGGTACTGAAGCTACAATTACTGGACCTGGTACTATACAAGCGTATGGAGACTCGGATGTTACTTTTAACTTAGATTTAACCTCTGTTATTACTTTAGGATCTGCTAATGGATGTGTTGAATATGACATAGTTGTTGGTAACGCCGGTGGAACTGTAAAGTATTACGATTGTGTTACTAATACAAAAAGAGTTATATACACAAACAAAGGTGATACTAATTTTTCTATATGTGCACTATCTTCTCCAGCCCCTGTGGTATCAGGTACTATGACCTCTACTGCCAATGGTGATACTTGTGATACAACTGGTGTTGATCAAACGTGCGCTACTTGGACTATACAGTACAACCCAGCTACCACACCAAGAGCAAAACAAGTTGCTGTAACGTATGTAAACTGTGAAACATTAGCTGAAGAAACAATAAACATAGGTGTTTTATCACCAGCTATAACACAGTGTGCTACAAGACAAACACCAGTAAGCGTTGATCCAGGTGATGGAGGAGCTACAATAACATTAACTAATCTAAATTGCACACCTTAAAAAATAAATCATGGCGACACAACCGATAACATTATTATTCCCTACAGCGGTAAACGTATCACTACAGGTTGGTGACACGGTTTATTATTTAGCTGCTAACGAGGAAGTAGTAGAAATAGGTCCAATAACCAGTATAACTACAAACGCTAACGGATCAGTTACAATAGTGGCTAATATAGACACTTTAACAACACCGCCCACAAACAGCAGTTATATATTTTTTACTAAAGATTCTCAAGGTAATACTTCTAATTTAAAAGGCTATTACGCAGAGGCACAATTTAGAAACGATAAAACAACAGAGGTTGAATTGTTTTCAGTAGGATCAGAAATATTTGAAAGTAGTAAATAACCTGTAATTATAATAACATAAACAAAATTAACATGGCACAAGGAACGTATAAAAAATCACCAATAAAGCTTTTAACCGGAGGTATGATGGCTCAAGCAGCTGGAGGACTAATGGGTATTGCTGGTGGTATAATCGGTGGTGGTAAGCGTAGACGTGAACAAAGAGCTGCGCAAGCAGAAATGAATAGAAACAAAGCTAGATTTGAAAACTTAGACACTTCAAATTTAGCCGCGAACCTAGACAATGCTTACGAAGATCTAAGCGTTAATACTCAAGCTGCTGATTTTGCTAGAGATCAATCACAGCAAAACAACGCCAACATAATGAATAACATGGGTGGTGCAGCTGGTGGATCCGGAATTGCAGCTATGGCTCAAGCTTTAGCTGGTGCTGGAAATCAACAAGCGCAACAAGCAGCTGTAAGTATAGGACAACAAGAGCAAGGTAATCAAATGAAAGCTGCTGGTGGAAGAATGAGTATTCAAAACGCTGAAATGGCAGGCGCTCAGGCTTCTAGAAACGCTGAACAAAACAAAGTGGAAACACTATTAGGTATGTCACAACAGAGACTTGGCGCTGCTAACGCTGCTAGAGATGCAGCTACTCAATCTATAATGGGAGGAGTTGGCTCGATAGTTGGAGCCGGAGGAGACATGATAGATAATAGATAAAAAAAACAAAATGGCAAATGAATCATTAATAAAAGGCGCTGCTTTTGCGCATGGTGGTCTTAAGACCGGTGGGTTTGTAAATCCACAAGCCGCTTATGTGCAGGGTATGAATACACCTATGTCTGAGATCGGTAGAAGAGCTTTACAAGAGGCCGCGTACAAAAGAAAACAAGACGAGGTTGAGCTAAAAAACTATGTTAACAAGCTAGAGGACATAGAGCTGGGTAAAGTTGAAGATTCAATGAGACCTGAAGTTACTCAGTTTTTAGTTGATAATAAAAATGACTATGCCGAAGCAGCTAGATTAGCAGCTGATTTAGATGCTGATGATCCAAGATACATGGAGGCTGTTAGTGAGATGAATAAAATAAATTCTAAATTTAAAGCCTTAAGTAAAAATTTAGATCTTTTTAAAGAAAAAAGAACTCAGTTTTATGATGATGTAAAAAACAACACTATAAGTAAGGGAGCTAACATAGATGCTTTAACATCTCTTTTTAAAAATAACGAATACGCTATAGAGATAGATGAGTATGGTAATTTATCTATTGACAATGAAGGAGATCTTGTACCTTTAACTGATTTTGATGAAGACACTGATTATAATTACTTTTTAACAAACAACGAAGGGTTTAACACTTTAATGACGCTTAATGAAAAAGCAAATACTGGCGCTACAAAAATATCAGGAGGTTTAGAACAGAATTACAGATACCAATTAAACGGTTTGTTTAACACTATGGGTAGAGAGGATTTAATGTCTATGGTATACGACACTGTTATTAGTAATGTTCCCTTAAAAGATCGTGAAGATTTTGACGCGGGTTTACTTAATATTGAGAGAGAAGGAGAGCTTAGAGAGTGGTTATCTAATACTTATTTAGATACTTTTAAAACAGTAGCTGCGCAAGCTGCTAAACAAAAAGAAATAAAAAATAGACCTAAAGAAAGTATAGCTCAAAGAAGAGCTCGTCAAGCGGCAGAGCAAGCTATGAAAAGATACAAAGAAATAACTTCTTCACCTGTGGCTGGTGCTTCAGTTCAAGGAAGAGGTGGTAAGTCTATAGTTTTTATAGCTAACGATAAGGGTGTGGTAGAACCGCGCCCTGTTAGAAATGGATCTTTAGACCCAACGGTTGTTATATACGAAGATGCAGACGCACAAGATTGGTTAACAAAATAAATTAAATTAAAGTAATATGCCAGATTATATAGTAGGTGACAGAAAATACACGGAAGAAGAAGCAAACACTGCTGCTTCTGGTTTAGGTATGGACATGAGCACTTGGAAACAAACTTTTAACGCCAAGGTTGTGGCGGGAAACCAATTAGATCCTGCAGAAAATGCGGAGGCGAATGCAGGGTCGGAAAACAATCAAGCCTCAAACCAAGGAGAATCGGGTTCGTTTGGAAATCCTTCTTCATCGGTATCACTATTGAATAGAGATGAAATAAAAGAAGAAACACCAGAGTGGATATCACAAATATACGAGGAAAATCCTTATGATCCATCTGCTCAAGATCAACAAGTTTTAATGGGTGGTGGATTTGAACATAATATAAATTTGCTAAAAAAAGAGCAGAAGAAATATACAATGTTTGATGTTAAATCTAGTGACATAGACGAAGAAATAAAAAGACTTGAGTTTGAACAAAACAACACAGGTGAAAGAAATAGAACAAGAAGATCTAGAAATCATAGAGAAGTAAAGAATAAACTGTCTGAATATGATGATCAAATAACTAGAATATACAGTGACGAAAGTTTAAACATAGATGAGCAAAAAACTTTAGAGCTTGCTGTAATAGAGGATAAAAATACTTATTTAAACTTCGGTATATCTAAGGCTGAAAAAAAAGATTACGAAGAAAACTTAAAGATTTTAGAGAATATATCTAAAACAACAGATAATGAGGCTAATAGTTCTGGCTTTCAGATACACTCTGATAATGAAGAAGAACAAATAGAGTTAACACAACAAGTAGAAGACGAGATATTAAATACCGTAGGTAGTGACAGAAGAGCTAAGCAGAGATTAATTGGATCTGTTAGCGACGAAGCTATTACAGCTACTATGGGTTTTGAGCAGAAAGAGCAGATAATAAACAATGCTAAAATGCAGGTTATTAGTAAAGCTTCTGATAAAGCTCAAAAAGATATGGCTCGTTTGCAAAACGATCTTTATAAAGATTTTGATTCTGAAGATGATTTAACTCAAGCTGCTGTTGATGACTTTAATTTAAAAGCTAAAGAGATACAAGATACGTTTTATAATCTAGCTGGTCAATATGATTTTGATTTAGCTACTAAAGCTTTCATGACTACAAACTTTGAAACAACAGCTGAGTTTCAAGAGTGGAGAGATAAGAAAATAGAAGACGGTGAGTTTGTGTCAAGTGCTGCTGATTTTGGCGCAACAATAACTCAAGGTTTGAGAGATTTTGGTACAGAGTACTTTTATGGAACAGCATCTATGGTAAACAGGCTAGCGCTTTATGGTTTAACAAAAGCTGGTGTAGACACTCAAGGTATGTACGATAGGTTAAACTATATGGACGACTTAGTTGATAGTAGTTTTCTTAAAAACAATACATTTGGGACGTCTGATGTAGGAGGTTCTTTGTGGAAAGATGGTGTTAACGTTAGATCTAGTTTTAAAACTTTAGGTAACATGCTTCCTTTTACTTTAGCTTTAGCGGCTTCAGTTAAAAAAGGAGACTTACGTAAACTTAAAGACGTGTACAAGCTTTTTGGTAAAAACAAATCTGGATTAAAATACGGTAACATTGGCTTAAACGTTCCTAAAATAAAAATAGGTGGTAAAACCTTATTAGAAGGTGGTAGAAAAACTATTGGTGGTATAAACATGAATACCATTAGAATGGGCCAAACAGCTTACATGGGTACCATAAGAGATAATTATAATGAAGCTATAGACATGGGCTTGGATGAAGGTCAAGCTTTAGCATATAGTAACATGGCATCTTTCGCAACATCCGTTGTTCAAGGTATAATGCCAGACGCTAACTTCTTTAATACAGCTGCGGGTAAAGGATTATTGAATACTTTCAAAGGTGATTTAAGTAAAGCAGCTAGTAAAAAAGCTATAAAAGAAGTAAGCAAACAATTTGCAAATAATCTTATAGGAGAGATTGGCGAAGAGGAAATGGAACTACTTCTTACAGATATGGCTAAATTAACCGTTGGATTATCTAATCAAACAGGGTTTTTAGACGCACAGACTCAGTTCGAAACTTTAATGGGTACACTTATACTTTCAGGCTCAACGTCTGTAGCAACATCTACTGTTGGTGGTGGTTACAGCAATGTTAAAAAACAAGTATACTTAGAAGCAAGAGCAAACATTACCGGCGTTATGGAAACGTTGAAAGCTAACAAAGAGTACAACCAAAATCTATACGACAGAGCTAAAGCTGCTGGTAAACAAGATTTAATGGATAGAGCTAAGCTAGATCTTGATCAAGCTAATGCTGCTTTACAACATGGTAATGATATTAAAAACGCTATAAACTTAGGTGGAGAGTTTGTTACTGATAAAGAAATAGATTTATACATACAAAAGCAAAAACTACTTGATGCTAAAAAGAATCTAGGAGCTAAAGCTACAGCAACTGTAGAGATGATGATTGATGGTGTTGCTACTACTTTTACTGGAGATTTACAAGGTATAAACGAAAAGATATCAGAAATAGATGGTGAAATTGCTGGTGGAAGGGTAACCCAAAACAAGGAAGAGATATCAAAGAAAACAACTGAAGCTTCTGAGAAAACAGCTAAAAAGCTGGGTATTGATATGAATACTTTTGAAGATGACGATGTTTCTGTTGAAGGTAGCAAAACCGCAGACCAAAAAGTTAAAGATAGAATAGACGAAATAAACGCTGGGTTACCTGAGAGAAACAAAGGTAAAAGCAAAGAAGAACAAGATCAAAAAGTAAACGTAAAAAGAGTAGGCGACAATGGTTTTGTAGTACAATATAAAGATGGTACTCAGGAAATAATAATAAACAAAACTAAGTCAGAAAAAAATAGTGAAACAACAGTTGCTCAGCACGAGGTATTACATAGTGTTTTAAATGAAACACTAATGAAAAACCCTAAAGCAGCTCAAGCTATGGCTGGTGTTTTAAAAGAGCAAGTGGACAGTATGATAGCTAAAGGTTATGATCCTAGTTCATATTTGTCGGCTAAACTACAAGCTTACAAGAATAACTCAGCTGATGTTCAAGCAGAGGAATTACTTACTTTCTTTTCAGATGGTATGGCTCAAGGTTTCATAGGTTTTGAAGAAAACACGTTTACTAAAATAAAAGATGTTTTAAGACAAACGTTTCAAAATTTAGGTATAAAAGGTATAGAGTTTAATACAGGTAGAGATGTTTATAACTTTCTAAAAGACTACAACAAGTCAATGGCTAGTGGTAAAGGTATTAAAGGTTCTATATTAGATGTAGCTAAAAAAGGTGCTAAAGGTAGTTTAGTTAACGGTATAGGATCTCAAACAGCTTTAGAAAGAAAGGTTAACAAATCTTTTGATACAAAAGCTAAAGGCTATGGATCTGAAATAGTAAATTTTTATACACCATATATAAAGAAAGCGGTATTTGGTAATAACAAAAGTCTTTACGGTAATAAAGCTTTAGTTGGTCAAGTTAGAGAAGTTCAAGCTAAGATACTTGACATAGTTAAAAATCACAACAACTCTGATCCTATATCTCTTACAGATAAAATAGGTAGATTATTTGGACCTACTGGTACTAGTGAAAACACTAAAAGTTCTAAAGATTTATATAGTAGTACTGAAATGATCATGGGACTTGACGAGTCTATGACAGAAGATGATAGAATAGAACACATGAGTAACATGTCTGAGTCTAATAAAACTAGACTAGGACAATTAGTTGGTTACGAGTATACTAATGAAGTAAAGAAGAGATTAAGAAAGTTTAGTAAGATACCAGGGTTTAAAGCTGTTGAAGAAAGCATTTTAGCTGATATAACTTATGGTACTACAAAACAAGGTAAAAGCGGTAAAGAAGTAAAAGTACAAGGTATTGTTGGTATAGTTGAAAGATACAGTGGAGCTATAGAGCTTAACAGATGGATCAATGGTCAGCTAGATAATAAAATACAAGGTATAGTAGAAAGCTACAACTTAGGTAAAGAAGTTCAAGAGTTTAGTACAAAAAGTGCTAAAGGTCCAAGTATAAACAAAGGTAAATATACTAATATATTAAAGACAAACGCTGTACCTAGTTTTGCTAAAAGACAATTAAAGGAAAGTGTTATTAAAGTTGTTAGAGTTTTAAAAACATCTGTATTCAAAGCAACTTCTAAAAACGTAACAATAGCTCCTTGGATAAGAGAGTTTAAAAAAGAAGTAGGTAAACAGAACGATATAGTTTTTAAAAAAATAATGGGTGGTTTAGCTAATGATAAATTCTCTAAATACTTATTAAAAAACAAAAAGGTTATATTAGAAAATATGACAACCACTTGGTTAGGTGGAGCAATACCAGCGGCTGTACAAAAGAAGGTTGATGGTAGATGGACACCAGACTGGAAAGGTAAAAAAGTAGACTTTGAGTCTAGCGCAGAGACAGGTAGAACTTCTGGGTTAGAAATGGTAAAAAGAGATACTGATATATCTGATGAAAAGTTTTTATCTTACTTTGGCGAAGTTGTAGTTAAAGATGGTAAACCTACATTAAAATCTTTAACTAGAGGTAGAAAGGAGTCTTTAGCTAAAGCTATGGCTGAAGAAACTGGTTTAGAACTTGTAGCAAATGATTCCGAGGTATTTAATGAACTAACCAGTAATCAAGATAGACTAGGTGTAGTATCAGCTTCTATAGACATACTTGATATAGGTAGAGATATAGAAAGAGGAAACGCTAAGTCAAACAAGTCACCAGAAGTAGTACAAGAGGCTTTGTTTAACATGATGAATGAAGCTATATTAAATGGTGGTAATTCAGATTCTTATTTGCTTTACAAGTCAGAGCAACCTAAAGATATACAGGCTTACGCTGAAGAGATTGGCTTAGGTACTTATTTTGATGAAGGTAAAACTGGTTATAAAAAACCTTTACTAGAGTGGTCTGATATGCCAGTGCTGTTTGGGCCAGCAAAAGAAATATACAAAAGAACCATAACAAACAAAACCAAAGATGAGTCAATGAAACAATTGGCTGATTTTTCAAACGCTTTGATAGACGTATTACCTCCAGATTTAGTTGATGCTGTTGGTAATGATATGTTTGCTATAGTTTACGCATACCTAGATGGTGCAGAGAAAAAATCTGACGGTAAGCCAGGTAAGTATAATTATTTAGCTAAAAAAAGAAAAGCAAAAGCAGATCAAGAATCTGATATAGAGTTAACTTTTAACCCTGCAGACATAAGAATATTTAACTCTGCTAGTGGTGTTATGAAGCAAATAACAACTATACTTAAAAAAGATATAACAGCAGCTGAAAAGCAGGCTATGGTTGAAGAGAAATTTGGAGACATAATAGCTAAAGCTGAAATAGCGAACATAGAAGCTTTAAAGTATATAATGGACAAAGCTACTGAGCTTATAGCTGAAGATCCTTCGCTAGCTCCTGGTTTTATGAGGTGGATGGAAACTTCAACAAACAACGTAAAAGCTCAAAGAGGTTTAACAAGGTTACCATTAATACAATATGTTGATGGATCAATGGAAGCAGATGAAACTCATGTGTTTTATGATCAAGCTAAGGAATTTGCTATAGAAAGATCTACAGCTATGTATGATAAGCTTCCAGCTAAAACTAAAAAGGAAGTAACACTACAGCAATTTATAGATGAAAGATTAGAAAAACATCCACCAGAAAAACATTTAAAGTTCAAGGGTGAGCATGTTGATCCAGCTGCAAACGTTATGCTTGACTTAGCTAAAGTTGCATTAAAAACAGCTGCTAAGATACATCAAATGGGTTTACTTAACAAGCCTAAGCAATTACGTGCTATAAATACTTTTGCTGGGTTAGAGATGGATAAAATACTACGTACTTATAGTCAAACACTTGGTTCAGAGTTATTTTCAGCTATTCAAGATAACTCACTAGGTACAACGTCTAAGCTTGGTGACTTTAGAGGACTAACAGTTGATCCTAATTCCTACAACACGTTCTTAACGTCGGAAGGCATACAAGCTGTAGAGTATATAAAAAGAGAAAACTTATCTATAGATTTTATAAATAAAATAATAAGTAGAGTAAATGTAGATAATTATATAAATAATCAAAATAGGACTGACGCATTAAACAATGCCCTTGACCCTAATAAGAAGGTAAAAGGTATTTCTGTTTTTGATTTTGATGATACGTTGGCTCAGACCAAGTCTAATGTGCTATACACAATGCCTGACGGCACTAAGGGTAAAATAGATGCTACACAGTTCGCGGCTCAATCGGCTGACTTAGAAGCTCAGGGAGCTGTTTTTGATTTTAGCGAGTTTAGCCAAGTAATAGACGGTAAAAAAGGTCCTTTAGCTGATTTAGCTCTAAAACGTCAAGGCAAGTTTGGTAGTGGGGATATTTTTGTTTTAACCGCAAGACCTCAAGCCTCCGATATTGCTATTCAAAAGTTTTTAAAAGAAATAGGTTTAGATCTTAAAATAGCTAATATAACAGGTTTAGCAGACGGCACGGCTCAAGCTAAGGCAGATTGGATAGTGGGTAAAGCGGCTGATGGTTACAATGACTTTTATTTTGCTGACGATGCTATTAAAAATGTCAAAGCAGTTAAAGAAGCACTTAGTGTTTTAGATGTTAAAGGTGATGTGCAACAAGCTATAGTAAAATCAAACAAAGGTAGAAGCCAAGAGTTTAACGAGATGCTAGAGGCTAGAACTGGTATTGATGCCGTAAAAACTTTCTCTAAAGCAAAAGGAGAAATGTTAGGTAGAGGTAAAGGTAGGTTTAGATATTTTCTACCTCCATCAGCAGAAGACTTTATGGGTCTAATGTACAACTTTTTAGGTAAAGGTAAAAAGGGTGATGCAGATAAAAAGTGGATAGAAGATAACTTAATGAAGCCTTACTCAAGAGGTATTGCTAATATAGAAAGAGCTAAGCAAGCGGTACAAACTTCTTACAACGCTTTAAGATCAGAATTTAAAGATGTAAGAAAAAAACTAGGTAAGCAAATACCAGATTTAGGTTTTACTTACGATCAAGCTATTAGAGTATACTTGTACACTAAAGCAGGACATAAAATACCTGGATTATCTAAAAGTGATCTAAAAGATTTATTAACTATAGTAAGCGGAGATCAAAGAGTTAAACTATTTGCAGACAGTGTTGGTTTAATATCTAATCAAAAAGAAGGTTACACTGCCCCAGGAGAATATTGGTTGACAGGTAGTATAGCTAGTGACTTAAATGATATAACACAAAAAGTAGGTAGAAAAGAGTTTATAAAAGAGTTTATAGATAATTCAAAAGAAATATTTAGTGAAGAAAACTTAAACAAGATTGAGGCTGCTTATGGTCAAAACTTTAGAGAATCACTAGAAGACATACTCTATAGAATGGAGAATGGTACTAATAGGACTTTTGGTAAAAACAAGCTTGCAAACAAATGGAGTAATTGGTTAAACAACTCTGTTGGTGCTATAATGTTTTTTAACATGAGATCTGCTTTGCTACAAACTCTGTCAACTGTAAACTTCGTTAACTGGACAGATAATAACCCTGCTAAGGCCGCGTTGGCGTTTGCAAACCAACCTCAATACTGGAGAGATTTTGCAACTATATTTAATTCAGATAAATTAAAACAAAGACGTAAAGGTTTAAAGACAGATGTAAATGAGGCTGAACTAGCTAATGCAATGGCTGGTAGCAAGAACAAGGCACAAGCTGCTTTTCAATACTTATTAAAAATAGGTTTTACACCTACTCAAATAGCGGATAGTTTTGCTATAGCTTCAGGTGGCGCTACAATGTACAGAAATAGAATAAAAACATATTTAAAACAAGGCATGGATCAAAAACAGGCTGAAGATAAAGCTTGGGAAGATTTCTCTATGTTAGCAGAAGAAACTCAACAGTCATCTGATCCGTCTTTAATATCCGCACAGCAAGCTGGTCCTTTAGGTAGGTTTGTTTTAGCTTTCCAAAATACACCTATGCAGTACAATAGGCTTATTAAGAAAGCTGGTAGAGATTTAATAAATGGTAGAGGAGACTGGAAAACTAATGTTTCTAAGATAGCTTACTATGGAGCAATACAAAACTTTATATTCTCTGCTATGCAGAAAGCTTTATTTAGTATGTTGTTTGAAGATGAAGAAGAACGATGTGAAGGTTTAGAAGGTAAGAAACTTGAGGCGTGTCAAAATAAAGAGTGGAAAGTAGATGTTGGTAATAGTATGGCAGACAGTATTCTTAGAGGTAGTGGACTTTATGGTGCTGTAGGAGCAACGCTTAAAAACGCTATAAGACAATTTAGAAAACAAGAAAATAAAGGATTTACAGCAGATCACACGTACACTATATTAGAATTGGCTAACTTATCCCCACCGTTGGGTTCTAAGCTAAGAAAAGTATATAGCGCTATACAAACCTATAGATTTGAGAAAGATGTTATAAAAGAAAGAGGATTAAATTTAGATAGCCCTACTTGGTCTGTAATAGGTAATCTAGTAAGTGGCGGTACAAATGTTCCTTTAGACAGGCTTGTTAAGAAGTTTAACAACATAAATGCAGCACTAGACGAGAGGAACGCTATATGGAAAAGAGCTTTCTTTGCATTTGGATGGAATACATGGGATTTAAAAGCTGAGCCTAACGAAACACATGAGCAAATAAAATCAGACGCTAAAGCTAAAAGAAAAGAAGCTGGCAAGATAAAAGCTAAAGAAACTAGAGAGCAAAACAAAATAAAAGAAGCTCAACGTTTAGCAAACATGGACCCTATAGAAAGAGCTGAATACGAGGCTGAGAAAAAAAGAAAAAGATCTGAGTCTGCTAAAAAAGGTGCTGAAACAAGAAGAATAAATAAAAGAATAAAAGACTCTATAGCTAGGTCTTCGATTTTAGAAAGACAAGATAGATTATTAGAAGAGTACAGAAAGAAAAACAAAAAAAACAAATAAGGTAAAAATGAAAAACATCCTAATTACTATTTTAACACTACTGACGTTAACAGTTAACGGACAAGAAAAAGAAAAAGGTAAATTTTTTAAAAACTTTTTTAACGATTTTTTAAAGTACGGAACAATATATGGAGCTGGAGATGTTTCTAACTCTATAGAAGCATCTGAACCAACTTATTTTGTGCGAACAAATCCTGACGGTGGCTTGTATGACATACCTGTTGTTGTCGACAATACACCTGATTATCCTTTTGATTATAGATTAGGTTTTGGAATTAGAAAACTAGCAAGGTTTGATTATGAAAGAAAACCTAGAAACTATTATGACGGAACAGAGCAACAATTAGCTTTTACAGCACCTACATCAGCTCTGCAAGGTTTAGAATATCAAGTGCATTTTGAAAAAGAACGCTGGAGAGGTGAGTTGTTTAAGAATCATAGAGTTTTTGTAAAGCACACTGGTAAGTATCATATAATAAAAGCAGAATCAAGAGAGGTTGGTAAAATAAATTTAAAATACAAATCAGCTGAACTAAGAGCTAGATTACCTATAGGTAAAAAACTTAGTATATCTGCTGGAGCAATATACCGTACTCATGATAGACCTTACGGATATAACCCTATTGAAATATGGTTGAATGAAACTCAAATGGTAGATGGTCAAGAGCTTCCAGTAAACTATTGGTACGAATTAGGTTTTTTATATGGCTATGATGATATATACTATAATGAGCAGGACGAGCTAGGTAACTCAACTTCTGATTGGTATTGGATAGATCCAGATGGAAACAGAGTTGCAGATACAGATCTTGAGTTTAGAGAAACAGTGTTTACAGAGTTAATGAATCGGTACAATGGTGAGCAGTGGGATTTGTTAGATGCTTTTGGTGAGGTTGCACCTGTTGTCGGTTTTGATTTTTATCATTATAAAAGAAGCTTTTGGCTTCACGCTTATGCCAACTACATACTACCTTATCATCGTTATATACAAGGAGATGAAGCTGTTAGTTATTTAAATAGAAACAACTGGGGTAAAGGTGGATTAATGCAAGATTCAGAACTTGAACAGTGGGAGGATTACTCTGCTGGATTAAATTTAGGTTGGAAAATTAGTAAAAACCTTGGCGTGTTTGCTGAGGGTGAATATAGTAAAATGTGGGATAGTGAATTATTCATAACCACTTTTGGTTTAAACTTTACATTTAGATAAATATGAGCGCACCACAGATAGGAGAAAGCACAAAGGTAACACTTGACTTAAAAACAATAGGTATAATAGTTGGGTTTACTATTTCGCTGGCAACAACTTATTTTACATTAAAATCTGATATAGCAGTCGCTATGACAGAACCTAAGCCAGAGATATCAAAAATAGAATTTGATATGAAAGATGAATTAATACGTCAAACAATAATGGACACACAAGATGACGTAGAACAAATTTTAGAAAAATTAGATAAACTTGATGAAAGAGTTTATGAAATTCAAAAACAAAAATAATGAAAAACTTTATTTTAATTTTATTTACTACATTCTGTTTTAGTCAATCAGACGTGCCTGAAAAATATTGGTTGAACGATGATACTTTTGATGAAGTTGTTATTGGTTCTGCTTTTGACGACAATGAAGGCGATACTATATTAGTTGAGTTTTGGGCTGAGTTTAATGCTGAAAATTGTTTTGCTGAATGGGATCAAATTAAAAATGCTAAATACTATAGAATAAACATAGCTGATTCACCAAAGACTAAAAAACAATATAGAGTTAGAATGGCGCCTACTCTTATAATATTTAAAAACGGATCAAAGCAAAATGTTTTCAAAGCTGGCTTAGATCTTCTTTTGCCAACAGATTTGAAAGAAGTACAAGAAACTATAAACGAAATTAACAACGCAAACAAATTTTAACATGTGGAAATTAACTAAAGAGTACTGGAAAGACGTGTGGGCTTTATTATGGAGCAAAACAAGTATAGATGAAAAAGCTATAGCCACCGTGAAAGAAATTAAAAAAAGATATAAACTTACAGCTGAAGAGTTAGCAGACGTTGCTAAAGCTATAAAAGAAGTTGGTAATCAGATTGGTGATATAGATGATGCTGTAAAAGGTAAAGCAAGAAAAGGAAGAAAAACAAAAAAATAGTGAATAAGTTTATAGTTTTCTTGCTGTTTTTTCCAAGTTTGTGTGTGGCTCAGTTAGATTTATATGGCTGGAAAGTTGAAGAGGATAAAGTAATGCATTATTTAGCGGGTGTTGCTATAACTAGCGTTGCGCATGATCTTATATTTGAAGAAACAAAAAGTAAAGAAAAAGCTATAATGTATTCTATGGCAACAACTTTATTAGTGGCTACTTTTAAAGAAGTTTTTATAGATAGAGGGAGGGGTGATGGTCAAGATATTGCTGCTAGTATGTACGGCGCGATTACTGTTGGTGTCACTATAGAAATTGATGATTTATTTAAACGTAAAAGAAAATGGAAAAAATAAGTAAACACGTAAGTTATCGCGAAGGCATGTATAGCAGAACAGCGGATAGACGAGGTATAGACAACACACCTACTGAAGAGCATTTAGCTACAATGAAAATTACTGCTGAAAAAATATTTGAACCTCTTAGAGCTCACGTAGGAGCTACTATAAAGATAAATTCTTTTTATCGTGGACCTAAACTAAACAAAGCTATAGGCGGGGCTAAAAAGTCACAACATATGAGTGGGCAAGCAATGGATATTGACGATACATTTGGTCACATGTCTAATGCTGATATGTATTATTGGATAAAAGATAACTTAAACTTTGATCAGTTAATATGGGAATTTGGTACAGACAAAAATCCAAACTGGCTACATGTAAGTTATGTTAACGATGAAGATAATAGAAACAGATGCTTAAAAGCTTATAAAGATTCTAACAACAAGACTAAATATAAAGTAATATGAAAACACCTATGAAAAGAAAAGGTTGTGGACCTCAAGGGTTAGGTTCACCTATTAAACTAGCGCCGATACTTGGTATGGTAGCTAAATCATTAATTGCTGGTAAAATTGCAGAAAAAGCGTCACCGGCTAAATTTAAAGGCGCTAACTCTAAAAACTCTGACTGTTGGAAAGGTTATAAAAAACAAGGTACAAAACCATCTCCTAGTAAACCAGGAGTAACTGTTAATAATTGTGTTAAGAAATAAAAAAGGGAGGCTAACTAAACCTCCCAATTTTAACTAACTAACTAACTAACCATCACACGCAAGACAATCTTCACTCATCGCTTGCTGTGCAATATCTCCACGCAAGACAGATTCTGTCCGCGTATAATATAAGGTTTTAACACCTTTTTTCCATGCTTCAAAATGAACTTTGTTAATCCACTTTGGTGTTGCTACACTAGGAAAAGCTAAGTTTAAACTAACTGACTGATCTACATATTGCTGTCTCAGTCCAGCTTGATTAACTAATTCTAGTTGATTAATCTCCTTAAACGTTTTAAATACCTCCTTTGCGGGTGTTTCGTGTGCCAACACAACATCATCAAGCTCAGTAATATTCTGCACGCTACCACCATCGGCCAAGATCTTGTCCCATGTTTCATTATTATTTATTTTAAGTTTTCTAAACAATTTAACTAAAGAAGGATTTTTACGTATAAAAGTTCCTTTAGCGGTTTGCTCTGTAAATACATTAGCAGCCCAAGGTTCTATACCCGGCGAAACATTCCCACTAAGCTTACTGTTAGAAACAGTGGGAGCCACAGCGCGTAAATGAGTATTACGCATACCAGTTCCAGAACACCATAAAGGTTCTCCGTAAGTCTCAGCCAACGCCATTGAAGCTCTTTCACTTTCAATTTTGATCTGACTAAATATTTTCCTAGTTTCAAACTGAGCAAGTAAACCTTCGAACGAGATACCTTTTTCTTGTAAGTACGTGTGCCAGCCCAAAACTCCCAAGCCAAGAGCTCTTCCTTTCGTAGCTGACCTAACCGCGTTTTCAAAGCCTCGTAAGCCTTTAGCTCGCTGTATAAACTCTTCCATGACCCCATCAAGGAACCATATACTGTCGTAAATAAGGTTTGTGCCTTTCCACTCTTCATATCTAGCTAAGTTTAATGATGATAAACAGCATACAAAACTATGGTTTTCATCAGTGTGCAATGTGATCTCAGAACATATGTTTGTCATATGTACCTTGAGACCGTTGTCTTTGTATGCGACTGGATTATTTTTGTTTGTATTTCCCTTAAATAAAATATAAGGTTCTCCAGTTGCTTTACGCTTTTGTAATAATTTTGACCATCTTTTTCTTGCGTCTTTATCACCTCCTTCAACTTTTCGCATAAACTTGTCGCCGACCACAGCGCACTGGTGTAGGTTGAGGGACTGACGATTAACGTCTCCTTTAGGTTCTCTAATTTCGATCCAGTCTTCGAAATCGGCATGCTCAATATTGATGTTAACTGAAGCAGCTCCTCTTCGGACAGATCCTTGATTAGTGGCAAGTATTGTTGAATCGTAAATCTTACAAAACGGCACAACTCCATCAGATGTTCCATTTCCTGTTATTTTAGCGCCGGCGGGTCTTATTTGATTTATACCGATACCAACTCCACCGCCATGCTTAGCGAGTAGCATCATCTCTAGGTTTTTTTGTCCAATATCCTGTATCGAATCAGCAACGTCAATACCAAAACAGCTAATAGGAAGGCCGCGGTCAGTCCCTGTGTTGGAGAGTACAGGACTAGCAAGACACAACCAACCATTCCAGATATAATTAAAAAAAGTTTCAGCCATTTCTGGTTTATATAATCTACGAGCAACCGTCTTAGCGACTCTTTGGTATGCTTCTCTAGGTGTTTCTCCGTGATATAAATATCCCCCGGATATTGTCTTCTTGTAGACGTCCGTATTACCCCACGCAGGGTAATCTTCTCCTTTGATCCATTCATTATTCCACATATTTTTATACTATAAAGTGTTTTATCCAAGCTACTAAACCATTAAAGTTTAAAGCTACTAAATTCCATTGTTTTCTTGATGCTGTTTGTACCATCACACATATAAAACCCAAGATGTAAAGCCTAGGTTCCAAAGTCCATTGTGCTGCTATTAAAAAACCAGCACCCATATATCCAATTCTAGTTGTTATTCTTTCATTCCAAGTCAAACGTCTTTGCCTCACTAGATTCTTTGCTAGCGTCTTCTTTAAGTTTTTCCAAGGCTTCATCATATTCTTTAAATTTTTGAATTGTTTTTAATGTCCCCACAGCTAACTCTCTTATGTGAGATTGCTCTTGAGCTATTTGATTTAGGACCTTGGCTACTTGTTGTAGCCTTTGGTCCATTTGTATTAATTTACTTTCTTTCATTGTTCTTTTTATTTACACTAGGTTTTAAAACAGGTTTTACGCTAGGTGGATTAATTGGTTTATAAGGTTGAACGTCAACTGTCGGTTTAGGCATGTTTATTGGCTTGTTATTTGGCTTTGAATTAGGTTTAGACCTGTTCCAGTTATAACCTTGATTAGGATTTGGAATAAGATAATAATTGTTATTCCAAGGTTGCCAATTCTGCCTGTATTGATATCTAAATGGATCGCGATCTATTAGCTCTCTAATTCTTCTGTCAAGTACTCTAAACTTAAAGTCTCCAACCGGAACAGCTAAAGTGTCTCCCTTTTCTGTTATTGTTAATATACTTTTAATTTTGTAGCTTGAAATATCATACGTGCTACCACAAGATGTTAGCGTTAATATTAATGCAATAATTATTAGTTTTTTCATATTTTTATTTTAGTTCTTCTTTTTGTTTTACAAAGTCTCTCATGCCGTTCCAGTTAAGATCGTTGTATATATCCTCTTCAGTTATATATATTTTACCAGATGTCTTCGAAGTCTTCGTTTTCCCCAGCTTTCGAATAATCAGTCGGCCTAATTGCGAAAAAATCAGTATGAGTGACCCCGCCGGTAAGATGATAGAACCAATCAAGATTAGCCGCTGCTTTAACGTCATACGAGAAATACGATCCAAGATCGATGTAACCGAGTTCTGTAAGTTTTTCATTTGTTCTTTTTCTTATAAATTGTTTTAAGTCTCCTGCTTTAATGCCTTCAATGTCACCCATCTCAAACATCTTGTCAATATATTTTTCTTCTAAATTAACCATTGCTTCAGCTGCCTCAACAACGTCATCTCTACAAGCTTCTAGCAACTTAGAGTCTTCTTGACACATATGCTTAAATAATTGACAACCCATTTTACTATGCAATGATTCGTCTCTTACAGACCATTTCATTTGTTGCCCGATGCCCTTGAGTAAATTTCGAAGCTGAAAACTATACAACACTGCAAAAGCACTATACAAGCTAACTCCTTCAGCGAAGGCTGAAAATACAGCCAAGCTTTTTGCAATACCAGTAGTATCACTACCGCTGTAAGCAACCAAATTATCAAATCTTTCAGACGTCGCTGGTTCGTGTAAAAACGCTTCATAGTCTTCTAGTTTTAAAGTTTCATTTAAATAACTGTAAGCTACTGCGTGTACAGTTTCCTGTGAGCCAAACATCATGGCCATTTGTCTTATTTCGTGTTTAGGAAACCACGATACGACCTTCTGGGTCCAATAGTCTGAAACAGCGCATTCGGTTTGCGCGAATCCAAGAAGTATGTTCCCAACAAGGTTTTTTTCTTTTTCGTCAAGTCTTTCATTCCAATCTTTTATATCGCTCTGCATTGAGATTTCAGTATGTAACCAAAATGCTTGAGCTTGTTTTAACCAGCCCTCTGTGTAATATTCAGGGTATTCAAACGGTTTGTACGCTATGCGCTCATCAAACAAACCCATTAGTTTTCAAAAACTTCTAGAGCTAAATCTACGAAAGGTATGTATAGCACATAAGTGGTTTGTTCTTTTTCTTCGTACGTTCTCATGCCTATTAAAAACCCTGGGTACAAACCAAGGCTAAGGCTCCAATTTTTTGATTCTGTCATATTTTATATTCTTTACATTTTTCTACTAAATCATTGTATTTTATTTTTCCAAACTGTTCCCATCTCCAACTTAGCCATTTATCAAGTTGACGTTCTCCGTATTTTTGCCTTGCTATTCTTTTTGCTTGGCTAGGATCAATCTTACTGTTTCGTCGCATTCCTTGTGATTTTGTGGTTTATATAATGTAAGAGGTCCTAATCGTCTTTCAGTTATAAGCTTCTTAAATAACTTCCATCTTAATGGAAATGATTCATTAGCTCTACCTTTAGTTTCAATTATAAAACCCTTACCTACAAAGTCTGGCGTATATTTTATATTTAATATCTTTTTATTACCTCTGTTTTTATATTCTCCTTTACCATTACCGCATCTTTCATATGATTCAAAAGGAAAATCAAAAGCTTCTGATAACTCAAAAGTTTGGCCTTCATATAAAGCTGTTATCTTAGCTTTACGTAATGCCATATACATATAACGCTCTAAACCAGAGGCGAAGTTGATCCCATCATATGAGATCTTCTTCGACTGTACTGGTCCTTTTTTTCTTTTATAAGATTTTTTCTTCATTAACTTCTATATCATGATAGTGTAAACCATCGTTACCATTTTGGCCTACAATATTCATTCTGTTAAGCATAGCTTCTTCTATCTCGTCTTGTAAACAATGTCTAGCTGATTCTAAGTATAGTATTGCATCCATTAGTTCTTCTTGTACATCAACAATAAACCTATTAAGATCTTTCTTTTGACCTTCGATTTCTTGCATCATTGTAGCTCCATATTTCTTTTGGCCTATTAAGCTACGTTCGTCCATCTTCCTTAGTACGTTCTGTACTATCTTGTCTTGTGTTTTAATCTGCATCTTTTACGAATGTTCCGTTAATCATTTTACCTGTTCTTCTAGCTATTACATTATAAGCGGTATCAATACAGTCTTCTATATTATATCCTTCTAAATGAGCTAAATTAGTTAGCACAACAACTATATCACCTATAGCGTCTATTATTTCTGGTTTATCATTTTTAAGTAATGCTTTAGCAAGTTCACCAGCTTCTTCCTGTAACTTAACATATTGTGTATGTGAATTACCTTTATCATATAAACCTCTGTCTTTAGCCCAAAACCTTATAAGATCAAATCTATCAGGTGTTACGTCTGGATTGTGCTTTGGATTAAAAAAGGCTTCATAAAAAGCCTTGTTGTAAATGTAACTTCGATTTTCATTATACATCGAAGGTTTAGCGTTTTGCATTATCCAAGTAACATGTTCTTGAGATAATTTAAACTTATAATCTGGCGTTTCCCATTCAATACCTATGTTATCCATGAGGTTACCTTTTAACTTTGTTATAGGTACTGGGAACGTACTTGTTTGTTCTGTTGGGTTTATTTTCATATTTGATTTAAATAAATTTTTATATAATGTTCTGTCTCTTTTGTAGCCATAAGACTTTTGAAGTTCTATTTCCATGTTTGATATCAAATTAATATCTGTACTAGAAAGTAGAACTTCGTATTCATCTGAAGCATAACCTTGTTGCTCCGTAACCCTTTTATTAAGATTACGTGTAACTCCGATTTTTTTACCGGGAATGTGATATATGTAATACATATTTATAATTTATTTTTATATAAGTGCATATTGTGTGCGTGGTGGTAATACCAACCTGTTTCAATAGACAGTCTGTCTGCAACCATCTCTTGCAATGATGCAAATTGATACTGATCATTACAGAAACCGTACCAGATGTCATTAGAACGCATATAGACGGACATACAAAGCCTATTGTTTATAATACTAAATTGCACAGCGTAAGTACAAGGTGTATCTTTAGAATAATCATACCACTCTTTTGCATCGTATATACTTATAGCGGCTTGTCTAGTGTCTTTATTTTCTCTAAGTTTATCTACAACGTAATCTATTTGATTGCTTCGTTTCCATTGATAACCATAATTAGAGTTTACATTACCATGATCATCAGCCATACGTGCCCATATTGGTGGTACCTTACCATATAGCTCAGCTAGTTTATCAACACTAGGATCACCAGATAAATACCAAGACCATTCTGCTGCTGCATACTTCTTGTTCCAGTTGCGTTCAGTATTTGTTATAGCTTTATCTGAAGGATTGTCTATATAAAAACCACAATTAAATATAGCTTTAGTATCACCAAAGTCTATACCCTCTTGTAGTATTTCATCTAGCACAGCTTCATAAGCTTCGTTAGCATTTTTAAATCTTTTTTTCATACTTTTTATAATAATATCTATAAAACTTAAATATCTCTGACCATATTTGATCTTTTAAATAAACATATGGTGATCTACTTGTTTTATTGTTCATCTCTATATCTATATACCATTCATAAGTACTTTTTGCGTAGGGTGATATTTTTATGTTGTTTGCTATACACCACTGTTGCGCATTATAGTCCTCACGTTTAGGCATATACTTGCCCATATCTACTTTTCCTCTTTTAGCCATTTACTCCCAAGGCATTTTCTCTTGTGAAATATTTAATGGCTCATGAGGTATAAAACAACCTGACTTTGGCTCCCATTTAAAATGGGCTTCAGCACCATTCTCACCAAGGTTTTGAAACTTAACCTTAAGAACTTTAGCTTTAACAGTTTTTGCTTCATAGTCTCTATGAACTAATATACCGTGGTAACTAGCATCATACCATTCACCACCACCTTTAATATTGTACATAGATGGTTCTTCCATTTTACCTTCTTTGTCTTTGTACATTTTAGTTGGGTGAGCAACTATAAATACTAATACGTCATACTTTTTAGCAAAGATCTCTATCTTAGCTAAGTATTCCATTGTGTACCTATTTACATCATCAGAACCTCCGACGTCTCTAACCTTATTAAAAGGATCAATGACTAAGCATTTAATACCTTTACGTTTAACAAGCTCAGCTCCTTTACGTAGCACAGACTCTAATGTATAACGCTCCATATCAATGTGAAAATAGTTAGCGTTACAATGGTCAGCAATTTGATTCCATTTGTCTCCATGTATATCTTCAGCTGTTGGCATACCTTGCCAAGTCTTACGCATTAACTTATGAGCATGTAAATAAGTCGGTTGATTTTCTGGCGAAGCAAACGCTGTTTTCCAGCCATAGTTCGCGTTATATCCGACAACCATCTGATCCACAAAGTCTGATTTACCGGAGCTCGGAATACCAGTGACAGTAATAAATTGACCAGTGTAAGTTGAAAAGATGTCATCAAAATTTTGAAGGCCAACTTGAAATCCTGGTTTAAAGCCATTACGAACAAAGTCCGTAACTTCATCTTCAATATCCCTGAATGTTGTAACATTCTCAAGCGGTACTGGTCTTGCTCCTGCAATACGCTCTGATAGTTTTTCTTTGCCATACTTTTGTAAATATTCATTAGCATCTTTACAATCATCAAATGATGCTAGGTAACAAACTTCAGCTCCAAGTCTACGGACTAATTCTGATTGTAGTGCTTGACCTGCTTCGTCTGAGTCAACAGCTAATATTATTTTTTCTTTATCTTCAAAATAATCAATACAATTATCAAGATAATCAAGATTATTAGAATTTAATGTAGCACCATTAGGTACAGATATACTATTAGGTATACCAGCTTCATGCAACGCTAACACATCCATTTCACCTTCAGTTATGATACAATATTCATAACCTACTATGCTGTTTATATTATAGAATACTTTTTCAGCACCCTTATATAATTTAAAGTTCTTTCTTCCATCACGATACTTAATGTTAATAAGTTGATCGCCTATGAAATAATTAAACTTTATAGTGTTCTCGGGTTTACCGGTCTGTGGCATAAACTCAAGACCTTCACTAACTTCTAAGTCAATCAAGGTCTGAGTTCCTATACCTCTTGTTTTGAACCATTCAATTACTTTGTCACTTAAAAACTCAGGGTGCTCAGTGGAACTAGGTGGACCAACAGGTCTAACATATTCTTTTTCACTAGCTCCTTTACGCTGATAAGTATGTAACTGAAATGATGTGTTACAATTGTGACAAGTACCGAGACCCCGTTCCCAATCATAAGACGCACATTTTGCCTTTTGATTCTTGGGTTTTCTATCGTGAGAACAAAGTGGGCATGTGCCTTGCTTTTTTCCCTCTTCAAGCTTATGTTGATTGAATTCATCAATCAAAAATCCATTGATCTCTGTTGTCTGCATTTAATTTAATTTAATTGTTACTCGCCATCTCTACAATCTGGACATATGTCGCAGAAATCTATCTCTTCTTGAGACATGCTAGCATGACACATTTGACACGCTAGCTCTCCATTGTTTCTGTACATTAAAATGGTAGATCATCTACAGGTTGAGCAACTGACGCGGCTTGAGCTTGTTGATCTTGTCTTGGCGCTGCCGCAACGTTGTCACCATTAGTCCAAACCACTTTTACATTACCTAAGTAAGTTTTAGCTACTTTAGCCTCACGTTCTTCTTTAGATTGCTCGACAACAACTGGTCCTTGATTACCAAATTGATCTATCTCATCATTAAGAGTTATTGTAATTGGTAAATACTTACCTTTTTTACCTACATATATCTTATCTTTAGGGATATCATTAAGGTTTATACTTGCTTTAATTATACTTGCCATATTAATATGCTTTTATTTGGTTAAACATCCTTGTTAATTGTTCTTTTGTAGCACCAGTATTTCTTCTCATGTTATCTACTGCTTTTACGTGGTTTTGATTTGTGTAAAAGTTGGTCTTGTTAGTTTCTAATCCTGTTACTGTGCAAATTTTTGTTTGGTTTTTTCTTGGTCTTGCCATAATTAAAGTGTTTTGTTTATAAAATATTGAGTTGGGTCAAAGCCTTCAGACTTATAAAATAATTCATAAGCCTGTACTGCTCTTTCGACTTTGTCCTTTCCTCTTTCGTAAAACTGTGGTGAGCAGTCAAAAATACCTATTTGATGTGTGTTTTTATCTATTACTATAAATAACATCTCGTAACCAAATAGTTTACTATAAATATAAGCTTGCGAGTCATAATTATACTTGGTTGCTGAATATTTAAACTTACTAAGATCTGCTGTCGTCTTCAAATCAATGATCAGCTTTTCGTTGTGGTTTATTATATCTGCCTTACCTTTCCAATTATGACCTTCTAGCTCAGTAATGCCTGGTACTTCGTACTCTGTGTTGCTATCACGAATTAAATCTCTACATATATCATTGGCTAACATTTTTTCTGTCATGATCTCTATAGAATCTACCTCGTGCTGTAGCAAGCAAAGTTCTCCGCCTGACATCTCTTTATACGCTTTAGTGTTTCTAGTGCTAGACTCTACAATTTTAAACTTTTTAAGTTTATCAGGTTCGAGTATAGCTGTGTGGAAATATCCACCAACTAAAAACGCCGGTCTTGGTGCCAAAGGCTTGCCTAGCGCTAAAGGGTTTGAAAGTAAAGTACTGATGTCTGAATTACTAAGGTATTTCTTACCAAAATCACCATAGTAATTAGAATCATCACGTAACTTTTCTATTGCTTCATCTTTATTCATATTATAGTGTGTTTAATGCGCCTTCTACTTCTTTAGAAAGAGCATACTTGGCTTTAATAGCCGATACTTTACCACCTGCTGCTATGTATTGAACCGCTTTATCGTAAGCTGGATCTTTTTTAGAGGTTAAAGTTGGTTTTTGTGGCGTAAATTTGTGAATTACTTTGCCGTGATCATTAGTTGCATCACTGTCAGCTGTATCATCAATTAGAAACAAGTTACCTAACGCATATTTTTTTGCATAAGAAGATGCACTACCGAACTGCTGAGGTACGTTCATACCTTTTTGGTTCAAGTCTACACCGACGATAGCAGTAGCGTGTATAGCATTGTCGCCGTCACTTACAGACGCAGTAGACTGCATCATAGGGACAGGATCAACACTGAGTATTTGCTCATTGATTGTTACCGTAACTCCTAACTCTAATAGAAAGGGTTTTGTTGCTTCGAGAATGTCTTCGGCTGATCTGAAGTTGTACTTGCCGAATGAATTAAATCTTGATTTTTTAGATTTAAATTTTGTCTGGATCGTAGCCAGTTTTTCATTTAAGTTCATATGGTTTTTATTTGGTCTATATATATAATCACATATAAACGTTATTAATTAAATTTTATTTTTCGCTTAACTTACAGGTAGTCAATCACTTGCGATGGCTTTGTGTTTGCTATTAAGCTTTTAATACCATCTCTTTTTATCTGTGAAACTCTAACTATTGCCGTGTTAACTTTCATGTTTAGTTTCTTAGCTATTTGTATCGCGGAGTGTTTATCACAGTCTAAACCATAACTCATTCTAACAACCTCTCCTTGCTCATGAGTTAAGTGTTCTTTTATTAAACCCATTAAGTAAGCGTTCATTAGATGAATATTATAAGATGGAGTTTTATCTTCTATATTGTATATAGGATTATCATCGCTTCTTGTTGACTCATCAATACTAGAAAATATTGAGTTGAAAAACATTGCCACCATTTTATCATCTTCAGGGTTATTTCTTATTTCATTAAGCTTATGTTCTGGTATACGTATATCACCCCGTTTCATATCAATTGCTCTACGTATTTGACCTTTTATTCTTTTTGATAGAAAAGATTTTAATGTTTTTTCTACGTCAGGTGATTCGTCTATCATTTGCCAGTCTATTTTATCTACTGCTAAAATCAAACCTATACTACCTTCTTGTAATAAGTCATTTATACTTAGAACACCTGAAGCCTGCTGTGATGTAGCAAACTTTCTAGCTAAGCTTTCTACTAAAGGAAGAAATTTTATTATAAGTTCTTTTCTTGTATACTCGTCATAAAACTTACCTTCAAGATTTGCTATAGATGTCTTAACATCTTCTTTGTATCTTATGTAGTTTTGTATGTTATATTTTTTCATTTTCCATGTTTAATATTTCTTTTTCGTCTCTTAACTGTTTAGTTAAATTACGTTGAACTGTTCTAGTAGAGCAATCGAGTAGACCTGCTATTTTTGACCATGTTATATTCTCATATTTATAAGATATATCTAACATAGCTTGATATATAGCTTCTGCATCTACTCTACTTGACCTACCTATTAACCTACCTACAATGCTCATCTTCTCACTAGGTGTTAACCCACAATAGTCTTTAAATATTATTTTACGCATTTTATTAACTGGAGGTTCTCCACCAGTATTGAAAACATCGTCAATCATTTCTTGTAGTTTTTTATCACTGATAAAGAAGGTAACAAAACCATTCTGCTTGTCAGCTATAAACTCATACACATGAGATGGTAGTAAACCATTCTCTTGATTTAAATAATATAAAACTAAAAAATGCCATTTTAAAGATCTATACGTTGTGATCTTTGCTTTAGAACGAAACAAGTGGTAACATTCATATGTACCACCTGCGTAGTATCTATATAAAGAGGTTTCTTCAGTCGGTTTATCGTTAATAGGGTCTTGTCTGTACCTTACTCTACGTTCATTCAACCATTTCATGTTTCTATCTTGTGACATTAGGGTCTTACTTTAGTATTCTTAGGGGCTTTTGTCAGCCTAGGTTTAATAAAATTTTTAATTTTAGTTCTTATACCGAAGGAATCGGTTGTTATAATGTGCTTATATAATTTTAATCTACTCATAAATTATTTCTATTTTTACGGCATCCCATCTTCCACCTCTTACGTCTGTGTCAACTAAAAAGTCTATTCTGTTTGTCCATCGTTTATTCATTCTATCTTGTACTGTCCATACTCCATCCATTTCTCCTGCACCTGACACTAGCACCTTAGCTCCGAATACAAAGCCTAGGTTTTCTAAATCTCTACTAACAGCAATCCATCTATGATCACCTGGGCAGCATTGTTCTATATGCGCTCCTGATGCGGTTATAAATGGTGTACTATCAGTTTGGTTAGGCTCAGCATGGTATATTGTTGCTGTTACTATAATGTACATTAGTATATTCATGTGGTCTAAATTTAAATTCTTCGTTTTTATTAGCTACTTTATGTTTCTCTTGCTCATAATAATTCCAGTAAGCTGTTATACTACAATCTGGAACTTTGTAATTTTCTGGCATACATTGAGGAGGTTCTGTAAAAGTACTGTCCGGTATACCTAGAGGTAAATGTTTTAAAGGTTCTTTGCATTTTTTTATAGTTAAATGTATTTTATTATATCTTTTAGTATATTCTTCACCTAATGCTATCATGTGATTATAAAGCCACATATACTGTTCTGCATTTTGCCTACACCATATGGTAGACGGATGATTGTAGTGAGCTTTCTTATATGGTACTGTAACCATTGGGTAATGAAGCTCGGCGTAATGGTGATGTGCTGTGCAAAGCATTTGAGCCGACTCTAGTATCATCTTAACTTTATGCTTATCGTAAAAGTGGCTCGCTGCTTTGACTGGATCTTTATCTAAATAAAATATATTCATTAGTATCTTCGTTTACTTGTTCTGTTGTAATGTGCATCTAATAATAAGTGTACTACTTCTTCGCTTATCATATTATCATTGTATAGTTGGTATATTAACTTACTCATAGTTACGTATTGCTTTGTAAAATGGATGTCTGTAACTACCTGCTGGTGTACGTTCGAAATAAGTAAATGTAGCACGTTTGCCTATATAGTCACCAACGTTGTCTAGTATATCTGCTAGCATTTTGTAGTTGTAACCTTTACCTGGAGGACAACCAAACTCTACACCTTCGTCATCCATCATTAAGAATTTACCTAGTGTACCTGTTCGTTTGCCTTTACCAGGAACATAGCCTACTATAGTAGCTTCTGTGTCATGAAAGTCTTTGAACTTTTGTAAGTTGTAAGAACGTTTGCACTCGTAAGGTTTGTCAAGACGCAAGATAGAGCCTTCGTAGCCTTCATCTAAGTTAGCTTGATGCTGTATATTAGCTTGATCTTGAGTTATACGAGTAGTATACACGTGTTTAACACAATAAGAATACATATCAGAACAAGCTAGTTGATCCATTCTGTAACTATAAGGCATGTTTAACACGGTTTCTATGTAGTCATAACAATGAAATTGTACTAATTTAGATGCCTCAGTTCTGTCAGATGGCGTTGGTTTAGTTTTTCTGACTAATGATATGATCTTGTTAAAATCGTCTCTTAGATCGTGATTATACAACTCACCGTCAAGTATAATATCAGGGTGTTGTGTAAAGAAATAATGCAATGAATTAGTAATGTGAGCTATATTAAGCCACGGTTTACCAGTACGTGAAAAAGCTTGTACTTCATTGTTGTCGCCGAGTTTAATTACACAACGAACGCCGTCAAGCTTAGGTTGCATATATACATTCTCGGACCAGTCGACAGGTTTTTTGTCTACTTTGTATGCGAGCATTGGTTTTATCATATTATTTGAATTTGTTTAGTTCTTTTTCTATTTCTATTATTTTTTTCTTTAGTTTTTCACAGGCACTATAATTTTCTTTATCTAAATTATAATCTAACTCCGTCATAGCTGTAGCTAATTGGGTTAACAGGCTTTGTTCCTGAAGTTCACGAGTGTCATACACGCCGTCTGCTTGTTGAATTATACCGTCAAGTACTAATTCTGCTATTTTACTAGCCAACTCGTCAATTTGTTTGTCTGTCATATTTATATTATCGGTTCTCGTTCGTATTATTTTTGTATAGGCCATTCTTTGTAGCCATAATCAGGTGTATTATATCTTATATCAACATTATATGAAGGTAAAACAAATACGTTCTCAGACGAATAGTTGTCATAACAACTAATCCAAACGTCAGACTTACCTACCCATATTATATAAGTATAGTGATGGTCAATACTGTCTACACTAGGATAAAGATATTGACTATTGTAGTGAAAATCTGCAACCAAATGCGCAGCTATTCTCGATCCATCACCGAAATTGTTGAACTTTTTATATTCTTGCATGTAATTCACCCATCTAGATAAGTCAACACCAAGACCTTCAGGATAGCCGTCGTGATGTAAATACATGTTTACATAGCTTTTGTCAGCCAGCAAAGATGGTTTACAAGCAAAACCTAGCTCGTTGTTTTCAGCTTCTGATCTGTCAACAACCATTGTTATACTTCTTGTACTCATAATTATATTTTAAAATTAGGTGCGCAGGGAGGACTCGAACCTCCGACCTCTAGCTTATGAGGCTAGCGAGCTGCCTGCTGCTCTACCGCGCAATGTGTATAGCATTAGTCAAGTAATACCATATATGCTTTTACATTATTTTTCTTAAACCAGTCTAGTGCTTTATCAAAATGATTAATCTGCTGTTTAGTAGGCTTAATTCCCATAGCCCACACGTGATTACAACCCATAATGAAGTCGTATAAAGATAGCTCTATGTTATTAAGTTCATAAGTTTCACCACTAAAAGGGTTAGTAACTTTATCACCTTCGTTATACACAGAGCCATCAAACCACTTAGGTATTTTTTGTTCAACACTATTCATCTTCAGCATCTATTACATTAAAACAATCTTCTACATAGTCACATATACATTCTTCTAAGTCAGACTCACCGTCGAATTCTATATTAGATAATCTTAGTTGGTTATCGTAGTCAATTTCAAAGTCATAAGTATAAGAGTCTATGTTATCAAAACTTACCTGTTGTACTGCTTGATGTACAGCTTCTCTTAACTCATCTATCTGAGAAGGATAAAGCTTAGGTTTACTAATGTCAGCTAGTTTTTTCTGAGCTTCTATTAGATCGTCTTTTAGTACTTTTGCGTTTAACTCTACTGAGTTTAAAGTTGTTTCCAGTTTGTCAACTTTTTCTTGTAATTCTATTTTAGTCATAGTTCTTTATTTATTATATTATCTATTTTATTTATTAAGTAATCTTTGTCTGACATATTGCCATAATATTCTTGTAAATGCCAAGCTATATCGTGTAGCTTGTTTTCTAAAGCTGTAATATATATTTTATCATCTTGTTTAATAGGCATTTGTCTTGGATCTATATCACCAGACTCTACTAATTCGTGGTATTTTTTTATTGTATCACTCATTAGCTTTTGTCTATAATTTTATCACCATACATAAAGCTATATGAATCTAGCTCCCAGCTGTTAACTCCGCCATATGTCAATAGGTCTCTAACCTCGTCAATAGTCAAGGCTGACCATATGTATTTTGACATTAGTGTATATTTTAATCTTTTAGCTGTAGCGTATTCTCTAGCGCTAGCTCTTAATTTTAGCTTTACATCTGGTAAAAGCTCGTCGTAAATTGTTTTTAAATCTGCCATTTGTTTTATTATATTATCGGTTTTTATTCGTATTAAATTTGTATTAGTGGAGGTGGACAGAATCGAACTGTCTTCCGTAATAGTTCCATATAGGCTTTCTATCACGTCAAAACCAGGTCACCCCCATTACGTAGTTATCTCCGTTTCCATGAGTTCATAACGATCCCTCACCACTTCAACGATCGGACTTCCACCGTGCATGCAGTTAATTACTCTGCAACCCGTGATACTACGACTTATAAAATTAAAGGATCTTCGTCAGCTTAACCACGTATCTCCTCGCTGAGTTCCTACAGCCATACTGAGCCCTTCACATTTATAAGATTTTAGTAACTAGCGAAGGAATCGAACCTTCATACTCGTCAGTAGTAATGAACTCTGTTTAACTTAATAACACCTGTTACATCCATACCTAGTTTACCGGCTATTGTGTGATCACTAATCGTATCTTTCGCCATCGGTTTTCGTATTTATATAGAGCCATATACCGTAAAACTCTAAGCTAGCTATTCACTTATGTAATTTAGGTACCATTTATCGTGGTATCTTTACGGTATACACCCACCTAAATCCTAATTAAGCTACTCGTCTAGCGTCATCTTCTGCGCTGCGATCTATGAATTATAGCGCTAAGTTCTTGACTTACTATTTGAATCGTGTTACCTGTTTTGTGGTAAGTAATAGGAACATAAGAATGTTTTTTTACTTCAGAACAAGGAGGACATGTTTTATATCCTAGATTTAATCGATAAGGGTGGACTTCGTCGCCGCATTTACAGTACATAGTTTATTATTTTAATTGTTACATTTATATTATCCGAAAGTTATCGTATTATTTTTGTAAAGGAAATCTTTCTTGTGATAAATACATGTACTCAATAGCTTTTGCCATAACATAATCGTGTAAGTCATTATAAGAATCACCTTCAACGTGTTGGTCAGCGATCTGCCAGTGTATACTGTCTCTCATTAATTCCATAGAAACATCAGCAATTGCTTGTGATATTTCATCTATTTCTTTCATTCTACTCATAAAATCTATCTTTTATATTTAATAAAGCTAATTTATAGCCAAAGTTTTTAGCCATTTGCATTAATAAGAAATCATTAGTGCCATGATTAGCTTGTGTAAATTGTTCTAGTGTTTGTTCGTTAGGTGTGGCTACAATGCCCTTGTCTAACATATGTAGCTCGTGCTCTACAAAATCTTTTACTTTTTCCATATTATTTATCGTATATTGTTACTTCAACCCAACCTTTTTCAGAGTGACCTGCTTCGCATTTAACTCCTTCGTCTGTTAGTTGTTTTTCTAGTTTTTCTGCTGCTTGCCATAAAGATGGTTCAGGTATCTCGTCATGGTCATCATCATACATAACCTCACCTCTACATTGGTAAAACTGATCTTTACCATCGTCTTGACTTACAAATTCAAAATCCCATCCGTTGATTCTTACATCTTGTTTCATCCACTCTTTCATATTTATTCTTGATTTAATAATTCATCTATTTCACAGAACAGCATATCGTCTATGTCTGCTTTACTGTATTTGTTTCCGTCCCACGTAGACACTAGCTCGTAAGCTAAATCCCACGGATTTTTTATTTTACTCATAATTTATATTTTAATAATTCCATACAGACACTCCGCCGTACATTGTTAAGTTTTTTAAGTTGTAGTTTCTTTTACAGAATTCTACTATGTATATAAGTCTTGCTAGCGGATCAGTTATTAGTTCTCTAGCATAAGCATTATACTTCATTGTCTTAAGCTCACCACCATTCAATACAGTGTATCTTTGATGTTGCTTATATACTTTGTTTAGTTGATATATTCTATCGCTAGAATTACATCTTCTAACATAACCTGTCTTATATGAGGCGAACTGATCGCCATTAGGTAACACAAATTGTCTTGTGCCATTTTTCTTTTGTCTGTCAGTAGTCATTTCTTTAATGTTATACTCGATAAACATACGCTCAGCGAATAAGTCTACTAGTTCTGCACGTCTCTGTTTCCAGTCCATATGCTCTTGATATAAATCTCTCATAGTGTTTTTATTATTAATTTTAATTGCTTGTTGTCAAACTTCTTACTTGTTTCTTGCCACATACGGTTGTGAGTGAACTTTTTGGACTTAGCAAAATTAGATTTTTGCCTTGTTACAACTTTGTTGTACTCTTTCTCAGTGAGTCCACTGCACGATCCGCTGTGAAGGATAAGACGTCTATGCCCATCTTTCCTTAGTTTACGCTGTGCTTCGACATAGGCACACAGCTCTTTCATGTTACTTGGATTAGACATATGACCAGATTGAAGGGTTATATTCTACGTAAGTAAGACCTTTGTGATTGAACCACGAGGTGATACCTTCTTGATCTTTGTCTTCGTTGTAAATGAAAGCAAATCTTTTTGGTAGTTCGCCGACGGAATAGCCTTTGTAGTTTTGGCCGGCGAGTTTAATAATTTTGTTTGATTGGAATTTAATTGATTGCATAGTGTATATATTATTTGTTACATTATTATTATCGGTTCTCGTTCGTATTATTTTTGTAATACAACATAGAATCTAACTCATTATTATTATACCTCGCCCAGTACTGTCTTTCTACAGCCTCTATTTGAGATCTCGTTATCTTGAACAGTGGTTTATGTGAATGCTTTCTCTTCATCTGTAGTCGACGTTAGGTTTAACATTAGCGGCAACACCTTGTCTGAATTTCCACTCGTTTTGTCTGTATTTAGCATCAGTACACCATTTTTTCCATGCTTTACTTGCAGGCTTTTCACCCCACTTAGCTTCGAATTCTTGTACTTGTTTTAATTTTGCAGCGATCTGTTCCGCTGGATAGTCATTATATTGCATAGTATTATTTATTAGTTGATTTATAGAACTCTATTCTGTCAAGAACATCTTGTCTAGTTATTTTCTTTTCTTCGAGTTGTAATAGTATATCGTGTGACATATCTATTTGCTTGCCATTTTGGCATGTAAGTATATATTGCATAGTATTATTTATTAGTAGACATAGTGAGAGTCGAACTCACCGCACATTATTGTACACGCCAATATGTCTTTTGTTCTATCCAGTTAAGCTCGTTGCCCGCAGGTTCGGATAGTCACCTTTTTGTACACTAGTAGAAATCGTAGTAGATATCCATAACTTTAGACTTTTGCTCGTCAGTTAATTTAGTGTAATGTTTGTCGTAGAGATTCCACGAGATTTTTAGTAATGTATAAGAGAATGTTGACATAGTATTATTATTTAAGTTATTATTTAGTTATTTTATATTTAATATAATTAGTATTTAATAGTTTAGTTATATTATTAGTTTGATATTGAGATAATATAATTATTTTATTGTTTAAAGATTTAATATTATAATGGTTATTAGTTAGAATATTAATAGTTTTTTTGATTTGATATTTGTTAGTTGATAGTTTGATAATATATAGTTTTTATTGGTTACATTTATATTATCTGATTTTAACCGTATTTTATTTGTAAATTAATCACATATACCACATGGAATGGAATCCATCGCTGAGTAATCTACTTGACCTGTTATCATCATGAAGATGATGAAAGCTATTCCGCCAAAGGCTAAGGTTGCAAGTGATGCTATAAATCCTTTAATAGCGATGTCTGTTACTTTGATAAGTACGTAGTGTATAAATTTTCTGTTCATATTATTATTTTATTATTAGTTATTAGTAGACACCGGTGGAATC
>Ga0208134_1000034_pt1 | contig 66623 bp, 45 predicted proteins | sample VirMetDEL_Mar_31_FD_184515 | JGI IMG/M metagenome (GOLD analysis project Ga0208134, IMG submission 184515) | Aqueous microbial communities from the Delaware River and Bay under freshwater to marine salinity gradient to study organic matter... | ecosystem: Environmental > Aquatic > Marine >...
TCCACTTCTCGATCACTGGCTCACCATTATCATCTTCATCGATCACAACATAGGCAACAGTTTTCTTGACAGTAGCATATCGATAACCACGATCATCACTTGAAGCGTTGGTTACCCAGACTTTATGGGGAAACTCTTTACCGAAATAAGAAAGTAGGTCGTCATCATTATGTGAAAACTCAAAATAGTTTCCATACTCTTTCTCATCAAAGATTCCAATGATGGTTGCTTTCTGATCAAAGTATGTTTCAGACGGGGCAAATGCCATATTAAAGTTCTCTCTCAATTCATTAAGTAGCTATTATAACATAGCTGGAACTAAAGTCAACCGTTATTTTGCATTTTTATAGTCGAAATCTCTATCTAGAGTCATTCCGTAATTATTCACATCAGAGGGCATATCAAAGCCATCTTTCAGAATAGGAGTGTTAGTCTTGAATGGACCATAGTCTACCCAGTGATGCCATCTGCCATATCTCCAGACGAGTCGAGCAACATCTGGATGCATATCAACCAGCATCTGAGATTTGTTTACAGTGCCTTCAGTATTATAACCAGTCTCTTTGAACTCGTCATTATCTGCATTTTCAGCATGATAGAACTCAGCAGTATTACCACCAGCAACAGTCTGAGTAGCACATTTACCCTGAAGAAAGGCATTGAACTGTAGACACACATCTCCATCTTTCATAACTCTTAAGCAAATATCAGTGTCTTCGTTGTAACGACCACGCCATCTATGCTTACAATCATTACGAATTAGTAATGCAGAATAGATTCGAGTGTTTGCTACGAATGCAGGATAGCTTTGATCTGGAGCAATAAAGAATCGATATTGTGGACCAGCAATATAGACATTATCGTATCGATTTACAAAGTCTTCCATGATCTTAAAGCCTACACCACTCTCGAATCGAATGCGCTCATTCTCATGAAGTCGATAGAAGTCGGAGATATTGTCATCGAATACCCAGTGACTAGTTGCACCAATAGTCATCGAATGATCCCATGCCCAGTTTCTAGCACGACCAGGACCATCACCATGATTAGAGAATGGGGCAACTAGAAGTGTGACATACTGGCGAATACCAAAGTTATCCAGTGCTTCTTCATACGCAGATTCATCTTGCGGCTCAATTACGATATAATGAGGAATATGCATACGAGCAAACGATCTAGAAGTGATCATTGTATCAGCTCGACCTTTAGATACGATATACATTGGGTGCTTAGGATTTGTACGACGAGGCTCTTCTACCCATCTTAGCTTAAGATTCTTTGTAACATTCAACTTTGGATGCCAAATGCTCTTAGTCTTGTCAGTTACTTCTTGACCGATCTTGACGGCAAAGTTATCATAATCTTCTTTACTTCTAAACTTCATAGTTACACTGCGAAAGGCGTTAGCATTTTCCTGAGTGTAAGCAGGCATGCCCTTCCATTGAGATTCCCAGTACTTATCATCAGCAGTACTTTCAGCGACTTCTTTTCTTTTAGGGACAAGTTTAGATGGATCGATAGCTACAGCAATATCATCGTCTGCAAATAGACAATTATTCACATCACTTAGAGGATGGTAGGTAGACTTCATCTTACCAGGAATCATCTGATTGATCTTAGTACAGAACTCTACCATATCGGCTTGAGTCTTAAAGTGAACGTAGATAGATTTCCAAACGTCAGACTCGACTACCTTCTTAGCTTTAGTCATATCTTGAAGAACGACAGGAAGAGGTTCATCAAAGAACTTATCTAAGCCAACGCTGTAAGAATCATTCTTACGGGCATCTTCTTCCATATAATTGTCGTATTCAGAACTCTCTTTCACGCTCATCTCTAAGCTTCTCCGTTTTGTTGTATTTCGTATATTATACACCAAGTGAGACTGTTTGTCAAGACATGAAATCTTCTAAGGTGTTTGCACATTTAGGAGTGTATATTTTACTCCAATTCTTTCTATTTTTCTTCTTGCCATCTTTTTCAAAGATATCAATCGCTATTGGCCATAGCTTCTGTATACCTCTAAGTATATCATAATGCTCTTCAGATTGAAATATATTAGTCTCGCTCTTATCTTTAATAGTCTCTTCCCAGATAGGTCTTTTGCCCTCAAACTCTTTAGTCTGACTTCTATTTAGGAATAGAAATTCGTTAGATTTACGGGTATTAACTCCGCTAGACAGGCAATGAAACATAAACGCTAAATCTTCTGCTACACGAAACTCAGTGGTCAAATCCTGTGCAATAGGAGAAATCTTTTTACCGTCAAGAAACAACCAAGTGAAAACTCCAATAGTATCGATATACTCTTGAGGTCTCGGGAAGTCATCTCCACTAGATATTCCAACAACACCCATATTCTCTTCGTCTAACCACTTAGACGCACTATCGAACAACCTATTGATCTCTTCTTCAGTCGAAGTCCTCTTAGATTTTTCCATGTTAGATTGGGCTGACCAATACTTACTATTTCTTGTTACTAGCTGGCAGTCGTCGTCGACCATAGCGTACTTTATATCTCCAGCATGAAGGTGTATTAGCTTTCTCGTCTCTGCAAGTTGTGTCCAGCTTCCTACAATCTCTTCAGGCAACTCAAGAAACTGACAAGGATAATCGTATGATTCCCTCTCGCCTGGCTCAACTACCATAACGACTTTTTCTTGCCACTTTTTAGGAAGATTGTCGTATGTGACCTGATGGTTAGGTCTACGAATAGTGGGTATATATATCCTCTCTATCATAGGTATCCTTTTATGCCGCTTGTGGTGCTATGCGGCTGAAGTTCTTAACTTTCTCGAATCTGATCACACTATGAAACTTGTCGAATAGTTGATCACCCTTGTGGCTTATTATAAAGATATTTGAGTCTGCTGTCAACTCTTCAATGATCTTTAGAAACTCTTCTGTACCAGATGTATCTAGAGAAGAGTCCATGATCTCATCCATAATCAAAAGATTGGTGGATACTGAGTTACGAAGTTTAGCAACTGAACGCCAAGTAAACAACAACGCTAGATCGATACGCAACTTCTCACCCTCAGAGAACGATGCATAGCTGAATACGTCACGAAATCTAGACTTGATAGTCTCATTGAAGTTTTCATCTAGCTCGAATTGTACAAAGAAGTCCATAGCCGCTAGGTACTTATTGATCAGCTTATTCATCACAGGCACATATTGTTTGATGATTCGAGTCTTGATACCACCATCTTTAAGCATAGACGCAACTACAGCAAGGGTCTCTTTACTATCAAACAGCCCAGTCTGGTCAGCATGGTAATTTTTAAGCTCTTTCTCTAGGTCTTTAATCTGGTTGTTATCAACTTCAGTCGCCTCTTTTTCTGCACCGAGAAGATCCTGCTTGATAGCCTTACATGAAGTCATAGCCATCTTAGATGCCATTCGATGCTCGCTCATCTTCATATTTTTTTCACTGATAACACTTTCGGTACCGTCAATCTCTTCGAGTCTACACTCTATAACTAAACCTTTGCTCTTAAGTTCTTCTCGTGCGGCTTCGATTTTTTCTGTTTTTGATGAGTGGCTGGTGATTGTTCCTTCTTTGAACTCATGTTCGATCCCTTGCTTACAGGTTGGACAGTTGTCATGGTCTTGATAGAATGCAACTTCTTTAGATAGGGATTTGTGTTTATTAGAAAGCTCACGATCTAACTCCTGTAGTTCTTGCAACTTCTTCTTAGTATCAGACTTGTCCTGTATGCCAGTATTTAGATCAGACACCTCTTGAATAAGAACATCGACACACTCTTGCTCAGACTCGATGAATGAAATCTGCTCTCTCAACTTCTCCTTTAACTTATCCACTTCCACTTCTCGCATCTTTCTAATAGAATCATTGTGCGTCTTAGATGTAGATATTTTACTGTTGAGTAACTCTATATTGTGCTTGATGTCATTAATATCAGCCTTATTCTCAGTTACTCGTTCCTTAAGTAGAGTGTTCATTACAGTGAATATTTGAATATCAAGTAGGTCTTCAATAACTTCTCGTCTCTCGCCAGCCCTTAACTGCATAAAGGGTATGAACGTAGAGCTACCCAGAACAACTACTTGACCAAAGGACTTATAGTTTAGCTTTAGAATAGTCTCTTCTAAGTACGCTTGGTAATCTCTGGCTGCGGCATCTTGGTTAATCATCTCACCATTCTTCCATATCTCAAAGTAGTTTGGCTTGATGCCACGCTTTATGATATACTTAGAGCCACTGATAGTAAACTTGGCTTCGACTTCCAAGTCTTTACCGTTGATAGAGTTTACCAGCTGTCCCTTCTTAATCTTACGAAAGGGCTTACCGTATAGCGCAAAAGTCAATGCGTCAAGCATAGTAGACTTACCAGCACCATTGTCGCCAATGATCAAAGTAGACTTACTACGATTCAACTGAACTTCTGTCCAAGTATTACCAGTAGATAAAATGTTCTTATAACGAACCGATTCAAATACGATATTTGCCATTATAAACTAATTGCCTCTTCATATAATTCATCTAATACAGCTTGGACTTTCTCTTTATCACTACTGATCTCTAGATTACTCACATACTGCTTCAAAATAGTCAATGTGTCTTGCGCTTCATCGACCAGCTCACTTTCATCAATAACATCTAAATTCATATGATCTTCAACGACTTTAATGTCACAAGGTGAAGCCGCTTGTATCTTGTCTAAAAATAGATCAAAGATATATGGATTTGACTTATTCACTATTATAACTTTAATATGAGTGTTTGTCAAGCTCGAAGTGTCAAGGTGAGCTATATCCTCGATTGTCATATCAGTGTCATCATATTGAATCTTATGGAACATCTTCAGAGGATTCTCAACGTGGGTAACGCTTCTGTCGTCAGTGTTAAATATACTGAATCCACGCTTCTGATCGTAATCTGACCAATTCATCTCATATGGCGCACCGAGATATGATATATTACCAATAGTAGACGGATGATGAAAGTGACCAGAGTACACAGCATCGAACTTGTTGAATACTTTCTTATCTAGTCCATGAGTACATAGTTGACCTTTCATCATCTCGAAACCCTGAAACTCAAAGTGACCGAATAAGGTTTGAGCATCGGTAGACTTAAACATCTCAAAAGATTCTTCCCAGTTATCAGCACACAGCCAAGGTGCAAGCATAACCTTACAGTCATCGATCACTAGCTCTACTGGCTTCTCCCAATAGATGTGAATATTACCGTACTTCGAGTTACCGTAAAGCTGTCGTAGACAGTTCACCTCGTTAGTATTCTTATAGAACGTGTCGTGGTTACCAGCAATAAGATGGATGTCTATACCTTCATCGGCACAGATTTTCATGAAGTTTTCTTCAAGATTCTTGGCTGTTACGAAGTTGATATACTTACGTCTATCGCACACGTCACCAAGATGAAAGATGGTTGTTATACCCTCTTCTTTAAGCTTTGGAAAGAAAACTTCTTTATAGAACTTAATGAAGTACTCAGCAAAGGCTGCATTGTCTGATCTAGCACCCCAATGCGTATCGTTTATCACTGCAATCTTAGCCATGAATTACTTCTCCTCATCGTCAATAAATTTCTCTAAACCCTTCTTCACTCTCTTTTGTTGTTGTTGCCTCTTATCTTCCATTTTCTTCTCATAGTTCTTGACGAAGGTATTCATGTAGTCGTTATCTAGGTCTATATAAGACGGCATACCATTATCATCACCTTCGCTTTCTACTGCTGTACCAGAGGTGACAGAATTCTCAGTTACTTTGTGTTTGATATATAACTGCTTCTTCTCTTTATCAATACGTCTCAGAAATGCGTACCAGATGATTTGAGTGAAGTAAGCGAATGGATTGCTAGACTTGTCTGGGTCAAAGTTACCTAGTGCTTGAATTGCATTTTCTAGACCATCACTAATCATCTCGTCTTTATATGAGTAACCCGAGAAGTTAGGTTTAGATGCGAGTCGAGTAGATATCTGATAGACACACTCACCTAGATAGTTGGGTATCTGTGGTACAGGATCACCAGAGTCTTCTGCTTCTACACATAGCTTCTTATATGCTACGATAGCTGCCAGAAACTCAGGGTTGTTTACGTAATTCTTCTTAGCCATTCCATTAGTCCTCACTCAATTTACATATAGTATAATACATTTGACGGCGTATGTCAAGTAAAAGTTTATTTTATTTAATTTGATGAAATGTCTTGACATGGTACCAAGAGTCGTGTATAATAGCGTTATCGCTTGTTGAATAATACTAATGTTTTACTGATCAATGTCTTGACATAATGTGGTTATGTGTGTATAATAGAGTTATTGCTCTGTTGAATAATACTAATGCTTAGTTGCTTCTTTCGAGTCAATTAGTGCCATTAGATGCTCTTCTGCTTCTTCGTCTGTTACATCATCAAGTCTGTCGATAAAGTCTCTCTCTTTAACTTCTTCGAAGAACGATTGGTATATCTCTTCTGCTCTCTTGTTGGCATCACTTTTAAGAACGATGTCGCTATTATCTATTATAACACTATTCTCGACAGAAAACAAGAGATAGCTTTGAGCGTAGAAGCCCTTGGTTGGATGTATCTTCACTTGAACAGGATTCATAAGATTCACACAGCCCATGCCTTTACCTAAGTCTTCAGCAATCAAGTCAATACCATTCTTTAGTTTTATGTGTACAAGTTTCATCTAATTATCCTTTCATCTTAATATTATATATACTATACTCAAACCCTTCATCATTATATATATCAACTCTCTCCAAGAAATGTTTGACTGCAAAGTTCTTCTTGGACTTCCATTGAAGGTCATCTACTATATCATACAGTGTCGCTTTATCTGATCCATTACCCTTACGAAGTACTCTACCTATCGATTGAAGATTTCGAATCTTTGACTTAGATGGAGATGCAAAGATGATATTATCCAGACGCTTAATATTAACACCAGTGCTAAAAGTCCCATAACTAGCCAGAATGATGTTATTATCGCTAGACTCAGCAACACTACGGACTTCTTCACGATCTTCTGCACTGATTGCGCCATGTATAAAATGAACAACTTTCCCCTCCTTTTGTAGCATTGGCTCTAATACTTTACCATGCTTCTCAACAAATTGAAATAATATAAGTGTGTTGCCCTTTAGTCCATGTGCAAGATTTCGTATATATTTGTTTCTTGCTTCGCTTCTAACTATCCAATCGATCTCTTCTTGATAGCTCATGTTCTTATTTAGCTTGCGTATTTCATCGGGGTATTGAAGCACTAACGCCTTGATATCAAACTCTGCTAGAGTGTTATCATCAATCAGATCCTTAGTTCTAGTTACTTCGAATACTGATCCAAACAGACCTTCGAGTACGAGTCTATGCGTCTGAGTTCCATCTAGTGTTCCAGTGAAGCCGTATCGATACTGACATTCAGGCATCTTCTCAAGAACAGAAGATACAGACTTAGCTTTAAATAGATGTGCCTCGTCACCAATAACAACACCGAACTTAGCGAACCAATCTTTTCTTAGCTTATATATTGACTGCCAAGTGGATATGGTTATATCTGCTTCAATGTTCTTATCAATGCCACCACGTATCTTGTGTATGTCTAACTCTTGACCACCATTATATTCGATGAAGTCAGATGCCATTTGCTCGACAAGTGACGTTGTGGGTACTACGATTAGAACTTTCATATCTAACGTCTCTATGTAGAAACGTGTTAGTAGGTATATAATGAAAGACTTACCAGAAGCTGTTGGAGAGAGCAGTAACGCTCTCTCATGCTTTAGCGCATGAACTACTGCATCATTCTGATACTCACGAGGTACGAATGCTGTCTCAAACTCTTTCGCTAAATCAAAGCCAGCAGTATCTTGCACTTGATTGTTTGGTATGATACCTTCATCAACAGTGACTTCATACTCTCTTGAATTACAGAACTTTAGGATATAGGGTACAAGACCTCGATAGATTCTACCAGTCATTGCATTCAGCAATCTCACCTTCCCATCCCAAATTTTGTTCCGAACGGAAGGCATAAACTCGGCACCGGGTACCTTGAACGTAAAGTGATCAGACAACTCCATCTTAATGCCAGGTTCTGCTACGACCCTAACATAGACGTTATCGACTACTTCTATAATCACTTCATCAGTCATATCACGATGCTCCTGTTCTGAACTTTTCCCAGTCTATAATCGCTCGGATTTGAAATCCTCTGTTTCCTATTAGCTTTAAAATAGATTCAAGATACGCTACTTTCTGTTCTTGTGCGCCAATCTTTAGAGACGACTCAATAATATCGTCATCAGCTTCTAGATATGAGGGGATGTCTTGCTTGAGAATTTTAAGGGGTTGGGGTTGCCATCCAAACTGTGCTAACTCAGTGACATCGAGTTCGCCTCTGTAGTATTCAGTTTTTAGCTTGAATAACTTTTTGTAGTCAGCCTTCATCTTGCGAAGAATATATCCCTCGCCCATGTATATCTTGAAGTACTTGTTGTGAAGTTTTGGTGTGTTCGCAGACTCGTTCGTGATGTTTATCGTATCAACGGGACCGTCTTTCTCCCATGCTTCGCATATATCTTCTAGTTTCATTCACTTTCTCCATAATAAAATTGTTACTTAATCAGACTACTATATCATACTTCTCATATTTAAAGGTTATATCAAATACTGGTGGTGTCACGTCTGCGCCAGATGTGTCAAGAGAGATGGATCCTACCGAAATTGGAAACATATCAGAAAATTTAAGAGTGACATTGACATTCTTATTACTATTTAGTATGATTAGAGAGCCGTCTGATTTGACTCCAGTGCCATCACTGTTTAGTGTAGAGGTACCTGACCCAACCGTTTTTGGGTTTAGACTACCGTACTGTGCAAAGTTCTCAGGGTAAGTGATGGCTTCTAACCAAGCAGATACTTCTCTAAACGCAACCATGTCTTCATCGCATATGACACTCACTGTAAATTCCTCATACTGAAGCTTATCGCCAGGCAAATGTAATGTCTTAAATGGAGTTGGTCTGTCTGTATGTCCAGATGAGAGACCAGGAACATTTGCCGACTTTACAAAAAACTCAACATTGGGTAACCTCTTGAGAACAAGCTTGAACTCAATTGGAGACAAAAAGTTTTGATTTGTTGTTAGTGCCATATGATTCATTCCTCTAGTATATATCTATTTATACAGACCAAAAAAAGGGGATCTCGAAAGATCCCCTAATCATGCTCGGGTTAATCCCGAATCTTATTGTTATTAACTATTATAGCAAGTTAGTAACGTGTACTCTGCGGTAGTAAGCATTTCCGTTTGCGCCAGCAGTAGTTAATGGGTTAGCAACCATGCCGTAGCGAGTCTTGAAACCAATCTTAGATTGGAAGCTGTTCTCGCCAATTGCACGAACCATTTGTAATGGAACGTATGGGCAGTAGAAGATACCAGCATCAAAAGCGTTAGAGCCTTTGTAGCCAACTACTAAGTACTGTGCACCAGCGAATGGATCGATATATACTTTGAATCGACCGTTAAGAATACCAGCAAAAGTATTGCCAGAATCGTCTACAGATAGCTTGTTACCAATAGCAGGAGCGTAGTCAAGAACACCAGCCATTTGAAGAGCAGAAGCTACGTCAGATGAACAGATGATGATGTTGCCTTTACCACGACGAGTAGCTTTAGCAATTGCATTAGCTTCACGCTCGATTTGGAACATCAAACCCTTGAACTTCTCTACTGACCAGCGACCGTTTGAATCAACGTCAAGGTTGAATACACCTTTAGCAGCAGTACCACTTTGAGCACCAGCAGAAGCGTTGTTGTATACAGTACGAACAACTTCACGGTTGATCTCAGCAAGCAATTCAGCAGAAAGCATATTAGCAAGCTCAGTTTCAGCATCTAGACCATGAATCGCTTTAAGATCCTGTGCTAATTCTGAAGTGTACTCAGCTTTCAATGCACGGCTACGAGCAGTAACAGATACTTTCTCGATTGCGAAAGACATTTCGTTAATGTCCTCAGAGCCATCAGTTGATTCTTGTTGAGCAGGTAAACGACCAGCGCCTGAAGTGAAACCACTTGCAATTGCTCCGTTAGCGTCTAATACTGCACCGCCAGTTGCACCAGCTTGATCAGTGTACTCAGCGCCAGTAGAGTTATCTACGTGACCCAAAACACCAGCATCGTCTTTATCAGCACCAGAGAAAGAAGTGTTAGCTTCATTAAACAATGCTTCGTCACCAGAAGTAACTCCACCATCAGTAGATGCATACTTAGACTTCATAGCGAAGATAAGACCAGTAGGTCCAGTCATTGGCTGAACACCAACGATATCATATGCTACCAAGTTAGGCATTGCACGGCGTACAAGACTGATTAATACAGGCTCGTAGTTAGCGGCAGAAGCAGTGCTGTTAGCAGGTGCGGCTTCAGATAGAACACCAGTTCCACCCATGCTTGAGCCTTCTTTGATAGATTGCTCAGTGTTTTCTAAAAGAGTTGCTGTAACAGCTTCTCTGTGTCCGTCAGTGATAGTGGGAAGAGCGGAATGCTCTAGAATCGGTGCCCACTTCTTCATTAGTTCTTCATTTCTCATTATGGTTCTCCTTTAATTGAGATTTTACTTATTACTATTTATAAAAATTTGTTACTTGACAAAGCGGTTATGGCGATTAAGCGATTCAGCATAACTTGCAATAGATGCGTCAACTACAGGCGCTACTTCTTCCGCAGTCTCTTCTTGTAGAAGATCAGTTTCTTGTTCTGTTACAACTGGTGCGCTTTCAGCGAAGTAGTTAGACTTAATTGCTTCTAGCTTCTTGCTGTAATCGTCAGTTGATTCAAAAGAAATACCTTCTGATAGAACACGCAGTTTTTCCGCTTGAGTGTCAGTTAATTCCTCAGAAACTGTTTTGAATGCAATCTCATTATCAGCTTGTAACTTAGCTTCCTTTGATTCAATCAATTGCTCAACTAGCTCATTGTACTTAATAGAAGCTTCTTCCAGCTTAACTTCTAATTCAGCGGCATGATCTACAGCCTCTTGATCGATTTCTAGGTTATGCTCAGATACAAGACCTTTAATGCTACTCAATAGAGACTCAGCTACTTCGACTTTAATATTGCTTTCTACTGCAGGCTGGTTTTCAGACATCCAGTTTTCAACAACATAGTCTAGGTACTGATCCACTTTCTCTACTAACTCTTCAACGGCAACATCAACTTGCTCTTGAAGATCACTTTCAAACTTTTCTTCGAGTACAGAGGTTTCGGCCAATACTTTTTCATGTACAGCGGCTTCGAATACTGCAACGGCAGATGTTTTGAAGTCTTCAGAGAATTCGGTGCCTTCAAACAAACGCTCTACAGCTTCGCTCAAACCCTTTTCGTCTTCAGATTCATCTTCTTCCTCTTCAGCCTCTTCTTTTTTATCTTTTTTAGCAGATTCAATTTTTTCTTTAGAATCGACTTTGCCTTTTTTGTCCTCTTCACCTTCGGGAGTTTCGGTATCGGCTGATTTTACATCAGTATCGATTACTTTTGCTTCCTCAAGGTCTAGGTCTTTTCCTAATTCTTCACTCATTTAGACTTCTCCTTTAAAGTAATTATCGTCAATATTACTATTTATAAAAATTGTTATTTAGACAAAGAACGAATAAATCGCTCAAACAATGCGGCTGCTTTGATCTCTAATTCTGCTGTAGAGACTTTTGCAGTCTGTTTGATCTCTTCTTCGATTTCGTCAAATGTGTTCGCCACTTCCCATGAAGAAGAAGCTACATCGTAAATCCAATCTACACCTTCCATAACTCCCTTAACGAAAGCGTCTGGTGCTGATGGATCGGCTACAATATCCCCTGCGGTAGCTAACATAAAGTCACTCTGGACTTCCATGATACCACTCTTATTCTGTTTGATTGAACCCATGCCACGAGATGAAATACCTAAAGTACCATCTGCATCCATGATGTTCTGAACGATCTTACCCATTGGCGTGTCCATTACTTTAGCACGACCAACGATGTTTGAACCGTCTTGTCTTAACTCTGTGAACATATGAGATACACGATCAAGATTAATCGTTGGACCTGCGGGGTGACCTAACTCACCATATGCTCTGTTTTTTTCAACGTAAGTTTCGTTATATCTCTTAACTTCTTTAGCAAGGATCTCTTTAGGATACATACGACCATTACGGTTCTTGATGTCACCTTGCATAATGATGCCTTCGATGAAGTACTGCTTAGTACCATCTTCTTTGGCTTCTGTGATATACTCTACGTCTTCAACGATTTCTTTGATTAATAAGCTCATATGTTTAGTCCTGTGTTAAGCCGCTTGCATTGCGAAAGATACGAATCGAGTAAACTGTTTCTTGTCAGATAACATACCTTCAACTTTTTTCTTGTTAACTGAATTTAACGATTTGTACGCATTAAGCACAGCAGATGCTGAGAAGAGATCGATCTTCTGCTTCTTGCCATCTTTGAACTTGACTTCGCCCATGCTCTTAGTTTTAACGATCTTCTCTAGATCAGCAATAACGCCTTCTGAGTAGTAGCCTTCTTTGTAAGACTCTTCGACTTCTTCTTCTTCGTCATCTTTCATTGCCATCTTAGTAGCAGTTGCATACATAACATCGACAGCACGATCACCGTAACGATCTTTGAACTCAGACATTTTCTTTTTGAGTTCTTTAACAATCTCTTCTTTCTTTGCTTTCTGAGCGTCAGTCATCTCTTCTTCAGTGAATTCCACTGCTTCATATACTTCTTGACCACCATCTTTCTCAAAATCGGCTAAACGATTTCCAGATAGATCAAGGGGTTCTGCCTGCTCATAGCCATCTGGAAGAGGTTTAATGTCTACAAGATGCTTGTCAATAAAACTCTTTTCTTTTTCTGGAGAAGAGTTGTCGCCTAAATCCTGCACTTGATCGAGGCGACTAGTTGCTTCTACTGTAAACTGCTTGAAAGATTTCATTTTTATTCCCTTGTTATTCGGTATCTACTTCTACATTTGCATTTGCTTCTGCTGAAGCTCCAAACATAGAGTCATATTTTGTTTCGATAGCTGTTGCCATTTTATCTGCCATAATGTTATTGAACGAGGACTCAAATGTACCTGCATCTTTATCCATCGCACTCTTAATCAAATCACTAACACTCATGTCTATCTCCTTACTTATAGGTTTATTTATATTTTATATAATTGCTACTTAGAACTCGTCATCCGCGATGTCGTCTTCTGCGTCTTCCGAGTCTTCGTCGTCTTGCTGAATCTGATCCCGCATATTCTCGATCTCGTCCTCGTTCATCATGAGAACATTCTTTCTTACCCATTCTGCGGAGTAGTACTTGCCAACGTAATCGTCAATGTCTCGTAAAAGATTTAATCTTTCCCTCAAGACTTCACTTTCCTTTAACTCTTCAAAGTAGTTGTCTTGCATGAAATCATATCTGACAGAAGCTTGAATGTCCGCCCACTCTTCAGGTGTAATGATTCCTTTAAGTATCAATTGCTTCTCAAGAATTTTATCAAAAAGCGATGAGAATCGTGATCTCAGTCTGTTGATAAACTTACTAAACTTAATCTCATCTCTAGATATTTCTGTTGCTCTACCTAAAGAGAATCCTGCGTCTGATTCCATACGAGAGATGGGCACATTAAGAGACTTAAACAATCTCTTCTGGAAGTATAGTACGTCATCTAGTTCACCTAGATTCTGTCCACCGGGCAATGTAGTGATCTCAGTACCCTTTCCACCCTCTCTTCTAGGTAACCAGAAATCGTCAGTCATACTCATATGTCTGCGATCATCTTTAACGTCACCTGTAGCGGCATCATAAACCAAGCGATTCTTATGCTTAGTCATCATATCTCGTAGATATTGCTCTGCTTTCATCTTAGGCAGATTACCCACATCGATATAGAAAATTCTTCGTTCTGGTGCTCTAGATATTCTATAGATAACTACAGCATCTTCCATCATTCTCAACTGATTCAAAGGCTTCATTGCCTTATGCAAGTTAGAGATGATAAGTGTGTTAGACTCATTCAGTAGACCGGAATTAGCGTGAACTATTGAGTCTGTTGCTATCTTAAGTCCTGCTAACTCTCCTTGCTGTGTAGACTGAGAACCACTAACGCTACTGAGGAATCCCTTTTCGCTATAGATATAGTACTCATTCTTGACCTGCTTTGTCAGAAATCTGTTGTCTTGACCGTTGCCAGTCTGGGACTTATCATCAAACTCTCTAACTTTGCGAATCTTTCTTGGATCAATATAGCGCAACTCTTGAATGCCTTTCTTGGGCTGCTTTACATCAATCATAACGTGATAGTTTATTCTTCCGTCAACATACCACTTTTGAAACGTATCATATCCAGTAGAAGAAAAGTCTAGAAGTCTAAGAACCGTATCAAACTCTTCTCTAATTCTTTTCTTAATATTATCTGGCTGATCAACGTCATCTGTAACACATTCGACTACTTTTTGATCAGACGCTATGCTGATAGCCTCATTCACAATATCATCAACCGCTTGCGAAATCTCTGGTTGCTCTAGCATAGACCTATATTTCTGTACAATTTCTGCTTCTGATCGTGCTGTTCCTGCTAGGTCTAAATAGCTACTAGCAGCCGTACCGGTAGCTGCTATATCAATAGAGCCATCGTCAGTATTAGCTTGCACGAAAGAAGGAATATTAATATTCTCTTCCGAGCCTTTACGCTTTATAGAAAATCCAAATAATTCAGCCATAGTTTATCCTTTAATTAGGGGAGAGGGGTACTCTCCCCATATTATAGTTATCAAGTTTATACGTTTGTGCCGCCGTCACCGGTGATACCACCAGAGACATTCCACCAATCGTACTGGAAAGTAACGTCGAATCGCTCGATGTCATCAGTTGTGCCCCAGTCTGTGGTGATTGCAGCTATGCTAGTTGGAAACAACCCGTTAAAGTTGTATGTTCTTAGTCCCGCACCAGACTTTGAGTACTGAGTAATTTGCGCCTGAGCTTTATATTCAGATGCGGTTAGAGCTTGAGACACATTACCCTGATGAGAGTTGATTGCAGACATCCATTCTTCCATAGCATTACGAATAAGGAAGTCTTCATCATTGATGATAGTTACAGTCCATTCAGCGAATGTTCTGTCACCTGCAACTTTAACCTTACGGCCAAAGTATGGAATCTCGATTGTTCCAATTGTCGCTTCTGGAATCGCTGCCGCTTGCACCATAAACGGTGTTTTAAGATCGCCTGCTCCATTAATAGGATTTGTAATCGCTACTTGGAACAGGGATGCTTTGGCACCCCCGAAGGTCAGTTGGCTTTTAATTTCATTGATGTTGAAAGCCATTGTTTATTTCTCCTTGTTTGTTGTATTATTTATTAAGCCGCACCAACGATCTCAGAGAACTCTACGCCTGATCTAACAGCGACAAAGTTCAACTGGATGAAGTTGATAGAACGTGCTGGCTTGATATAAATATCGCCAACAAATTGGTTAGTGTCAATCACTTGACCTGTGTTGTTTGATGTATCACAAACTACTTTAAAGTCATATATGCCACGTCTACCTTGAACGTCTCTAAGGAACGGTTCAACTAAGTTAACAAATGTGGCTCTAGTGAACTCATCGTTAAACTCAAATAATGTTGATTTAGCTGCTTGACTGATAGTCTTCTCAAGAACGATGAACAATCTACGAACATTGATTCTATCAAATGCGCTTGATATGCCCGAATAAGTCTTGTCGCCAAATAACACTGTACCTTGACCAGGCTGAGTGATAACTGGGTTAATCCCATTCTTGTACAACAAGTCTCTTTGAGCTTTGTTAGGATTGACTCGTAGCTTAACAACATTCTTAACGTTGCCTCGATTGTATCCAGCAGGAGAGAACCAAGGATCTCTTAGATCGTCTGTTCTAGCACATAGTCCAGCGATGTCGCCATTCAATGGAACCCAACGATATACATCACCATACTTGTCATATTGGTACTTGTAGCCGCTATCCAAGACAGCATAGCTGCTTGCGGTTACGGAAGCTGCCCAATCTACGATATCTTGTGGAGTTAGGTCAGTCAATTCAGGAGATACGAACGCTACACAGTCTCTACGGACTTCAGCGATATTATCGATAATGTAGTTTGCGAGAGCATGAGTTTTAGCTTTACCTTGTAATACAAACGAGATATCTACATCTGACGCATCGCTGAATAGATCGTATGCTGTAGCCAGATCGCCTAGAGTAACATCGTCTTCGTCTGAACCGTCAGCGCCAGTTGTTAATACCTGCTGAGATTTATGTCCAGTTAGCGTAGAGTTAACGACACTCAATTTAATCCAATTAGAAGATGCCTCAAGTACGTCAGTGATGAAGCTGGATGTTCCATCAAAGCTCTTGGTGCCAGGCGTCATTGAAAGATCATCGAATTTTTCGATGATAGAGCCTACTGTGCCTGTGATTTTACCATCAGCGTCTTTGACTACAACGTGAGCTTTGCCTAAAGTAGGCTGAGCATCAAATAAGTCTGCATCGCCCCACTGAGTAGTGAATGCTCCATTAGAAGAAGTTAGAGAGGTGTGACCTGTATATCTACTAGTGAAAGTAACGTTTAATAACACTTTATCGTATCGGTAAAGCTTATATACAGAATCATCAGCAGTAGGTTTACCAATAAACTTGATGTTTTTAGGTGCGTCATCAGTGTGATTAATCGCATCAGCATAAGTTAATGCTAATTTAATTGTTCCTGTAGTTCCGCCATCCAGTAGTTTACCCCTGTCGGCAAGAGTATCTGTACCGTCATTTACTCTGATTGCAAAGTAAGTTTGCTCGTCTACTAGTGATCCTGTAGTTGCATCTGCAAATGTTACTGTTGTTGTGCTAAAACCATTAAGATCGATTTTAACAGCATCACCAGTTTCAATAGCGTTATCACTACCAAGTGAAATAACACTAGACTGTACTGATGTAACACCATCTTCTAATTCTGTGATGATACCTGAAGCACTGTAGGCCGCAGTTGCATCAAGATCAACATCTGCATCTAAATTGATAACTGCATCTGGTGTGCCGTCACCTCCACCAACCGATACTGTGGAAATCGTAAGACGCTGCTTGTTTGATGTGGCATGAGTGGGAGTAATAGAATCTCCTACTAAAATTGCGTCTGCTTCCGCCTTAGTTAATCCGTTGATTACTCCTGATGCGCTACTGGAATCAATTGCTAATGTACCTACAGATGCCGCTGCATCAAATGATCCGTTAACACAGTGAGACACTGCTATTGAGTTACCTAGCTCGCCCTTATACTTCGCTGTAAAGTTTTCGAATGTTTCGGTAGCTGCTACTAAGCCGACGGCGTCTGCACGAACCACATAAAGTGCATCACTATATCCTAAGAAGTTAGCGGCAGTTAAAAATGTTTCATGGTTTGTCCATGTTAGTGTGTTAGCTGGCGAGTTAGTGTACCTAGTTGATGGTGCACCAAAACGACTAACTAGCTCTTGCTCTGAAGTGATTAAAACTCTCTCGTTTGTAGGACCCCATCGAAATACGCCTGCGATTGCGCCTTCGGTTGTTCCAACAGCTGGAGTGCTATTTGTAAGATCGATTTCGCTTACGTTAATACCTGGACTTGTTTGAAAGGCCATTGTTGATTTCTCCTTGTTAATTTTGTAAGTTACAAACTTGTTTTATTTTCTATTTCTATATTTATAATAAACAGAACTTAGCTATTGAAGCCAGCTATTATCGTCATCCGATACCGAGGTCAGTGTAGGAGAGGCTGTATCTGTGTCATATGCGTTGAATCCGATGGGCATCATACTTTCAGCCAGCTCCTCTTCATTTCTCTGTCTGAGCGCATTTACTGTGTTTATGTTAGTGATTTCTTTGAAGAACATTTGATCTGTCATCCAAGCAAATAGCACTAATCCCATAACTAAATCGTCATGGCAACCAGATTCTGCTTCATAAGAATTAGCTTTTCTAGAAAATGTAGATAGTTCGTTTATTGTGTCAAAGTCATTCAATATCAGTTGATCTTGTTCAACTAACATCTTGAGCATATTGCATCCGACTGCCTTGACTGCCTTTGTTGTTCGAATACCTTTATCTGCTTTCTTTGAGAATCCTGTAGATATTCTTTTACCTGATCTACCTGCGGACTCTGTGAACATGAGTGTCTCTACCTCAAATTCGTAATGCAATACTTCTGAGACTTGCTCACCTATATCATTGACTTCCACTAATGTGTAAGCCTCATTATAACTCTTTATACTTCTATATATGATTTCAGCGTAGTCGATAGGCGTTATCATATTATCTTTAAATACACAAACCTGTCTATACGGCATCTCTGTAACATCGATAATCTGAAATGCTGAGTAATCTAATCCTTTGCCTCTGGCGACATCCACGATACAGCAGTATGTGTGATCTTTCACTGGTCTTTCATACACTTTCATATGCTGTGTTTGAGCAAGAGGATTTCTAGCTACTAAGCTCTTTAGCTTTCCTCCCTCGATAAGTGTACCTGATGATCCTAGAAATCCACACTCAAATTCTTGTGAGAACTTCTGTGTATCGCCTTCCATTGCGGCAAGTGTGTCTTTTCTCCACTTCTCGTCACGACCAGGCACTCTTTGCCAAGGCACTTCAACATACTCAAAGCCATTAGTATCTTCTTTCGCACCTATGCAAGTCTTATAGAAATGATTCAGTCCGTTTGGTGTAGATGTGTACAACATCTTTGTAGTTTTACCAGATGATATTGTTGGGAATACTGAAGCAAAGAACTCGTCCCAGTTCTCAACAAAAGCTGTTTCATCTATGTATAGGAATGATATAGATTTACCACGAATAGCACTTGATGAAGTTGAGCCAGCAATAATCTTACATCCGTTTTCAAACTCAACAGAACCTTTGTTCCATTCGATCACGCCCTGTTGTAGCCACTTAGGTAATGCTTCATATGCTATCTTGATTCGATCTAGAATCTCACGAGCAGCATCGCCTTTGTTGGCGAGTAGAGCACAAGTCTTGTGGTCGTTGAATAATACGTAGTGTAATATAACTGCAACCGCAGTTGTAGTCTTACCTGCTTGTCGTGAGGTTACTACAGCTACTCTTCGATTATTGGTTATCTTTTCGACAATCTCTTTCTGATAATCGTACATCTTGATTGGAATAAGACCGTGGTCAACGTGTACAATTTGAATGTATTTCTCTGAGAAGTATACTGGATCTTGAGCGCATTTAATGAACTCTCCAACCATATCCTGAGTAAACTCAATAGGAGTACCCTTTCTCTTTAGGTTGGCGTTACCATTATAGCCTCGTTCTAGCAACTTAGACATCTTTAGTTTTCATGTCCTTTAGTAGTTGCTGTAGCTCGTTCGTGGAGCCTACGAATAGATTATTATTCGTCGTTAAGCCTTTAGGTACTTCTCCACCACCAATCTCAGATTCAGCTTTGATTTTATCTGTAGACATCTTAACGAGGTCTTTGTTTGCGTCAACAAGCGTCTTCATGATTGTTGAAACAACCTCATATGCTCTTGGGTGCTCGGATGCCTTTGCCACGTCGAGCATCTGCTCTAACGCCTCTGTTCCAGACTCGATTACATTATAAAAGTTGCTTCTAGCATATTCATAATCTTTGTCTATCTTGTTGTCAGTGGGAACTTCTACTCGTTCAATTACTTTCCCTTCAACTACATCATCCAGAGGCTCAAGTCCTAAACTTTTACCTATCTCATCAATCATAATATTAACTTTCGTCCTCTGTTCCATCTCCGTCTACTATCTGCACAATATACTCCCACTCTTCTCCGTTGGTTGGAACCGGAGTTACTTGAGAAAAGGATGGTATGGAATTACCATTCGCTGTGAATATGTCACCAAGTTTATATACGTTTCCTGTAAGGGATGATCCAGTAAGATATGTATTCCAATCGGCTTGAGTACTGGTTCCAAAATCATATATCTTGTATTGTTTACCAGATTCCAGTACAGTAGAACTAGCAGTTGCTGTCACAGGTATAGTCTCAACCTGAACAGTTATTTGCTCCCCACCCTCACTATCTACTAGTGACGGATATAAGTCAACGTCAACAAACTTGATTCTCTTCTTCTCTGTCACTGGCCCATAGAAGAATGCCTTCATTGTAAAGTTCAGTGTCCAGACCAATGCTCGTCTTGTCTGAAAGTCTGATTCATAGGTGTCTTCTTGAGATACGCTATTCAGGACAATAGGAATATCAACATACTTGTTAATAGCATCTATCGTCTTAACACTTACGGTACAATCTGGCTTAAAGTACGGTAGTATCTGTTCAAGAATCTTCATACCATCTTCATTGTACTTTGTCATGATATTAAGTTGAAACTCGATATCATATGGAGCAGGTGAAAACATAGTCTGTAGTGTGCCTGATGAAGTCGTTCCTGAGACCGTTTTATTCAAGCTACCTAGCTTTCTCTCTGCACTGTATGTCATGCCACTAATTTCAAATGACATTCTAGGTAGAGTCATAGCAGGAGCATCTAAGTTGGGATCTTGCTCTAGTTTAGCGAGCATCTTCTGCATGGGTGCATAGTTAATAGGCACGACCATCTTCTGTATTGCTGTGCCTGCGTTGTCCTTTCTAGTGATCTCTATGTCGTTAAACATCGTGCCAAAAACAGCAACATATCGTCTAGTAGATTCGTTATAAAAATGATTACCGTACATTAGAATGTATCCTCACCGAATGGATTACTTTGACTGAAGTCGATTATGTTGTCAGATGCAACACCTGTATTCTTATCGATAAAGCTTTCGAGTGCTGTGTTGTCTGATAGCGCATCTCTCGACACAATAACTTTCGCTTCACCACCAGTGATTCTAATATCAGTTGCGCTGAATGTGGAGCCGACTGGTTGATAGTTACCAAGTGCTTCTAATGTCCCGAGGGCACTTTGTAGCATAGCGCCCCATAATTGAACTGAAGTTATATTCTCTGTTCCTGATGTATTCACTATAGATACTCTAGGTGTTGAGATGTTAGCGCCGAATGATGCCTGGACAGAAACTCTCTGCCATTCACTAGACTGAGGAATGTCAACTTCTGCTCCTAGAGCATCGTTAGCGGAGTTATCGATACGTAGCTTCATGCCCGCTGTAGCACTCTTAACATATATTGATGCGGTGAAGTATCGACCGCTCGGAGATATGGATACTGCTTGACTCAACGAGCCAGAGTTTGTTGCTTGGAATGTATATGTATTAGCATTATTGCCACCGATTGGATCAACATTAATGGCTGAACCAGCTACGGATGTTTGTTGCCAAGTATTACTGGGTATTCCGTCTGCTAGTCTGCTGGTAAAGAATAGATCATTCTGTCTACTTGCTCCATTTAGTGCTTTGTACTCATATGTACCACTCGCTACCGGCGTAAACTTCTTCGTAGTCTGATTATATCCATTCGCTAAAGTTGTAGTGCCGTTGTTGTATATTCCCAACTCTACAGCACTATCCAAGTAAATGTGATTAGATGCGTGAGACTGATCGAATGTATATTCTATGCCCTCATTAAGCTCTAATGTGTAAGCTGGTAATACGTCACCAGATGCACTAGACTGCTTGATATAGAATGCATATCCATCATTGACTTGAACCGTGAATGAGTTGTCTGCAACCACAAGACTCTCGAATATATTAACATTCTTGAACTCGTCATCGATGAACTTATGACCGGTGGAGAATCTTTCACCACTGAACTCGAATAACTCAGCACGAAGATCGTATGTTTGCAGTGATCCCATCTGATAGAAGATAGACTCATGCTCGACGTGCTGAATCTCGAATATCTTCTTGTTCAAAGGAAGATAGATCAGATCGCCCTCAAGCGGTCTGGTGTTTTCTTCGTTTGATCCGATCTCTGATTCATATGTTCTTTGAGCAATCGTCATTGTAATCGAGTCACGAATCTGAAGTCCAAACTTAGATAGGAAGTCTCCCTCACCTTCAAATCCATCAACACTCTTCACATACATTTCTGCCATGTACGCATCATTGAATGTCGAGATATCGTCTTCGTTGAGAATATCATCTTTTCCAACTAGGGTTCTAGGTATGTACCAAACGTCCATGCCGTAGATTCGAATCGACTCGATGACCAGGTCCTCGACGAGGTTTTGCTCCATCGAGTTTTCAAAGTTCTCAAAATAATAATTTTTAGCCACTTTTTTATCCTATCATATCGACTGAGGGTAGAGAATAGCTGTTATACATCTCTTCTTCTAGCTTCTGTATCTCTTCTCTAGCATCGTTTAAAATTTGTTCACCATTGAACTGAACATTGCCGGGTAGGGTCATGCCGTTAAACTTGGTAAGGTTCGAACCCCACTGATACTTGATTTTTGCTGTAGCATAATTCTGTAGAAAACGATCTTTCCAAACATCAGAGTATGTTGCAGGATCGACAATTGAGTATGCTTCAATGACGATGTATTGGCCGACAACAAGTGTGTTCCAGTCCATATCTAAGTTTATTCTGTCTTGATGTCTATTATATCGCATGGGAACTGCACCAACGAGAAGCTCTTCCATTAGCTGTAGGTGTGACATTGCCATTTGAAAGGTTATTAACTCAGAGCTAACTATATTGTGAAGATTTTCTAGTATGAAATGATACTTCGCATTAAATATGCCAGATCCTATCGATGTTGTAGAGTTTGGAGTGAATACGTTAACTGCTCCGATAATATTTTCAGGAACGGGAATATATTCAAGCTCAAACGATCCTTGATGTATTGCTGTTACTTCTTTTACTGCACCATCACCGATTTTAGTCTGATACGTTTCACTTGTGACATTCTTTGCTACGGTAAATGTTCCAGAGCTAGGCTTTTTAAAGTATAGTCTGTTTGCAGTCAGGTCTATAGCACCGACAAGCATTTGAGCAGTAGCAGCCGCATTACCGTCCGCTGCGTCTACCTCAGATACGACATCTCCTACTGCAAAGTCGCCTTCAGCGAGAGCTGCGAACTCTATGAAGGAGTTTGTTACCTGATGCTTAACGTAAGTCTTCTCGACGCCATCGAAGTGGTAGTCGTAGTAGAATTGAAGTGCTTCTTCAATACGATCATCAACTTGGTCTTGATCGACGTTTATCTCAATGACGGGCTTACCTAATTTTCTTAAGCACCATTCTTTGAATTGCGTTTTTGTTGTCGGCTGTGCCATGTCTCTTTCCTAATTATAATATTGATTATAGTATTTATAAGCGACGATTACTATCTAGTAGCTATAGTCTCAAGTGGCTTCAGGTCAACGACTATCCAATCTTCTGTTTTATATACGTAATAGCCTTCTGTTAGAGGATTAGGTATAGCTAGAGAGATCATAGCAAATCTATAGGATGTATCGTCGGTTTGTAGTGTACCGTTATCTGCTATGTAGAAAGCTATCGTACTATTTATATGTGCTATGGCAGTATCTAGTGTAGTACTACCACCGCTTGTGGGGTAGCCACTGTCTATGACTTGAACTTCACCATTATTCTTCTCGTATTTAAGGTAGTATTTGTATGCCATTAGAAGTTCTCCACTGATCCGAAGATTTTTTGTATTTGTATATTCGAGCTTAACTGGCTATTTGGAGTTTCTTCCAGTTTCGTTCTAATCTGAATCTGTCTGGCTAATGATGTTAGAGGTAGAGTTATATCGTAATGATGTTCAACGAATTCCTCTGTTGATATCGTTTGTGTGTATGCTCCATCTTGATTTTGTCCTAAGAAAGATGAAAGAGTTGCTGATCTTGGCGTATTCTCGACAGTGACCAATGGCGATCCATTACCCGCTAAGAATGCAGAGTCACTATAATATATAGTGTCGCCAGATACAAACGTATTAGAGAAATCAAGATATGATATTATCGTCGTATCAGATCCTGCGTCATACCACACGGCATCTAAGGGAAACACTGTTGTTCCTGTGGCTGCTAGAGATATGCTGCCGTGCGGAGATATAAACTCTGTTTGATTGCCAGCAATGTTCGCTCTCTTTCCGAATGATGGAAAATATCCAGAGTCTGGATCTGCGTTTACGAGTGTAGTCACAAACTGTCTACTGGCCGTAGGGTTCGAAACATATCTGATCTGATCTCGTATCGTATATCTTGCAGTATTTCCGACACCGAGAGTACCAGTAACATTAACATAGAATCTTAGCGTTACTCTAACTCTTTGTCTTTTTGGGCCACCCTTTGGTGCAGGTATACCCAAGTACTGAAATGTAGATGTTCCGAAGCCTGTGTAGGTGCTTGTTAATGCTTTACCGCCACCAGGATAGTCTCCAAAACCGAACTCTCTCTTGAATGGATATATTTCAGGTGTTTGATTGTCTATTTTGTCGTCTAGTGAAGTTGCTGAGTTTTTCCAAGATGTTGTGGATAGATCATAGTAGAGATATGCGTCATCAACTGGACTAGTTATCGCAACATTAGATAGGTTGCCTAGTGTGAAGTTAGCAGGATCTATCTGAAACTTTTCCACTACTAAACTGCCATCTGGATTCAGATTAGCGTTTAGATTCTGTGAGAAGCTACTGACAGAGACCGATAAAGAGTCATCGATGCTCAGGCTTGCTGTTAACTCTTCATCATTCATTATGCTCTAGTCATCCCTGCGGTCACTGTGACTGTGCCCTGCACAACACGAGTTATTATAGCAGGATCACCACTATCTGTGATTTCTATATCATATAGATATCTACCAGGCTCTAGGTCCGCTGTTCCAACTTGTGTAACTACGCCGTCTGTGAGAACGGATGCATTAGGTAGTTTGATCGTGATTTGACCTAAGGCTCCATTATCTGTGCATACGAAACTTGCGGCAGAAGTGGACGATGAGTAGTTCTTTCGCATTTGTCCTAGTGCTGTATGACTTGCCAGACTGAATACTGACCCGTCTGCGGCCTTTACGTCGATAGTAGCACTAAAGTCTGCTCCTTGATCGATTGTTATATTTGCTTTAATTGCCATCTTTTTTCTCCAATAGATACTACAGTTATTTATAAATAATAGAACAACCCTATATGAACTAATTGGAAGAATTATGTCAACAACAAAGTACTTAAAATTTGGTGCAAGAGCAGACAAGAATCTATCTGATCTTTCAGATCCATCGGCTGCATTAGATAACATACTTAACGATATATCTGCCCAGGTAGATAGTGACGGTAACCCTTTGGGATTCACATCATCAGATTTGTTTCCCTTAATAGGACTCGCAGAGACCGGATTGGCTAATAATCTAACTGTATCCGGACAATCTTCGGAATTATTGAATCTTGCTGGAAATACTCTACGGGCTACCTCGACTAGCGGCACACTGATAGATGTTGAGCCTCGTGTGACTATTCAAGATTATATTACCAACTTTAAGACAATCCTTGGAGATCCGCCTTGGGTTGACGGCGGCACTGGTCCCGATGCTACATTCATTCCATCAGATAGATTAAATGCAAATACTACTGACAATGTAGGCAGCATTATAGCTTGTGATCCAGGCGACACCCAGGGTGGTGGCGCACAGGATTTAACTGTAGGAAACAGATATAGAATAGAAGTGCTGGCGAACATTAACCAAAACGGGTGGAACGATATAGCTGGTACTACTAATGTGACATACGCTATAGGCAGCATATTCACTTGTGCGGTCACTGTTTCTGATGCTGTTGGTGATGGAAATCACAACGCTGCGGCGTGTAGAAATGTCACATTGCCTAATGGTAACTCGGGCACAGCAAACGCAAATGCTCTAACCTCGAATCAGTTGTTCACCACAAAGGTAGACGCTTCACTAACTTCGATAGTGGGTCCTGAGGAATTCTGGACAAACGGAAAATTCAACCTATCTGGAAAGATTCATCCAAGCTTCACTAACACTTTTGGTGGAATTCAGTGGACAGGATATCTGAGCGGGCAATGGGATATACAGGTCGAGTCTACAGGTTTCTATATTATAGAAGAGGATCGGGTAGACGACGGAAGTGAGAATAACTGGTCCCTATTGAAAGCTGTTACCACAGAGACTATTAAGACGTTTAGCGAAATCAAGTGGACACTGAGCGACCAAAATACTCTAATCGAATTTACCGATGAAGATGATTATAAGAGGGTTTGTAATGGAATGGATATCGTTATAAATGATATACGGGCTGAGGTGACACGAGTCTATAGGACTTCTAATGGTGATGGAACGTTCACTTACTATGCGGAGTTAGATCAGGACGTAGGCACCGAAGACACTAGCGGATCGATCCAAACTTTTGAGTATGATCTATTCGATGAGAGAATTAACTCAGAGATTTTTTACTTCACCAGAACTGCTTTATCTGAAAGGAGAAGAGTTAGAATTAGTACATATTGGCCTAGTTTGGGACAAGGTCTACAGTATCCCAGTAAGCTGTTCTCAGATATAGGGGGAGGCGAGAGTCTAGGATTTCAGTATTTTTATAAAAATGATGGCTCAACTGATGTATATGGCAAATACAGTTTTCCATACTTTAATGAAAATAGAGCGAATATATTAAAGCAAGAGTCCGGCGCAAAGTTGACTGTTGATGATGTGTTATCTCTTGAGTACACTCCAAGTCAAAATACCCAAGATGTTATAACTGGTTATAACACAGCAAGTGATACCGTGCCGGCAGACGATGTTAAGTTGGTTGAGGATGGTGTTCTAGATGATGTACTAGACGGCAGCACGTTTAGTGGATCACAAAAGGGCGACTGGATTGTTGCTGTTCCTGCGTTTACCACAAACTGGGCAAATGCGGCATCGAAGGCATATGCGTTTCAGATAGAATACCTTCCTGCTGGCAGTAAAGCTTACGTCTCAAAGAATTATGGCACATTAATGGGCTTAGCTCTTGAACAAACACACTATCTAATACTGGTAAAAAATCGTGGACTAATAGGTATCTATAAGAAAGATGCTCCTACAGCCACTAATGAGTGTCTGCTTCGTAAACTAGACACTGGAACTGGCGCAATGGACAAGGATACGTCTCTAGTTTCTGTGGGCGATCTGGTCCATACTGTCACGTTTACGGGAGCGGCGGGCAGCCTACCAGCACATAATTATCCACTCAAAGTGAATTCGATAAGTTCTACTAGTACACAGGCTTCAGTTGTCGTAGCCGTTCATCCCAAAGATAGTGCGGATATGATATCTGGCGATGGTATTGCGATTGTGTATGCCTCTAGAGGACTGAACGACATATCTGCTAAAAGTGAGTGTGAGGGCGCATATGGACTAGAGGTTAATGTAGCCTCTCCGATAGCGACACCACAGAAAATATATGTTAGCGATATTAGCCGAGGTGCCGATATGGTTAATGATGTCGCATACTATGTTGGTTCGAATTCGGCTTCACCCGTGATAGACCAATCTTCGAATAATTCCTCTACGAATGCTACACTCGTGACTGGTTCTGGCACCGATGCTACTGGTACATATATAACTCTTGATAGAAATATAACTGCACCGATTGAGACGGGAACCACTGTAGTTCTTATGTCTGATACAAACGCTGGTAAATATAAGAATAGAGAGTATTGTATTATTCCATTAAACACTGCTCCTCCTTGGACAAGTACAAGTGAAGGTCTAGCTACTCCTAGTGGAAACCCAGATTTGATTACAGAGGGTCTAATATTTCGAGAACTGGGCGCTGATGTGGCTACATCTAATGTGGTAAGTCTAGCTACTAATCCATTCAGTGATCCGAATTCTGTTTCAGATAAGTATGTTCCTATAACATTTAACGGAAATACTTATAAGATTCTGGTCAATGATAATACATTAACTTAATCTTTAACTAGTAAGTAGAACTGTTCTCCGTTAACTAGTATGGGTAACTTATGTGTATACGTGGGATTCGACTCACTTACTACTAGATCGACAATATCAAGAGTTGCTGCTCCGTCCGTTTTAATTAGGACAGGGGTTGCGCCAGTAGAGCTGATTGTGAGTTTAGATATCTGAGCATTATTTGATGTTGTTCTTAGTGCGGCAGAACCGGTTATACTATCTCCAGCAGCAACTTCCTCCCAAGGATTATCAGATCCAGAGAACGCTCGAACTTCCTGACCAGTTGCGCCGTTTAATATGAATAGTCCTGGCGGATTAACAGCTTTTACAGTACCAGAGCCTATACCAGATATAGCAGTACCGTCTGCTTGTGTAGTTGCTCCGTTGGCAGTGAAGATTTCTCCTACTGCGGGTGAAGCGTCTGCTCCAATGTGAGTCCAGTCAGCATCAATAGTGTCGCCTTTGTCAATTATCTTGTACTGCTCATTAGTGACTAGTGCGGTGGTTATCGTTCTAGGATAACCTACCTCTAGATTATTGCTGTTTGTTATACTAACTTGACCTTTAATCCTAACAGGTTCAGTGAATGCACTGTCTAAGTATGTTAGAGGAACACGAGTTTTCTTGAAGGCAATCTTGGATATTATATTTGATATATATGCAGTTTGCTCAAACGTATCATATCCATTATCGACGACATCATCGGTGCCATCAACACTCTCAGGACTAACTAGTCCACCACCACCACTGTCGTCTGTTAGCAACAGCACTGGATTTAAGTTTTTTAAATTGTCAATGCTAACTACATCGTCTCTAGTTAGCGATACGTTTGAGATGGTAGCAACACTAGCTAGATTAACAACATTGTTGCTCGAATCGAGCAACTGAAATCGGTCTAAGGCATTAGAGTTAGATACTATGTATGGATAAGTGGTACCCTCGTCTATAGATATTGCTGTGCCGTTAGCGTACCCTACTTTATTTTGTCCTATGACAACTATGGTGTGTCCATCAACCGGATCGTCAATATTCTGAAAGTCTACTTGTGGCTGAATCTCTGTAGCCACACCATCAGTGCCCGTACTAATATCACCTTGGCCAGTCGCCTGAAACACCTCTCCTACTGCGGGTGAAGCGTCTGCGCCTATTCCCGTCCAGTTTCTAGATGTTCCTAGATCAAATATCTTATAAGACTTAGTGGACACAAATGATCCGAATGCGGTATTTGTAGCGGCAAGGGCGTTTGGATCATTCGCTAGTTCACTCTTAAAGTTGCCGTTTCCGTCAAACAACAGAATATCTTGGTGAATATTAGTTCCACCAAGATTGTCCAATATACTTCTGTCAGAAGATGCAGAGCCACTCTCTACTAAATTTAAGTTTTTGACAAAGCCTTGTGCCATGCTAGTTTCCTTAGTCTAAAAGTATTGTCCAGCCGTTTGATCTGAGAGCGGCTAGCTTGTTTGAGGATGAAGCTATGCCATCTGTGTCGTCATCATCTACAGCAGCTTGAGATAATGTATCTAAGCCATCTGAGCGGCTCTGTCCCAAGAAATTCAATGTTACGCCACCTCTAGGTCTAGCTTGGTAGTTTTCATATAGATCGTATATCAACTCTGTTGCAGTCGAGGCACGAAGATTGTTATTGCTGAAGTCTAAATCCCTCATTACTAAACAGTATCTAAGAGAGCCTGCGCTATATCCATTTAATTTATTATTTTGCATTCTCAGGTTTTTCAGCGATGGCGTATTAGAGAAATCTGGAATTAATTCGCTGAATTCATTATCGTTTAGCCATAACGTTTGAAGCTTGGGCAATTCCTGCGCAGGAAATTGACCGCTAAATGAATTAACATTCATCTTTATTGTCTTAAGCTTTGGATGAGTAAGTATGGGGAATGTCCCCGTTAGACCTCTACTCAAAATTCTGTCTTTTGCGTATGGCATAACCTCAGCGCCTGAGTTAGAGCCACCTATAACAGCAGCGGCGTTGGCAGTAAAGGTTCTGCCTGGATATATGCTAGGACTGCCATTCATTATGGCATGCCATTCAGACTCAGTGTGTGTGCCTACCTTTCTTATCATATATCTCTTACTAGCGTCGAGCTGTACTGTTTTAGGATTGATGGCTTGTGCAACAAACGAATCTCCCACTGTAGGATTCGCACCGTGATTTACACCTGTTATTGGATCAGTTCCCCCGTCTACCCAACCAATTTGTTCCCACTGAAGTTTGGATGCTGTATTAGTGGTAGCGTCTCCATAAAGGCTTATTATAGTGTATGTCTGCTCTGCCTGTACCCATATTAAATCCTTTAATCTAGCGTTCTCTCTGAGGTCTAAGTATTCGAGTTTTTGATTGGCAGCAAAATCAGGTAAAGTGCCTCTGAGATCGTTAGCCGCTAGATATATCTGTTTGAGATTTTTACAGTTAGTTAGGTTTAAATTATAGTCAGCGTTCGTAGGATGAACAATAGTTCCAGATGATCTCCAATGCTGGTATGAATATAGATACTGTAGTCTTTGAGAGTTTGCGAAAGCCTGTCCTCGATGATTTACGGCACCACTAGTAGAGAAAATGTCATTACCGTATAATTCCTTATCACTTCCTGCGTTCAAATAATGTGTTAAATTGTTAGACCCTAAGAATATATCATCTTGTATTGTTCCACGGACGCCATAGCCCCATCTAATGTCGATAAAATATAAGTTTGCCTTTCCTTGAAACATTCCATTAGTTTTAAAGTTGCCCCTCATATTTCTAGGGTTATACAAATTGAAGTATTCTAGAGAGGTACATCCATCAAACTTGCCGTCTATGGTCCTCTCGGCGGTTTGCCATCTACTGTCGGTTGAGTTGTGCTTCTGAGAATATCTCTTTAGATTTATCTTATTTGACATATCTATAACATTATGATATCCGTATTCTGATTGGAATTCGGTGATGTTGGAGCTTCTGAATGCTGGTATGGCCATATCAGTCGAGCTTTTCACTTTAGTGGCAGTATTCGTACCATCGTAATTAGGATACTCTGAGTTAGTGAATGTGCCGTTCTGTCTAATATCAACATACGTTGTGTTTGGACTTCTATATACACCAGGCGACAGACCAGAGAATGGTTGTCGGTAAGTAGAGTAATATGATATGCCGTCAGTGCCATAATATTCGAGATTGCCGTCTACATCACATTTAACGAACGAGTGTCCTCCTACACTAGATCCACTTGTAGACATTGTGACTGCGGCAGTATCTTCTTTATTTAGAACATTGACTATGTTACTTGACCCATCTCCAATCTTTTCGAATATGTAGACCTCTCCGTCTGTTAAGCCAGTTACGCCAGCGCCAAGTCTTGGGTAGAGATCAACTCTCTGATTATATTTGACGTAGATTTTAGTAGAACTTAACGATGAAGTCCCACCATCGAACCAAATGTCTACATACCCTGAAGGTAGTGTCGCCAGAGATATTGTTGTGACTGAGCCGCTTACCGGCCATAGATCGGTTACACTTCTTAGACCAGTGTTCGCTTCTAAAGGATCATATGTCTGCGGAGATATCTTCGAACCGAGCATAGCTCTGACGAGGTCTCTTTGATATGTGGCGCCCATAGAGAGGTCACGAAGAGCCTTATAATCTTTTAAATTCACAGGTGTGGCATCCCTAAAACATCCGTTAGCGAATATAGTTGTCATGGTTGTCGGAAGTCTGTTTAGCTGTGCCGATGCCGTACTTGCTGAGAGCGCCGATGATTCTGTGAATCCGTTTGTGCCTTCTATGTATTGTGCCGCTCTAGTTAAGCCTAAGTTGTTTCCTGTGATCGAAATCTCTTCTAGTGCTGTAGCAAGACCTGCGCCACCAGCGTAACCAGACTTTGCTACTGTAGCGTCACTTCTAAATTCTGGCATAATAGAGAAGTCGTTGCCCTCTATATTTAAAATCTTTAGTGCGGGTAAGCTTATGTTAGTCCAATCTATTAAATTGGTATTCTCTACATCTAGTCTCTGAACCTTAGATGGATCGTAGAAAAATTCAAGTCTTCTAGGCTTAGATGACGTGTCTCTGTATGCATAGATTGCGGGATTAGTTTCTGTTCCGATGCCTATGTTGCCCGGATTCGCAGCCGTGCCGTCACCAGAATTATACGATAAATCACTTCCGTCAGTATTCGTGATTCTCCATGTTATAGGGACTAAGCCTGCGGAGTCACTGACTCCTCCAGGCGTAATGACTGCGCCAAGATCAACATCTCTAAAATATGCATTCCATGTTATCGGTATGCCTTTCATTGCTAAGAATTGGTGTGTGTTTGTAGCATCAGCCGCATTCGTATTATTTATTTTTAAGACATGGGTTGCAACTTCAGCCCTGAACGTCTTAGGTATAGGAGCAACCGTTGTCTCTAGGTTCGTGAATGCTATAGTGTCGCCTATAACTTTAGCTTCACCGCCGTAAAGAATGTAATCGCTTGGAGTTGGCTCGTTGCCAACTGGTGACCATGAGGACTGTCTTGATGTAGATATATCTGATGCCTTTAATGACCAGTAGTTCAATCCATCAACTTCACTAAAGTCTATATAATTAAACTTGATGGCACTGCCCGCTATACGGGAATTTATTGACATATTGAAGTCCATAGGAACTCTAATATCACTTACAGACTCTAATACATCATTAGTAGTTTCTGCGGTTGAGGCCAGAGACTGTAGTGTTGTTTTTTGAGGCTCTATTAGTTTAGACACAGCATGAAAATCTGTTACGGTGACATCGGTACCGGGTTGAGTCAGTCCCCTGATTAAATCGAGATCGGCTCTATTTAATCCCAAGTTACGCAAAGCTATGCGAGGGTCGTCTACATCGATCATACCCTTTGCGATATTAAGACCTCTAAAAATTGCCATTATTGTTCCCTGACTGTAAGAGTTGCTTCGACATTTCCTTGACTGCCATCTAAACTTGTGGCGGTGAAGTATATTGCCTTATTATTTAGTAGTCCTCTAGATACACCCTTTCTGTCCACATTGAAGATGGAGGTTAGATCCATAAGTGTGGGCTTATTGGCATCAACGTAAAACGAGTATAGGTTACTACCTGATCTTAAAGGATTAAGTGCGGTTGAATCGTAACGACAACTAGCCAATTGCTCATCGGAATTGAATGCACACGGCGTCTCAGTTTTATTAGATCCCCCGCTATTGACTATAGATATATTCGTATTATATGTATCTGCTTCTGTTATAAGTGATGGCGTATGTGTTCTAATCAATCCATCTTCGCCTATCTCTTCAATGACAATGCCGTTGATTTTCGCAAAGTCCTGTAGAGCAAATACTGGATATAGAGGTTGAGCGTTGAATGGTATTACCTGCGACTTAATGAACTTGTTGTCGGTAAATCTTTCTTGTCCATTCTTGTCATATGAAATTGCTTGCCAGTCATGCGATAGCTCTAATATCTTAGTTTGTATAAATGCTTGCCCATTAGAAATTAGTGCATCAATTGCGGTCTCAAGAGCGCCACTGTTATTATCAGTGACGTATACATACGCATTACTATCAGTAGGTTGCGTGATAGTTGTCGCAAAGAATTCACCTGTTCCCACGAATCCTATGCCTACTTCTGATAAGCCAGCACCATTAGCGTCGAATTTAATTGTGTTGTTCGTTGGCCCTGATACCCCTGATGCAAAGGTGATTTTTACGAAGGCACTGAACTCGCCTGTGCCTTGTTCGACACCTATAACCTGATAATCGATAAGTGATACACTGCCGACCACCGTGGATATATCGCCAGAATCAGCACCCGCTGGATTTGTTAATCTGGGGTCTATTTCCATTTGATCGCCGTATGTAGGATCCCACTCCTCAAACTCTGCTCTCGATATCTGAGAGTAGTTTGTTGATACATGACAATACTCAACGAATGGATGTGCGTTGATATCATAGTCTTTATAATCGGGAGCCCCTTCAATGAAACTATTATCAAACTGAAGTTTATTTTCATCGGCATCACCGCCGGGAGCGATAGGCTTATATGGAGTAACCGATACTGTAAATTCTGCCCAATGCTTACTTAGATATGAACCGTCTCTGCCCTGTGGGTTTAAAAAGTGTATTTTAAACTTATTAGCGTTTATTGGAGTCTCTGAGGCTACAATAGTATTATAATTAGTCAGAACACCAGAGAATGTCGCACTATTACTAGGATCTAATATTGATCCATTCACATTTAAGCTTCTTCTGACTGATTGTTCTGTTAAGTTATATGAGCTATTTCTTCTGAGCGTATTAGTGGATCGTCCGTTAGCTTGATACGAAGGATTAACGTAGACCCCATAAACTCCATCCGCAATAATGTGGCCGTATTGGTCATCGGAGTTCAGCCTCTTAACAACAGTCACTGTTAAACCTGTAGCAGTAGCGGCTATATATTCAGTGGCAAGAGTCAATGTGTTATCGTCGTCTATTAGTGCTACTTGATATTCAACACCAGCTATCGATATATTGTCTCCAATAACAAGATCAGTCGTAAATGCTGTACTGACACCGATGACATTCTTCGAGCTTGCTTCTACGTTTATAGTGCCTTGAACAGTTGCGTCTGTCGGCTGCAATATGTCGATTAGCGAGTCGCTCGTATAGCCAAAGTCTAATGATCTCGACTTAGGATGTCTACCATTCATGTGAATAGATGGTGAGAAGTTGAAGTGTACGCCTTGTGGAGATCCTACAATCTCTTCTACATCTATTCTACATAGCTTATCAGAGTTTATTGAAATGTTAACTGGATAAGCTTTCTTGTAATTTCTTACCGCTGCCCCTTTAGAGTTTAAAATGTGATTTTTTGGCAATACTCCTAGTATGGGAGTTCTACTTGTGAACGCCTTACTGTTGGCCGTTGTAGTAGACAGTCGTATAGTGCCCTCATCTCCACCATCAATATAATAACTACTACCATACTTGTATAGATAAACCGGTGCCCTAATGTTAGCGTTGTCACCAGAACTTAGTATATACTTAAATTTAAAGTCTGGATTCGCCAATACGGGCTGACCTAATCCATTCTCTATTATAAATGTGTGTAGTTTTACCCATCTAGCATCCCCATTACCAACTGGGATATATGCGTAAAATCTAGCGCCTATGGCACCATACCAAGAGAATTCTATCTTATACATTGTCACATCTTCAAAGGACAATATGTAGCCAGATTCGCCTATACCTAAAAGTGCGTCTCCGTTCCACTTGGATCTCAGTATTGTAGTTTCCCAGAGTGCTTCAGAGTTACCTATGCCGTCAACATAGATTGCCGTATCGGACTGATCCTCAATAGATAGTCCTTGTCTTAGAAGTAGTTCATCAGGCATCCTAATTGTACTTCTTCTAACTATATTGAACTGACTGCCTTTTAACTGAAACATATACTCGTCAGTGTCGTTAGAGCAGCCCCACTCTAGAGTTGTGTCTATACTGTTTGGAGAAGATGCTAGTCTAGCGCCGAATGTGAATCCGCTTGCTCTACCGGGCTGATATCTAAATGCTCTTTTACTCTCTAGGACAGCAACCTGGTTATTAAGTGATGATCCTCCTGGCACACAATCGGTTGATCTGGCGAACGATACAAGTTTACTATAGCCAGATGATCTGGTGTAATCTGTTTCAGCACTTCCGAGCAATGGAGGAAATTTGGCTATGCCATCCTTTATCTGTTCGAATAAAAATGTCCAGTTTTCTATGGCATCGAATGCTATCTGTATGTCGTCGCCGCCATACTCTACATCGTGCCAGTTGCCATTTTTATCAAAGACTGCCTTTGATCCATTAAGAAGCAGTTTATATTCAACCTGTTCCCCACTCTGATCGACAACGTATGCTATATCATCATTGATTAGAAATCTTTCTGCGAAATCTGGATCACTACTTTTAAAAATAGTGTATAGGTATTTCCCTAATCCTATGAAATTCATGTAAGCCCTAAACCCGTCAGTGGGACTAGTCCTTCTAGACTCTACTGTACCTCTAGGAAAGTTATACTGACTAGGAAAGGTTTTCAGATACAATGCTTGCTCTGTAGATCCCTCATTGAATGTTGGATTAGACCTACGTCCATATATTGGATGCTTTTTACGATACCACTGGCTAGGTGACTGTTGGTTGGCAAACGTGTACTGATTCCACTGCTCTTCGTCTAAGCCATATGTGGCGACATCTGAGAATAGCGATTGCTGCTCTTCTGATCTTGGAACGCCGAGAATAGAAGAGCTTACGTCTGACGTATCGGGGAACTGTTCTTCAATAGGTATAGTTCGAATTTCATCATTATTCACATATACAGATAGTGCGTTTTCGCTACTCGTGAACTTAAGTAGCGATACTTCCTCTTCTGTTACGAGAGGATTACCTGCGGCATCGAAGAGTTTAGTCCCCTCGATGTCTACCAGTTGCGTAAACTGCTTCGTGACTGGAGCTGGTACTTTGTCCAGTCCAATCTTTATCTGCTTTGCCATAAATTACTGCTCTTCCCATGTTACACCCAAGCTTATGTTATCGTCGGTCGTTGTACTGTCTGTATCTGAATCGACAGCGAAGTAAAGGCTGTCTGCTACATTTGTTAACGGAAACGATAAATACTCTTTATTGTAGTCGAAATATGCACTTAAATCGAACTGTTCAGTTCCTTGCTGTAAGTATATAGTCGCTACGTTTGAGCCTGTGTTTGGAATAGGAACTGTAGTGTCAGTTGCAATTTTCAATGAGCTAAGTCCTTCGATCTCGCTGGTACTCTTTGTCACATCTGTAACAGAAGCCACCTGGTCACCATCTGCTGTAAATCTCAAGTCTTTCAAGAAAAAATCATTAACGCCATTTTTCAGTACAACAGTGCCCTCGAATGACTGGAGCATCTCAAAGTAATATAGATCGGCTTCTTTATACAGTCTACCAAATACTGTAACATCATCAGCCTCTATTCTTCCTCTGAACCATCCATAAACGCTTGTTCCGTTTACCATATATGTTGAACTTTGAGTCATGGCAATAGGAGCATTTGTGTTATCGATTGTGTACTCAGCAGTCGGTCTAATCGTTCCAGTGGTTGCAACAAGAGTCTGGAAGATAGGAGTCTTCTTGAATCTTAATCTTACAGTGTTGTTACCAGTGTTAGCAGTTGAGAGTTTAGTAGGATATACTTGAACTCTGTTTCTTACTGCGTTACCTTCTCTTGTGCTAAGAATAACTTTCTTTGTTTCTAATCCGTATATAGTCTCAGCTCTGTCTGGTAATAGTGTGGCGGATGTGGTTGCGCCAGACAGCGGGCCAGATAGATATACTTTAGTTGCATCTGTCCACACCACTTTAACATTTTGATCTAGTCTGCTGGCAGTCTTGACTGTAGCTCCAATATAGAACTCTGGAGAAATTATAGCACCAGCATCATCAAGAGCGTTGACTACAATTGACGGCATCGTAGATCCTGTGATAGTAGTATCTTCCGCAGTGTATAGGTAGGCAGTACCGGCTTTGGTGCTAGTCTGAATAAACTGCTTACCAACAGTAGGAACTTGAGCATCGTTATTGTAGCTGTATAATCTTACAGTACCTCTATCACCACCATCGATATAATACGATGCACCATACTTAACGATGTTGTGTGAGATATTGCCATATCCCTGTGGTATTTGATTCTCAGTTACGTCACCAAGATCGCCTAGAGAGTATTGATCTCCACCACCATATGTTGTGTAGGTGATAGGCAGTGTTGCGTTACCTAGAGACGCAATCTTTAACTGATTAGAAGCTCTCAAGTGATGGACTCGCACCCATCTAGCTTCACCGTTACCAACAGGAACATATGCTAAGAATAATGCACCTACCGCACCGTACCACGAGAATTCAATCTTAAGCATAGTTACTTTAGTGAAGTCGAATGCGTATAAACTATCTTGCTTCTCTGCTACATTGTCGGTGATTACATAGTTCTCACCCGGTCTAGCGATACCTGAAGATCCTGTTGCTACATCGCTGTACACTCTATTTCTTGAGCCTGGAGCAGCGGAAGTCTTAGCATCATCTGTAGACTTAATGCCATCTAAAGCATCGTGAGTGAATCGTGATCTTGGAATTCTATACTCGTAAACGCCATAGTATTCAGGCTTAACATTGTTCTTGATCCAATTTACATATTCTGGATAGAAGTTCACGTTATCCACCTGTGAGCGAATTGTGTTCACATTAGCTAGGCTAACTGCGGGATCAATTGCGGTGTTGACAAAGCCAACATAATCGTTAATACCGTAGAATGTGGTCGATAGTAGATCATCTGTTTTTGAATACATATATGGGAAAGATGCGCCCTTAGGTATTAGACCTGTATCAAAGTCTGATGCCTTAGTGTTGAATACTCTAGCATCAGTTCCGTCCACCGCTGCCGCCGCATTATTGATCGTTGCAGGAGTAGTATCAATCTTAGATGCAAAGCTTTGGATATTTGAAGACGTGATGTCATAGTCTTTAGGGAATATGAAAGGTACAACAGTCTCTATGTAAATTTTCGTGAGACTATCACTCTCGGCTTGAGTAAATGTCACTGCTGTGCCATCTTCTTTTGATGCTGTAAATTCATTTCCTTTTGGTCCATATACTCTAGTGACCTTTAGGATTTCTCCTTTATTTATGCCGTCTTTTACAGACGCTGTATCTGTCCAACTGATTTTGATATGTTGTCCAAATGTTACAACTCCGCTAGTAAGTTTGAATCTGCAAGCATCAGTGCCATCATTAGTGCCAGCAGTAACTTTAGCTACAATCTTCTTAGAGTCTTTAAGCATGGACGGATCGTAAACACCAGCATGAACATGAACTAGACCGTCACGAAGAGTTATTAAGTTACCTGCAAATCCTCTGTTGCCGACCTCCATACCTTTGACCTCTTCCGTGTCAAAGTTATCAACAATCAATTCTGCGAGAGTCTCTATTTTATCGTGTTCTGTTGATCCATCTGCATATCCAAACGCCTTTAGGTCGTTCAGTATTCTAGTCTTTAAATGTGCGTGACGCTCTGGCTCGCTTATGTTTCCGTCATTGTTTCCTGCGCCACCCTGCTGAGAGTATACAGATAATCCTGTTCCTCTGAGGAACATAGATGCGTTGTATATTGTCTCTGCGTCTCCACCACCAATAAGATCATTCTTGTAACCATCAATGATGTAGCCAACGTCACGTTGACATTTATATTTGATATCTTCTGTCGTTATGATACTGCCATCGCCGTTTGCTTGACTAAGACCGCCAGCAGGAAGATAGTAATTTACCTTAGTGTTGGTATCGTATGTCGCAGTACCGGCTAATGTCTTAATTGTTACCCAGTATGCCCAGAAGTTCTTCTTAACGTCGAAGAATGTGTCTAGCTTACTCTTAGTTCCGTAATCGGCAGCACTTATGGCGCTAGGTGCAGTAATGCCATTATCATAGAAATCGTCATTAGCGAAAGCAACTTCTGTTACTGTTGTTAGTAGGCCATTGGTATCATCCCCTAAGAATTCTCTACCGTCATCACTAAGACCAAGAGATGTTCCAGTCGGAACACCGATAGTGCCCACACTGGTGTCGCTGCCATCCGCAAGGTATAATTTACCCTCTTTAAATATCTGTCGAAGTGCTAAGTGTACAGGCTTCTCAAATCTAGTGATTTTAGGAAATAGCCCTACTTTTATATCATACCAGTCGGACGCACCGTCTGATAGCGCAAAGTTAGATGTGTTAATTATAGTGTGTGCCTTACCATCATGCTTCATATCGAGTAGGAAGTTGTCAATCCAGTAATCTAAGTCACGTTTACACTTGTCTCTAACTTGTATAGGTGTGATGTCTGGGGCGCCACCGTTTTCTGCGTTGATGCCTGCGGCAAGATCGAGATAATATCTATGTTCCGCTTCAGTAGCAAAGCCTGCGGCGACAAATGTGGTTGAAGCGTCATCATCGACAGTAATTGTGGCACCGGCTGCACCTGTAGTATCGTAGTCAGTCCCTGGCGCAGGATATTGATTGTATGCGGCTAATAGTGCGTTGTCGATAATCTCAAAACGATTGTCTGCTATAATCTGTCTATCTGATACTAGTTTCCCCTCGCTAACTTCAGTCTCGCCTGCGCCTTGGCCAACGATTCTATAGTCGTCTACCTGAGTAGTTGAGACTTCTCCTGTTGCTGTATTACCTCTTAGTAGAGTACCGGTGCCTGCACCAGTGCTACCAATGCCGTAAGGGCTTACAGGAGAATATGCAATAGACTGAGTTCTACGAACAACAGAGAAGTTATCTTCTTTACCGCTGTTTCTAGTTTCCCAGTAGTAGCCATCGTACTTATCGTAGATGCCATATTTGCGGATTGTTGGATTTTGAGAAAAGTCAGTTGATCCTACAGAGCTTCTTATACCAAATGTAGCGGCTGATACACGACCAGGCTGATATCTAAAGAAACGCTTAGATGTTAATACTGAAACTTTGTTTCTGGGTGCTTCAACAAGAGCGCCAGCTTCTGTTGGTAAATGTTTAACTCCATAGCCCGATACATGGTATGCGGGTGACATAGACCACTCTGATGGGTTAACATCATATGTGTTAACATCTGCGAAGATGCCCAATGCAACTTCTGCTCTAGGAATACCTAAGAGAGATAGTGCCACTTCAGATTGTACTTTATTCTGTTCTACTACAGGAATAGCAGTCTGATCGGATGACATTACTACAGGAATAGACTTTTCAGCAGTCTGTGGACCTGGCGACACTGGAGTGGTTCTGCCTACATTTACTACACTAGAGTTGTTGTTTACATTCGTTATACTTGACATTTCTTTTTCCTATTTAATGAGCCCTTGAGCCATTACGAAGTCGTCTATTATATTTATAGTGCCGTATGATGCTGGTGTGCCTGAAGCATTGCCTGGAGTAACACCAGCACCAGCATCACCTGAACCGCCTTTCCAATACTTGATTTCTAGTATCTTATTATCGCCACTGTCGGCTATGTTAGCTATTTGTCCATAATTAATGGCACTACCTAAAGCGAAAGTGCCGTGTCCATCAATTCTAATAACGTGACCAATAGCTAGAGGCACATTTAAAGAAGACGGTGTTACAGTTACAGTATATGTAGGGTTTGTTGTATCTGTTGCATCCCAAGTGCCCGATGCGATTATTGAACCCGCATTAGCGTAACCTCTATAATTCGCTGTCCACGCTACGCCGACATGAGCAGAGCCAGCAGGATGATTCCCTGCTGTTATTTGCCCAGCGTACAGTGTCGCAAGCTGACCCTTAGAGTATATTCCACTAGTCAGATTTGTCCAGCTCGCAGTACTGCCTTCAGTGTCGTTTATCTCAAACTTAAATTGACCTAATGCTCTATTCATGCCTGAATCAATATCTTTAATGTAAATAGGCTTATTAGCACTATATCCAACAAACTCGTCGGGAGTTGCTGTGCCTGTGGTACCTGTCACAGCAACATTGTTCTTAACAAATGATGTGCCTACGTTGGCGTTAGGTGCACCAATTGCTGTCCAGTTTGTATCGCCTGGAGCGATTATTCTATATCGTTTACCTTGTATGAATCCATCATTAGCGATTGTCGACCAGTTAACTCCGTCAATGCCCTTTGCGCCTGCGCCAACTAGATTGCCGTATACTTCTTCATCTCCGTTAGAGAGCTTCCTTATTAATTTTACTCTATACTCAATCGTTGCCGGCTGAGCTTCTATGCTAGTTTGAGCCAGATTGAAAGCTGCGCCGTTTTCTTGATATACGTGCGCAGAGCTACCATATGGCGCAGTCGATTCGGCTATGCCTAGATTTATATTGATTGAATCGTACTCACTATTCAAGATGTCTGGACTAGATAGATACTCGTTAGCCGCACCGATCAATACGTTAGGAGAAGATACTAAGAATGATGATCCGTAAGTGAATATGCCAGCGCCACATGCCTTAACCACGTTATTTGCTATAACGCCTTGAGCTGTTACAGAAGCATCAACAGAGTCTGTGAAATTTTGAAATCTATTACCAGTAATGAGTGTGCTTGTTCCATTATCTACAATTAGAGGAGAGAATGACCATCTGTCTGTCACGCCGCTATTTACAACTTCACTTGTAGTTAGTTTAAACTCAACAGGAGACGATGCGTAAACGCCACCGCCAATTATATTTTTAACTCTACACATATCCAAAAGAATCGACGATGGATTTAATCCAAAATCTAGTGCATAGTTTATAGTAACGTCTTCATCATCGTTATGTAAGAATTGACTTTTTATATTGCCGTCCATATCTATGCCTACAAGAGATATTGCCGTTGCATTAGATGTTACTGTAGACCTAATGATCGAATTATCTGGCTCGTTAACAGCGTAAGACGCCCATGGCAGCTTCTTAATCTGTGTGATGTTAGCTGTTCCTATAAGACCAAAGTTACTGGGTACTGCGATATGAGATACGTTATACGTCTTAGCGTTCAACTCTACACTCTTTCTACCCTGTGTCGCCTTCGTCACAATAGCTTCATTTATCTTGTTTGTGTCGTTGTGTGCTACTTGAGCACCGCCAGAAGTGTCCACATAAACGTATGCTGTGTCGAAGTTTAAGTCGAAAGATGTAGCCTGACTGCTTATGCTAGATATAGTCACATCAGTCCAACCTCTAAGTGCGCCAGTGTGTACAGTTACAGGAAAGTGTGTGGTGCTAATGTACGTATTGTCGGTAGAGTTTTTTCCAGACCAACTAGTGTAGTCGAATGTGTGATAGTCTTTCCAAGCGACTAATAAATCTTTAGATCCCAATACGGCCAGTAGCTTAAACCCACCTGCACCTGCAACCTGTCTATACACCAAAATACCTTGGCTTCCTGATTGCCCTGTGAGTGCAAGACTGATAAAATTATTAGTATTGAATTCGCCCAACACATCATTGCCTTCATTATATACTGTTACAGATGATGTGGCTGATGGTGGGCCTACTTCGCCTGTCTGAAGATTAAAGAGTGCTACTCTATATTCAAAAAGTTTAGAATTTGTACCTGCGGCAGCCGTGAATCCGCCCCCATTCGAAACTGTCAGCGTTAATCCGGGCGAGGTTGTTATGTTATTGGCAGTGTTTGCCGATGCGCCATATATTCTTATCAGTTGGCCAGCTGAGAAGTTAGCTTCTACATTTTTATCTGATATTCTCAGAACATTCGATTGATTGTCAGCAATGTTTTGAAATGTTCCTAGAACATCTTGCAAGCTATCTCGAACTTCACCGCCATCAAATGTGCTACTGTATGTGTTGAACAGGTTACCAAAATTCAGGGCTTGTCTATCGTCAACTCGCTGATCTTGGTAGAATAGATTAACAGCGCCTTCATTCACATAATCGGATGTCATTACCTGTGTTGTCGATCCAGTGCCAGATACCACCATTTTTGGTGGGTTGGCAGTACTATCATGTGATACGAGATTGCCGTCGTTAGTGAATCCTTCTACAGTGCCGAATGTAGAAGTATTTGTAGGTATCGTAGGCTTATTAGTCAGGTTCGAATAGTTTAAAAAGTATTCTCCTGGCTGATATGCGTCAGTGATCCACAATCGTTGAGCACCAAGATTATTACCGAGGGTGGGATTTATGAGATTAATCTTATCAACTATAGTGGCAGCTTTTGACGCTACGTTAACATCGGATAGAATAAAGTTAGTAACATTAGAAGCGACTATGTGCTTAGATGTGGTGGCGTCACTGTCCGTGACGGCGAACAAATCCGCATCCGCCAGGGCATCTAATTCCGGTAAATCTGTAAACTTCTTATTCGACATTCCTATTTCCTTAGATTGGTAATTACTTTATATTTATAATGTTCGTGTGTAGATCATTAAGCAGTTCGTATCCAGATAGATACAACTTTATATGGCATCCTATTGGTGTGGGAGTGGACGGCGTCTTGACCTTCAGCAAAGCCGACATTCCCTAACTGATTCCCTGTGTTGCTGCCGGGTTCTGCGCCTGAACTACCATTAAATCCGCCACCAAGCAAAGTATGTGTATGTCTAGGTAATCCAGACTGAGTATCCGTTAAGTAGACTTCACTGTAACCGTCAACATAACCCAAAGTATCATAGTAGTTACTGGAAATACTTCTGGTTTGTCCGTTTGCCGCTGACAAATTGGAAGTGGCAGGAATTCCCTGAATGTTTTTCAGTTCGATGTTGGTGGAGCGGTCACGATAAACTATGTAGTTACGATTCATATCCTGATTCGAAAATCCGGAAATATCGACGGAATCACCCCGGCGGTATGGGTGCGTGTCAGCGAGACCTAGTGTGATAATGCCTTCGCCGCCTGCAGCATAAGTACAGCTTGCAGAATTTATTGTAGTACCACTATCTTGGCTTACGAGGGTGCGACCTTCTGCATATCTTTGCCAAGTACCAAAACCTAGACCACCTGTATTATTAGTGGATCTATCAGTACTGGGATCTACACCAGTTGTTGTAGTATATAATGAGCCAATAGGATATACTGCCTTCAATACTGCGACGAGGCCAGAGTCTGTCAACCCACCAGCAGTACCAGAACTACCTGATACATTTGCAGTAAGTGTTCCTCCAACGACAAGATTACCACTGATATCTGCGTTACCATTTATATCTAAGCTACCGCCACTCACTTGACCTGTTGCACTGAGGGTTAATCCTTGGACTGACAATGTAGCATTAACTGAACTGAATTTGCCTGTTGATCTTGAGCTGTTGCCAATAGGTGTACCATCGATAGCACCGCCATTGATATCTACAGTGGAGAATGTGCCAAGGCCAGTGGATGTAATATTGATCATGTTGATAGTAGACGCAGTAAGTGTTCCAAAAGTCGATGTACCACTACTTGTAACGTTACCAGCAAGGTTGCCATTGACATTACCTGTTAAGCTCCCGCTAAATGCATTTGCTGTGATTGTACCTGTAGCATTAACTGTACTGAATTTGCCTGTTGATCTTGAGCTGTTGCCAATAGGTGTACCATCGATAGCACCGCCATTAATGTCAACACTAGTTAATACCGAACTCACAATGGGACTACCCGATGTTCCAAGAGTACTCAATCCAGTAATATTGCCTGCGGCAATATCACAATCTGCAAAAGAAGATCCACTAGAGCCAGTGCCAGTATGTGTTATCCTTTTAGTGAGTGTTGCAGGTAACACATCCTCATTCATAGTCATGCCGGGGGATGTCGTTATTGCGGTAGATGTGAACTGTATAAAGTTTCCACCAACATTCTTTATCTTCAATTCGCTGTGAGTATTATTAGTCTCGATTGTCCACTTATTGGAATCAGCTCTAGCTATCTGAATCTTAGCGACCTGCGCACCGTTATCTATTGTTAGATCGCCTTCGACTTTCGTGTCGCTTTTCAGAGATATGATCGAAGCTGTGGAACTCTTGATTATATTATCAACTGTGATTGTGTGACCAGTTTCTAAGGTAATATCACCATCGAGCGCAATGTTTCCTGCGTTAGCATCTCCCATAGTCACGGCTTTAGCAGCTACAGCGATGAGATCATTGGTCTTTGTTTTCCAAGTACCAAAAGTATCTGTATTTGATATAGTAGTAATAATTACACTCATTTCGTTATCTCTTTGACAGTTTTTTGTAATAGATCCATAGCAGACTCCAGTTTATCTATTCTCTGCTCTAGTCCGTTGATATATTTAGCTCGTTTCTTTTTTGCAAGAGCGTCCCTATATGCCGTGATGTCGGTATTCACTAACCCGACATCATTAGACGTTCTAGTGTATTTATCCGTACTCATCATGTTAACGCAATTGCTCGATAGTCGTATATGTGCGCAAACAAGTTGATATCAGGAGTTAACGTACCTAGCTCTGGCGTATCTAGCTCATTGCCTGATCCTGTAGTGCCGTGTCTCAAAACAAACTTTAATTGGAAAGACCTGAAAGAAGTGGTCTCATTGGTTAAATTGTATTCGAACTCTCTATAGTCTTTAGTATTACTCGTGTTAGAGTATAGATCAGGATTAGCATTGTCGAGTTCAATCCAAGCACTCTTAGTCTCTATGTTTTCAGGATACACAAATCTCGCATATACATCAACGAATGTTCCTGCAGGTCGATACGCTGATACTAACGCCTTCATTCCGTCAGCTTCAAGCCCGGCCTTCAACACTACTTCTTTTGATATCCAACTAGAAGTGGATGACGCAGAATTTGTGATGTGATACTCGTAAGCGTTGATTTCAGATAGAGATTTATCGACGATAGGAGTAGCTGAAGAGTAGCTATTGTTTGCCATAGAGACTCTTACCTTGAAGTCTTCTGTGGTAGTATCTGCGGCATTCACTATACGACTCTTACTCATAATTGATCTTAAGCTATTATGGGTGTACGTGTTAGCGTTCTTAGATATAGACTTATCTATCGTGTTTCCGTTATAGAGTGTCAGGTCGCTAGAAGTGTTCGTAGTGTCGCTAGTGTAAATTTGTGCCTGAAAATATGAAATCTTCTTATTGTTTACGCTAGTGACTATAGCCGTGGCTCCACTATCTATTCCTTTTATCACTTGACTATTTTTTCTGGCAGTACCGTCACCTGGTGTACCAGCAATTAATGCTACGAATACTTGTCCGAGATAAGGAGAAGATCCTGCGCCAGCATCAGTCCAGTTTTGTTGTGTTGTGGATGATCCCAAGCTAGTAATCGTATAAGTCTGCTGAGGCGTGAACGCTCCGATAGTCGAGACTGCATTATCATCAATGAAGTTGGTTGGCGTAGCAGAACTGCCTTTAATGTGTAACTCATCAGCTTTTCTGGAATTGTAGTGTGATACTCTACCCGCTACACAAACAAACGCAACAGCAGTAGTTGTAGCTTCAAAGAAAGGCGTGTCTAATGTTATTGTAGTCGATGCAGCAGTCGTCTGTAGATCCAGGATCTTAGCGACAATATCGTTTGTAGCTGTGCTATCTTGAAGGTACATATAGTCGCCTACAGCGAATATCGTAGTGCCAGATATAGTCACAATATTCAATTGATCGCCAGATATGCCTGCTGTGTAAGAATCAGCCTTCTTAATATATGCATATTCGTCATCTATAAACGATAGTATATTCTCACGAACTGTCATAAACTCCATATCATTAGGTACTAAATCTATAGTACCAGATGCGTTGAAGTCATACCTTTTCAATATAAATTTAATGTCTTCATCTTGATATGATTTCCAAGCACTATCGTTTGTTGATGTAAATAATACCCCATCACCCCAGTCATTAGTAACAGCAACTTGCGATGCCGCAGTTCCTTTAGATAGGCTAGTAGATCCAACTTTAGAAGTATAGATGAGATAGTCTGGAGAGTTAGCGTCTGGTATAACTACAAATGCGTACTCGGCATTTGCACTCAATCTGACTGGATTGTCAAAGGTAAATGTCGTTGCAGTAATTCCATTAGGAGATATAAGAACTTGAGATGCATCTAGATGCTTAGATGCAAACGGAAGAACTTTCTTCGATGGATATCCATTGACAACTTCTCTTATCTGTAGAGTCACACCAGTAGTGGCACTCTTCTGCTTGAAGTAAACGTCTATATCACTGATCATAGCAACATTTGCGTTATTGGTGCTAGATGACTTCACTCGGAAAGTCTGAGCAATAGGATCACCCACTTGTCGCTGAGTTTCTCTAGTTGTGATGCTAACTGAGGTGTCGAAGTCTGGAGTTCTGGTGGTAACGCTCAAGTCGGTCTTGTTTACAGCGAAGTTATATCCTCTGTAAGTTGCTCTGCTGTAAGACGTTGATGCAGAGTCTATAGAGCCATATGTGTCCACATCGACCACCTCTAAAACATTCTCTCCAACAAAGAATGTGCTTGCTGGTAGTACGAATACTGCACTTAGTACTCCGTTGCTATCAGTTCTTACTGCCTCTCCTGCATTTGATGCTAAGTATCCCACTCGTCTAACGTCTAGGTTAGAGCTATTTTGCCTACCGTATGTAATTCCCGTGCCAGGTGACACATGAGAATCGACAGACTTCTGATCAAAGAAAAAGTAATGTCTAGTGTTTGGTCTTAATCCAGTTACTAGAACTTTAATTTGTTGTCTTCTCAGATACGGCTTCATGTTTATATCTGTAATGAAGTTGCCTACCTCTTGATTGAGGGAGCTTGTAGAACTCGCAAGACGAGTTTGGCTGATGGTCTGGGTAAACTCTCCCATTATAACTCTACGTCTTGGTCGATTTGTTCCAGTACGCTCTTCGCCTATTATAGCCTCTGTGGTAAGAGGCATAAACTCTTGAAGATTGTCCACAAGATCCAACATAGGACCAGCGATATCTATTTCAATATTTACAGCAGGATTCTGAATCACATCATACCCAGATGTGAACGGAGGATCGATAACTGCTTTACCCTCAAAGCTGTAGAAGTTTGATACACAGTTTCTAAAGTTTGTTGCGTACGGCTGTGAGATAACCTCTACCTTAGTGCCGGTGTCTGCTAGTGTTATGACATCCGGAAACGCAGTATTCACTCCACTGCCACTTCCTACTTTTAAGTCTACTGGAAACTGTGTTACTGCAGGAGTAGCTACGGTTCTACCATTATCAATTGCAGCTCTAAATTCTGGATCTCGAATATCTGCAATATTTAAGTCACGAATAGAGTCTGCTAGAATACCGTTCTTGAATCTATTCAAGCCGTTGCCATCTCTAATTTCAAGATTGCTAGTTTCTTTCTCAAGTAGACTCAATGAAACTATGTCGATCAAGCCGTCTATTTTCTGCTCGATCTGTCCAATATCTTTCATTGTATAGTTTTTAGTCGATACGCTACTGACGGTAATCTTGTCTTCCCCAGAGATTTCGCTAGTGTTACCGGGAATTGTAATATTACCAATTGCATAAAGCTCTCTAGAGGTGGGCACACTAGGATTCTCATCTTCTCCACCCTTGAGTAGAGTTATGTTAGAATATTCGTCTAGTACCACACTGTCTATTCTAGACATATAGTATGTTTGATCGCCCATAATGGTTGCAGAATTAGCAGGCGCTATTCCTCTTGATATTGATAGTGCTAAAGGATTGGTAGACAGTACTGTGGGTGCACCAGCCGAACCCAAACTAGGATTAACGGCATCAGTCGCATATGGTCTGAAGTCGTAAGAATCAATTAAGTTATGCTCAACCAAAGACTTTGACGTGTAGTTGTGTACTAGATTTTTGCTAGTGACGTTGGCGTAACTGTTTGCAGTGAGATATCCACCGCTAACAGTAGATGTTCTCTTCAGATATTTAAACTCGATAAGTAGATTGCTATTGGCTAGTGTCTCTCCCGCATAAAGAGTGATATAGGATCTGCCATAATACCCGTCTTTCTGATTTCTAACAAGTCTGAACTTAGACGTAACGTCTAGTGATCCTGCTGCGCCGAAATTATCTTTAACGCTTACGATCTCTACTGCATTAGAAACACCTAGATGTCCACCGTTAGCTGTATCATAAACAGTCTTAACGAAAGCTACAGTCTCGGCTAGAGTGTCGTGTGCCACGTTAGTCTCGACGACACTGTAATATAGCACTTCTCCGTCAGTGGCTGAGAGTGTTACATTGACATTATTGCCAGCGTACAAAGCAGTAGCCGTGATAATTTGACCACCACTGTCGAGCGCATAGATGTCTGTTATCAGAGGCTTCTCTGTAGCTGTGCCAGTGAGTGTGAGTGTGGATGAAGACAAGCTGATAGATGTGTCTCTAACTCTCTTAACTACTGAGACGTTATCGATAGAGCTGATTCCATTCTTGCCCGTATCGAAGATCATTGATCCTTGGGCAGCATCGAAAAGTTTTCCACTATTCGTCAACGTGGTTATTCCCACTTTAGTGATAGCCGTGACTTCTTGGCCGACATTCTTAACTATGCCGTAAACATATATCTTGCCTGGTGTGACATTCGCCACTGAGCAAGTGCCTATGACCGTAGACCCATTCAATAGATTATATCTTGATCCGTCAAACTCATAATTATCTAGTACTGCTTCTGCATCTGAGTTGTATGTGAAGTATTGACCGTAGCTTACTCCGGTGTGTTGTAAAGTCTTGCTCTGTGTTGCAGTCACAGGTGGGATAAGTAGTTTAGTAGGCGATACGCCGATAACTTCTTTACCGTAAACGTATGCCTTACCGGGTGACACTACCGCATATGCGCTATTGCCCTCTTTCTCAAGAGATACTTTAAGTCCGTTGACTACATAGTTTCCAGACTCCTCATATGTTCGTCTAGCCAACTCTTTGTTGACAGTGTTGAATTCGGTAACGTCACGAATACGAACAGGCTTACCTTCCACATATCTAATTAAAGCAAAGAACTCTGTTGGCTCTGAAGCCGTATTATATGATACAAGGGTAGGAACAAGCTGAAGTCTGTCGGCGCCTGGCGCATTCTCGTTGTTGAAGCCTGATGCATTATCTAGAAGTGTTGTATCAGCATCGGAGTCGATAATATTTTCTTTAACTGTAAAACCAACAGATACTGTACCAGGAGTATTAGTGTACTTCGACACAATAATAAATTGGTTATCTACAAAGATGAAATGTCCTTTCTGATATATAACACCCTCTTCACACGACACACCGAAAGATTTACCGACATGATTAGAAACACTAGCTACGGTTACGTCACCAACTAGGTTTTCAATCGAATCTCTAATCTTAAGATTTTCTCCTTGAAGAAATTGCTTAACATCTGTTTGATTGTCCTGAGAGGTGTTCAAGTACTTAATGAAGAAAGTTTTTAGGTTAGGATCTTGAGTTTGGAATCCTGGTTCACCTTTCACAATCTCAGCTTTCAGTCCAGACGTTAAGCCAGTGATAGTGTAAGTACTTTTCGTCCCATCATTATTAGCGATCTGGTCATAAATTGAAGGATCGGTAAAGCCTGTTTGGTCATTCAGCTTCACGTAGAAAAGGTCGTCACGAGCAGTCATGTTAATGCCGCTTATGATAGTTCCTTCTTTGTATATGTTAGAACCAAACCTCTCTACCTGTTTTTGCAGAATTGTTTGAAGCTGAGTTAGCTCTCTAGCTTGAACAGCCTTTGCGGGCTTGAACAAAACACGGTTGAACTGCTTCTCTTCATTGAAGTCATCGTAATACGGATCTACGTTTAAATCTGTGTTAATACCCATGGGCTATATTCTCTTTCCTTAAAAGTCGAATGTGAACTTTACTTTTTCTATTGTGCTTGCATACCTTGGAATAGGAGCAAAGTCTATGAAGTGTAGTAGTTCTCCACTATACGGGTCATAGTCTCCGTATTCAATAGTATTTATACTGATCGTAGTGGCGTTGGATGAAGATGGGGTACTTTTTATTCTTATATTTCCTATCTGTACCTTACTCTCAAAGTCTCCATAATAGTCTACTAGATAAATTTTTGTGTTAGTTGTTCCATCGTACACACTATCATGCACTTTAGCCGTTATAATCTCTTCTTCTTCATCGGCCGATATAGTATCAACAGCATAAGAAACTTTGCCGATTTTATCTAGACCCACCGCAGGAGTCGATACAGATACAAATGTTGTTCCCAGAGTAGCAGAGATAGTGCCAATCCCTAGAGCATCCCATTCGCTATTCGATAAGTTACCAACGTCAGTGATGACATAATTCTGACCACCAACAATATCTTTAACATCTATTGTTCTGATATATTGCTCGAACACAGTATCAGCAGGAGCTTCGGATGTCTTGTCACCCGATACTGTCAAGACTACACGGTTATCAAACGACTCTGGAATAGTGGAAGCTCCTGTATTGTCAGTAAACGTAGGATTCTTGATTAGTCCTACTTGAGTGTATGTGTTACTATTAGGAATAGATTCAGACTCTCCGGAAAAGTTGGTTACGATAGATAGTCTACTCATAGCCATCTCGTCGATAGGATTAGAGCCGTGGCCGCCTCTAGGAGAAACTATAGCACGTAAAATCGTTACGCCGGGTGTGGTCAGACTTTTAGGATAGATAACCTTTGCAGAAGCAAATTTATATTCAGTACCCTTAGTCTCAAATGCGACCCTAGTAAGTGTTCCGAACTGATCTATAACGCCGTAAGCTTTAGCTCTAGTTCCGCTTAATGTACTAGAACTAACTTCTATCTTAGGCACTAGTTGAGCTAGGCCTTGCTCGAAATTGTCAGTACCTTTTACAACAACACTTATCTCTTTTGATGAGTCGTTTGTTTTAGAGGATATAACGTCATAAAGTTTACCTGCTGTTTCGCCTGTGCCCGACCTGAAGTACATATATTTGTATGCATCGAGGTCTTGATATAAACTTCTACCGAGTTTGTCAGTAACACCCAACACTAAAGTCGTCGTGTTTTCTGTGACACTAGTACTCTTAAGAAGAACATTAGACGAATTCGCTTGGCTGTCTGCTTCGCCAAATAGATATTGGTTAAACAGTCCAGTAGGAGTACTATTAATAATAATCTGAGATATATTCTCTCGGGCATTAGCGATGACATTTACGTCACCGTTTGTAGTAGGTAGGGGCAAGCTGTCCACATTTCTATATACGGCTACCTCGTCGGAGCTTACTGTGAACATATATTGCCAAATATATTTATCTTCAGTCTCAACAGATTGATAGTTGGTTGTAGTGAATTGGACAATAACAGACTGTGGACTAACGGTAGACTCAGACCCATTATTATTTTCTATACACTTGAATACTAAATAGTCGCCTTCTGTGTTACGTATCGTGACTATCATGTTTAAGTTTTCGATATTCGCCGTATCGTCGAACGAGTCATATTTCGTTCCTGTAGTCCAATCGTTTTCGTAAAACATATATCTTGCGGATGATTCTTCAATCTTATTGCCGAATATAACCTTTCTCTGAAAGCTTCTCTTAGATGTCTGCGTGTTTGTTATTGATGGCACTCCATCTATTGATGGTAGAGCGGTGGACGCCATAATATAGTAGTTTGCTTCAGGTCTCAATAGAGTGAGCTGATCGTCTACCATAGTCTTTATAACGGTCTCGTTTTCAGACGACAGACCCAGAGACTGTTGATTGTCATATGCCTGAAGCTGATTCAAGAAATTTGCGCCCAGAGTACTATTCTGATTCTTAAATGACCTGAACAACTCATTGGTCGTCTCAATCTTAAAATTTTCTGTAATTACCTTTGCCATTATTCTTTTCCGTATTTATTAAACTGGGCGTTGCTCTCTAGTGCTAGGACCTATTATATATGGGTATACCGGAGTATTTAAGTTGCCAGGCGAGAACGTTAAGAAGTATGCATAAGTTCCTGTATCGTAATCAGGAGTCTTACAAAATCTTCCATTATATACATCTAGTGTGCCTAGACTAGACACATATTCATAATCCTCTACAAATGACCCCGCTGGCAATTCAGCATATGTAAAGCCTCTTCCACCCTCTGCATTATACTTCGTTCTATATGAGCTTGTCATCTGAATAGCAGGATTTGAAACTGAGCCGACTTCAGTCGCACTCGTGTATCCATAGGGACCGTATATGGGATATCCGTCAAATGCAAATCCCAATATCTTTGAGTGTCCGTCAGGATGTCTCGTATTATCACCACCAAAAGCAGTTGCGCTAAGATATGTAGTAGACGCTATATACTGCGAATTATTCTGCATTCCATTCTTATAGAATGCTCCACTTCTATATCTATACTCTCCACCAGTTTCAGGTCTACCACCACAAGCATCAACTCGAAATTCAGTTGGATTGTCTACAGTGTTCCATGTGAAGTTACTGGGTGCCGCTGTAGAAGATACTGGTAAAGTGAGGCTACTAGATGCTGAGGTATATATCACTACTCCATTTGTAGTAATCCCCACAGGACTAGTTAGTGATACAGCCTCGGGATCAACAGTGTTACTTCCTCCTCTATACTTAAACGAAAAGTCATTGACTTGATCCTGTATAGTCGAGCTATCTGGAAATACTCTAGTGGTTCCGTTATTCAATAAAGGAACTCCTGCTTTCACAGGATATGGATCACCGTCACTTGTAATCTGTAATGTAGCCATCTAGTTAATTCCCGTTAATATTGTCGATCTGCATTTTTAATCTCTGTTATATTTGAGCTACAGTAGTTGTTGCTACCATAATATTATTCCCGTCTTCGTCTACATAGAAATCTCCATCTGTAGTCAAAAGCTGACCTGATCGTATTTCATAAAATGTAAACTGAACACTTAGGTCACTATCTAAGTTATTATCACTATTTATCATAGGCGTACTGAACAGTTTCGTGCCCGCAACACCGACAGTGTCCTCAATCAACGGCTCATATTTTTTAGGATCTACGATTGAGGATATATCGTATGAATATTCTTGATAATAATTGTTGTCATGGAGTCGCTTGGTCTTGTCACTAAGAAATGATGTTTTTGTTTTCCATCTTCCTTCTGTCTTTCCTTGGCTCAGTGTTCGAATTGAAGCAGTCGCAACCGTCTTATTATAATATGCGCTGTCTTCGTCTATATTAACAATCTCAATAGATTCTTTATCATCATATCTATATCCAGTTTTGATAATCGATATCTCATCTATCTGTCCCACTTCGTAAGATGCTACTCCACTGACAACAGCATTCGAGCCCATAGGCAAAGACGTTGGATCAGTTGACGCTGTAGCGATATTCTTATTAGTGTTTACTATTTTTACTGGAAGATTTTCGTCGAATCCGTGAAAGCTAAGGGGTCGAAAGTAGAATCCGTTATCGACCCTCTTAATATACTTAGCTTTCGCTGTATATGGAGATGTGCCACCTGTAGTGAGTGTGAAAGTAGTTGGAGAGTTAGTATATCCTGTACCTACAGTGCTTGCACCCAAAGCCTCTAGTCCAGATTCAGTGATGTTACCAGACTGGTTAATCTCTACGTCTTCTATTGTTCTATTCTGGGTGATTATATCACCAGCTTCTAAGAAGAAATCGACCGTATCGAAAGTCAGTATAATGTCTCTCTTACCGAACTTAGCAATGTTATCATGTATCACTAGAGACTTGACGTTATTCTCATAATCAGTACCGGTAGATAATATTTTCAAAGAGTCGATTGTGCCTATCTTTACTGTGATAGCGGCAAATGCGTCTCTGAATGCAGTATCATAGTTTTCGGCAGAAGGACCAGACATTCCATAATCTTCACCATTATCTCCAGTGCCGCTGTTGTTTTCATCGATAATCTCATCAACGAAGTCGCCGATCTGATCAATAACCAGAGTGACTGTCTCTACGTTAGATAATTCGCCAATCTCATATGAGGCTGACCCGTTGAAAGCGCCAAAGCTATCTACTGTCACTGAATAAGGAGAGTTTTCACTAAGCGGAGAGTCGCCTCTATGTCTATCAATAGTAAATCTTGGATTAGGCAAATTAGGTAGTGTCACTGTCGTGCCTGCCTGATTACCGCTACCAGGACTTATGAATCCCGTGTTGCTGGGTAAGTAGTCTGGTGTGCTACTCACAACGAACTTCGGAAAGATATCGAACCTGGAATAAAGTGTAAACAGCCTATAAAGATATCTGCCCCATTCGGAGGCATCATATGCCGCTGGGTTCAATCCTACAAAGTCCGTCACTGGTGTTATCGCAGTTGAAGAATGTACTGTACTGTATGACGTTATAACTTGAAAGTCGTCTGTCGTCACTGTACCAGTATTCATAAAGTCTGCAATGCTACCTGTACCATCTACTGCGTCAGTCTTTTTAAAGTTTCTAGTATAGTTAAAATACTCATTAGGTATATTGTAGCTGTTCGGCGTAATTAGATTCGCAAATGCCGCTGCGAGAAGATTGATATCATTGCCACCCTGTGGATAAGTCTTGCTATGAAACGCTTGAACTTCGCCTAATGTATTAGACTCTATAAACAAGAGGGGGTGAACATATTCGATTACTTTAGCAGATCCACTGACAGAGTACTGAGTTGCACCTGCGTCACTCGATCCTGTATAAGAGATACTGCTGCCTGAACAGACGATAACGTCACCCGGCAGAAAATCTACATAGTTGCTGTTTGTCGTTCCGTCAGCATTAGTAGGAGTATTTGATGAATCGATAATCATTACTTGATTACTGATTCCGACGTTGTTAGTTGCAGCCAATGAAGTAGGATCAACATAGCCGAATCCACCATCTTCAATATCAAACTCAATCCTTCCGGTCTGAGTCTGAGAAGTCTTTGTAACTCTTCCCTCGCCATCAATACCAGTAAGACTAGATTTAAACTTAACCGTATCGCCCACTCTCTGAGAAGGAAGTCTATTCAGTGGACTCACTGTTACCGAACTAATGGATCCAGATATTAGCTTACCAGCATTAAATACTGACTCGACACCGTTATTATCAACTGTCACGATAACGATAGAGTCATCAGACGAGAAGGTGCCTGCGATATTCGATAGATAAATGATAGGAGATAGTGAGCCCGAGAAGTTGACAAAGAGTACCTCATCAACAAAGGCTGTAGCAAGCGATATGTCGCCACGTATTCTATTCCCTTTCTTGATAGGATAATCATCTACAGTATATACTGGCTTCATTTCTAGATATATGTCACCGCCCCAGATAGAGTCTGACGGCCGTAGAATAGCAGTACTAGGATAGAATATCTCAATTGATTCATCAAAGAAGAGTCTGAACATAAGCTCAAGAGACTGTTGAGTACCCTTCCTCTTGTACATATCTTGGATGTGCTTAATAATGAACCGTACATCAAGTGCTGTGTCAATAGGAAGATCAGCAAGATACTTCTTCTTATAGTAAACAAGAAACGTAGTGAGAGTCGTGTCAATGTCCTTTAACTTAGGAATATCACGATCATTCGTTGCATCATTATGCTGATAGTATGCCTTGACAAAATCTACAAGAAATTCGCCATTCTCCTTATAGAAGTCAGGAAACTGTTCTGCTATTCCCGAGTAGATATCATCTCTTATAGTAACTGACATATATTATGATTCCAATGGACTTACTGTTACCGTTACGTCTTCGCCACGAATAACTAATATTCTATCTTTAGGTGGTCGAATATCTTTATTCACGCTATTAGCTATGAACTTGATTGCCTTATTCTCGAAAGAACTTATATTTAGATTTGACAACTTGATAGCGCCTGTGCTATAATTGACAGTACCAACTGAAGACTTAAAGACACTTTCAACGTCAGTGTTAGCAGTCACAAGCATAATGTTACCGTTACCATCATCTTTCGCTGTAACAAGTGTTCCGTCTACAGTAAACTTAGTAGACTCTATAGCAGGCTTGAATGTAGAGAAGCCAGATATAGCATCAAACGGATATGGCTGTACTAGAGCAGACTCAAAAGAGAATGATGGGCTAGTAGCAAAGTTCAGAATTGGAACATATTCAATGATAGGCTTTGCTACGATATCAGTCGATACGATAGAGCCGTCAATAGCATCTAAGTATGCCGCTAGTCTTGATTGACGGAACGTCTTATTAAAGTCATTGAGATTAGTATTCTGATATGTTATAATACCAGCATTGACTTCGCTCTGTATCTGAGCAGGACTCTTGCTAGTTAGATTAGCATCATACACTACTTTAACAACAGAGCCAACATACATAAACTTAGCAACAACAAAGACAGGCTCAATAGTAAGAGGAGTCTTATCAGATAGATATGATCGGAAGTTGGCGATCTCGTAATCAGCCGCACCTTCACCACCACTAACATCAACTGAGATGATAACCTTTCCAAACTGAGGAGGTATTACTTCATCACCACCATATACACTAATCGCTTGAATGTTGGGAAATCTAGCACGAAGCAGAGTTTCATAGTCTCGTTTCGTTACTGCTCTCTCCTGCACTTGGAGAGCCTTAGGAGCGAACGTCCGAATAGACTCGATGTCTTCCGCCAGAGAGCCGCCAGAAGACAATGATGTTATCGTTACGTTGATCGAAGACGCACCGCCAAAGTTACCGATTGTAAGGGACCCGATTCCATTCGCACTAGGACCGTTAGTTACCCGATAGTTTGCTATAATAGAATCAGTGACCGTTGGCTCAAGACCAAACTTATTTCTACCAAATTGTACAGAGTACTTGCCATCATTCTCGGGCTGTAGATAGAACACTTTGTCATTTGATAAGACACCAAAGATATCAGCTCGATATGTGTAGATTTCGCCATTCACGGTGAGTGTAAGACTTCGTGTGTCGATACCAGCATTAGACAGTACTGTATCAGTGGTAGACAATGTTTCATTAATCATACGACCTTCGTATAGATCAACATCTGTTACAGTGTATAGAGTATCATCGGCAGTAGACCGTACAGCATTATAGCTCTTGTCTGTGAGTAGATTGTATGTCTTGTTACCACATCTTCCTATAAACGCTTTGTTAGCGGGAATACTAAAATAGTTACTATCTAGACCAGGCGCTACAACTGTGATGGTTGCTTTAATAACAGACGATCTTCTACTTGTAGGAAGATAGTTAAGTTCCTTTGCATGACTCAATACGCTATTACGTTGTGTAGCACTATCAAGGAACATCTCTGAGATGGCCATGTTATAGTAGTAGTTATTGTAATATGTGTTATACGACAGCACATCTAACAGGACATTCATGTTAGAGCCTTCGTAATCAAAGTCTTTAAACTTGCTCTGATTCTTTAGAAACGTCTTGAGTGCTTCTTTAGTTTCAGCGAAGTCTAGATTTGTAATTGGTGACATATCGGCCATTTCTATCTTACCCTATTAAGATCAATTGTAAGTGATGATGTATTGTTACTATTTATGACACTGAATACAATCTTCACTGAGAGTTCGTTTGTATCTAAGTTAGCTGATACTTCTACGTCTCGTAGATTACATCTTGGTTCGTAAGTCTTTATAGTAGATTTAATATTCTCTTTGAGTATGAGTATGCTACTAGGATCAATGTTCTCGAATAGCGATCCTCTTATATCACACCCTATGTTAGGTTGAAACAGTCGTTCACCACGATCAGTCATAACTAGATTAAAGATACTCTCTCGTACAGCATTCTCATTCACTATACGAGATAGGTCTGTGCGGCCTGGTATCTGATCCAGATTCCTTGTGAAGTCCGAGAAGAACTCTTGTGATCTTGTACGTGGTGATAATAACATTTATTTTACCCTTTATGGAGTATTTATACGATGAGAATAGATAAGCACTACCAACCTGGTCCTCTATCTCTATTAGTCAGAGTGCTGCCAGGCTGAAACGGTACGATACCAGTTGGTGGCACAAACTTCTTCTTCGGTGCTACTTCGGGCTCTTCAGGTCTCAGCAAGCTAAACGGCACTTCAGTCTCTTCTACTTTACTCGTGATACTAGTATTGTCAACGATGTTTGGTATACCAGAACCATCATTAGTACTAGGCTCTTCTTTGAATGTAGACTTATCATAGAATCTAAACGATGCATCAGGCTCACGTCTCTTTCTATAACCATCTATACTATGAGTTCTCATCATAGCATTGTAGATAGGAGTTTCATTTGAAGCAAATCTTTCACTGGGAATCCATCGAACATTGTTCTCGTCAGCAACAGTACCATCTCTAGCACCAAGATGTAGACGAAGATATGATTTACCCACGGCAATACCAGAGAAGCCTACTCTACTAGCAGCTATGATAGTCTTCTCTCTTATATCTGCAGGCACAAATAACTCTACAGCGAATCCAGAGTACTTGTGATGATATGCAGACTGACCTTGTTGTCTGATCTTGCCGGCTGTTCTACTAGACGATCTGCTCGATGTTCTGGCTTGACCTTGCTTCAATACATACTTCTCGCCAGTGAGAGATGATAGACGTAGTAGTCTCATCCATATAGAGCTATCAACACCCTTCCATTCTTCATCGCTTACTACTTTATCACTAAACGTAATCAATCCAGCTGGACCTACGCCATCTTCACTTCTCGTATTAATATATTGAAGTTCGTCTTGACTAGGTACAGTAAGTGTGATATAATCTACGTTAGTAGGGATAGCAAGAGAACCAGTAGAGGGATCAATATATCCTAGCTCACCTGGTTGTCTATACTTGACTTCGTTTCTGAATGATGATACTTGACCACGAGCATTCTTGATACCAACTCGCACAACATATCTATTTGGGTTATTATCAAGAGCAGCTTCATTGATCTTCTCGCTTGCAATCTCTTTCTTCTCTTCGGCAATGACCTTATCTACTCTTATAGCACCTGCATCAACAGCTTTCTTCTCTTCTACTTTATCCTGTGTGTCAAGCACCGCAGTCTCTTTATTAACTTCACTCACTATCTCATTAAGCTCATCAACTGGTCCTAATAGCATATCTTTTAGTATCTCGGTGAAGTTACATAGTTTGAACATAATAAGACCAACATTCTCTAGTGTAGGTCGTTCAAAGTTACTAACCATACCAGTGATGAATGCGCTTACTTCATCTTTGATACGCTGTATATTCTCAGGCGAAAAGAACTCTACTATCTCAGTCTGAATCTTATCAATTATCTTACCAATCTTAGCACGAGCAGCCCCGATTATATTAGCCAGATTAGCGAGTGCGGCTTTGATAGCATCGTCGATCTTCTTGGTTATCTTCTTTACTAGTTCATCCACGGCCTCTAATAGCTTCTTCTTCATCTCTTCTAGAGTAATCTTCTGAGCTAAAGAGATGGCCAACTTAGTTATGTCGAGATCTGGAAATGTTAACCCGGCTAGATCAGCAATAGTGTTGTCAAGTAGAAGAAGTCCAGCTGATAGCAAGTCAAGTATCTTCTGATACTGTCCACATACACCTGCATTGATAGCAGACCCGAAATTGACATTAAGGAAGAAGTCAAGAGATTTTAGAAAATCAGTCAACGTTGACGATAGACCGTTAAGTACATTGAAGTTCTCAAGAGCAAAAAGAATATCGCTCATGTCAATATTGCTATCTATTGCGAAGGCTGCTATCTCAGTGAATGTGATAGGTGATTGACTAAATCTGTCAAATAGTGTAGGATAGTCAGTTAATAGGATTGCGTTATTGTTAGCGCCGTTGTTGTTATTGTTAGTATTACCTGTAACAGTGTCAACGCCTGTGTCTGTGGCACCACCAGTACCATTGGCACCACCTGTACCACCTCCTGTACTAGAGCCAACAGCCTCATCTAGTATACCATTCAGTCTATTCGTGACATCAATAATCGTCGCTCGATCTACTCTGTCAAGAGGATCAGCTTGCGATGTTAATGCTGATAAATCAATGATCTGCCCAGGCTTAGTAGTGAGATCAGAGAACTTACTAGTAATTGGCGTTGTGTTATTACATACTATCGACATTTAGTTCACTCTTTTTGTTGACAATTGGCAGATTTGTGTTATAATAGAAGTTGCATCTGTTGGTTCTGTATTTATTAATCATCGTCTGATCTCATGATGCTAGTAATACCATGCCACCATCTCTTAGTGACAGCTGGCATCTCGGGCGTGACTACGTTTGTTATCTCTTGGGGCTTGACAACTTTCGCTATCTCTGCTAAACTTATATTAGGTACAGCTCCTGTTGCTTTCTGTATTAACTGTGGTGCTATAGATGCTGTGATAGATGTTGTTGCTAATGCGCCTGTTGCGGCTGCTGTACCATTACCGATATTAACTAGCGTTCCATCCATGCTCAATATGCCAGCAGTTCCTATTCCAAGCAGGCCTGTTGAGTGAATGTCAAGTGTTGCTGTAGATTTGATACCTATTGCAGCGACAGCACTAATGCCCATAATACCAGTTGAGTTGATGTTCATTGTAGCTAATGCGTCTAATCTCATAGATGTCTTACTACTGATGTCTATACCTAGATGTCCTACATCAGGAAAGGGTAACGTCTGCTTAGAGATAGCTGGTAACCCGGTGCTATGTATCTTCGTGTATGCTACACTATAGAGATTAGTCTTATATGAGTCAACATGAAAGTCTCCTCCATCTCCTGCTATATTACCCGGCATTAAACACTTGAAGTACATGCCACCAAGTGTTGATAATGCTTTTAGATTCGTCTTAGCCACAAGATTGATATCATCAGCAGTCGCATACATCCCAACACCAGCACCAGAGATATTTACTTTCACCCCCGCATCTAGATTGATGTTACGAGCAGCCCGTACACTAAAGTCTGTACACTCGATATCTAATCGGCCATTCACACTGATCTTACCAGACTTCCCAACTTTCAGTGTATAGTCTTCGTCTATAGTACTATGAGAAGAGCCTCTAACATAGGTTGACTCGATGCCCTGAGTTGTGTTATACTTGTCAGCAAATGCTTTAACAAAGATAGTACCATTCGCATCTATTTGAAAGACTGATCCTGAGCTATGAGAGATCAGAAAGTAATCACTATTCTCTCCATCTTCACCTGATCCTAGTACAATGAAGTTATCCCCATCCTTTGACTTCACAACAGTGTTACTATAGTTGTTCTCTGGCATCATAATAGGTGGTTCGTCAAACGTCTCACCATCGGCTTGTGGTATCGCTGTGTTAGAGAATACTCGTTGTGCAAGAGTCTGACCCTGACTAGCTCCTTCACCCCCTTGATATCTGTGTAAGTCTGGCTTACCGAACTTGCTCACACTCTCTGGAGGTAACATACCATCTTCACCCTCTTGACCAGATCCACTAGGCATCTGCATATGCATACCTGGCAATCTACCCATTATCATAGGCTGCTGTGCTTCTCTTCCGTCTATAAAGAAACCAAACACCCAATCACCAACAGAAGGTATGACTGGCGATACACCATAAGTACCATCTAATACAGTCGCCCATGGTAAGTGTGCAGTAGGAACACTATCAGCATCGATTGCGCTTGATCTAGGAGGATGAATGCCAAATGCTCTCACTCTTACTCTACCACTATTAGTCTTATCATGTGCGTCTTCTACAACACCCACGAAATGTAACATATTATTAAAGCCACTCATCTCTTATCTCCATAGGCATAGTAAGCTAGCCATGATATCGTTATAGTATGCAGTAGTAAGTAGTATACTTCATTAGTACTCAACTCAATCATGCAGCTAGTCCACCCTTAGTAATGGCCAATGTCTGCTTGAATATGTCAGCATCAAACTTACTGGTCATACCCAATACAATATACTTGCCGCTTCTCTCTCTATCAACTTCTTTGGTACCCGCTAATGTATTACTGAACTTATACAACTCGACGTTAATGATCATGCCAGGATACAGCTCATGTCTACCATTGACCTCGATCTGAAACGAATTCTTATTCATATGATAGTCTACTACAGGCTTCGTGGTGTAGTTCTCATAGAAGTGTTGATAAGGCTTCAGCATATTTTGAGTGCCTTCGTTCTGGCCTATCTGAGGAAAGTCAGTCACTAAGACAGTCTCAGGCGCTTCGTCGGGTCCCATATAAGCGTTGACAAACTCGGTCGAGTGTGTTAGCTTCAGTGGATCTGGTGCCTTGTAGTCTTTGTATTCAGTACTGTAATCATACTGGCGTGATATGCGTGTTCGATAGTTGATATCGAGTTCAGTAACGGTACGTCTATATGCACCCTGCTTTATATCGGCCATTGAGTCTACCTTATCACCATACTGGACATCATTGATCGATTGCTGTGCTATGATCTGGCCAAGGCCTGTGTTATCATCTACAGTGTTGTATATAAAAAATAACTGGTTTATTTCTTGCTCGCTTTTACCCTCAAAACCGCCGTATTTATTGATTAGATACTCATGCGTACAGAAGAAATACTTCTCTCTTGTCTCAAAGAATCTATATAAAGATGATTTATTATTAGAGGCGTATGCTCTTCTAGATAAAAACTGCATTGCTGCATCTGCTCTTAGATTAGGTATGACTAGAGTCTGTTCTCCATCTGTTTCTTCTACTTCTAGCTCTTTATCTATCTTATTATCACCAGTAGTGAAGTATTCATCATAGATAGTTTTTGCCATATCACTTATCTTTGTATTGCCAAATGACTTTCTTATCTCTTTAGTATCTGATATAAGCTTTTGATTAGTTGTGAATCTTAATGTATACTTGACCATTCTATCATTAATGCTACTACCAACTTTGATGTTGTCTATTGCGTAGATATAGAAGGTATATGTGACAGTTTTATTATAGAAATCAGTGATTGTTAGTGTTAATATTTCTTCTCCGCGGAGTGGTACGTCTTCTAATAGATTATTACTCTCGCTTAGTATGATATGACCTGAGACGAAAGGACTATCCACACTCTCGCTCATAGCAAGACCTATTACTGTCTTCGTTACATCGATATTATCTGGCTCGTTAGATCGTCTTGATCTATTAGAATCAGGAAATAGTGGACGAATAGTGGCGCTGTCGAGTGTATAAAACCCTGCTGATGCTAACTTACTCGTCATTTAATGTGGCCTCAAGCTTATCTTTGATATAAGGAGCAAGTGATTTGTTAATTAAAACTATCTCTCTATTCTGCTCATTTAATTTAAACTCATATTCATATACTCTTACTGGATAGAACTCAACCCGAGCCTCATTACTAGCATTAAGATAGCTTGCTCTATTAAGAGTGATATCAGGATCAATATGACTCTGATAATATAGAATATTAGCACCGATAGTAGCATTTCTACACCATTCTATTACAGCATCTCCTGTCGTACCAGACTTATCAGCATATTGAACCTTTAAATACTCTTCGAATGCGAATATAGTCTTAGGCCATTGTGTATATGGATCAACAATATCATTAGCTAGTAGTACTAACCAAGCATATGTGGGATCATCATAGTAATAAAATGCTACATCCTCAGGCTTCTCGCCCTCTTCTACTCTGTAGTCCATATATGATAACGCATCAAACTCAACAACACTACTTAATTTAGCCTTTCGGGTGATGTCTAATAGTGTTGTTCCATTAAAGTCTGTTGTCGGAAATGCTGAGAAATACATATTATGCTCCTGGCGTGAATGATACGCCACTAATACCTGTTGGTGTTGTGCCCGCTATTTGAGCTTCTGTGAATCCTTCTGCTGCCAAATCTGCTTTCGACATTACCTTAGTCTCTACTTCGCCAGATGTTAGTACTTTACTCATAGTAACTTCATCGGACGATGCGGCATTACTAACTAATGGCGCTTTACCATCAGGAGTTAATATTTGAGATGGATCAAATACTGGAGTCTCTCCATCAGCTGCCGCGTCAGCAATCTTCTCTGCACGTACTTCTTCTAATAAATCTGCTTCCGAATTATCTTCTGCTGTATGAATATAGGCTTCATTTAATGACATTGTAATACGAATGGCGCTTGGCTTACCGCCCTTGTTGATCGCTATGCCGTTAGGCGTGTAATCAATACTTAATGAAGAGATCATCGATGTCTTAAATCTAAAGTAATATGACTCGTCAATGCCCTGAAAATATGTATCAACCATAGCTGGATATCTCAATATACCCCTATCAAGCACAGTAGCTCCTGTTATAGTGTCACCAAGAGGGCTACCAGTCTTAGGTAATACCATACGCTGAAGTGTACGAATAATCTTCTTTAATTCACGAGATTCTTTCTCACTCTCTGGCGATAATAGCCACTCAAGTGAATGTACCTTAAGATCAACACCACTAAACACTAGAGTAGCGAATGGGTTTATTGCTGTGCCACGACCTACACCAATACCGTTAGAAATATCGGGCGCTACTGAGCCTAGACCTGCGCTTGTGAGGAATAGTGCTGCATCTGTTGCGGTGCTCATTGCTTCGCTCAATTGAGAGGTGTCTCCATTAAAGGCACCGGAAGCGGCAGATGCAAGTCCTTTCGCACCATTTACAGCAGCTCCACCTAGACTTTTGCCAATAGATCCAACAGCGTTTGGGTCGCCTGCTAACTGTGCGGCTGTTGTGCCTAGAATACCTAATTCGTTAGAGCCAACATTAATCTTATAGTTGTCTTGAATCTGCTTTGGTAAAGGAAGAAGTATTTCAGCGAGTGGTGTTGATTGACTACCTTTGTCGCCACCATAGTTATACTCGAAGAATCGCATAAGAGTGCCATGCGCTCCAAGATTGGCAGGAAACTTCATGATACCAGTCGGACCCTTTTGCTCAACTTTACGTTGTGCCATAGCTTGTTGTGGACTCGTTTTAAGTAAACCCTTTGACATCTTCTTTGACCTTTATATATAAATATTGATTGGTTATAGCTATTTATATGATTTGGAGTAATTGTGGCAAAGTATCACCAAGGCAAATTTAATCCCAAGAACCCTCACAAATATAAGGGTGACTACACTAATATCGTATATCGTTCGAGCTGGGAGTTTCATTTCTGCCGATATATCGATGCTCACCCCGGAGTCACAAAGTGGTCGTCGGAAGAGATAATTGTGCCGTATAGATCATGCGTTGACGGTAAGATGCATCGATATTTTCCAGACTTCTATGTTGAAATGACTAATAAGATGGGTAAGAAAGAAAAGCTACTGATAGAGATAAAGCCATACAAAGAGACGGTGCCTCCGACTGTTCAGAATACTAAGAAAAATAAGCCAACCAAGCGGTATTTGAATGAAGTTAAGACTTGGGGCACGAATAGCTCTAAGTGGAATGCCGCAGAAGAATACTGTAAAGATAAGGGGTGGAAGTTTGTAATCATGACTG
>Ga0208134_1000035_pt1 | contig 65761 bp, 83 predicted proteins | sample VirMetDEL_Mar_31_FD_184515 | JGI IMG/M metagenome (GOLD analysis project Ga0208134, IMG submission 184515) | Aqueous microbial communities from the Delaware River and Bay under freshwater to marine salinity gradient to study organic matter... | ecosystem: Environmental > Aquatic > Marine >...
TATACCAAATTACTGTCAATCCACGTGAAGAAATAGTACAACGTTATTTACGTAGAACGTTAGAAAAACAATTCCCAGGCATAGACGTTGCCTTTACATACAAACAATTATTAGAAGGCTTTGGTGCACCAGCAGCAGCTGTATTCTTAGGGAGTACAATACTCGTAAATAAAGATGCTGCAATGCAGACTGACCTTATTCACGAGTTATCGCATCCATACTATCAATCTATAGCTGGAACAGCTTTACAAAAAAGACTAAACAAGTTACTAATCAAACAAGGGTGGCTTACACAGGTAGCGGTTAACTATCCTGAGCTTACACGTTATCGTGTTGGAGGAAAGTTTGTAACAGGTCAACAAATCATAAATTCATATCTTAAAAGTGATAGAAAAGATGTAGTAAATGTGCTATCAAGTCTTGTAGACACTATACGTAAATCACAAGAAGAAGGCAATGCGCAGCAATACAGAGAAAGCTCAAAAGAGTTGTTTACATTTCTTAGCGCTAGAGGTTTGATTAAAAGAATGTCTGATGAGGCTCAGTATGGTTTATTAGAAGAAGCGTTTGCTTTCTCTAATGAAGAATACAATCGTAAGGGTGGAATCTTCAATGTTATTGAAAATGGTAAAGACGCATTAGAAACTGAAAACGTATTTAAAAGAATATACAAAAGAGTAAGTAAGTTTGGGAAGAATAGAGAAGAAGCTGAAGGAGCTGTAAAAACAGCATTCCCAGAAATAGCTGATATGAATCTTGATGAGATGATGGATTATATCAGCAAAAACTTTAATACATTAAATGTAGATAATCAGCTTAAGAAAAACTCTTATAGTGAAAAGCCAAGTAAAAAGTTATTTGGTATGGAGTCTGTTACTACTAAAGGTATGTTTCAGATCGTTACGCAAAAGGTTGCGGCTAAAGGATTGAAAGGAGATGCTGCTGTTCAAGAAGCACTTGTAGAGGTGTATAAGATGAACGGCATGAAGTATAGCGTTACAAAACAAAAAGCGCCATTTGGTGTAGGATCTATACAACATGACTTTATAAAACGTAGAGTTCAATCATTAGTAGATAAAGTTGATTACGCAAGATACAGAGAAGTGTTAGATAGGCTTGCGGATGCTATTGATCAAAAACTTAACAATCAAGAAATAGATAAAGAAGCTTTTGACCAAGAAAGAGTTTTACAGTTTGAACAAAACGAAGAAACTATACAAGAAGAGAGTGATGCAGGACAACTATACGACAGAGAAGAAAAGGCTTTGTCTGGAACAACATCTACTGTAATAGAAGGTTTTTCACAAACAGAAAGCAAGAAGACACCAAACAATCCTGTAAACAAATCAGAGTTATTAGCAGAACTATTTGCAATAGGGCAGAGAGTAAAAAAACAAAATGCTTTTGCTTTTGTTGATCAAGTTCTTAATAGTGATAATGTTGAGGTGCAACGTTTTATTGCGTTTTTGCAAAAAGAGTTTGGCAGAGAGTCTTTAGTCGATGCTTTACTGTTAGATATGTCTATTGACTTTGCTAACAAGAAGATTGAAACAATGAAACAAATTAGTTTCAGAAAAGGTGACAATGGTGTAAACACTTGGATAAGCGAAGAGTCTTTAAGTATGGATGAAAAGAGATGGGTATCTCGTATGGATCAACATGCAAATCCATTATGGTTTGGTAGTTTTGAGGGTAAGACATTTAAAAGACCAACTAAGTTATCACAAGAAAGATTTGCAGTAATTGACTTAGTCAAGGCAGGTAATGTAAAAGAAGCCTTTGATGCAATATATACTGACTCATCGTACTATCAATACATAAGCCCAGAGCTATTTACAGAGACTGGTAGAAGATTTAATTACAAGGGTAAAAGATACGGATCGGTACAGGAAATAGTACAATCTAATATTAAAGACTTTGTAGATAATCAAGGTAGAGGCGATGTATTGCAAATACAAAATGGTTTTAAAAATATTCTTACAGAGCTTATAGTACAGTCAAGAGCAAAGAACTATATAACTATGGTTAATGATGTAGCGGAGAATCCTACTATGATTATTAACAAAGAGAATAGCTTACATAACAAAAATGAAAATTACGCAAAACTAAGAAGAGATAACAAACAGGCTTATATTAGGTTAATGAAATCATTAGGCTATATTAAAGATGGCAAGTTTGTAAATCCTTATGCTAGAATACTATATTCAGGATCTGAACTATCAATCAATATGTTGTCTGGTGTAGTTGTTGCTAAGAACGAAAGTTTTAATTTAGATCGTAGAAATAGAAAGTATGTAAAGATGGATAGTCAAGAGCTTATGCTTGCAGACCTAAATGAGTATCTATACAACTTAGATCTAAATAAAACAAATAAGGAAACAATATTTTACGATCAACCTATTGCTGTATTTGGTGCAGCTAAACGTAGATACTATGTAAAGTCTATACTTGCTAGAACAGCAAAACAAAAGAATGATTTGGTAAGAATGGCGTATGAATCAGGACTTGTTAATGAAACATATGGTGATGGTAAAAGAGTCTTTCCATTTGATATAGAAAAGAAAGGCGACAAGTATAAGCTTATAATAACTGATGAGTATGTACAAAACTTTAAGACTGAAATACTTAAAGACAAAAAGCAAGTAGAGCTTAATACTCTCATAGGTAAAAACGGATCTAAGCTAACCAATGCTAAACTAAAAGAGTTCTTAGGTAACTATGTTATTAATAAGGCTATGGCTCAACAACTCTTAATAGGTAAGCATAGTGAGTCGCAAAGCGAAATAGATTACATTAAGCGTGCTGAAGGTGCAATCAAGAGGCATACACCACATGATCGTAATACACCTATAGAGTTTGTTGCATTCCAAGATCTATTTGAAAATGAAAATGGAGAGTATCAAGGAACGACTGGATTGCACAAAGCTACAGATGCTGAGGCTTATGTTCTTCCTGGTGACGGACAAAAGATAAGAGACAAGTTTGGTTCTATGCGTAAGGTAGGTCATATCTTTAAGCACGTGTATGATTATGTTGAGGTAAACAATCAAAACAAAAACTTATTAGGCAAAAGAACGTTTGGTAAGTTTAAGATAGTAGAGCTTACTCCTGAAATGGAGAAAAACAATCCAACTCTTAAAAAGATAGCAGACGTACTTAGAAAACGTAAAGAAGTAATAGCTGAACAAAAGTTTGGCGATAGTCAACAAGATCATGACTTTACACCTGTTGCTACTTTTGGATCTGCGTTGAAACAATATGCTCCAAAACCATATTACAAAGGAGCAGATGGTAAAATAAAAAGAGACCTTATAGATATAGATAAAATGTCTGTTGAGGAGATAAGTCAAGAGCAAGATAAGATATACGATCAAACTGAAGAAGGTAATTGGACAGGTATATCAGGAGAGGGATTTGGTGTGCAAGTAGAGCTTGATAAAGAGCGTCATACATTCCACATGCCATCACAGCTGTTTGGACATCATCATTCTAACTTAACTACAGAAGAAACAGCTATAGTTAGAGAAATGCATGATCTAGCTGCAAAAGCAATGAAGGGCTATCAAAATACAAAGAAAGGTCCTGTTATATATAAAGACACGTCAACTCCAGCAGAAAGACAAGCAGACGTAGATTATTTACGCAAGCTAATAGGCGAAGAGTTTTTCGGTAATCTTAATACATCTCTAGCACAATATGCACCTGCACTATTACCTCAGATGCATAATCTTATGCAGCAACTTGCAGCTTCAAGATTAGTTAAGTTTGGTACTAAGGCTATGTTTAAAGGAACTATAGCTTACCAGGTATCAAGTATAGGTATGAATCTGAACGCATATCAAAAGATGTCTGAGTTAGCTGAAAAAGCTCCAACAGGAACATACAAGAATAGACTTAATAGATATATAGAAGAGGGTAGAGATCTTGTGGTTTCAGAAGGTATTATACCAGCTACAGCTAAAACAGACGGTGTAAAGATTGGAGATGTTATATTAGCTACACGTGTACCTGCACATGGTAAACAGTCTACAGTAGCGATAGTAGTTAAAGATTTCCATGCTGAAGGTGTAGAAGGAGCAAGATCTATTATATCTGTACCATCTAAAGTATCTGAAGTTATAGGATCAGATATGGACGGTGACTCTTTGTTCCTTAACTATGAACACAAAGGTAATATAGATGAAGCTATTACAATACCAGGCACAAAGCGTAAAGCTGTGCCAGTTACTAATGTTTTGAAGGAATGGCAAACTGATGCTAATAGACTATTAGAGCTTAATATAAATCTTATTGCTGACATAGAAATAGGCAGTCAAAAGTATAACGAGCTAACCACTCCTATTGACATTGAAAAGGTAGCCAAAGAAGCTGTAGATGCCGTTAAAAACTTCTATGGTAAAGAAGAGCAAAGACAATCACAATTACTACCAATAGGTGACAAACAATACTTTAATGACAACGTGCCTGCACAAAATATGATTGGTACAGTAGCTTCATTACAAAGAGTATTAAACGTAATGGCTGGGTATGGTGTTGGCTTTAACTTCACGATGAATGTAAAAGGTACTGAGAAAAGTTACAACGATATTAATGGGCTAATTGATATAGCATCTGAAGATAACGCAGCAGGTAATGCGTTTGCTGTAGCAGAGTTATTAAACATTGTATTAGATAATGCCAAGTATCAATATGCTAACAAAATGGGATTAACTCCTAACACGGTAAATCAGTTTACCTTATTAGCAAGACACGGTTTAGATTTAAAAGATATATCTATCATAATGAACAATCCTGCTGTTAAAACATATGACAAGTATAGAGGCGATCAATCTGTAATGACTGTAACAAAAGGTTCTGCTGCTATACAAGCAATAATGGAGATTGGTGGTGTAAACAAAGCTAAAGCAAAAGCAATACTTAAAAAGTATACAACAGCTGAAATAAACTTAGACATATCTAAATTAAAAAGAAACAGCAAGGACACACAGTATGCCTTAATAGGATTTATGGATAAACTAGAAAGCGTTACTGATGAGATATTCTCAATTGGTAAAGCACTATCTGTACATAAATCTATGCCTAAGCATGGTCATGATGCACAATCTCTTATAGACACTATAAATGGTGAAGGACGTATGTCAAGTTTGCTTGAACCTAATACAATGGGTAACTTTAGATCTGATCCTTTGATAAAACATTCTATTGATTTATTACAACAGCAAGTTGATCGTCAGAAGTCTACATCATTTATGTACACGAAAGAAGCTCGTGATATTATAGCATACATTGAAGACGAGAAAAAGATTAAACTTAATTTCGAAAGAAGAGAGCATAGAAAGATAATTGAAGATTATTATTTGATGAAGGTTGCTGAAGCTATACCAGCACTTAATAATAATAAAACAATTGGTGAGGTATACAATACTATAGAAGAATATAACAATAGAAAAGATTTACCTGTTGATAACTTTGTTCGTAAGTATTTATTATTAAGTAACGACAGCAAGTCTGATTACTATCAACATCAAATAGAAATAAACAAAAAACAAATCAACTCGTTTAGCAATGAAGAACAAATACAATTAGCTCGTAATGAGTTTACAGTTCTTCCTACAGAGATAAAAGATGCTTTATTGCAGTATGATTTTATAAAGAATAAATTAGGCTTCGAGCGTAACTCTATTACACCATTGTTCTCTAAAGAATACATGCGCGGTAAGTTTGATATGCTTGACGAACACTTTGAATCAGAAAAAGATAAAGAGTCTTCTACTGAATCTAAATCTGTAAAAGATAAAGCTACACAGTTATTTGTTAATCATCCAAACATATTTAAGGATGTTGCTGATAAGATAAGTGTTAATCAACAAAAGACACTACAACAAGCAGTTCAAATAGAGCCAGACGGTACAGCTAAATTTAAAAAAGCTAAGGAGTTTTATTTAGATCATTTGTCGGAAATAAACAGACCGTTGAATAAAGACGAATACTTTAAATTCTTAGGATATAATTATGATGCTATAAAACAAAGTGACTATAAATCTTATTTTGATGGCAGATATGATCAGTATCAAGATGAATATAGAAAACTAGACGCAAGAGAAAAGCAATTAGAAGAAAAGGGTATTGATAGTCTTAGCATGAATGAGCTTAATAAAACTATACAAGAAATACAGGCTACAACAGACGAAGTAGCTAATGCTAGACTGTTACACAAATTACACCTTGCTTTAGGTAAGAAAGCAATGAGTAAACAAATCAAAAACCTTAGAAATAAATCTAAAGGCAAATACAAATACGAAGGCAACGAAGATATAAGTGTAATTCGTAAATGGTTTGGTGCAAACAACATGACATCCAAAAGACCAGAGGTTCAAGAGATGATCAATGAAATACAGCGACAATATAGATTGTATGCTGTTGAGGTTAAAAAACAAATAGCTGAAGTAAACAAAATTGAAAAAGCACTTATTAAAAGCAAAAGACTTGGACTAAAAGGTTTGTTTAATCCAAGAGCTAGATTTGAATTGTTGTACGGAAAAATGATTGACGTTCAGCCAGACAGTAGTATAAGACTTTTCAATAGAACAGAATTTATGAGTAAAAATCCTACTCAAACAGAAATAGAGTTTTACAATAAATATCAACAAATAACTAATAGCTATAAGAAGTTATTAAAACGTAAAGGACAAGATTTATATATTCCTCATTTCCAAATGGGTAATCTTGAAGCATTATCTGCAAGAGGACTTCTTGGGTTATATGCTAATCATCTAGGATCTACTTCTAACATAAATCACGTAAAGCTTACTGGTGTAGGTAAATATGCAAGAAAAGAACCACAGTCATTTGAGTTTTGGAAAAATCAATATATGGATGGGACAATTGATGAAAATCAAGTAACTAAAGTAAGACATTTAAGACAACTTCAAAAAAGAGCTGAAAAACAATTAGCCCTAGGTAAGCATGAAGACGGTACAGATATAATTGCTACAGACTTAGAAATGGATACTTTGATGGAAGGTGGTTTGTTCTCAAGATTTAATGCAAGTCGTACTACAAGAGCTAAAGAGCTTACAAGTTATAATCTAGCAGATAACCTTAAACAGTATGTTAGATCTGTAACATTTGTACACGGATCAGTAGATCAAAGCTTTAGAGGGTTTAATGATGTAGCTACCTTAGTTGATGGAGTTATAGCTGTAAATAGAGAGATGGGTAATGAGAATACAGCTGAGTATGTACAGCGTGTATGGAGAGATAACTTTTTAAGAAATCAAAGACAAACATCTATATTTGGTAAAACTGCTGACAAAGCTATACAGTTTATGGTTAGGTGGACAGCTTTAATACACTTAGGTTTTAGTACAAGTGTGGGTATTGGCAATATACTTGCTGGTAAATACCAAGAGCTAAGAGATAAAGGTGGATCTAAGTTTGCTTTAGGAGAAAAACGATTCTGGACATCTTTGAATAAAGACGGATGGAAAGGCATAGAGCTTTTAAAAAAATACAGAGTTATTGAATTATCGTTTAGTGATGTGGTAGGTGATCGTGATTCATTTAGTAAAATAGAACAATGGGCATTTTTACCTATGGAGCTATCTGAATATTGGATACAAGGTACTGCTTTCTTGGGTGAGCTTACTCCGCAAGAATATGAGTCGGGTATTGTAAGTGACGAAAGAGTTATGGAAATAAACAACAAGATAGCTACACTACACGGTGAAGGTTATACTAAAATAGATCAAAGACTATTAAGTGTTTATTCATTAGGTGTGGCTGCGCAACAATTTAAAAGATGGTTTATAACATTGGCTTATAACAGACTTAAGCAAGAGGACATAAACAGATTCGGTGAATACGAGATAGGCTCTTACAGAGCAGGATATGACTTTGTAATGCGTATGATGAATGGCACAAGCAAGCTATCTGAAATGCGTGCAGAGTTTGAAGCATTACCACAGCACAGAAAAGATGCAATCAATGCACTATTAAGAGGTTTTGGAATGACCGCAATGTTGTTGCTTATGGGCATGGCTGCTGATGATGATGATTTTTATGCAGATAGAATACAAAAGCTTTCTAATGATGCTTTAATATTTACTGATGTTAATAGATTTGTTAACTATACTTTACCGCCAGCTTCGATCAATACAGGTAAAAATGTGTTACAGTTTAGTAAAGAACTAGCAACATTGCAAAGATATGAGCGTAGTGGTGAGTTTGGCAAGCAAGGAGATTTAAAAGCATTTAGCACGGCTCGTAAAATAACACCAGCCAAGGCTATAACTGAACCTTTATTTAGAGAATAAAATTAACTATATTTGTAAAAAATAATAAAATGGCAAACATTCAAGACTTATTTAGACAAAACTACGGTCAATTAGGATCTGTGTTTTGTGATACAGCAGATACGCCAATTAAACCGCCAACTAATAAAGTGTTTATAGCTATTACGTTTATAGCTGATACAAAATTAGAAACATTGGGTACAAACGCAGGAGGGCTAACAGCTGATACAAGTAATCCATCTATAGAGTTTGTGGGAACAGATGTAGCTGCTCATAATTTAGGTGCAGGTAATGAAACATTGACAGAGGGATCAGGTGGAGCTATAGTAGATAATGGAAACATTTTTCCTGCTGGCGTAACTATATACGGTAGATGGACAAGTATAGAAATTGCTAATGGTGAAACAGGAGCATTTATAGCTTATATTGGTAGATAATGAGTTTAGGATTAGGAATAGTAATAAAAACAGTTAAGCCTGCTGGAGCTTTTTCAGGAGAGTTTAATGGTGATTTTGGAGGTTAATTATGGCAAAAGGAGATTACACAAATGCAACAAGAAGAGCTGGCTACAGAACTTTAGTAAGACGACAAACATTAACTAAAGTAACTGTTGCTTCTGATGACAAAAGAACAAGAGCAGAACTACTTGATATGGTAGAAGAATTGTTCGAAACTAAAACTAGACAGATTACAGCAGAAAAATTAAGAGCATTTTTAACAGTATTAGTTTTGTCTTTAGATAATAGTTCAGATGACACGATTGTTATAGACAACAATACAACATATCAATCATTACCTTCAGCTGATCCAAGAGATGGATCAGGTAAACTTTGGAATAACAGAGGCACTTTAGCCTTAGGAACATAAAATTATGGCAAATACAAACGATTTATTTTCAGTAGCTACAGGTTATTTTGGTAGCGCATATTTAGATTCAACTTCTTCAGATGAAGAGGTGCAAAATTTATCTACAGCAGGTGAGGTTCCTCATCATGTTGTAGCTATTACAATGTTGCAAGAATGTACTTTTGAAACACTTACATCTTACGTGGAAGGTTCAAAACACTCAGCTTATATGACTACAGCTGCTGCTGGAGCATTTGGTAAAGCTGTAGCAGGTACAGATACATTTCCAACTGGTGTAACTATTTATGGAAGATGGACTGCAGTTAAGCTAGAAAGCGGTAAATGCATTGCATATGTAGCGCCTGCTTCAGGAGCTCATCCAGGTCTTAACGTACAAGCTTCCTAAGATATGCATATGGGCTTACATATGGGACTCGAGAATCCTTCTCACCGTAAGTCGTTTGATCCATTACACGATTTAGGAGAACCTTTGTTGCATTTTGATTTTTCAAAAGTAGCAAATACTTTTAGATTTCCTAGAAAACCAGACACAAGCCCAACCTGTAACGATACTATATCTGATGAAACATCTACTGTCGACCTTAGAATAGCTAGCGGTACGCAACCTGACGCAGGTCTTTGGCCAGATGCTGGTGTTATTTTAGTTGGTAGTGAATATATATCATATTCAGGTTTTAGAATAGCTAGCGGTACAGCTAGTATTTTGTATAATATAACAAGAGGTGTGAGCTCATCAACTGCTGCTGGATTTTCTGCAGGAGATAGTATAACTTTAATTGCAGGAGAATACCAAAACATACATAACGTTAGTGCTGGTTTATCTTCAGGTGATGGTACTGGTTTATTTGATTTCAGTCAATGGACTGATACGTTATTAAAAGTACCTAGCGAAGGTAAAAATACTAATGTAAATTATGTAATACCAAAAGATCCAGCTATAAGACCTTCTGGTTGTAAGAATGTTTCAGGCGTTTTTGGAGCATCAAGACCTGCTCTCAATTTTGATGGAGGAAATGATAGATTGCCATTAGATGCAGCTGTGCTTACGGGTGGAATAGATTTTACTATTGTTGTTGCTTTTAGAATGGAAGGTTCAGTAGCTAGTGACGCTATACTAGGCGGTACTATTGCTGGTTTAAATCAATTAAAGGTAAATGCTAATACAGTTTTATTTAGATTTAATGCGACAGGTACTGGAAATCAATTTGCCACAGTAAGACTTAATGATACTGATACATATCAAACTGGATCAAGAGGAACTCCAGTAGACAAAGGCGGATCAAATGAATCTATAATAGAAGATGAAAATGAATTATTAATTGTGGTTTCTGAAACAAATTTAGATGACAGTAAACAAAAAGTGTATGTATACGATGCCGCTAATTTAGTTGGTGAAGAAATGGCAAATAACTCTAATACCATTGTAGATGGTTATCCTAATAATGCAGCAGCTACTCCCGAAGGTAGATTTCAAATAAATCATATTGGTGCATTGTCAAATGATGCTGGTGATTTTCAAGGTTCAATGGGAGTTATAACCATATATGATTCTGCATTGACAGATGCGCAGATTGTATTATTACAAGAATATTATAAAAGTACATATTCAAATTTAAGGCATGATTAGGTTTTTAATTATATTATTTTTATTTGTTTCTGTAAATGGAAATGCACAGATTAAAAAACTATTTAAGTTTTCTACTTTTTATGTTGCAGCTAATGGAGGAACATCATTATCTGATAGAGATGTATATTCTGTTGATGAAAGTACATTAATGTATGACACTATATTTACTCCATATGATTACTCATTAACAATGGGTATACGTAAAATCAAAAGATTTAATTACGAAGCTACGTCACCATTTAAAGATGGGACAGAAACATCTTTCTCTGATGCTGCTAATATAGGTCTTGCTCCATTTGAATTTTTATTTGAAGTTGATTACAAAAGACAAGAAGGTATTAAGTATTTAGATCAACATCATTTTATAAGATATGTAAATCCAAAATGGTTTGCCAAGGTAGAATACATGGTAGATGGATTTGCAGATATAAAATATTTTGAATCAAGTCAAAGACTTAGACTTAACGGAAATAAAAAACTTTCTTTTAATTTAGGATTTGCTCAACGTCTTGCAGAACCTTATGGTTATGATCCGTTATCTGACTGGATTATGGAGTCTGGCAATATACATTATACACAATTAGCAATAGAAGAAGGATACAATATTGATGTATTTGAATCTATTTATACTGATCCAAATAATAATATAGTTGCTACTAATAATGAAATATGGAACGAAGTTGTAATACCTAATGTGTTAGAAAACTACGTAGAAAAGAAAAGAAATGAATTAGCTAATCAATGGCAGTACTCTTTAGTAGCTGGATTAGATTACTATTATTATAGTAAAAACTTTTGGTTACATACCTGGGCAAATATAATGCCCTATCACTATAATGATGGAGGTTTGTACTCATATCATAATTTTAATGATAATGAACAATGGTATGATTATTCAGGAGGCCTAATATTTGGTTTGAAAATAAACAAACATTTAGGTACTTTTGTAGAAGGAAAGTATCACAAGTATTGGAACAGAGAGTGGTACGATTTTAAATTAGGAATTAACTATATAATATTTTAAGATGAAAAATTTTATCTGCAAATTAATTACAAAATTAACTTTTGGCAAAGTGTGCTTTGGACATTGTGGCAAAAAATGTAAAAAGTAAAATGAAACAATTGAATGAAGATACAAGCTTTAATGTAAGCATCAAAACACTTGGTGGTATTGCTGCTTTAATTTTCACGCTTGTCGGTATGTGGTTTACATTACAAGCTGACATATCTGAAGCTAAAGAGCTTCCAAAACCTGAAATATCAAAAATGGAATTTGATATGAAAGATGTTAATATACGCCAATCAATTAAGAATACGGAAAGAAACGTAGAGAAATTGGAAGAGCGTATGATCAGAATGGAAGACAAAATTGATGCATTAAAATAATGAAAGCTTTAATAACCTTCATTATAATTTTTATTTCATCTTCGTGTATAGCTCAAATAAAAGCTGTGCACTTTAATGCAGATTGGAATAAAAACAATGATGTAGTTTGGTTCTCAAAATTAAAAGAATGTGATAGACAAGCACTTTTGATAGAGCAAAATGATAATCAAACTAAATACAAAATAGCTGTAGTGCCAACTATAATAATATTTGATGATGGCGAAGAAGTTAAAAGATTTCAAGCTGACATTAGTTTTTCTATGGTTGCAACAAAAAAAGAAATACAAAATTACATTGACGAACTCATAATAAGCAAATTTTAATGAACAAGTTTACAAGGTTTTTATACGCTTTAATTATGATTGTAGTATTTTTTATAGGTACTGCATTCGGACAATGCCCTCCTAATACATGGAGTTTAAACGTTACAGTTAATCCTGATCAATATCCTGAAGAAACATCTTGGTATATAATGACTTTCTTTGGAGATACTTTGTTAGAAGGTGGTCCGTACAGTAATATAGTGGATTATGAACCGCAATATGCAAGTATATGTTTACCTGTAGATAGCTTTTACTTTGTGCTAAATGATACGTATGGAGATGGTGTGGCAGGTAGTTTATGGGGTGGTAATGATGGTTCTGTATACATAGAACAATGTGGTGATACTATATGGCAATTAGATACAGCTGATTTTGGTAATCAAATATGGGATGTAATATATACGTCTGGCTGTCCTCCACCTCCACCAGTATTTGGTTGTATGGATAGCAGCTTTGTAGAGTTTGACTTAGCTGCTACAGTAGACACGGGGATGTGTTTTACACCAAAAGTATATGGATGTACAGACTCATTAGCATATAATTATATAGATTCAGCTAATACAGATATAGCTATAGATAGCTGTCTGCATGAGCTTGAACTAACTGACCTAGCTGGAAACGGTTGGGCTGGCTCTACACTCAAACTGTCGCAAGCAACTAGCATGATACCACCGTTTAATTATCAAGACATTGGTACATACACATTGGTAGATGGTTTTGATACAACATTCTTTATAAATCTAGCAGCAGGCTATCCTGTAAGGGCGGTGTTTGAAATAACGCAGCAATCAGATTTTACAGCAGTACAATGTGGTTATAGTTTGTATTCTGAAGATTACTATGCAATAGATATAGAAGGTGGATTTGTAAATCCTATACCACCATTCTTTCCTGTTATAGGGCAACCATATTGTGGAAATACATGCGTAGAAAAAACTTATGGCTGTATAGATAGTTTAGCTGTAAACTATAACGATACAGTAAATACAGACGATGGGAGCTGTTATTATAATCCAGGATGTACCAATCCCATATATCTAGAATATGATGCTTCTTACGATTATGATAATGGATCGTGTGCTACTCTGGTAGTATTAGGTTGTATGGATAGCACAGCATATAATTATGATCCCTTAGCAAATGTAGAGCTATCAGGATCTTGTATACCTTACGTATATGGATGTATGGATCCAATAATGTTTAATTATGATCCATTAGCTACAGCATCAGACACCTGCATACCTTATATATATGGCTGTACAGACGCAAGTATGTTCAACTACAACATAAATGCTAATACAGATAATGGTAGCTGTATACCGTTTGTGTACGGGTGTACTGACGACACCATGTTTAACTATAATCCATTAGCTAACACAGACAATGGATCTTGTACTCCTTTTGTTTATGGCTGTACAGATCAGGATGCAATAAATTATAGCCAATTAGCAAATGCTGATGATGGCTCATGTATAGATGTTGTATTGGGTTGTACTGACAGTACAGCCTTTAACTATAGTATATTAGCGAATACAGACGATGGTTCATGCATACCCGTTGTTTGGGGTTGTACCGATGGTGCAGCCTTCAACTTTAATGTATTAGCAAACACAGATGATGGCAGTTGCATTCCTGTAGTATTTGGATGCATAGATCCTACAATGTGGAATTATTGCGATACGTGCAATACAGATAATGGAAATTGTATACCTTACTATTATGGATGCACAGACAGTACTGCAATTAACTATGATGATAATGCGAATACTAATAATGGTAGCTGTATTTATCCTTTGCCTGGGTGTACTGATCCGTCCGCTGTTAATTACAATTCGTCAGCTAACGTGGAAGACAGTACGTGTTATTTTTCTGCTGGCTGCAACGTTGGTGATATATATTATATTCCTAATGAGTGTTTTGAATGGGTGATTGATATTGATCAATATTGCTGTGATAATACTTGGGACGCAACATGTGATAATTTATATCAATATTGTCTTGATGGATGGAGTGGACCAACAGATGTTCAGAATATAAGATCATCTGTATTAAGCGTTTATCCAAATCCAACAAAAGGAAATATATACTTTACAAAAAATGTAGACGTAACATTCTATAATATGTTAGGTAAAAAAATATCTGAACATAAATCTGTAAATTTCGTATCTTTACAAATCGGTCCTGGCATTTACAATGCAATTGTAAAACATGATCAATTATATATATCAATAAAAGTAATAGTAAATGATTAATAATCTTTTAGGAGGCATATTAGGAAAGGTTGTAGATAACGCTGAGGGTATCTTAGATAAAGTTATAACAACTGATAAGGAAAGAGATGAAGCTAAACTACAGCTACGCAAAGTGTTGTTGGATGCAGAAAAAGAAGCTTTTGCTAAAGAAGTAGAAGATCGTAAGTCTGCAAGAGATATGTATAAAGATGATGCAATTATTCAAAAGGTATTAGCAACATTGTTTACCGTTGCATACTTTGGGATTAGTTTTGTTATGTTTAATCATTTTGTATTGGGAGATATAAATTTAGGAGAGTTTGAAATTAGTTTTATATCTACAATATTTGGAGCAATGAGTGCTAAAGTAAATACTATTGTAGATTTCTTTTTTGGAGGGAGCAGCAAAAAGAATAACGATAATAGTAATGGCTAGAACAGCAGCATGGCAAAGAAAGGCTGGTAAAAATCCATCTGGTGGTCTTAATAAAAAAGGCGTAGCCTCTTATAGAAAAGCTAATCCTGGAAGTAAACTTAAGACAGCAGTAACTACTAAGCCTTCTAAACTTAAAAAAGGATCTAAAGCAGCAAAGCGTAGAAAATCTTTTTGTGCTCGTATGAGCGGTATGAAAAAAAGATTAACTTCTGCTAAAACAGCAAGAGATCCTAACTCAAGAATTAATAAATCTCTTCGTAAATGGAACTGTAATGCTGGTTGTAGGTACGATCAATTAAGTTAATATGGCAAAGAAATTTAAAAAACATATGATGTATAGTAAAAGCGGTGAAGGTTTTATGGCTAATACTATGCAAGATCATTTAGATATGAAAAAGAAAGGATATACTCATAGCAAACCTAAAAAGGCGAGTAAAGGTATGAAATATAAATTAGGAGGCTCTCTTCGACAATTAAGCTAATATGGCAAAAGATGCATGTTATAATAAAGTAGTATCAAGATATGGTCCTAAAACATCTGCATATAGAAGTGGTGCGATGGCTAAATGTCGTAAGGTTGGAGCTGCTAATTGGGGAAATAGTAAAAAGAAAGCTGCTAAAGGTATGAAATACAAAAGCGGTGGAATGTTAAGACAACTTGATTAATGGCAGTACGTAAAACAGCAGCTGGATTAAGATTAAAGCGTTGGTTTAAAGAAGACTGGCGTACTCCTCGTGGTAATAAAGACTATAGTAAAGGTGAAAATACATTTCGTCCTACTAAAAAAATAAGTAAAAAGACACCAAAAACTTGGAGTCAATTAAGTAAAGGTGATAAAGCAAGAGCGGCAAAAGAAAAAAGAGAAAAAGGTAGGGTAAGTAGATACAAACATGGTGGTAACTATAGAGGTAAACTTGCTGACAAAAACATGTGTTGTTGTGGAGCGAGAATGTCTCGTTTGAACGAACAACATGCATAGTGAACAATGTTTATCAGAAGCAATGAATAATGCATACAGCATTATAAATGGTGAATTAACCTTTGATAGTTTATTTAATCTTAACAAAGAGATCGTTTATTGTGCTATGTCACCTGACGTATTAAAAGATAAGAATAAAATGAATATTCTTTTAGAAGATATGATCGAATATTATATTCTAACAGAAGAATATGAAAAGTGTGAAGTACTTAAAAACAAAATTAAATAATGGCAGAATTAACTAGAATAGATGGGGTGCCTGTATATAGCACATTAGCAGAAGCTTTAGCTTATGGGGTAAGCAATGGTTTAACTGGCTATCATACTCATGAAGTAAATGGTGTAACTGGATATATGGCTGGTTCTACTCACCAACAAGCTACATCAACTGATGGTGTTGATCCAACAAGTCCGTCTGGTGGTAATGGTTCATTAGAAAATATAGAACCAGATGATGTACCATATTGATTTTTATTAAATAAAAAAAAATGTATCTTTGTAATCTAATAATAGAATAAAATGGCGAAAAATTATACTTTGACTTATTCACTTAACATGACAGCTAATTCAGCTTCAGGTTATTCGCAAAGTCAAACAGGTGGTAAAACCTTAAATATAACTGGTGTAGATCAAGTTACAACAGGTAGACTAGATGTAGCACATGATGGTGATAAAGAAATTATGGCCGCAACAACGGCAGGTAGATTTATTTATGTGCGCAACCTTGACGATACAAACTTTGTAAAGATTTATGATGGAGCATCAAGTGCTGCTGATTTAATTGGTATTTTAGAGCCAGGACAGTTTTTAATGACTATTATTAGAGGCACAGGAACAACTATAGCAAAAGCAGATACAGCTACTGTAACAATTGAGTATGCTGCAATAGAAATAGACGCTAACGCATAATAATTAAAACATGGCAACACAAGCATTATCAGTAACAGTATCAGGTACATTATCATTAGTAGATTCAGATGGTAATTCTGTACTTAGTTTTTCACCTTCATTTTCAACTGCAAGCACGACTGTTGATTCAGCGTTAATTTCTACAGGTGAAATTTTAACAAACGGAACAAGCGACACTACAATTAACTTAGCAAGTCACAATAAGGATATGATTTTTACATTTATAAAAAATGTAGACACAGATTATCCAGTAGCTGTAAAGCCAGATGGTGATGTAATTGCAGATCTTAAACCAGGCGAATGCATGTTTTCTCCTATACATATAGATGGAGCAGGTGATAATTCAACTAATTTAGATCTTGCTGCTACATTAGCTGCACAAAAAGTACAATTTTTAATTTGTGATGGTCCTGATACAGGAATTGCATCTGACGATTAATAACATATGAAACTCATAGTATTGAGATTTAGTTCAGAAGCAGACTCTACACATGGTCTGCTTTTTGAACATACAGACATAGGTAAAAAGTTTTTGTGTTATACTCTAGAAGATGAGGCAAGAGCATTAAAAGTTCGTGGAGAAACACGTGTACCTGCTGGCACATATAAAATAGAACTAAGAAAAGAAGGGGGATTTCATGAAAGATATACTAAAAAATATCCTGGTTTACATCGTGGTATGTTGCATGTTACCGATGTTCCTAATTTTGAGTATATACTTATTCATACTGGAAATACTGACGAACATACTGCTGGGTGCTTGCTCGTGGGTGACTCACAAGAAAACAACCAACTATTACCTGATGGATTCATTGGTAAGAGTGTTAACGCGTATAAAAGGATTTATCCTTCTATTGCAAAAGCCATAGAAAACGGAGAGGAAGTAACAATTACTTACCAAGATTACGATGAGTAAGGAAAGAAGACAAGGTTTTAAAGATAAATATTCTAAAGATCCAAGAGATCCGAAAAGAGAAGTAAAACAAGCTGTTGATCTTGGCGGAACCTCAGGAACAACTACAACCACAACAACTCCAACTAGCTCATCATCGCCTGTTAAAATTACCGAAACAAGTAGAGTACAACGTAGAATACAGCAACAAAAACTATCGTCTGGCGGTGTATTTATATTACGTAACTACCCTTTTGATACTGTAGCTACAAGAAAAGTTATTTTTGATGGTAAAAAAAATGATAAACTGTCTGATATAATATTTTGTAATACAAGCAGAACTGATGCTATTACATTTGATCTTAGAATTACTACTCTTGATATAGATAACATACCAGAAAAAAATAGAACAACATCAGAATTTAATACTAGCATAGATAATTCTGATAGCACAGCTTTTCTTATAAATCAAAAAGAACTAGCTGCAAAAGGCACTACAACACTAAGCGCAATGACAGGAGGGTTATTAGCAGGATTTACAAGATCTGAAAGCAGGCCGTATTTTATATATGCGATAGTAAATTCAATATCAAGTGGAGCTTTAGATATTACAGTAATCAAATAAAATGAAAAATAAGTTACCTATTTGGATGTCTGACTGGACGTTCGAAACAAAAAAAGGTTACAGGTATGTAATCAAGGATGTAATAGTAAAAGGAATGTCATCTGAAGACATTATTAACAATGAAATGTTGGTAAGTCGAGCTTTGGGTAAGTTGAGAAAGGGCACAAAAAAGTATAACTTGAAAGCCGTAAACGTAAAACTAAAAACTCAACATGGCTATGGCCCAAAATATGAGGATGAAAAAATATTCCAATGAAATCAAGAAACAATACTAAAAAGATAGAAGAATATCTTTTAGCCAATCCAGAACTACTAAACTCTAAGTACGCACAAACAGCAAAATTATTTGACACTAACTACGAAGCTATAAGAGGTATAGCAAGAAGACTTAGAGAAAAAATCAATCCACAACATAGTAAAGAAACAACAAACTTTGAAGAGAATAAAGACGGTGCTACCATAACTTGTGAAGATAGCAGAAGGGTAAAGTCTTTAGATGATCTTATAAAAGCATGCAGTATAGATCTAAATGTATGGGAAGTTGACAAATACGATATAGGAACCTATGAAGTTACAGGTTTTGATAAAGCTAAAAAACCTATAACGATACCAATGTTTAGGACAAAAGCTTGGTTAAAACGTATAGATCCTACAATGAATATACAAAAGATAAGAGAGGAATTGGTCGAAGACTTAGTTCCTCTTTTTGATTCTAGACATGATCATATAATAAGGCCATCTAGTTTTAAAGAAGATGATGCACATCTTTTAGAAATCAATGCTTGCGATCTACATATAGGAAAGATAGGGATAGAAGGAGATGAGTACAGTATTGATATAGCAAGATATAGATTGATAAAAGCTTTAGAACACTTAGTTAAAAGAGCTAGTGGTTTTTATATAAATCAAATTTTATTTGTAGTAGGTAATGATTTTTTAAATGCAGATGGTGATTGGCCTGTGCCTAGCACAACAAGAGGTACACCACAGTTTAACACGAACAAACATATGGAAATGTATAGAGCAGGTAGAAAACTGCTAATAGAATGTATACATATGTTAAAAGAGTATAGTGATGTACATGTAATGGTGATACCAGGAAATCATGATCGTGAATCAATGATGCACATTGGTGATGCTTTAGAGTTGTTTTTTGAAAAAGATGACAATGTATCAGTAGACAATTCTATGTCTATGATGAAGTCATATCATTATGGAAGGTGTTTGATCATTAACGATCATGGTGATGGCCCAAAGTTAAATGATCTGCCAGGTATTGTATCTCAAAGATATAGAGATGTTTGGAGTGAGGTTGCTCATGTAGAAGTGCATAGAGGGCACTATCATACTAATAAATCTTACAAGATGCAAGCGGTAGAAGAGCTGAACGGCTTAACCGTAAGAAACTTATCCAGTATGTCGGCCACCGATGAGTGGCACGACATGAAAGGATATGTAGGTAACATTAAGAAAGCTAGCGCATTTGTTTGGAATATAAACAATGGGGTACAAGCTAAACTTAATTATAACGTGCCTATAAATTAGGCCAGATAACTATTATATTATTCATTTATTTCTGGTTCTAATACGTTATATATTTTAGGATCAATTTCTTTGATCTGTTTATAAATTTTTCTGGCTTCACGTTTAGCATTTTCTCTAGCTGTTTTAGTTACGTCAATACCAGTAGCACTATTTATAATCATATGTGCTTTTTCTAATAGTTTATGTGTTTTCTTTTTCATTAATTTATAAATAAATTATATGCAATTGATAAAATCATAGCAAGAAAACCAAAATACATTACTAAGCCTTCTGCTATTATGGTATATTTTTTATATTTATTATGTTTCATTACCTGTTATTTTTGGCGTGCAAAGATAATAAATATTTTAGACTAATTTGTCTTTTACAAATTTAATAAATTCATTCATTTTTCTTTTGTAAAACAAATCAAAATCAATGTATTGAGTTGATCCATTAGGCATAACCTCTTTAGGTTGTTGTTGTTCCCATAGCACGTACAATACATTTCGTAATCTTTGTGATGGAGTTTTATTTTCAAACTCACGATCAATTGTAGCTGTTTCCACAGCGTCTAATTGTTTTTGAGATATAGGCATTGTAGATATAACTACGTATCCTGGTTGCTTTAGCATCCCATACATACTACCTACTATCTCAGGTGATAATTCAGGAGTACCTAGAGATACTCTAACTGTGTTGTCGGCAAGTGTTCTTATATTGTCTATACCGCCTTCAAATACTATTGTATTTTTACTCATTATTTATAACTTTTTCTTTCAATGACAACTTGATCTTTGTTGTTGTTTTTTACAGCTAAATAATTTGCATAGTGCTGTTTTGCCTCGTCTAAGGCTCTCTCTAAATCTACTAATTCATAATCTGTAGATGAGTTTTCCATCCAATGTGATACATTGGTTAGCAATTTAGACGCTAGTCTACGGTGTTGTTTCGAAGTCATATTCTTTAATAATTAATTCTTTCATTTCAATGATAATATCCATTAGTTTGTCATATATAACATCTATGTCGTCATCGTGATTACCATTTCTAATAATCTCATCATCGTACATTTTAGCTACTTTAATTAGTCTATTAAACTTTTTCTTAGCCATCTTAGAGTCTTTACCAACTAAAGTATATAATTGTTCATTGAAGCATCTAAACATTGCTATACATAAAACTAAATCTATGTCCTGTTGGTCTTGTTTACTAATCATCTAACGATTTTATATTGGGACTTAAGCAGCTTGTGCAAAGAGTATCTTCGCTGCTGCTAATCCAGTTTTCTCCACAGTCATTGCATACGTATTCGTATTTATGATCTGTTTTAACTAATGTATTCATTTTCATCATTTTGTCAAATTGATCTCTAGGATCACGTGGTATGTGATCAAACCAGAGTTGCTTTATAAGCTCATCAGCTTCTTCTCTTGTTTCAGGAATGTTGTTATAAATAGATTCTTTTGTATCATCGTCATAAGGACATAACTGTAATAAAGATTCTATTTTATCTATTTGCCAATATTGTATTTCTTCCATTTGTGTAGATATGGGTATCCCAGCTATTAACCAGGATACCACAACCAAACAAAACTATGAAAAACACTAGGACAGAACGTCCAAAGAATTATGCAAAGATAGTTATTTACCATCTTGCATTTCTCTTTCATACCATGCAATTTTCAACAGAACCAAATATCCTATTAAATCATCCACGGTATCTAATGTATTTTCGTTAATACCTCTATTAGCAATTCGCATCAACTTATCGTCAATACGTGCGCTAATACTTTCAACCGCATCACCTTTTGAAAAGATTTTAGCTGGTTGTGTTGCAGAATTACCGTATGCGTTATTCTTCTGTATCAGAAGATCCGATATTCTCTGCATCTCCGACTGGATTTGCGCTTTCATCAGATCCTTTCTTGGCAACTTCTTCATCTATTTGTCTCATTCTTGATAATATTCCTGGTGCATCAGGTATCTGCATACAGTATTGTTGTATCAATATTTCATCTTTAGTATGCTCAGTTTTTTCATTGAAGACTTTGTGTACCCAAGTAAGCAAAGCTACTTCATGCTGCTTCAAAGCCTCTGTAAGGTTTTGAATAACACCATAAATTTTGTTGGATACTTTTACATCCTTGCCATCAATGTTGATTGATTTTCTTTGTGTTTTTGACATAATTAATTTGTAATTGTTTTTAATTCATTTTTCAAAGACTGTATCTTGTCTTCGTATACAGAGATTTTACCATCTCGTATTTGGATCATTTCTCTAAGCTTTTGATTGCTTACGAATAATGTATCTATCAAACCAGCGTTTGTCCAGCGTGGTCTGTATGACAATGTCCTAAATAAAGTAACACCTTTATTATAGTCTTGTTTGATTTTCTTATCTACAGTTGATAGTATTTTATAGTTTTTAATAGCATGTAAAGCTGTGGCATGATCTCTGTTTAAAGTCTGACCTATATGCTTTAATGTATATCCACCTTCTTTTCTAGCAACAGCGCAGAATATCATTCGTGCATCTACTATTTCTCTAGATCTATTAGGTGATAAAAACTTTTTTCTATCAATGTCGTTAGTTACCACGTATGAGTCTAAAAACTCAATCAATGGTATTGTATTATCTTCCATAAACATTTATTTCTACTCCTGGATTTTCTTTGTTATACTCATACTCGACAAAAGTAGGTATCATAAAATCACAGTTATCATCTTCTATCCAACCATTTTTTACCATAAGATCTTGTACAGTTTGTGCAGGATTTATGTAGTCAAATTTATGTTTAGAACCGCGTATAAACTTAAACGAAACAACAACAGGGAACTCTAACCCTGTTATCATCTCTTGAAAATTAATGCGATTCTCCTCATACTGACTTTTGGTTTCTTTAATGTACTTCATAACCGTCTTAGAATTGATAAGCATTTTACCAGTCCAACGTTTAGAGTTTTTACTTGAAGGTACATTACCTTGAATGAAGATCATAATTTTGTGTTTGGTTTACAAAACTACGAAATTATTTAGAATGGCAAATTATCACCCTTTTCATCAAAACTACCGATAACTGGTGCGACAGAGCCACCATTCATGGTGTTTGCTTCAATAAACTCTTGTTCATCTCGTGGTGAAATAGGCTTATTGTACTTAGGATCGTATTTAATTTTAGCACCATCAGCACTAGACCAACGATAACGAACAGCTTTTCTTTTTACTGGCTGTCCATCTTTCACAGTCATGTATTCCTCAAACGTAAAACAAATGTTTACCCATGATCCTACAGCTGCTTTAATAGACTCAATATCATTAGAAAAGTCTTTTACACCACAGTTTGTAAGAAACTCGTGTAGTGTATTCTTTTTCCATTCAGCAGACTTAGGTGCATCAGTTTCTCTGACTGCCCAAAACTTTGCTCTACCATATTCACCTTGTGCGTTTACAACATCAAACTCTATATATGGCGCACCATTATAGTTTTGTCTTTGTGAAGAGTTAGACACAGACAACACTTGGCATCTGTGAGCACCTTCTTTAAAATATGTTTTGTTTTCTACTACTTTAGTAGGTTTTACCTGGCACCCAGCCAAGTTAAATGCAATTACATTACTCATAATTATTTGGATTTGAGATTATCATTTAATACTTTCAACATATGTTCTGGTATGTCGTAGTTTGGCATTTTAGCCTTAACAGCATCACCTTTTCCAGCTTCAATAGCTTTGATCATGTTGTTAAACTTATCTTCATCAAGCTCTGGTTTAACTGCTGGTGCAGATTGTTGTTTTACAGCGTTAGCTACCTCTTCATAAGAAGCAACCGATGTATCTAAGCCAATACCTAAATTAGCAAGAGCACGGCCCCAAGCTGATGTTTCACAGTTTTCTACAAAACTTGTTTTGTTAATGAAGGACGAACCTTCTTTTTCATACGCATGTCCTGTGGAGCGTATGTTTCCGTTCTCATCAAAGATTGTAGCTTTGATAACACAACGATCTTCAGTAAGATCTACAACATCTGATGTTAGACACCAGCCTTTAAAGTTAGATCTAAAATGTTTTAGCCTTTCGTTAACCTCAACGTATTCTTTACCTTTAATGTTAACTGTTTTTAATTTTGCCATAATTTACTTTTTTCGTGTTTCATATTTATTAAACATTTCGTGCGTCTTTTTACCTGCACGTATCGCAAATACGATCTTCAGAAATTTCCTGAACATAACAGGACGACCTCTTAGTATAATAGCAAAGCCTACTTCTCTAAATACTGCAATGAGTATTCGTTTGACAAGCTTCTTATCAATACCTAAGTCGTGTGCAATTTCTGCAATTATTTGTCTTAGTTTTGTGTGTTTGGCCACGTATAAATTTACTAAAATTATACTTAAAAATCTAAGGTATTCTCCTTAAATTTAGTCAGTTCGCTAATAAAGTTTAGCGTAACAGTACCAACACCGATGTTACGTCCTTTGGCAAAGATAATCTGTGCCTTGCCTTGTGTAGGCTCTCCGTTTTCATCTTGATTGATACCGTAATATTCTGGCCTGTAAACTAATGCAACTACATCTGCTGCTTGTTCTATTTCACCTGATTCTCTCAGATCAGATAGTGTTGGCTTGCTTTCAGCTCTGAAACCAACACCACGATTGAGCTGTGATAAAGCAACAATTGTAATGTTTAGTTCTTTAGCGAGGTTTTTGAGGGCCCTAGCAACCTTTGAGACTTCTTGCTCTCTGGTTCCTTTTGATCCTGTACTCGCTGTGACAAGCTGTAAGTAGTCAACAAACACAAGCTTAATACCGCAACTGTGTACATATTGTCTAGTTTTAGAAATTAAATAATTCAATGATGTTTGCTTACATTCATCGATATAGATCTTTCGCTCTATTATATCGCTGGCTGTCTGTTGAACTCGTCTGATGTCTTCATCTTTGAGTTCACCGTTTTGTATCCAACGTATTGGTATCTCTGACTCTAATGCAACTAAACGCATTATAAGTTGATTTACCGACATTTCGTAGCTAAATATAAGCGCAGGTGCATCTGCATGCTTAACTGCGTTATATGCAAGATTCAATGCTAAACTTGTTTTACCCATTGATGAGGCTGCACCAATGATAACAAGATCTGTACCTTGCCAACCACCAGTAAACTCATCAAGAGATTTATAACCTGTTGTTACACCTATAATACCGTCTGATGCTATCCTTTTATCAATGTCTATCAAAAATTCTTTCATCTGCAATTTAATATCTGCAACATCGCTATCTTGAACGACCATCATTTTTGCATTCATTTTATTTATAAATGCAATTATTTCGTCTGTAGATTCTCCGTTGAGGTATTTATTTTGCGCTTCAGTAATAAGCGTATGCATTGTCTTTTTACGACTTTGCTCATGCAATGAGTCAATAGCTGACTTAACAGAAATAAACTGTGAATCAAAAGTGTATACATTTGAAAGCTGTATGTTTTCTTCGTGACTACAACCAAGAGCATTAGACATAGACAATAAATCTATATCTTTTTGCTCTGATTGCATAACCAAAAACTGTTCATAAATTCTTTTATGAAACATATTGTCAAACATATTAACGTTCAGCTTTTCTGCGTTTTGATAGTAAAGCTCTGGGTGCATAAGTAATTTAGAAAGCAGAACTGCTTCTAACTCATATTTAATTAATTCATCGTGCATCACATTTTTTTGGGGCGTTAAATTTAATCATTATTTTTTATTTCGCTTTCTTTCATCATAAATGTTTCACACTCTTCTTTACATTCAGAACATTGATATTCTGTAGGATAAGATCCTTTAACATCATCTTCTGTTAGAGTGTATTCTTCATCATCTTGGTAATATATTTTTGCTTGACAGCATTGTGACGCTGAATCTGTTTCAAAATAATGATCATGAAACGTTCCTCGCGCACCGTGTGCATTTAAAACACCAGCAAAACAACAACCAGGTTCATCATACTCAAGTTCAAACTCTAGGTTTTTATACTTATGCATAATGTTTTGAATCCAATTGCATGGTGGGCCCCACGCTGTATCAAAAGTAACGTTAAAACATTGTGCTTCTGACTCATTTATATATGGTTCACACGCATCCCATTTAGTACCCCAGTTATCTAAAGACCAGTTATACCAGTCTTCACGATCACCACGAAACAAAGTCCCTTCAAAAGAAAACTCTGTATCTTTGATACTTGTGGATTTTTCTACAAAATCTTGTAGTTCAGCAACATGCTCTTCTGTGCACGTTACATGTAAATTATTCCAACACCAATTAGGCATATTTTTCTACTAATTTACGTGGTTTACCTTCAAAGATTACTTTGTCATCATAAGTATCATAAACTTTAATTGTTATGTCATCATGATGAACATATATATAATATATATATTCCTCTCCGCAATCATGTGCGTCTGGATGCATCAAATAAATACCTCCAGGACCATCTTTAAATTGGGCAAACATTTGTGCTGCTAAACAATCTGAACCATTTGCAATTTGTCTTTTTTCATCTAATCCAATACCATTTACCACATTAAAAGGATAAAGCCATGTAGCCAAATCTACTCCATGTCCATCAGGGTATCCATCGAATTGACGATACATAGTTGTTAATACATTTTCTTGACCATCATCATACTTTTGTATGATTTTTGTTAAACTTCTTGTTCCCATAATTAATCTTCTATTATTTGTGCATTTAAATCAAAAGACCAGTCAGGTTTTTTGTGACATTCTTTAACAGTAGTAATTGAATCTAAAACAACACATTGTTCCATTTCTTCTTCAACAATATGATCCCATAAATTTGTTTGTGCTACAAACAATTCTTTATTGGAAAAAGTAGCATCCAAAACATCTTGCACTGTTTTTTCGTCTTTACATTTTACATATACTTCAGTAGTATATGTTCTTTCGACTTCTATTTTAAAGTATTTCATAATTAAATATTTACAGTTACTTCAACCCAACCTTTTTCGCTGTGATCAGCGTTTACATTATAGCCATCTTTGTGCAACATTGTTTCTAATTTCATTGCTGCTACCCAAAGCTCTGGCTCTGGTACTTGATCGTGATAGTCATCGTACATTGTTGCACCACGACATTGATAAAATATATCATCCACGTCTTGTTTAACTAACTCAAACTTCCAACCATTAACAGTTACGTAGTTTGATAAATCATCTATTTTACTCATCTTCATTAATTTTAATTGTGAACCAAGATCCAGTAGGTGCGTCATGGTGGTAACAGACTCCTGAGAGTCCATCACCATCCATCCACACGTCTGTGCGACAGCGTCCATCGTGCATTAGTAATGCATCTGCTATCTTTTCAGGATCACTTGATGTCATGTATCCTGTTTGTCCACGCCAGTTTCCGTTTGAGACTTCTACATCCCAAACACTACAACCCATGTCTTTTAACGCATTCACCATATCGTACAAATAGTCTTCGTACTGAAACTCATCATGCGTTTCTTCGTAGCTTGCTACGTATACTTTATGTTCTTTTACATCCATTATACTTATAATTTTAATTTTTCTAAAAAATATTCATACACTTCTGGTATGTGTTTTTTGTAATAAGGTTGCTCACCTGCAACCCAGCTTTTTAATGCTTTTTTATTTGGAAAGCTCCAATTTTTAGCATTTCCGCTGTTTACCATGTCAAATGTTGGCTCTATATCGTCAATAAAATCACCAACTGTCCAGCCTTCCCATATATGTTTATTTCTATCCATTATACTTCTTGTAAATTAACTAACATTCCTTTTTCCATTAACTTATCCTCAATGGTTTTAAAGGCTATCAGGTTCTTTTTGTAGCCAGAGCCTGTCATAAGATTATCAATACCTTTATCATCTATATGATTCGTGTAATAAGTTACGCCATTGAATAATCCCCAAAGGGTATTACCTTTAGCTGCAAGCTCGTGCTGCAAAGCTTTACCAAAGCCTTCGATTTGGTTTTTCTTACGAGTAGAGTTATCACTTACTTTGCTATTCATGTCAACCTTAAATATCTTTTGCATAACATTTTCAATAATAGTCTGATCCACAGGAACTCTATTCATTGCTTTGTATGTAAGCATAAGATTGTCATCAAGAATCAAAGCTTTTTCAAACTCGTCTACAGCAAACTGTAATCTTTGAGATGCGCTCATAGTATGTCTAAACTTAGTTAGATCTTTCATAGCCATGTGAAAGGTGTTAGAACACGATATAACTGTATTGGTAGAACCAAAACCAATAGCGTGTGAACCATTGTGTGAGTTAAGACAGGTAATGTGACGCTTTAATTTGTCACCATTTATATTGTAATCTTCTAATGACAATTGATAATAAATCTTTTGTCCTGGAATTCTACCCATAGCATCACCTTTAATGTCACCACCAAATTTGTTTTGTATTCTAACCATAATTTCTGCTAGTTCTTCGTTCTGCATAGGAACGTATCTTTCGCCTACGGTGCTTAACCAAGCGTTATTGTCAGATCTAAATAAACCGTAACTTTGTGTTTTTTTCCCATCTTGTGTAAACAATGGTTCTTTTTGTACAGACCAAGCTGTGTTAGTATTGTACAATGCGTCAAAAATCTTTTGATTATTATCCATAATAGTATTAAATGTGCCCTCCATTTCCGTTAGGCAGTTCGTATAAATATTCAATTTCTTCTGTTGCGTCTGACCATCTATTAGTCAGATCACATAATCCAAAACCGTGATTCAATGGACCTTCGTCCATGTTTTCTGCAAGCTTATCTACCCACAGATCTTCATTATTATGTAACCATATTTGTGTTTCACTTAATGGATCAACAAAATCTGGGACATCTATTTCGATCATGCCTATTTTGTAGAAGACCTGTCGTTGTAATAATTTAACTTTCATATTACTGGTATTGTTCCTAGTTTTTCATAGTTTGTAATGATAGCACCACCATCATTACCTTCATCATCCATAGACGGTATAAGCATACCGCCATCGTCAAGATGTATTACGACTGGTGTTTTATACCACATCCATTTTTTTACCTCTTCTTCAGGCATATATTCTATCTTAACGATAGTGCGACCTTCAAGTCTTTTAGCAATTTCTTTAGTCCAGTACTTTCTTGGATCTTTAATCATAATTTATTTTTTCTTTTAAATAAATATAGCAACCTTGCACTAATTCCTAGTTTCTTGGCTGCCATCTCTACAGTTTTACATAGTTTCAGGGCTCTTTTCATTTCCCTGTCTCTCATTTGTTTAATCGTCATGATTAGGTAAATGTTCAACTACTTGTTTTACCTGTATGGTTACATGTTCTTTGTCATGTGCCATACAATGATGTAACAACCATACAATTTCATCTATTGGTTCGTTACATTCTTCTAACAACCATTTTGCATATACATGCATTTCTCCTTGTGTTAGTCTACTGTACAAATGTCTTTTACTCATCTTTGTTATATTCTTGTGCATCCTCTCGTCTGCGTTCATTATATTCATGTTCACTTATCATAGTGTAGCATGTTTCGTCATCGCCACATTCGGAGCAGATCATATACTCGTCAGCGTGTTCTTTACACTCGCCACAAATATCTGTTTCTGACCAGAATCTAGCGTCACAGCAATTACTTGCTCCGCTTCCTTCCTGTTCCACGCCACAACAGCTGGTAACCTCGTCAGAGGTCCAGCCATCGTCTTGTGGATTGGATAGTTTCCAATTATCGTAACTCATTACCAGGAAGAACTATACATATAATCAACGTAGAATAATGTTCCTGATGGATAATTATCTATTATTTCTCTGAGACTATTGTAAGTGTAAATAAGACTTTCAAAATAGTATTCATCATAGTGTTCACCACCGAAGAAAAAACCTGATTGTGTTGGCAACAACTCCTCAGCTTTATCTCTATTGTTTATGACTTCTTCACACAGATCTCTCAAATCTTTGAGTTGATCTAATGTAACGTTATATAGACCGCAGTCATCTTCTCCATCTTGTACGTTTTCTACAAACCATTTATGAATGTGATTTGCTTTACGCCAATAGATAGCCGATTCAGTTATTTCTTCTATTTTATGTGGGTTTATACCTACGTCAACAGTTTTACCTTCACTTTTTACTGTGATTTCTGCTGTAACACCTCTGTGTTCCCATTGTGTACCAAGATATGTTTTCTTGGTTAAATACATGTCTAGTCCCATAATTACTTAATTTTTAATTTTTCTATTAATCTATTATATCTGTATTTAAGCTCAACCTTGAGATGCCCCATGTTACGCTTATATTTATTTTCATCAAACTGTTCTACAGTTTTCTGTATGCCTCGTAGCTTATTTAATATCTCTTGGCGCATTATCTAAAACTAATTTTTTGTTAAATATCATATTCTGTAAGAATAGGTATTCTGCCATAGCATTCTCACCGTTAATTCTTAAGAAGTTTTCGGCAAGATTCTTAACATCATCTAATTGCTGTTGAGATTCGCATGAATTGATTACCGTTACGCAGTAATCATATCCTTTTTCTTTAACTGTTTTATTCATCTTAATAATTATTTAATTTATTATCGTATAACATATCTAGTTCCTCATCTGTAAATGTAGCTTCAGCTTCTAGTTCTTTTATTTCAGGATTCATTATGACTGATTGAGCAAGCTCTTTAGCTTTGCGTATCGCTTTGCCTTTGGCAATATCATAATGTGTATTCTGGATAGCATAGTGATCGCCATACATTTGTATGTGCTTTTTATTCTCCATGTTCTCCTCTTTCTGAGGTATGATAGTAATTGCTACCTCGCCATCTTCGTTGGCTGCTTCAATTAATGTTTTAAGTTTGATTAACGCATTAATTTTTTTAGTTCCATTTCTAGGATCAACGAATGATTGGAATTTACCTTTAATTAAATTTGACATAGTTTTATTGTTTTTGGTATTAGATATTGTATTTTCTCATTAGTGATGTACCAATGGTAAAGATCAGCCCTGTTAAGATAGCTGTTATCATACCTGAGAATGTACCCAGGAATAGTAATGGTAGTCCAAGCGTAAGCAGGACATCCCATAATACATTAGTTTTTAAAAATGCTTTTCTTGACATTACTTTACGTAGGATCAAGTAGAAACCAGCAGCGCTAGCTGCACTCATCATTACAATGCTCATAATTATTTTATTTATTAAGTTTAGTATTTAGGTAATATTTCAGTTTGGTAAGTTCATCGAACCTAGCCATAACTGTTTCGTCATATACATCATCAACAAAGTCTGATATGTGTCTGCGATGCAGAGCTAGTCTTTCTTCAATGAGTTCTTTTAATATGTGTAACTCATTCATTGCGTCTAACGCTTCATCTAACATATCTTTTCTTGCAAGTTCTGCTTCACGCATATCTGAAAAGTTTTCTTTGTTTCTTTTTTGGGCTTCGTTAGCCCATTTACTAATTGGATCTTTCATATTCTAAAATTTGTTTAATTCTTTTTATTAATATATATGGACTTATGGAGCCCATTTCAAATTCTTCAATTTGATACATTATTTTTTCTTTCATTTTACTTTCCATAAATTAACTGTTCTATTTGTTTCAGGATCTTTATAATCTCCTGCATATATTACTACATGTTTTTCACGTAGTTCTGTAACACGTCCTGTTACTCTATTTATATCCCAGCTTAAAGCTTGAGCTATTTGTCTGTTAGTACATTTCTCAAGCGTCATTATAGCTTCGTATACTTGTGCTTGTCTTTTACTTAATGTACCAGACTCTAATAATTGGTGGTAGCTGTCTACCGATTTTTCGTTCACCATGATTTTCTATTTTTTATTGATTCTTTTATTCTATCTTTATGATAGTCGTAAAGAGCATAGCAGTATAATACCACTATGCCCAACCAGATATATAACCACATTATTTCTGTAAGAAATCTCCAAGCTTATTACTAGCTATGTGGAAGTTACTAATCTGTTTCTTCTTAAACTTAGCGAGGTAAGTATTTATGAACTTACGCTTGCGTTTATTATATGAAGCGTTCTGATCTTCGATCCACTTTTCCATTTTGAAGAAATTGTTATCAAAGAACTTTGCTCTACGGGTTTGACCGTCTAGCATTGTTACTTTCATTTCAGCTTTATTAACTGATTTAATGATCGTATGTGCTTCTTCTCTACGAAATGCTTGGTGAGCTCTTTCGTATGGGTTAGCTTTGACTGCTGCAAGCAGATCGTCATATTTATCAGACAGTAGGAACTCGTCCCACTTTTTATCTGATGTTGCTGCTTCTAGGTATTCTAGTTCAATACCTTTGTTGTCTAGTGCCGATCTATCGTTCAGCAAATAGATTCTAATTTCATTAGTTTTCATATTGGTTTCCCTATTATAAGCACTCAAGGGTTCCTTGTTTTTAGAGTACTGGTTAATTATTTTATTTGATTTTTATAATACGTTATATCTCTTTCGTGAGATCTGAGCATAACTTCGTTATTGCGAAGTCTTTTTTTTTGCGTTTGTATTATATCAAGATTAATAGATTGTTCTTTAGTTAACCTATTCACATCATCTTTCAAATCTTTTTGCATTTCTTTTAGCTCAACATTTTCTGATGTTAATCTATCTACCTCAGCCAACGCCTGGCGTAGCTCAAGGTTCTGTTTTAATGTATTAGTCATTTTATTATTATTTTAAATTCATTATATAAGTTACGTTAGTATAGCCATCAATCTGTTTAAAGCTGCAATGCTTTTTGAGGAACGCACGGAAGTTATCCGTAACGTTCTTCATCTTGCATATGTTAGCCCAGTTGTACCAATGGTGTAACTTGGGCAGTTCTGCTTTCTCAACTTTGTTGACTATTATCATACGTTGTTTACCATTCTCGTCAGAGAATCGAATGATATTTTTACCGTTTGGTTTAGTATATGCCTTGATATACTTAGCCGTAAATTGATTCTGTTTCATAATTATAATACTGATATTGGGTTAAACGTTTCGGTTGCTACATATTTGTCTACTAATTTGTTTAGTACTTTAATATTGTGTAACCATTTCTTTGTAATGAACTTCTTTAGTTCTGCGCTTCTATTAGATTTTGGCACGAACATAAGTTCATTGTTAATGTATCGTTGCACTATTTCATCAGCTGTTGCTGTGTGTGCAGGTTGATACTTTTTGATCCAAGCTGGAGCGCTTGATACTTTGCGAGACTTAATTCTAGTTCTCATAGTTATTACACGCCAATCACCTATTGTTGGTGGCCCATCACGTGTTCGGGCAAGTTAGTACCTGTGTGTGGAATCGAACCACACTACATCCAATACAGGTTATTTGTTGAGTTGCGATTGGCGCAACATCACGTGTTCTTCAAAGCTCATTTTTAATTTAAGCCTATACCAATCAAACTCACTACAGTAGATGATTTCTTTCATAAACTCTGTATCAAAGTTTGTTAAGCTACATTCAGACTCTAACGGAAGATAATGAACTACTTCGGGTTCATTTAAATCAGCTATCATACCTACAACAACGTGCGTTGCTTTACCAAATCTTCTTACAGGAACAATATAGTTGTCCATAATTTTAATGCCTGTTACCAGGACTTTGTTAATTAATAAATCTGTTTCGTTCTTTTGAACTCATCAGCACAAATACTCATTTGTGGACAGATATGACTTGACTTTGTCTAAAAAAAAGCCGAACTTTGAGGCCAAATTGGAATGTTACTATTATTAACCAAACAATAACAAACCAACCTGACTACAAGTCCAGCATAGTTACTTACTTAAATAAATAATCTAAACACTATAGCGCACTATTTCAAGGTGTTTCCGCTTAATCTATTGATACTCAGTTACTTGACAGTCTTATGCCATTGTAAACTCAGTATATTCAGTAGTTTTAGAGTCATTGGTGTTGTATGACTTACTTACACGTGAAGCCATTAAATCTTTCATCATACTACGAATATCTTTGTTAACTTGAGAGATTTCGTCGCCATATTTCTCTAACATACGCTCATTTACTGCATTAGCTATGTTATATCTACGTTGTGTAGAGCCAACTTTAGTATCTATTATATCAACAGCTGCTTTAGTTACAGCAATTGGAATGTCAATGATACCCATTGCATAGTCTTTACGGAACTCTCCGCTTTCTTTTAGTAATGAACCTAAGGCTTGGTAGCCAACTTTAACGTCTTTAATGAATGACATAATTATAAATGTATTAAGTGAGCCCGCTATTAGATAGATAGCACGATTGCGTGCAGGCATTACGCAAAAATGCTATGAATGTCCAATACAAGTTACAGGGGTATGTAAAAGTTTGGGACATGGTAGGGGCTACTTAGCATAAAGTATCCCTCCCTGAAAAATAGAAATAAAATTTTTTTATAGTATATTTGCATAAAAGAGATAATACAATGGCAAGACAGAATTTTTATGAGCAACAACAACGAGACAATGTTAGATTGCAAAGAAGTCCATATCAAAACAATAGAATGGGGCAACCTGTATCAATGAGAATGGATGAACCAGTACGAAATGAGGAAGAGGAAGATCTTGATGAGCAGGAAATGAAGCAGAGAGATCCTAATGCTCCAGTTTTTAGACCACAACGTAGAGTTCCTGGTCAAGCTGCCTTGCAGAATAGAGCTAATGAGGAAGCTATGATGCGTCAACCTATGATGGGTGCGAATATGAATCCGATGATGCCTATGGCTCCTAATGCACCTTTTGCGTTACCTTACGCTAATCCTTATGTCCAGCAATCAATGGGCAGTCCATTCATGAATCCATACATGCAGCCTATGCAACCTTTAGAAGGAATGGGCCAGAATCGATTAGCTTTTGCTAACAGACTTTTAATGAGATAATAAAATCTTTGATTTTAGTATTGAAAAAAATCGAGGCCTTTCGGCCTCTTTTTTATTTATATTTGTATATATGCTTTTAGAAAAATTATATAGTGATGATGGGGAGATATGGGTGTTTGATGATAATCTATACTTACTTAAGAAATACTTTGATGAATTAGAAGACCTTATGAATAGTGAGGAGTTCTTGTTAGATCAATGTAAAAAAATGGAGTTTGACGTTTCCGACACTAAGATATTTCAAGTAGAAAATCCTAATTATTGTATTAGTTTTGATGGTAACTATACATTGTCCCAACCTAACGGAGGGCGATGGATTTGGTTATATGAGATGCATTTAGAATATTGTGGAGAATAATTACTATTTTTGCACAGAGTATGTATTTATTAAAACTAAATAGGCAGGGGGACATATTCAAAGATGACGATGGGGTTACGGGGATTCCAGAGTTTTTAAAAGTCCTGAAGGCTGATAAGCTTGGATCAACAGCAATGAAGTGGGTAGCACTTGTATGTGACTATGATAGTCCTTACAGACACTTTGTTGAGGAAGAGAGAAAGAAAGCTGTTAGCAAGGATTTGTACGACAAGTATGACTGGTATGGTGAGAAACGTTCAGAAGTACTTGCAGCAATAGATAAGTACAAACAATTACAGTTTGATCCATTGGACGAACAGCTAATTGCTTTTAATAAAAAGATAAGTCAGTTTACGACCTATATGAACAATATGCATATAGATGAGGAAACGGCTGAAGGATTGCAGAAGATAATGATTGGTATTGAAAAGATATACAAAACCAGACAGACTCTTGTAGATGCAATTGAAAGAAGGGGAGAAAGACAAAAAATAGCAGGTGATAAAAAGCTATCATTTTTAGAGAATAAAAAAGAAATACAAGAAAATATTAAATAATGGCAAAGTTAAAAGGTAAACAACGAAAGTTAGACAAAAATAAAAATGGGCGTATAGACGCTCAAGATTTTAAAATGCTTAGGGGAAGCAAAATGTATGGCGGAGGTAAACTCAAAACAAAGATGAAATCTGGTGGCCGCCTAAACCAGCATCGTTAACATTAAATAAATAAATTAGACATGTTTAGAAAATTAAGACGTAAGCTAAGACGTAGAGGCAGTAAATTAGGAGCCGCTAAATTAGCTAGAGCTTCCCGTAGAGGATCTAAAGCAGCTGCAAGTTCATTAGTAAAAAAAGTAGCTAGAGGAGTTAAAAAAACAGCTGATCGTGGATTAAGCGCTGCTGCTATTGCAAAACGAAGAGCTGCAAAAGCTCGTCTTAGGGCTGGTGCAATTGGAAAGGCTGCAGCTACTGCTGGTAAAATGGTTAAAAAGCCATTAAGACGACCAGGTAAAACTGCAGCTAGCGCTGTAAGAGGCGTTAAAGGAATTGCTAAAAAAGCTATAAAAGGAAACGTTAAAAGAACTAAAAACGTAGTTAAAAAGGTTACTGGCGCACAAAAAAAAGTAAGAAGAAAATTATTTGGTGGCGTTAGACGTAGACTTAAAAAACGTTTTGGGTTTGATGCTGGTGGTCGTTACGATCAAAAGATGTATGGCGGAGGCCGTATGGGTAGTGCTGACAAAGATTTTATGGGTGGAGGTATGATGAAAAAATCATACGGACACGGTGGTAAAAACAAGTCAGGCGGAAGCTATCGTCAATTAGACTAATGTCTAAAAATAAAAAGCCCGATTTAAACAACCTTAGATATAGGTATAATAAACTATACAAGAAGGGTGATTATCGAAAGGCAAAACAGGTAAGTGATTACGCCAAGTCTATACATGGATTTGATATAGACGAGGCGTTTCACTCTAACCTAGAAACAAAACAGGATCCACGTGATCCTTTTGGTATAGGTAAAACAAAGAGAATAAAGTATGGGTAGAGCAAAAAAAGATCCACAAAGGTATAGGCCAGTTGCAAATCATGGTCATCCTGATCTTAGCCCTGACTCTGTAGCTTACCAAGAATATTGGGAACAAGAGCTTGATAGATGTATCAATGGCTTTAAACCCAAAGGAATGAATAAAATATCAGGTAAATATTATTTTTACTTGAATTATTACAAGATACTCGGAAACGATGGTTCAACAGGATCACGTAAAACTTTAATAAGTCCCTGGTATCGTCAAATGGATCATGAATACTTTGATACGTTTGAGCAATGTAAAGAAGATGGAACAGGTATGATTGTGATCAAAGCCCGTGATAAAGGTTTTAGTTACATGAACTCTGGGATGATTGCGCATGAGTATACGTTCTTTCCATTTAATGATGTAGGTATAGCAGCTGGTCTGCAAGCTACAGCAGATGCGTTCTTTGATAAAACTAAAAAAGGTTTGAATGGACTACACTCCAACTTCAAGCACTCTGTTCTTAAAGATACAGACGGTATATTACGATCTGGATACAAGCAAAAGAACAAAGATGGTAAGTGGGAGATAGGAGGTTATCAATCTACGATAATATGCAGAACAATGGATAATCCAGAAGTATTTAAAGGTGAGCGTGTATCTCTTATGATATTTGAAGAGGCTGGAGAGTTCAAGCATTTAAAGAATGCGTATATGTCTTCTAAGGCTTGCTTCATGGACGGGAACTTACAGTTTGGCGTTCCTGTAGTTGGAGGTACTGGTGGTGACATTACGAAAGCCTCCAAAGATTTTATGGACATGTATTATGAGTCAGATGCTTATAATCTTGTGCCTATGTTTATCCCAGCGTCTAGAGCTTATTATGGATTCTTTGACGTGGATACAGGCGAAGAGCACGTTACCGCAGCAGAGGAAGAACTTATAGAAGAAAGAGATAATATTTCTGCATCAGGAGATAGAGAAGCTTACAACCTTCATATTCAAAACTACCCACTAACTGTACAAGAAGCATTCTTAAATACAAAGACTGCAAGATTTGATAACTCTTTGTTAAACGCTCAGAGATCTAGAATACTTGGCAGTAAAGATTACAGAAGTCAAATACAATCAGGATTTTTAGATTGGGAGTTTGATGAAAACGAAGAGTTTGTAGTTAGATGGAGACCACATCCAGAAGGACCTTATAAAATACTACATCACCCAGAAACACAATACAACCATTTAGATATAGGTGGGATTGACTCATACGATCAAGATAAAGCAGGAGCATCTGATTCTTTGGGATCAGCAATAATATACAGAAGGTTTCTTGATACTGATCATGCGCATGACTTAGTCATTGCAGAGTATACAGATAGACCTGATAAAAAAGAAGACTTTTGGGACGGATGTTTAAAACTAGCAATATATTACAATTCAAAGATGCTAGTAGAATATACCAAGATAGGTATATTGGATTACTTTAAACGTATGAATGCGTTAAAGTATTTAAAAGAAAAACCAGAGTCTGCACACAACCCTGGTACAAAAACAAGAAATAGATATGGTGTGCATATGAATAAGCAGGTAAAAGCTCTTATGGAAGATCTAATGGATGACTACATAAGAGAAAGCGTAGATGACATTTGGTTCTTAGATTTAATAGAAGAATTGTCTGTATACGGAACAAGAAATACTGACCGAGCTATAGCTTTTGGTTTATGTTTAATACACAATGTAGACAACTATAGAGTGCAAGCATCGGAAAAAGAAGAACCAGTAGAAGACTGGGGATTTAAATATTACGAATTAGATAGAAACGGAGTACCACAAATAAAAGATTAATCATGGATAATAAGAAGTATTCATCATTCCCACAACACTTTATATCAGAAAAAGAAAAAACAGAAGAATGGTGTGATCAATGGATAAATGCAGTAGTAGGGTATATGTCATACTCGGAGTCTCCATACAAAAACTCAAGAGTACATGACATACAAAACTACAACATTTACAATGGACACATTGAGCTTAATGACTTCAAATATATTACCGAACAATACGGTATGGCTTATCCAGCTAGATTAGTTAACTATCCTATTATATCGCCTAAGATCGATTTATTAGTTGGTGAAGATCTTAGAAGACCTATGGACATCAAAGTTAATACAGTAAACAAAGAAGCTGTAATTAGAAAACAAGATGTTAAGGTATCACTAATTATGAAAGAGCTTGTTGGTGATATACAAAAAGACTTTCAAAAAAGCGTTGGCTTTGAAATACCTCAACCAACAGACATGGAGCTTCCTGATGACATAGAGGTGTATATGCGATACAACTATCGTGAGATGGTAGAAGAAACAGCTCAAGATGGTTTGGAATATTTGATTAGCAGATACAACTATAGAGATATATTCAAAGAAGGGTTTAGAGATCTTTTAATTACTGGTAAAGAGTTCTATCGTGTTGAAGTAAGAGATAATAATCCATTTGTGCGTAGAGTAGATCCAAGATCTATTGTATATGATATAAGTGGTAATAGTGATTACTTAGATACATCAAGCTGGGTAGGTGAAGAAAGATGGTTAAACTACAATGAAATACTTGATGAGTTTAGAGATGAGCTTGATGCAGAACAGCTGCAAGAGCTTTCTGACATGTATCAAGTAGGATCGCAGGATGAGCTATCGTCTTATAATGATCCATTTGATTGGTTAGATTATGAAGATGGTCACGAAGTAAAAATTAGAGTTGTATATGTAGAATGGAAATCAATCAAAGCTTTAAAGTTTAAGATTTCTGAAAACAAACATGATGAGTCTAGGCCATTTATGAAGCAAGTTCCAGATGATTACAAAGCACGTAAAAATGAAACTGTACAAACAAAGTACGTTGATGATATTTGGGAAGCTACAAAAATAGGTGGCAAGATATTAGTAAGAGCAAGACGTAGACCTAACCAAGTTAGATCGGTGGATGACGTAGGTTCTACTCCTTTGTCATATGTAGGTGTAGTTAGAAATAACACAACTGGTCGTAGCGTATCTATGGTGTCTTTACTTAAGAACGTACAGATGTTGTATAATGTTGTAATGTATCAAATTGAATTAGCATTAGCAAGATCTGGTGGTAAGGCGGTAGTATATGATGTATCACAACTACCTACTAATATAGGTATGGATATACAATCTGTTCTGTATCACTTAAAAACTGATGGTATTATTCCAATCAATTCTAAAGATGAAGGTGGACAGCTACAATCATTTAATCAATTCCAGCAAATTGACTTTACTTTATCGCAGTCTGTACAACAGCTAATCAACTTAAAGATGATGCTAGAGCAAACAGCAGGTCAAATATCTGGTGTATCACCTCAGCGTGAAGGAGCTGTAGGTCAATACGAATATGTTGGTAATGTTCAGCGTAGTGTAGTACAATCTGCTACTATTACAGAAAGCTGGTTCTATTCGCATGCAATGGTTAAGAAACGTGTGTTTGAAAGAGTTACTAATCTAATGAAGGTTTGTTGGGCTGGTGGAAAAAAAGCTAGTATTGTTCTTGGTGATGGTGCTTACAAGTTTTTAGATGTAATGCCAGACATTGCTTTACAAGACTATGGTATATTTATTGGTGATAGTGGTAAAGACGAATCTGTTAAACAAGTTGTACAGCAAATTGCACAATCAGCATTACAAAGCGGTCAAGTTGAATTACTTGATATTATTAAAGTAATGAAAGCTGATACTATGACTGAAGCAGAGCATATACTTGAAAGAGCTTTAGATGAAATGAAGAAACAGCAACAAGCTCAACAAGAGCAACAACAAGCTTTAGCACAAGCACAACAAGAAGCTGCTGCTGCTGAACATGAACAAAGTTTACAGCTTGAGCAAATTAAAAATGAAGGTAAAGTACAAGTTGCGCAAATACAATCTGAAACAGATCTTAAGATTGCTGATATGAAATCAGACGATCAAAGAGAAATGGCTGATGTGGCGCATTTAGTTAAAAACAAACAAATGTACTTACAGAAAGCTTTAGATCAACAAGATCGAAAAGATGAAAAGGCTGAAAACATGGACAGTCAAGCAAATAAAGAAGCTTCTGAGGGCGGTGTATCTAGAGAGAGAAAACAACAGATACAGGAAACAATAAAAAATTCTTAGTATATTTGCAAATTAGGGAACAAAAAAAACTAAACATATGTCAGAAAAAGAAACAAATTTGGTAGAAGCAGCTGAGGCTGTAGAAACTACAACACAAGAAAGTGCAGCTGATACGTCAGCTACAGAAGAATCAACAGATAGTTCAGCATTTGATCCAGCAGCTTTTGCTAGCGATCAATTGATGGAGGAATTTCAAGGAAAATATAATGAAGAAGCAGCAGACAAAGCTGACGAAATTCAATCTTCTGAAGAAGCTGAAGAGCCTATTGAAAGAGAAGGCAATTTTGCTTGGGATGAAATTGAAGTCGATCAGCCAGAACAAGAAGAAGAAGTCGAGGAAGAAATTGAAGAAGATTGGGACAGCGAGCCAGAAGCCGTTGTTGAAGCCCAGCCTGATCAAGAAGTGGAAAATGAAGAAGAAGCAGGAGAGCTAGACTGGTCAGCATTTGCAAATGAACTCGGATTAGAGGGAGCAACAAAAGAAGATATTATTAAAGCTCTTAATTCACCATTTATAGAACAACCTAAAAATGAAACTATAGATAAGTTAAATGAATACCTTAGCTATAGCGACAGAGAGCTTATATCTGCTGAAATGAAGGTTGATGGAATGGAAGACTTTGAAATAGAAGAAGCGTTAGATAAGATGGAAGACTCTGGTGTTATGAAGCGTGAAGCTTACAGAATCAGACGACAACTTAATAATGCTATAGAACAAGAAAAAACTAAGTTCTTTAAAGAAAAGCAACAAGAGGAGCTTTCTAATAAAGAAAAAGTAGCAAGAAATAAAAAAGAATTACAGGGAACTCTAAAGGAAATGAAATCCTTTATGGGTGGAGCTGTAACAAAAACGCAATCGAAAGAGGCTTACAACTATATTACGTCAGGTAAAATGGCTGAGGACATCTGGAAATCTCACGACAATGCTTCGGAGGTAGCGATGTTTATGCTATTTAAAGACAAGTTTGCTAAGATCCTTCGTTCGCAAGGCTTGGAAGATGGTAAAGCTAAAATATTAAATGAGATTACCGCTCCAAGTTTAAGCAGTAAATCAAGACCTCGTACTAAAGTAAAAGGAAGCGGTTTTGATCCATCTGCATTTATGAGAGAGTAACTTACAATACGAAAGGGCGATGCCCAAAAGTTACGTAGAATACTCTGGATTATAAAAACAAGTGTTTATTAATTTTTTAAAAGTAATTTAAAATGGCAAGAATTTATAAAGGAACCTATGGTTCTGGAACTTCACCTGAGAATGCTTTGAACACAGCGCTTTTACAATACCCAGAGATTGCAAAAACGTTGATTCAACAGTATCCTCGTTATTCGGCAACTTATCTTCTAGAGAAGACAGGTCGTCATGCAAGTGAGAAAGTGTTAGGAGATAACTCCTTCGAGTGGAAAGTAATGGGACGTTACAACGCTCCTTCTTTTATGACTGGACACTTCTCAACTAATGGAACTACATTTACAGCATCAGGATCAGTAGGCGAAACAGCAGGTTTCATCACAGCTGCAGATGCTAACGGAGATGTATTCTACTTAATCGTTGATGGTACTACTGGCGCAGGAACTGACGCTGCTAGAACTGGAGATTTCTTAAACAAGTTTGACATGGTTCGTTTCCAGTCTGGAGCTACAGCTTTAGTATTGGAAGATCCTATTGCAAACACATCTGCATCAGGTGCAGCAACTGACTTTATTGTTAAGTTTGAAATGGTTGGTGCTCATGATGGTTCATCTGTAGTAGCTGGTCTTAAAAGATCTGACGTTGCTGACGAAGCAATTGTTGCTTCTATTGGTTCAGCTTTCCCTAACGGTTCTAATGGAGCTGATGTAGGTGAAAACTACGTGTATCCAGATACTTACACTAACTTCTTAACTACAATGCGTAAGAAGTGTTCAGTAACAGGTAAAGACCTTACTGATGTAACTTGGATCGAGAACAATGGTCACCGTCTATGGTACTTTACTAAAGAGCAAATGATGATGGATGAGTTCATGTATCAGCAAGAGCTTCAAAGATGGTATGGTCGTAGATCAGTTACTGATACTACAGCTCAAAGACCAGGCGCTTACTCTACTTCTTCTTTAGGTACTTCAGGTACTCAAGCATCAAGTATTGTAACAGGTGATGGTCTATTGGCTCAAATCGATTCTTCTAACCAAGCTTCTTATACATTAGGCGCTTTGACTGAAGACATTATTACTGAGTTTTTAGCTAAACTATCTTTAAATGCTACTAACGCTGAAGGTAACGAGTGGGTTGTATTCACAGGTACTGAAGGACGTTTAGCATTCCACAAGGCAATGAAAGACTTATTGATCGCTCCTTCTGGATCGTTCACAGGTGGATCAATGTCTGGTGTTAGTGGAGATGTATCTTTAGGTGCTAACTTTGTATCTTACGAAGCATTAGGAAACAAGCTTACAATGGCTTACTGTCCTGTATTCGATGATCAAAACATTCACAGCGCTGCTTCAGGTACTAACGCTTTCGGTGATAACCGATTGAAAGAATCTGCTAAAATGGTATTCCTTGATTTCGGTAAGACTTCAGGTGTATCTAACATTGAATTGATTACTAAAGGTGCTGAAGGTACTAACCGTTCTTTTATTAAAAAGTACGTTGCTGGTATGATCAATCCTTATGATCAAAAATCAATGATGTCTGCTAACGCTGATGACAAGTTTGAGTGTCACGTTATGTCAGAGTCTGGAATTATAGTTCGTAACCCATTATCTTGTGGAATTTTATCCGCATCATAATATAAATATATAGAAATTATGGCAAGATGTATGTTAGGTTTTATAGTAGACGCTAATGATGGCGGCTTTGTAAATGTTGATAATATTCACCACATTGAATTATTAAGCACCACAGCTATTGATGTTCACTTTAAAGGTGATGATGGCGCTGCTGGTAGTGCTGAACTTACTTGTACTGCGAATAAAGCAGACGAAGTAGCTAAAGAGTTAGCTCGTTTGGTTGTTCAAGGACAAGGTGTTATCACAGTTGCAGATAGTTTGAATAGTAATTTTGCAATTGCAGATGTTTCTGCTGTAGCAAACTATAGCAAATCTGCTTAATAACTGAATTTAACGATTAAAGAGGGGTGAAGTACAGAGTAACCCCTCAATAATCACTTAACTGGTATTGACGGAAGAGAAGCTTTAACGGCAATACCTTAATTTTTAATATTTAAAATAAATAGAAATGGCTTTAAAATTTGATTTTAATAAGTTAAGAACTGCTATCGGTGGTTTCTTAACTCCTACAAAATTTGACGGAACAGCGAATGCTGCTGGTTTTGAATCAGTACACATTCCAAAAATGCGTCAAGCATATATTGTAGAAACAGCGAATGCTGCAAAAACGTTAACTGCTGAAGATTCAGGAAAGATTTTTCTTTTGAGTGATTCTTCTGCGGCAGCGTATACAATTACATTACCAACCGCTGCTCAAGCAGAGGAGGGAATGTGGTTTAGATTTGTGAACACAGAAGTAACTCCAGCTGAGGTAATTACTATTGCTGCTGGATCTGCTATTATTGCTGGTCCTTTAAAGGATGCTGGTGGTGATGTAGGTGCTGGTACTGCTGGTACAGAAGTCTCTAACATTCTTTTCGGTACTTCTGCAGAAGTTGGTGATTTTGTTGAGCTAGTTTTTGTTGGCGGATTTTATGTTATAATGGGTGGTGGTTCTTCTATTAGTGGAGCTATTACTACATCGTAATTAACAATTTGAGTAACGGAGGGGCTTGTCCCCTCCATTATTCTTATATTTGCAATATGAAAACAATTCTAGCGGTAAGAGATGGTAAGGTTGTAGATATTACAAACGAACCACAAGAAGTAGAGTCAAGAGCTTTCCACATCAATGTAAAAGGTAGTGGAGGTCTTAAATGGCTTAATACATCCGCAAACAAAACTTGGATAACTGGTAAAAATAGAGTCGTAAGAACTAAACAAGGTGATCCAACAAATTTAAAGTAAGGGAGTAATTAACTAAAACTAAATGAAATGAAACACGTAGTATTAATAAAAGCAGCTAATCCAGGCAAGTTTAACTATGCTAAGTTTGGCACTTACAAAAACAGAAAAGGGAAGCTAATCACACTTATTGATCCAAATGGATTAGAAACAACTGGCTGGGAAATGTTCCAAGCTGTAGTTCCTTTGGACATTAACGATGAAGACGATAGAAGAATATATGAGTTTTTAAAAGATCATCCTATGATGAGCGGAAAGTACATCATGGAAGATATATCTGAACAAGAAAACAAAGCAGCAGAAGTAGCATTAGCTAAGGCCGATTCAGTTACAGCTGCCGCATCGTTATCTAAAAAAGAAATAGAAAACTTATGTAGACTTATAGGTCTTAATGGAGACTGGGACGATAACATTCGCAAAGCTAAGATTATTGGCTACGCAAGTGACAACCCATTAAAGTTTATAGAGTACTTAAATGATGCTGATGCACCATACAAAGTATTTATTAAAGTATGTTTAGAAAAGCAAATATTTACGTTTGTAAACGGTACATATAAATATGGATCTACAAACATAGGATTATCAGAAGATCAAGCTATCATGTGGTTAAAAGATAATTCTGATATTTATGCTTTACTAAAGAATCAGTTAAGAGGTAATGCACCACAAGAGGTGGTTGAAGCAGAACCAGTTAAAACAGTTAAAGCTAAAAAATAGTGAATTTACAAGAAGCATATGATATGATTGATCTTTTGTTAGATAAAGCTGACCAGCCTTATTTTACAGATGAAGAAAAAAACAAATTCTTAGATCAAGCTATCATGGCTTTTATAAATCATCACTATGAGTTCTACGATCAAGAACAAATATCTCGTGATGCATTGATGTTTTTTGTTCATACAGAACAAATAGGATCTAGTGATGATACAGAAGATGAAACTGTTTGGAGTGGCTTTGGAATGGATTTACATAAAAATTATATTCATTTAATTCATTTTAGAACATTTTTGCTTGACTCTGAGAATGTGCCTTATAGAAGAAGAAATCATAAAATTATAGGTACAAAAGATTTTTGGGATCACGAGCATACGTCTGATCCTTTTAAGAAACCTTCTGATATAAATCCATATTGTTATGTTAGGCACGGAATGAATAATATTGCAAAAGTTTATTTTAGACCTACAAGTACAACAGGTGAATCGCAAGCAGTACAACTTATATTTCGAGATAGAGATGAGGTTTTTAATGATGACGATAACAATAGAGTTAAGGAAATATATCAACGAGAGATATTAGATTTAACTGTAAGAAAAATGGTTGTGAATATTGAAAGTATGAACGTTCAATCACAATCTATAGAGACAGAGCAGAGCAAATCAATATAAGAGCTTTTTGCTCCCTGCGCAATAATAGGTCTGCATGCTTTAGGGCAGAGGGCCTATTGTTGTTTATACGAATAAATTAAAGTATTTTTGTAAGTGGTATGGCAACTTTAAATGAACTAGCATATAATATTAAAAATATCGCTTATGGCGGTAATACTAATACTGAACAAAATGTATCTACACAACAAATTAAGTTTTGGATACATTACTACAGGGCTCAGATAATAGGTGAATTGATTGCTGACGGCAGAGGTGTGCCTATTGATTGTTATCAAATATTAGGTATTACACAGGAAGATGATCATCAAAAAGATACTGTATGGTCTACTTATCATGATACATATACAACCAGCCCTTCATACATAATCCCTTTTTCTGGGAGAACAGCAGATGACGCTGGATTGAATAAGTTTCATGGTGTTGTAGCTGGTGCAAAAGATGTTAACGCATTAGATCTCACTCATTCTTATTTTTTTGAAGAACCAAATGATTACGGTATTATAAGATTAAGAATACCTCATTTAGTTACAAATAATTCTAAACATGGTTTAGGCAGGATTAGTGTTGTAAGTGTAGAGGATTCAGAAACAAGACGTGGATCTACCAATGTTTCTATAGTAACAAGAGACGAAGCAACTTTCAAACAGCATAATAGATTTACACATAGTACGCCAACAGCAAGTATGTCTATATACAGCTCTGGTCAATGTATATTACAAATAGATAATTTATTATCTGTAAACAGAGGAACTGTAGGAAGTTATGATTCGACACCTAAATCATACGCTATTGTTGTTAGTGCTTTATTAAAAAATCCAACTGAAAATAATAGTTGGACAAATGATGATTTAGAGTATCCTCTACCACAAGAAATGGTTAGTGATTTAAATAGAAGAATATTGGGAGCAGAAATGCAAGCGTCACTAACATCAATAAATGATCCAATAACTGATAACGCAGATACGACAAAGAATGTTCAGCCGCAAGCACAGAGATAAATACGAAACGGCTAGAGATATATACAACAATATAAAAAAAGTTGTAACAGTCAAGGGAGATTGGTTGAAGGGACAAAAAAAGTTTAGGGAAAAACAACTTGATTACAAAACATATTATGCTGTAATCAAAAAGTTTTTTGAAATACTGGCAAGAGATTTAGTACAAAAAAATGATCTAATTCATTTGCCTGGAGATATGGGTTACTTGTATTTAGACAAGAAACATCACAGAAGAGCTTTTCATTATCGTGTAGATATAAATGAGTCTAACGCTAAGGGAGAGCTTGTTAAATACAAAGTACCCATACTAGATGATTATTATTACAAGGTTGTTTGGAAACGACCAAAAAAATATAGTAAATGTAAAATTATGCCGTTAGGTATATTTAGAGAAGAAATTAAAAAATTAAAAACTACATAAAATGGCAAGTAGATTAACAGCAGGAACATTAACAGTAACCATCACAGAGGCATTGTCTGTAACACACAACACTTCTGCTGACAATAGATCACACGCACAGACATTAACTAAAACTTTTGCAAGCATAGATAATATTGATGTTCGTATCTTGAATTTACCAAATACAAATCAAGTAAAGATTGTTGATTTAGTAGATAATGGTAGTGAAGCTGGAGCTCCTGGAGCTTTTAAAAGATCTGCTGTAGAATACATTAGAATAACCAATCTTGATGATACTAATGCGGTAGGAGTTATCTTAGAGGACACAGGCGGTGATGTTGCAGGTATTACTGTAGATCCAGATGCAAGTTTTATTTTAACATCTACAGATATTGAAGCAAACGCTGGTGGTACAGCAGTTACTGCAAGAGGTGGGGCTATAGATGAAATATTTTTAAGAGCAGATTCAGCAAACGTACAAGTAGAAGTATTAATAGCAACAACAGCATAGTATGAGAGTATCCGCATTTAGAGTATTTAACAATGTTTCTAGAAACTTAGGCTTAAGAGAATACAATAAACATGTAGATTCTTGGGCTGAATGGGTGTTTGAGGCAGAACAATATATTGGTAGTAAAGATACGTTTGAAAGAGCTGAAAGAACCTATGCTACAGAAGCAGCCTCACAAGTTGCTAAAATAAAATTTACTGATAATTCCTTAGACAAACAATCTATAACAATTAATGGAACTAAGTTTGTATTTAGGCTTCTAAGTAGCTCTGCTTATGTAGGAACAACAGCAGAAACACATGAAATACCCATAGGTGCTGATCTAGACACTACGCTTGATAATGCAGTATCGGTTATAGATGGATCGTATTTAAAAAATGCAAAAGGTATAAATGCGTCATACACAACTGGTACTAATATTTTAGAACTTACTATTAGTGCTGGATTTCAAGCTAATCCTATTATTATAGAGTTGGATGTTTCTGACGCTCCTGAAATAACACAAAGATTTACAGGTGCTAAAAACAGAATACAAAACAAACAAATCACGCTACCTAACGATTTAGTCAAGTTGTTAAATGTCAGAGTTGGCGATAATATTATTGAGCCATCTAGTTCGCAGTTTAGAAGCAAGATAAGCGATCAACAGGATAGATATTATGTAGAAGGTAATAGGTTAAATTTTTCAAGAAAATATAGTAAAGATGTAGTAATATCTTACCTGCGCGCGCACACGGACGAGAATGGATACCCAACAGTAAGACAGGGGCACGAAGAGGCTGTAGCGTTTTACATTATGTGGAAACACAAGTCTATAGATTACTATGCTGGTAATGCACCACAATACATAATAAAAGATTTAGAGAGAAGATGGTATCATCTTTGCGCTAAAGTAAGAGGTGATGATAACATGCCTTCTTCATTAGAATTATTAAAAATAGGTAAAATATGGAACGCAAAAGTTCCAATCACATCGCACAACCCACCGTTGTATGATGGATTAAATAGTTATTAATGGCAGAGAAAAGCAAATTAAAAGGATTTAGTAAAGGCTTAGTTACTGATTCTGATCCAAGAATGCAATTGGACGGGACGTATCGTGATGCAATGAATATAAAAGTGATCAATACAGATGGATCGACTTTTACTATTGAAAACATAAACGGTAATAAAAAGGTTATTGATTTAACAGATACCAATATAGTAAGCAAGGCAGACTATTTATATAATGGAGATCCAGTAACAAGTCCTTTTAGTTATGACTATTTTGTAGGAGCTACTGATGCGAATGGAGATCCAATTAAACCATACGGTGTAGGTGATGGTGACGGCACAACTACTGAAAATAAGTCTTTGAAAGATGCTGTAAATATTGTAGGGCATTTTTCATTTAAAAATCAATTAGTTCTTATTGTGTGTGGTCTTATAGGTACATCACCATCTATTGATGATTTTAAAACACTTTTCTTTTTATTAGATTTTGATAATGACAACAACGTTATTAAAACAACTGAGCTTAGAGTTTGTTATGATTTTTTAGGCAATGAATTTCCTAATCTAAACATGGATCCTTTAATTAAGTGTAGAGTTGAGGGTATTACAGAAAATGATTGTATTTCTAGAATTTATTGGACTGATAATAAAAACCCACTTAGAACTTTAAATATAAGAGGTAAAAGATTAGAAACTTTAAATCCTGATGAATTAGATATTACACCTAAATGCGATCACTCACAAATAGTTTTAAGCAATGTTATATCTGGTAGCTTACCAGTAGGTGTATATCAATACTGTTATAAATATTTGACAGACGCAGGAGCAGAAACGGGAATATCTCCAACAAGTAATTTATACCATATATCAGACGCAGACAGTACTTCATATAGCACATATCAAGGTGGAGCTCCAGGATCTATATCTGCTGATGGATTCGAACTAAGTATTAAAGATTTAGATACTGATTTTGATCAAGTGCAGATTTACGCATTATTTTATAACAATTTAAATGTTCCTCCACAAGTTACAGAGGTGGTTAAAAAATCTATACCTAACTCAGGTGTAGTTAATTTTAAACACACAACATTGCTTGATGTTATTGCAGATGGTTTAGAAAAAATACTTATACCTTCTAATACTTGGGATATATGTAAAGATATTGCAATAAAAGACAATGTATTATTTGCTGCTAACTTGAGACAAAAAAGAAATTATATTTCTGAAAAAGAATGGAATGTTAAAGTTAGAAGATTTAATCAGGATAGTAAAGATAATCCTACCGTAATTGGACATGGTTCGTTGACAACAAATGATCCAGAAGTAAAAGAATATTATGCACCAGCTGCACAATTATCCGCTGAGGTTTTAGATGAAACACTTGTAACTGAAGTATCGGGTGGATCAAACTATGTTCCTTTAGATGGTAAAGGTTTTAATTATGATACAGCACATAGATACCTTAGGGGCACGCATAGCTGTTTATACAGCAATGATGTTTTTTCAAATATGGGTGGCAATGGAGAAAGAAGAGTGTTAGGTGCAGAAAGCTATGGTTATTATCAAAATGAAGGTGGTACAAATGGTCTGGGTGGTTGTATGGTTTCATTTAGACAGGTGCCTAAAGTATCAGACACAATAGATAACAGGGGAGGAAAAAATGATGGTAATTCTGCATTTATATCTACTAATATAAAAAATGATAGCTTCCAAACTGATAACATATGGAAGGCAGGTGGTCCTCCTGATTATGAATCATCAGAAGATAATACATCAACAGAGTTTACTGCAACATTAAATATAGGTTCAAACAAAGATCCTATGGCTGCTGGTAGTAAAAGAGGTTATCAAAGAGGAGAAACATATAGATTTGGAGTTTTAGTTTATGATTTAAATGGTGATCCTGGAAATGTTTTATGGATAGGAGATATACAAATGCCAGAACATCACGATAAAGCATGGGAGTTAGATTTAAATTTTGGTCCAGATAACGATGGGACTATAACAGGTATTGGAAGAAATTATGGATCTGGTGCAACAAGATTTAAAGAAAATTCTGATTGTCAAGATTATAGAATATCTGCAAATGGAAGTGGCCCTGTTCCTGCGGCTGGTTTAAAATATGATGATACTGCATGTATAAATGGAACAGATATAAATTCACATGGTAATGCAAAACGTTTTGGTTTTCTTCCTGAAAATAGAGAAGGTCAGCATCTTACATTTGATTTAGCTTTAGATTTTAGTTTTAAAATACCTTTACATGTATTAAAAAGAATTTCTGGATTTCAAGTTGTACGAGCAGAAAGAACAGAAACAGATAGAACAATTGTTCAATCAGGTTTATTAAATCAAACAATAAACTATGGCCCTGCGGCTGGTGGTAGCGGTGGCTATTACGGTACAGTAAATGCTAATGATACAGAAAATATAATAGATGATAATGTAGATCAAATATATGATCAAGTTTTAAATGGTTATGTAGGGTTAGCAGAATTAAGTACAAGATGTGTTGGGTTTACTGACGACAAAGAACCTTTATATCTTAATGAAGGCGATAGTTCTGTTGGTGATAATTTTCATGCTGGATCAGGATATTTTGGAAGTTTTAGTATGGGAAGGAGAAATGGTGGCGGTTCTGGTAGTCCAGCAGGCCCTGCATTAAATGTAAATACTATAGGAAATATACATCTTATGTATTCTCCAGATAGCACTTTTGGAATAAGACCTTATTTATCAAGAGCAGAAGACAAATTAAAAATAGTTTCTGTAATGAAACTGTACGATCAAAGGAGGTACGATCATCATGCGGACATGAATGATGGAAACACGATTAACGATATATCTATAGGTCATGCTAATACTTCTTACAATCCTTTTACCGATTATGCTTCAAAAAATCAACATGACACATTGTTTTTTTCTTCAAAGAAAACAACGTTGACAGATAAAAAAGCAGGAGCTTTAGTGGGAAAACTTTATGTTTTTGATCCATATTTTGCTTTGTATACAGATCATGGTCATTTTAATGGCGACCAACATTATAATAAGTACAATGGTCATGCCCAGTATGTTCATAATCCAGGTTCAATAGATTCGGCAAAAGGTACGGTTGATGGCGTGACTGCTAACTATACGTCACCTATAAATCCAAACGGAAGTACAACAATATCCTTAGCTACTGGGTGGAGTGGCAATATAAGTAGTTTTGTTCCTTGGTACGAAAGACAAATAGTTAGAGGTAAAGAGATAGTAGACGGTGAAATAGTTGCTTCTGGTTTTTTTAAACAAACATACACTTCAAATAATAATCAGTACATTTGGAGTAGACCAGGATTTTCAAATTTTACATTAGGACATGCAAAAATAGATACTGGAGCTTGGAGAAGTTATATGAAGTATGGAAAAATAGATGCTGATTTAGAAGCTGCTGACGTTAACTATGATACTATTAGTACTTTGCAAATGGGAACAAGAGCAATACTTCTGCAAACAGATTGGAAAGGTTCGTGGGATTATTTGCCAATGAAAGATCCATCATATTGCGCAATGAATCAAGATTGGAAAGCATCTAAAGCATCAAGACCAACCATAAATGCTCATGGTGAAGATTGTAATCATGGAGAGGTACATTTACCATATTATTATTATGGAAATATTTACAGAACAAATAATAATCAATATGGCGGTAATAGTGTTGACGCATTAGAAAATACAAGATGGGTTGCAGCAGGTAATAAACATCAGCTTAGACAGGGACATGGTAGGAATGATATTCATCATTTATCAACTGTTTTTGGCGGAGATACATTTGTAGGTATATACTCTCATCAAATGACAACATCACCATATCCAGATAAAAGCTATTCTAAATGGATTGTTTTTCCTTGTGAGTCTTTTGTTAATACAGAAATGAGAAGTGGTTTAAATTTAGGTAATAATGATCATGTAGAAGGATTTGATCAAACTGCTCCACCTTTCTCAAACGATTGGTTTTACAATCCAGTATACTCACAAGAAAATAATACAAAAAGCTATTTAAGCGTCAAAAAAAGAGATTGTGAATTTACTGACTTACCATATGAAGTAGCTTATTCAAAAACTAAATTAGCTGGAGAAGAAAGCGATGCATTTAGAGTGTTTCCTATATTTAACTTTTATGATGTAGAGGCTATACACGGATCTATAAATAGACTGATTAATTTTAATAATGAAATATATTTTGTACAAGAAAATGCATTTGGACAATTACTTGTTAATCCAAGAACATTTTTGTCAGATGCCACGGGTGGGCAAACATTATTTACTGGATCGGGAGATACAATTGAGTCGCATCAATATATATCTGTAAAGTATGGTACACAACATATGCATAGTGTTATAGCTAGTGAATCAGGTTTGTACTTTTTTGACTCTAGATATGCTAAGCTACTAAAGTTTGATACATCAAAACAATTTACAGTATTGTCAGATGAAATAGGTTGTAGAGATTTATTTAAAAAAGCAATAGAATATGGTAGATTAAATATAAAAGATAAATATCATAAAGCTCCTAGGGTTAATTTAGCTGATATGCCTCTATATTTCATTGGAATACACGGAGGTTTTGACTATCAAAATAATACATTATATCTTACATTTAACGATAGATTGAGAATAGATCAATATGATAGAACAAAATATCCTGAAGGAAACTATGTTTTAAATAGAAGAAATGTTAACCAATCTACAGGCGTTACAACATATGAAGTAGTAGGAAGAAATCCATTAGATTTGTCAAATGTTGGAAATATTAATGCGCAATATCCAGATGGTAAAGGTAGTGGCGGTTATGCTGAAAAGTTTTTTACTTCAACAACAATAGCTTTTAGTGAAGATCTTAATGCAGTTGTTAGTAAATATTCAGTTTATCCACAACAATGGATTGAACATCAAGGAAATTTATTAACACCAAAATCAAGAGTGCCATGGCTGTACTATGGTTCGGTTGGAAACTTATCGGCAGGATTTCAAAATGTTAGTTATGTTTCTGGTTCAATCTATACAGATTCTGTAATATCGGGAGCGCAATTATCTGGATCATATGGTACTTCTAATAATTACTACTGGAATCCAGCAAAATATGCATATGGTGCTCACGAATTAGTTGAAGGCGGCATGCAGTTGTGGCAATGGGATCATAAACATGCTAATAAAACTACATACTTTTCTGATACGCAGTTACACGCAAAAAATTCTGCTATAGCGTTTGATTTAAATTATGAAAATACTTCTGGATTTGTTTCTCTTATGAAGGTTTCTGCGGTTAATGCAAGTGGAGTAATAACAGCAATACACATTTTAGATCCAGGATCAAATTATCCTGATGGAACATACGATATTAAAGATCAGACAGGTAACGTTGTAGCAACAATTGATGCACAAGATGGTTTTATGTATGAGTCTAATATTACAATAACATCTACGGATTCATACGCAATAGATGACGAACTAACTGTAGATGCACCAATGTCTACAAGAACGCCTGTAATACACGCTTCTTATGTAGAAAAAGTAATAAATGAAGGGCCTGGTGAAAATAAAAAATTCGACAATTTAAATGTAGTAATGTCTACAGGTGACATTAATAATGTATATTATGGGACTTCTGTTAACCAAACAGATCGTAACAAAGCTGTAAATTCAAACAATATAGCATCAACAGATATAGGTAGATATGTAGAAAAAATAGAATTTGTTACAGACTTTAGTGATATAGGTAGACAAAATATACAAACTGATAATAATCCATTTTATCAAACAGAAACAGAGTTTCAAGACACTTTACACAAATATAGAGAAGGTGTTTTAAGAGCACCAATAAGAAATTTATTTGCAGGATCTAAAAACCCTAGATTAACTGGTACTTATCTGAGAGTTAAGCTAACAGCAAGAACTCAAGAAAAATTTAATATCTTTGCAATAATGGCTAAATACCGAAAATCTTTTAATTAATGGCACTAACAGACGTTACATCAATACAGCAACAATACGGAAATATGTTTAGCCCGTATGGAGATTTTAATACACAGGCACAAAATATGTATAATAATACAATACCTGCGTATGCATACAACCAAAACAATATGGGTAACTATACAGCGTATTCTGCTGCACAAGCTATGTTTCCCGAAGTCCCATATATTGAGCCAGCTTTTGATCAAAGACAAAAAATAGGAATGGGGCAAATGGTAGGAATGATTCCTCAAGCAGCAATGTTGGGTAAACAACTATTTGGTAAAGAAGGTTTAATTAAAGGCAAAGGTGTAAGTAATCTCGTTGACAAAATAAGATATGCAGGTCCTATACCAGGTTCAGGAGGTGCAACGCAAATAATAAACCCTGTAACAGGATCCGAAGCTTCGTTATTGCCTGGAGGACAAATGCCAGCAGGTTTTGAGTTAGCGCCGAGTAAATTTGCTGCTGCATCTAAATCATACTATGGTAACTTAATGGCTGGTAAAGCAAGTGCAGCAATACCTACATACTTAGCAGGAAGACTTGTAAGAAGTGCGTTTGATGATGATGATCCAACTACATTCACAGGTGGTGAAATGCTTGGAGCTGGTATATCAGGTGCAGGTGCAGGTGCTTTTATTGGAGCTAAAGTAGCTGGAACAGCAGTAGGCACAGCATTAACTGCAAAACTTGGTATGGCAGCTGGACCAATAGGCGCTTTGATAGGTATAGGTATATCGCTACTTGGTGGAAAGAAAAAACGAGACAAGGCTCGTAAAGCTGCAAGAGCAAAAGCACAACGTGAATACGAAGAGGCAGTAGCTCAAAGAAAACAAGAAATACGTGATGCTTATTTAGAAGGCATTGAAAGAAACAGACAAGCACAAGCAAGTCAATTTCAAGCACAGCAATATTATCAAAGTGCTGCAAGATATGGTAACACATATGGAACAACACAATATAGTGAAGGTGGTCTTTTAGGACATGTTCCAGAGTACAATGAACTTACTGACGATGTTCCAGAAGGTGAAGGTATTTTTGACTTTTTATCATCTCAAGAAAAAGAAGAGTTTGGTTTTGGTGGATTCTTTAGAAGAAGAAAAAGAAAAAGAAGAAAAAAGAAAAAAAAGGGATTTTTTAAAAAACTTAAGGGAAAAATTAAAAAGACTATAAAGAAAATTAAAAAGGGCGTAAAAAAAGTAGGAAAAAAAGTTGGCAAGGTTGCAAAAAAAGTTGTTAAAACTGGAGCTAAGGTAGCTAAGAAAGTTGTAAAAACAGGTGCAAAAGTAGTTAAGCAAGGCGTTAAAGTTGCTAAAAAAGTTGTGACTAAAGTTGCCAAGGTAGCTAAGAAGGTTGTGACTACTGGAATTAAAGTTGCTAAAGATGCTGTTAAATTTGTAGGCAAAGGCGTTAAGGCTGTAGTCAAAGGAGTTGGCGATGTTGTAAAAGGTGTTGTTGGCGGTGTTAAAGATTTATTAGGAGGCAGAGGAAAAGAAGAGCCTTTACCAAAAATGGAGCCATTACCAACGGTGCCAGAAGCAATGATGCAATCACCATTGATTCCTGCAGCTATGGGTGTAGGTGCTAATCAAGGTGGTGTAGGTCCAGGATTTACCCCAAGAGTAGTTAGTGGAGGCCCAAATATAAGCGGTGGATCTGCAGGTTTTGCACAGCGTATGGGACAAGATGGCATTGGATTCTATCAACAAAATCAATTAGGACAATAATGAACGACAAATTAGAAAGGTTATACAAACTTGCAGAGCAAGATGAGTACGCTAATGGTGGTCACTTTGATGACGCAGATTCTGATGATACTATAGAACAACTTATTGAAGAAGAAGGTTTGCAAGATGCTGATGGTGTTTTATTTATTAATAAAGCTCTTAAAATGCAAGCATACCCTAATTATATTCAAACACTTGCAGGATTAGAAAATCCACAAATGAAAGGCTATCATGAAGAAACTGATTCCTTTGAAGCGTTCATACAGCCATTAGATAATGGGAAATACGAAGTTAAAGCAGGCATGGGTATTTCTTTAGGAATAACAGACGATTTGACAAAGGCAAAAAAAATGAAAGCTGATTTTGGTATTAGATCAAATGAATCTGTGCAAGAAACGCTTGGTGATATTGTAGAGAAAGCAGAAGAAAAAGCTGAAGAGTATATAGATGGTAAATATGGTGATGATGCTTTTGATAGATTACCAATTAAAAGTCAATTTGTTATACAAGACTACATGCGCACAAATGATATAAATGAAACATTATTTGATGCAATAGTAAAAAATGATTACAATAGTGTAGTTGATAACTACATAAGAGAAAACAAAGGAGAACAAAATCAATTCTTTAAAAATGTATTTTTTGATGGTCCTGTTGGAGATAATGGTTTCGCTAACTTAGATCAGGCTAAAAACATATCGCAATCGTTTTTAAAAGCTGCTGATCCAGAGGCCTATGAAGAAGTGTTTGGTGGTGAAGAAATTGATAATGAAATAGATCCTGCTACAGCTGAGAATGTTTTACAGAATAGTGAACAAGATCAACAGAAGCAAGAGGCTATAGAACAGCAAGGCGGTGAAGGAGAAATGATACCACAAGAAGAAGGTACAGCTGCTACTGGTGGGGAAATGCCAAAAGCCGAGTTTACGGGAGGAGAGCTTATAAACAACAGAGAAGAGGAAATGCGTGACGCAATGAATAGAGGGGATGACGATACTGCTGCTGAAATATTTAAAGAAGAGGCAGATAATCAAAATAACATAACTCCTGGAAAAGCAAGCCATAAAGACAATCCACTACCTGTAGCTCAAGACGGCACTGTATTAGACAAGAATGGCAATCCAACAGGACAGGTCGCAAAGAAAGGTGCTGGTATATATGATCACATAGATAAACAGTACAATGAAGACATGAGTAATGATGAAATACTTTCCATGATAAAAACTAATCACTCAAAATGGAAAAAAAATAATATGGGTTAAAATGGCAGTATTACCAGGAACACAACAAATATCACCAAAACAGGTTTATGACTATTTAATGACTAAGCCTAAAATGACTCATAATAAAGCTATGGGTATTTTAGCTAATATAAAAGCAGAGTCAGACTTTTATATAGATGCTGTAGAAATTGGAGATATGGAAAATAAAGGTATTGGTTTATTCCAACATACCTTTAAAACTCGTAAATCAGGATTACAGCAACAAGTTCCTGATTGGAAAAGTAACTGGAAGGCTCAAATAGATTTTGCATTAGAAGAATCAGAAGCTCAAAATTATTTAAATTCTGAATTTGATAGCGTAGATGATGCAGTAGTTCAATTTATGTTAGATTTTGAAAAGCCACAAGATCAATCAGTTGATGCACAAGACAAAAGAATATCATACATACAAGGTTTTAGTGATATATTAAATACTGAAGGTAGAGGCGGTGTAACATACAAAGTATATGATACAAAAACTAACAAATACACAAACTTTACATCTTCATATAATACAGAAACAAATACTTGGACACACTCTGCGGATGACAAAAGTTATACACAAGAAGAAATAAATAATATAGCAAACATTTACACATCTATTGGCGCTGAGTCAGAAGGTGCTGACAATGTTATGAAAGAAGATGAGTTTGAAGATGGCACTAAATTTTATAGAGCTTTTTTCTCAGAAGATGGATTCGAACAAACTCCTTTTACTAAAAGATTTACATTTGTTGGTCCAAAGCCAGTTCAACTACAACAAGATCCAAAGGACTTAGTAGCTTATAATGAAAGGAAACAAAATGCAAATAGAGAAAAGGCTAATATAAGTTTAGAGAACAGCGATAAACAAGAAAAAGAACAAGCTAAACTTAAAACACAAAATGAGCTTACAACTAAAGTTAATAAGCTGTACAAAACCTATCTTGCTACTAATCAACCAGGCGATCTTAATGCTTATAAAATAGCAAAAGAAGAGTTAGAAAATTTTAAAGTTAGCTTTGATAAAAATGCAAAATTATCAGGTTTAGTTGAGCAAGAAAAAAGATTAAGAGAGCAGTTAGCTGTTATACAAGACAACGCTATAGATTTTAGCAATGATGATATTATTAGTCTTAAGAAACAGATAGACAAGGTTTCTATAGAAATATCAGAAGTTCAAGGAGCTCCAAGATCAGAAGGTCCTTTTGGTTATACCATGCCACAGTTAGAGGAAGTAGAAACACCAGAAGGAAGCTATGGTTTGTCTGATCGAATTGTTGATAGTACAAAAAATAAGGAAATAGAAAATCAGCCAGAAAAAAAAGCTGAGATTCCTGAAACTATACCTAATGATTTTGTTGTTAATCTTCCTGAAGTTGAAGTAAAGCCAGAAGATATAGACGAGCCAACAATCAAAAACGATAACGTTTCAAATAATGATGCTAAAGACGGTAAAGGTTTTTGGGATTCATTAGGTAAAGTTGGTGACGGATTAGCAAAAGGGTTAGGTCTTGTAAAACAGATTACAGACATGATAGGTGGCCCTGGTACATTGGTGGCTGCGACTATGGGTAGACAAGCTTACAATGATGCTATGAAGGAAATAAAACCTTTGGAGCTACCTGGTTTGTCAGATATGTTTAAAAAACATTTATATCAAACACAACAACTTTCTAAAATGGGTTTTACTCCTGAAGAGGCTGCTAAACACAGAAAAGATATAGATAAAGCATATCAAATAGGTATTGAAAATTCTGTAAGAGGTACAGCAGGAGACCGAGCTAAATTTCTCGCAACTTCAGGCGTACTCGATGCAGAAAGATCTACAGCTTTATTAAACTTTGCAGCAAAAGATGCAGAGCTACAAAGAATTAATATGGATAAATATGGACAGGCTCTTAATTTTAAAGAAGAGTTTGAATATAGAAAAGGAGCTGCGGAAAGAGCAGACGACTTAGCAGAACAAATTAGAAACAAACAGGGAGCTTCTAATTTTGCACAATTAGCATTTCAACAAGTAGCAGATAACATGAACGATCAATCAAGTATTTATAAAAATATGTTTGAGCAAATGTTGGCTAATAAAATACAAAATAATAGTAATAACCCTATCGTTGGATTAAATACCCCTGGCTCATCTAACACTACAACAGGATCAGTTAACCCAAATTAATATGGATGCATACGGATACAATGCTTTAGCAGGATTTTTTGGATCGTCTAGTCGAAAAGAAAGAAGAAATGAAGAGCTGCAATATATGCAGGCTATTTCTAAAATGCAGGATCAACAACAAGCACAAGAGGATGCGCAACGACAATCATTTCAACAATCTATTGATCAATCATATTCAATAGCTAACGATCTATTAACAGGGCAGCACGCAAGACAACAAGACAAAGAAAAAATTAGACAAATGTCTGATGACTATCTTACACCCATAAATGATATGTTGCGTCAATATGGATCGTATGAAAAAGCTAAACAATTTGGTATAGATAGATTGATTTCCGAATACCAATACAAACTAAACAACAACGATTTTGTTTATCAAGTTTCACAAAATAAAGAAAATTTAGCTAAAATTATACAAGCCCAAAATTCAAATAAAGGGCATTTAATCTCTATGAGAGATAAAGATAACTATGCTAAATTTATGAATGGAGAAACAGATGCGATAACATATAGAGGTCAGTTAGATGGTGAGATTGATACAGAATTTTTAAATGAAATGACTGTAGAAGAAAAAGTTGGATTAGAGCATTATTTATTAGCTAATCAAGCTACATTACTTGCAGATTTTGAATATCATATTGGAGATAATCCAAACAAAGATGAGATTATGAAATCTGTTCAACAAGATGTAACTTTAATGATGCCTTATCTTGAACAAAGATTAGCTGGCACGCAAATTGCTGATTACGGTGAAAAAGAAATTAAAACAACTTTAGGTACTGAACTTGTTAAAGGTTTGGATATGGCACCAAAAGCTACAGGTGCACAGCTTAGACAATACTCATATGGAGATATATTTAAAGCGTCTGGCGCTGATCAATATTACGATATGTTGGTTGGGTACGATGAAAACTCAAGACCTATAGTTAAAAATAGTATAGTAGCACAAACAAGTGGTGAAATATTTACCAATCCTGATATGCAAGAAAAAGTTTTACGTCAAGTATTTGGTGATAGAATACAGTTTGATGAAGGGGACTTTATTATAGAAAACTTTGGAGATGGTGCAGGACTGTTTAATTTCCAAGGTAGCATGATTACTGAAGATGAGCTTGGTCCATTATCTATGGAAAAAAACTTAGATGATATGTTAATCAAAGGGATTTTTGTTGGACAAAAAGCTATTGGTAAAGATAAGTTTGGAAGAACTATAGAGGTATTAATGACAGAAGGTGAAGCAGATTTAGATCCAACTAATAGAGCTTCTACTATAAATGAAAAACTTGCAACATTAGATGATGTTCAGTTTCAACCAGCTTACATTATACAAATGGAAGAGGACGATATGTTCCAGGACGATGTATACTACAAAGAACTAAGTATGGATTATGTCAACATAGCTGGTTTGGATAAAGATGAAAAAATAAATGAAACGCTTTCATCAACTAGAACAAATATTGCTAACTTTGCTAAAGACAAAATAAAAAGGGAAAAACAAAAGAAACTTAAGGATAAAGCTCAAAATCAATTATCAACTATTTATGCAGAGGGCAATGAAGGTGGTGTAGATTTAATAGCTCAAACTTATTCAACTCCAATAGCTATAAGCATGTTAAATGCAGGAATTGATAATAAAATGCTACCAATAGTTATGACAGAACTTTTAGAAAACGCAGGAAAAGCAGCAATAAATCAAAAAACAGCAAATACACACGAAATGATGAAGGTGGCTATAGGTAATTTAAGTAATCTTAAAAAAGAAAATCCAGAGCTGCATGAAATTTTAGCATCAGGTAATTTAGAATTATATTATAGATACAAAGAAAAAGTGTCTACAAAAGAAGACATTAACAATATAAAGTCAAGAGCAAGACTTTGGACTAAATATTTTAATTACTAATGAGTACATTTTTTAATTTTACAAAAAACATAAATGCTGAAGAAAAACCAGCAGATGCTGCAAAAAAATATGATGAAGGCATGCAGCAGCCTAAAGGTTTTGAATCACTTTTTCAAAAATCAAAAGAAGAACAAGCGTACGATAGAGCAATATCGAATGCTGTAGGCTCTGAAATGATGGGAGAATCTGGGGCTGTATTACAGCAGCAGATGTATGGAGAAAATCCTGATCAACAAATAACAGATCCTGATACATTTTTAGCACCAGACATTACAGCAGGTGACGCAGCAGCAGTTATAGGTGGTGGTTTGATAGGTTCAATAGGTGGACCTATGGGAACTTTAGCTGGTGCAGCAGCTGGTTTATCTGTTGCTGGTGGAACAAAACAATCTGACTTTGGTAGAAGTGTAGCGGCAGGATGGGGAGATTTAGTAGAAGGTACTGGACAAACTATTGATTTTATTGGATCAACAATTACACCGTGGGATCCAGAAGCAGGTATTAATACAACAGTAGCATCTTACTTAAAACGTAAAGGGCAAGAAATACAAATGAAAAATGATGTATTTATTCCGCCTGAATTAGAAAATATATCATGGTCTTCAATGGCTGATCCATCATTTTGGACAACTAAAGTTGCAAGACTATTACCATACTCTATGTCATTCTTTGTGCCAGGTATGGGTGCAGCAGGAGCTAGTACAAAATTTTTACTTAATAGTAGCAAAGCTGTTAAGTTTGCAAAAGGAGGATCAAATCTTTTTAAAGCACAAGTAAAAGGTGTAACTAAAAAGAATTTGAAAAAAGCACAAATGTATAATCCATCAGCTAAGGTTGGTGATAAGTTTTTAGATGAAACAGCAGCATTAGCAAAAGGGCCACAAGCTATAGTTTCAGCAGTTGGTGGTGGTATTGGTGGTAACTTAGCGGAAGGAGCTTTCGTAGCGGGAGAAACACTTACAGAAGCGTTAGCGGCAGGTTTAACTCCTGAGGAAGCTTCAGCAGCTGCAAAAGAAGTTTATACAGACAACCTCAAATGGATTGGTGTTGACATGTTGCAGTTCGGTCTTACCTTTGGAGGTTTAGGTCGCCTTTCAGCTGGTATGAAGTCTATACCAAAAAGTAGTGTTACGTTTGGTCAAAAGATTGCACCATTTTTACAAGCTGGCGCTTCAGGATCAATAGAAGGTTTTACCGAGCAATACCAAGAAGTATATCAAGAATGGATTAAGCGTAAAGCTATATATGAAGAAAGACCTGATCTTTCTAATTATGATGTAGGCGAGGGCTATCCAGGTTTCATGGAGTTTTTCAATAGTCCAGAAATGAAAGAAACAAGAGTAAGCTCATTTGCTCTTGGTCTTACTATGGGTGCGCGAGGAGGTTATGTAGATGCAATAGCCGAAAGAGAATATCAGTTAGAGAAACAAAGAACAACATTTAATAATCAGCTAGAGAGCGGTGCAACTTTTGAACAAGCAGAACAGCAAAGAGCAGAGGTTATTGCTGGTATGCTTATTAACGATAACGGTAATCCTGATAGGGCTAAAGAAAAGCTTGATCGTATGGTTGCTGAAAAACAAATGTCTGTTGAATATGCTGAGGAAATAAAAGACTCATTTGATGAGTATGCTGAAATGTTCCAGTCGGCACATCAAGACAATACCTTGAGCTATGAAGGTAAGAATCAAATATTTTTACAGAAAGTTAAAATAGCTCAGATAGAAAGATTTAAGCAAAAAGAAAGAGAGAAGGCTGATGCTGCAATAGAATCTAAGAAAAAAACTATTAAAAATAAGCAAAAGCTACAAGAAGCTATAGAAGGTATAGAGGCTAACTATGCTGGATTAGAAGAAACATCAAATCAAGAAATAGCAGGACTTGACAATCTTGTAGAACAAATAGCTACTGTTCGTAAAGGTAAGATGACTAAAGATGGATCACGTGTTAAGCGATCATCTAAGGGACTTACACCAGGACAGTTCGAGCAATACACAACAGAAGGTATTGATGAGGCGCAAGCTAAAACGCCAGCAGGATTACTTAAACGTGCTGGGCAAGCTATATCTAAAGTGCCTGGAGCAATCGTTGAAGGTGCTAAGGCAGTAAGGGATAAAGTAAAAGCGGTAGGCGTTGTAGGAGCAGCTAAAGAGGCTGTAGGCGCTGTAAAAGAAAAAGGTCAAGAAGTTATACAAAGTGAACCAGCTAAAAAGATAGTTAAGTTTTTTCAAGAACAAAAAGAAAAAGGATCTAACTATGTAAATAAGTATTTAAAAGAAAACGCACCTAAGACAGCAGAAGCTATAGAAAAAGAAGTGGAAGCTGCGCTTAAAGCCGTAGGTAACAAAGGGTTTACAAAAGAAGAAGCTAGAAAAAAAGCTGAAGAGATTATACAGAAAATTAAAAAGAAAGATCTCAAAGGTGCTTCAGGTAAGTTTTTAGATAAGATGACGGATCTTACAGCTGGTAGATTAGAAGGTACTATAACTGAAAAAGTTATATCTGTTCTTAATGCAGGATTAGATTTAGTAAAGAAAACAGCGGCTACAGTAAAAGAAAAGGTTAAAGAACAAAGAAACAAACCTGTGCCTGATTCTAAAGAAGATGTTTTTGGAGACGCGAATAGAGAAACTACTGAGTTCCAAGACACAATGAACAGGATGTCAAAAAGACAAAAGAAAAATCGAGTTAAGGTAATGTCATTGTATGAAAAAATGGCAAACAAAACCGAACCCCTTACAGAAGAAGAAATACAATTCTATCAAGACAATGTAGGTGAATTTGAGAAGGTAATGGCCGAAATAGAAAAGCAAAATTCTCAAAGAGCTCCAAAACCTAAAAAAAAAAGTAAAAAATCCTTAAAGGAAATTAACACGGATGTTATTGATGAAGCTATAATTGTAGAAGATTCAGAAACAGATTTATCAAATAGTTTAGATCAAGACTTAAATAACAACGATCTTACAAAATATAAGAAAGCAAACACAAGAGGCAGTAATGATATATACCAAATTACTGTCAATCCACGTGAAGAAATAGTACAACGTTATTTACGTAGAACGTTAGAAAAACAATTCCCAGGCATAGACGTTGCCTTTACATACAAACAATTATTAGAAGGTTTTGGTGCACCAGCAGCAGCTGTATTCTTAGGGAGTACAATACTTGTAAATAAAGATGCTGCAATGCAGACTGACCTTATTCACGAGTTATCGCATCCATACTATCAATCTATAGCTGGCACAGCTTTACAGAAAAGATTGAACAAGCTACTCATTAAACAAGGATGGTTAACACAGGTAGCGGTTAACTATCCTGAGCTTACACGTTATCGTGTTGGAGGAAAGTTTGTAACAGGTCAACAAATCATAAATTCATATCTTAAAAGTGATAGAAAAGATGTAGTAAATGTGCTATCAA
>Ga0208134_1000037_pt1 | contig 65335 bp, 105 predicted proteins | sample VirMetDEL_Mar_31_FD_184515 | JGI IMG/M metagenome (GOLD analysis project Ga0208134, IMG submission 184515) | Aqueous microbial communities from the Delaware River and Bay under freshwater to marine salinity gradient to study organic matter... | ecosystem: Environmental > Aquatic > Marine >...
CTCAAGCTTTACGGAATACTCTAAAGAAGCATTGGATTTTGACCGTGATACTTTTACGCTCACTCTTGATTCTATTATTCCTAACGGGATAAGATTAGGGCGCGGGACTAAAGATAGTGTTAGGTTAATTGTTAAAGACGACCTAACCGGGCTTATAGATCACAAACTTTTCGTAATTGGTTTTAAACATATTGAATAGGAAAAACTATGTTAAGAATAAAAAACAAACTTACAGTATTTCACGACGCTAATAGTGTTTTTAGTGACTATTCTAGAGAGGCTTTAGATTTTGACCGTGATAGTTTCACAACAACACTAGACGCCTCAACCTCGTACTTATACATTGGTTTCTATAAACCTATTAATGCTTACTATGTTGAACTAGGAACGGCCAACACAGAGGCGGGAAGTTTCGCGGGTGAATATTATAATGGTTCCTCATGGGTTTCTATTACCAATATGTATGACGAAACTAATTCATTCACTAGAAGTGGTTTCATTCAGTGGGATAGGGATCTTACTGACGAGGCAGAGGTTGAAATTAACGGGGAAACGATGTTTTTCTATAGGTTCCGCCCTAGTGTTACTCATAGCGCGACGGTTTTAAATGGCCTTAACATAATATTCTCCGACGACACTGACCTTAAAAGAGAATTCTTCGAGGCGTCCGACTTCTTACCTAGTGGGGAAACGTCGCACATACTTACTCACGTTGCTAGTCGTGACCACATTGTTCAGCACCTTAGAAATAGTGGCGCATTCAAAACAGCGTCTACAGGTGAGAAAAAAGACGTAACCGCTTTTGATATTCACGACCTTGCACAAATTAAATTAGCTAGTGCTTACCTTACGCTTTCTAAAATATTCGGTTCCGTTATGGACGACCCGGACGGACTTTATAAAGAAAAATCTAATCAGTTTATGTCAGACTATTCAATGGCAATTAAAACACCTTTTATAGATCTAGACAGAGACGACGACGGGCTTAATGATACAAGCGAAAAGGTTAAACCTAGAACTATAAGGATCATAAGACAATGAGTTCAAACCAAACGTTAATACTTGAGGCTATTCAATTAAGATTCGACGAACTAGCACTAGGACGAACTAAGTTAAAATATTCTTATGACTTAGAGAAAAACGGTAAGCGCGGCGAGAAAAATGCTTATAGTTTTGGAATAGGCGCGGCGGCGGAAACACCGGGAACAATGAAGTCACTGACATTAGATCAAGACTTTTTTGTTATCTTAACTGAAAATTACAATAATAGATCTGACGACGACGGCGAAAAAGCTGCGCTCACTGCAATCTATGACGACCTAGAAACTATTACTAGGGACTTCGCTAATTCAAAACTAGGCGCTCCGGGAATTGTTCTAGTTGTTCAGCAGACTGACCTAGAGGAACCTGAAAAAATAGCAGACGGAACAATTATAGTTAGGGCTAACTTTACTGTTAAGCATAGAGCTACTATCACGGGAACGGCTACCTTACCGGATCCGCCGGCAGTTGGTGAAACATGGAGCGTTTTAAAAGCTTATGATTTCACAGATGCTAACAATACCTTTATGACGGCCCCTATTCGTAACGTTTCAGGCGCAACGACTTTCTCGGTGGCTTGTATAATAAACATCGACATGACTCAAAATCTTTCCGGTAGAAATATTTGGTATTTCTACGGAAAAGAACTTGATGCCTCAGGCGGTAAATTTAGCGGGACGTGGATTAATTCGGCTTTTAGTTTTGGGGTAGGTTCGGCCTCGACAACCTATAGACCTACTAGGGCGGATAAAAATTATCATTTAGTTTTTGTATATGACGGCAATGAATCAGGGACAGACAGAGCAAAGCTTTACGTGGACGGTGTTCATCTTTTAGATGAAAGTTCTGGAACAATACCCGCAGTAATTCCCTCAACTATTATGGACAACAATTGTCATATAGGAACTAGGGAAGGTGACTTAGTTGGTTCCGGTATGTGGGACGATAAAATTATTGAGTTAAGCACCTTTTCAGACGCTTTAACTCAATCGCAAGTGACTAATTTGTATAATGCCGGATCCTATTCAGATCCTACAGCTATTGGAACCTGTACGCACTCTTACTGGTTCGGGGACAACACTTTAGACACATCGGAATTAATTATTGATAATGTAGGCAGCGCAAACATGGGTTGTTCTAATTTTGAAACAATAGATATTATAACTTTATAACCAAGGAAAAAACATGACGATAGGTGTAGTAGTAAATGAAAGTTCAATTTCATTAGTTAAAGAAGTGACAGAGGGAACAGTTGTTACCCCTTCAAGTGGTGCCGACTATCAAGAAGTTCTAGCCGGAACTTTAGAAATGACAAAAACTAGAGAAGAACTTTCTAGAGACACACTTTCTAGCACGACAGAGCAAGAAGCTTCACGCGTAGGAATTCCCGAGGTAACGGGCGCTTTAGGTGTTGAGTTTAGAGCTAGTGCAACAGAGGGAAGTTATCCGCAAGCCCTAGAAGTTTTAACAGAATCTTTACTAGGTGGAAAAAGAACAGCGGCAACAAAAGACACGACAACCGGAAACACATCAACAGTGTTAACGTTTGCCTCACATAGTTATTTAGTTGGTGACATTGTTATGGTTAAAGAGGCCGGGGCTTTTGAGTGTCGTCCTATTTCTGCCGTTGATGCAACAACTATCACATTTCCTTTTGCTTTAGATAATGGAGCGCCGTCAGACGGTGTAACTGTTTCGGCAGTATCAACTTTTTATTCTGACACGGCCAACAGTTCAACTTTTTCAGCGGAACATAATGTAGGTAACGAAATTAAGCAGACAGTAGGCGGACTTAGAACTTCAAGTATGACTTTAGAAAACTGGTCAGCGGGGACAATTCCAACAGCGTCTTTTGCAATGGGCGGGTTATCGCTTGAAAGAACTTCTGCCGCCGGTTCATATACTCCGGACTTTACTGCCGACGCATTACCTCCGGTAGCTTTAGAGGCTTGCCTATGGGTTAACGGAACGTCTGTTTCTTATACTGAACTAGGCTTAAACATTGAGAATGAAGTTAACTTTATGAAAGACGCTTGTCAGGCTAACGGAAAACTAGGATCTAGAGTTACGAGTCAGACAACAACTTTCAACGCGTCAGTTTATTCAGACGATACAACCCTTACAACGTGGGACAATTTCAACGCGAATGACGACGTTTCTATTTTCTTTTATGCTTTTAATCCAAGCGCAACAGCGGGTGAATTCTCAGAGGCCGTTGCGGGTTGGTTACCTCAAGGTAAATTAATTGAACACCCTTTTGCAGACACAGACGGTATAGTTTCAGATAGCTTGGCAGTAAAATGTCATAGAAATCTAGGCAGTGACTCCGTTTTTCTTGGGTTTATGTAGAAATAACTATTGTTCCTATGCGTTGTTAATGATTTAATTTGTTAAACAACACATAGGAGCATTTTCATGGTTAACATTCTAAGGTTAAGTGACAGAGTTAAAGTTAAGGTTGGAAAGGTTACATTTCTTCTAGCGCCACTTTCAAACGACAGAAAAAGAGAAATTGTTTCTTGCACGACTATGAGTGGCGGGACTTCTGTTTTTGATTATGCAAAAGCGCAACACCTCTATATTAAACATTCTTTAAAAGATGTTGAGGGTATTACTACTTATGATAATGAAAAATATGAACTTGATTTTGAGGGTGACTGTTTAACTGACGAATGCGTTTCGGATATTTTTACTATTCCACAAAAACCCGAGCTAGTGTCATGCGCGTGGCAGATTCTAAGCGGCATACCTGATAAGGTTCTTAATGATGAGGGTAAGCCACTTAAAGGCGTTACGTTGGAAGTGATAAGCTCACGGAGCAAGAAAAAATAAGCCGCATCGTTAACCCGATAATAGACGCTTTATGTTTTAAGATCACAACTATTTCAGGCGTTACCGATGCTGACTACATAGAAATTGTTTCAACTTTTATGGTGGCCACTAACCATAATTTCAATTGCACCATGTGTAAGGCGAAATATCCGAGACAACCCGATAAAAGAGACGCAATGTTTAAGCAAAAGAATTGCCGAACTGTTGCGCCTCAACCCTTGTTTGAATATCGCCCTACGCATTCAATGACCGGACACGCTGTTATAAAATACAGCACTTGCCCGCCTAATTTATTCAATTCCGGAACATTAAACTTGATTAACATGGTCAACAGTTTTGCAGAGGGATTAATGCCTTATAGTGGGGGACTATTGGAACAACCCGCGAAGTTTGTCGAGGTTATGGAATTAGTGCATAATTTAAAAGAAGAATACAACACCGAACAAACTAAAAAAATGGACAAATATAATGGCAAACGAGGTAAGCGTTGAAATTACCATTGAGGAAAAAGATGCTTTAAGAGCGTTGACTAAATTGACTCGGGGTATTGATACAACAACAGACAAGGCAAGTAAGGGCGCTAAAAAAATGGACATGGCCTTTGCATCATTCGCGGGCAATCTTGCGGCGGGCGCAGCACTTAAAGGACTTGGGTTAATTACTGACGGCGTGAAAGCCATGGTTTCACAAATTGGAACACTCACAGACGCCGCCAGTGTTCAAGAGGACGCAATAAACGACCTTAATAACGCTTTAGTCAGAGGCGGGGAATTCAGCAAGAAAACGTCTTTAGAAATGCAAAAGTTTGCAAGCGAATTGCAACAGGTCAGTAAGTTTGGTGACGAGGCTATACTTTCACAAATGGCCTTCGCTCAATCAATGGGCGCAACGGGTGAACAATCAAAAACAGTTCTTGCGGCAGCGGCAGATATGGCAAGCGCATTAAACATTGATCTTAATAGCGCCGTCAGGAACATATCAAAAACACTAGGCGGTTACGCCGGGGAACTTGGTGAAGTAATACCGGAACTTAAAAACTTAACAGCGGAACAATTAAAAGCCGGGTTAGGTATTGACCTACTAGCGCAGAAATTCAAAGGCGCGGCAGAGTCACAAATTAGCACGTTCAGCGGAGCAATTGAACAGGCGTCAAACACGTTTGGTGACTTACAAGAAACTTTAGGTTTCACTATCACACAAAGCCCCGTTGTTATCGCAGCAATTAAAGGTTTATCAAAAGGCGTTCTTGCACTAGACGGAATAGTTAAAGAAAATTCAGAGACAATAAGAAGTTACGCAGAGGGTGTTTTAATTGGTGCCTTAACAGGTGGTATAAACTTCGCGGGACAAGCTGTTATAAAATTCAACGCTGTTCTAGTATCAACAAAAAACTTTATGAACTTCCTAGTAGACGGATCACTTGCGGCATTGCAAGGCCTCCAGGAATTTAGTGCGGGGCTTATTGGTGCCGTCTCTAGTGTTCAAAACTTTCTAGGGTTATCAACAGAGGCCTCCGATTCATTACAAGCGTCAGTTTTAAGAAGTATAGAAGTTACAAAACTAGCTAGGCTTGCGAATGACGAGGAAGTGGCCAACAGAATAATGAGACAACAAGAACTTGCGGAAAACGTTACAATGGTAACGGAAACAATTAACACCGCAATACTTTCAGAGGCTACCGTTAAAGAGGGAACTGATTTAAGAATTGTTCAGTCAGAAAAAAATAAACAGATACTATTAAAAAAGACTAGAGACGACGCAGAAAAAGCAAGACAGAAAGCCGCTGAACAAAACTTTCTGTTTCAAAAAGCTTGGGATAAACAAACACAAAAAGAAAAAGTTGCCTCACTTAAAGGCGCTTTAGGAACAATTGCTACATTACAACAGTCAGGATCTAAGGAAGGTTTTGCAATCGGTAAGGCAGCGGCAATTGCTGACCATGGAATTAATGCAGTTTCCGCCGTTTCAAAAGCTTTAGGATCCGCGCCGCCTCCGTTCAATTTTATTCTAGCGGGATTAGTAGGCGCAGCAATGGCAGTTCAAGGCGCTAAAATAGCAAGCGCGTCCCCTCCGGGTTTTGAAAATGGTGGTGTAGTCGGCGGCTTTACAGGCGCAAGCGCGGGGCCTGACAATGTTAATATCAATGCCCGTCGTGGTGAAATGTTTTTGAATGCCTCACAACAACGTAACTTGTTTGACGATATTAATAACAGATCCACGGGAAGTAATGACGGCGAAACAATAGCGGCGTTAGTTAATCAACCTATAATTCTACAAGTTGATAACAAGGAAATAGCACGGGCCGTAAGAAACGCGGAACGTGACGGCTTTCAGGTAGCAATATGATTAAATTTTTATCAAACAATTTAGTTGAAACAGCAACGTTAACAGCGTCTACAGAAAACGCTCAATATCCTGTTTCTAATATACAAGACGACTTTAGAACTAAGACTTTCAGATCAACAACTAATTCAGACAACGTTGTTATAGATCTTGGATCAACGGAACCTGTTGACTACTTAGCTATTGTAGATAATTGGAAAAATGGTTTCGGTGTTTCAACTATTACAGTTGAGGCAAACGCCACTGACTCATGGGGGGCACCTAGCTACTCAACAACTTTAACCTTTGATTCTACTCATGGCATAGGACTTAAATCTATAACGGAACAGTCTTATAGGTTTTGGCGTTTTGTAGTTACCGGATCACTTGGTTACTGCGAACTTGCTAACATTTTTATAGGTAAAGCCGTCGATATTTCAACAAACGGAATTGACTATAATTGGAAATATAACAACAAGGATCTAAAGAAAGTTTCTAAGACAATATACGGTCAGGAATTTATAGACGATATGGGCCAACAAAAAGAACTTACCGGGCTTTCAATGAAGGTCGTGGACACAACGGAGCTAGATCAATTTTTCAGCGTCTACGATGATAGAAGAACAGTTAAACCTATGTTCATACATTTTGACGATAGTAGTAATGTAATTTCAAACGACTCTGACCGGTTTAGTGGGTTCTATAAATTCGCAGCTGAACCGGGTATGGTTAACACTAATTCAGGTTTCTGGACTATAGAGTTTTCTTTAAGGGAACAAAAGTAATGACTATGTTAGTTGTTGACGAGTTAGAAACAACCTTGTCACAAACATTTACAGTGTTCAAAAACAATAGACTAGATCTTGTAGCTATTCGCCCTTATATACTTTCACATAATAGCCCCGCCGGAACATTTACATTTAAACTATTAGACGGTGCCACAACTTTATTTAGTGACACATTTACAGCGGCGGAATTAAAAACAGATATTTCAACAGCTAACGACTATGTAAGGATATGGAAAAATTTTTCAATTACTGTTCCGACCTTCCTAGAAAATGGTGACTACACTTTAGAACTTTCTAGTTCGGGCTATACTTATTCTGACGCTAGTTATTTAGGTTGGATAAAAGAACATGAGCATTTAACAAACGTTATTACTAACGACGACGCCACTAGCGCGCTACAATTTCCTAGATCATTCCAATTATTAACAAGACAGGATTCAATATGACAAAAGTAATAGATTTTAATGACGGGTTTTCGTCAGGATCACAACCCACGGCAGAGGGGGCAATTGCTTCTTTCTATAAGGCCTATGCAAACAACGCAGCTTATGAGGCGGTTTTTACTGCCGTTGCGGGTTCGGTGTTTTGGGACACGACTCTAGACGTAGAAAAAGTTTACGACGGAACAAATTGGCGGACTACTGAACGCGCTTTAGATAATGCAGAGGCGGGGGATCCGGGCGTTAGTAATGACAACACGGAAGGTTATGAGGTTTTAAGTTTATGGCTTAACACTTCTAGTGGGGCTTTCTTTAGAGCAACAGACGTTTCAACAGGCGCAGCGGCATGGCAAGAAGTAGCCGCCGACTCTGTTCTTGATTCTCATATTTCAGCAACAGTGGCCCACGGAGCAACAGGCGCGGTTGTTGGAACAACTAACACGCAAACATTAACAAACAAAACGTTAGACGATGCTTTAACGGTTAAAGAAATAACAACACCCTCAACCCCGTCGAGTGGATATAAAAAAATATATGCAAACACTGACGGCAAACTTTATACCGTCGACGACGCGGGAACAGAAACAGAAGTGGGCGCGGGTGCTGCCGGTTTACCTATATTAGAACGCTTTTATAGTGAAGATTTTTCAGTTACAAGTAGCACGTTTTTCAGTGTAACCGGGAACGCTGCCACGCCTGATAATGCGGGAACCGGATCAATGGCCGGGGGGCTTGTTACAAGTTCTAAAGGTGGTAGTTTTTCCAGTGAAAGGACTGTTGGGTTTCTAACTAACGGCGCGGGAACTAATGACTTTTTCTTATCGGACGAAATTGCACTTGAGGAAAATCAAAACGGACGCCTTATAACTATAGTTCTAGATTATACTTATTCGGGTAACACGGCAGATATGAAATTTTTATTTCACGACTCTACTAACGATACTGTTCTTTCAACGTCGTCAGATCTAATCTATGCTTGCACAACTTCAAGTGAAGTAAAAAGATTAATTGCTTGTATATACGTCCCGGAAAATTGCGACGCTGTTAGATATGGTTTTCAAAACCAATTGTTTTCTAGTTTAAAAACTTTAAGCTTTACTCATGTTTCACTTTCAACTAGAGCAATAGACATTTATCAAAACAACCTACTCACGGCAGATGTTTCGTCTACTAGTGATATGGCAGATCTGACTTTTAGTAATTTAGAAATCGGAAAATACTATAGACTAGGCGGTTTTATTTACTCTAATTTCGCTACTGCTTTGAAAGTAATTGTTTATTCAAACGCGTCAGGCGCGGGAACGGAATACGGAATAATTTTTGACTGGTCTAATGGAAGTGGAACAGCACAAAACGGTTCGGCGGGTGTTAACCTTACATTTAGAGCGGTTACAACTAGCGTTTATTTCAGATTAATATCACCGTTTTCTGACACTATATTAGGCGATAATACTTACGGCGAAACTTTTATTCAATTAACAGAGTTAAACAATACCGTGGCAACAACTAGGTTCTAGTATGATGAAACTAATAGCGTCCGCAATTTTATCAATAATGGCGTCCGGCCTAGCTTGGGTTTATGCTAGTTCGATAGATTTTGGTAAAGCAATTGCAGTATTGCAGAGTAAAGAGATAAGCCATAAAGAATTAATCTTGAGAGTGGATAGGAAAACGGATATTCTTAACAATAAATTAGACCGACTACTAGAGAGAAGAAAATAATGACAACAACTTATTCAGACTTTCAGGGCGCATCAAGAAGTGAAAAAGTTATTTTATGTCACATCGAACCGGCGGAACGGTTGTTAATATGGACGTTAGACAGCGGCGCTATTTATAAAAGAACAACAGACTATTTTGTTATTGATATAAAAGACGCAACAACTTCTTTAACAGAGGCCTCTAGTGCTGCGCTTAATGCGGGTGAGTGGTTTTATGATATTGAATCAGGTGTCTGTTATATTAGAATGTCAGATAATTCAAACCCTAACACTAAAAACATTGTAGGATATTATAGACAATTCTTTTCTAGTGGGCCTTTTGATTTACCTTATGATTTAAACACGGGCGCGGTTGTTCCTTATTTACCTTATCTTAAAAGTAATTCGGCAGTAACGAAACAATTAGACGAGGAACAAACCGGCGTTGCTTTAGAATCAGCTACTAAAGTAACTCTAGATAATACGTCAGCGCAGTTTGACGATAGTTTCGACACTCTCTTTTATGAGAATAAGAACATACGAATTTACTCATGGTCACCAAGTATTGCAGTGACAGAGGCGCAAGTTCTTTTTGTTGGTGAGATTCAAGACAAAACATTCAGTCCTAGTAAAATAGATTTTAATTGTAAGGACTATATCTATCGTCTGCGTGAATTCGTTAACCTTGACGTTTTTACCGTTGCTGACGGGGACGTTCCTGACTCTCTTATTGATACGCCAAAACGTAGGATCTACGGGCAAGTTGACGGTGTAAAATGCGCGCCTATTGATAACACTCTAGACGGCTATACATTGACCGGGACTGTTTCAAGCGCGTCCGGGACTAATATCTTTACAGGTGTTGGAACTTCATTCCTTGACGAGCTTTCCCCGGGTGATACTTTAATTGTAGAACTTGCACTAGAGACAGTAAGCGTTTCTATTGAGGAAGTAACAAGCGACACTTCTATTATTGTTAACGAGGAAGTTGAGTCAGGCTTTAGTGGTGAGACGGCAATTATTAACCCCGACAGGCCATGGCGTAAGAAAAACAGAAATTGGCATATTGCCGGACATAAATTAAGACAACCTACGACGACAATAGCAAGCGCGTCCCAACCTAATAGAATTGTACTAACGGACGGCGCTGACTTTTTCGCCGGGGATCTTATAGACGTTGACGGTTTCGACGTTAACATTAAAAGAATTTCAGGAAACAATGTAACCTTGAGACAAAACATTCCAAGTGGAACGCCGTCAGGTGTTGAGACGGTAACCCGTAATCCTATTTCTAAAGCTTTCTTAAATAAAACAGAGGCCTTTATAAATTCTGACTGGACGGTTACCAATACAACAGAGGGAATTTTAAACCTTAACGTTCTAGCTGAATTTAATAGGGCGCCTAGAAGAACAATGCCCGGAACTATTACATTTACAAACGCCTCTAGGAACGTAACCGCCACGGGCGTTAACCTAATAGATTATTTAAAGCCGCGTGATTGGTTACAATCTGACGACCTTACTCACACAACTTGGTATGAAATTCTAAGCGTAGAGGAAAATGATTTAACATTAAGAGTGGCCTATGCCGGATCAACACAAAGTTCTAGTGCATATAGAAAAAACCCGGATCTAATCGGGGACGACTCTTTAATTACTGTTAACTGTATAGGTTATGAGTCAGCGGGAACGTGGGTTAAAACTGCGTCCGATGCTGTTAAACATTTACTAGAAAACGACTCTGCCGCTACTAACATTAACGCCGCGTCTTTCACAGAGGCAGACAGTGACGCGCCCTTTACTATATCTATGGTTATCCCTGAAACTTTAGGGAAAGACGCGCCGACAATTAAACAGGTCGTTACTAAACTGAACGCCTCTGTTTTTGGATCACTTGTTAGTAATTCAGATTTTGAAATGGTCTATAGGATCCTGACGCCTGAAAAACCCGAGGAACTTGAGGCTTTAGAACAGCATGACATTATAGGCGAACCAACCGTAAGAAGTAGAAACGAAATTATTAGAAAGGTGATTTTAAAATATCGCCCGTTTGTTGACCGATTTACAGGTGAGGACTCTTTTAAAGCCATTATAAATGAATCAGATTTTGTTGATAACTATATTGGTTCTAGGCAAGAGTTAGCCGTTACGGTCTATTTATACGCCGCTAACGACGCCCTAGAGATAGCTGAACGGTATGCTCTTTATAATTCATTGAGTCAATCAACTATTACTATTAAAGGAAAGTTAAACCTAGCTACTAAAAGCCTTAATGATAAAGTTTGGATCAACCTAGATAGGATCTATAAAAGATTCGGCGGACGGGATAGACAGAAAATAGGAATTGTAAATAAAATTAAGCTTGATGGAAATAGTACGGTGTTAGAATTTAATGATCTATCTAACGTATTTAATAGAGTTCCTAGTATAACGCCCGACTCTGCTAATGATTTTACAAGCGCAACAGCTAGTGAGAAAATTAAAAACGGTTACATGGTAGACAATGATCTAGAAGTTCCTGACGTTACAAGTGACGCGGAATTAGGAACTAACATAATAGGATAAATATGGCCTTCAATACAATAAGCGCGGCTTTAATTGCAGTTGGAAAACCAATTTTAAAAAGCCTTTTTCAAACTATAAAAGATAATCAGGACGACCTAGACAGTAGAGTTACAACGGTTGAGGCGGGCGCAAGCAAGGCGCGTTTTTGGTCGTTACCAGTGTTAGGCGCATCAAGTTTCACAGTGGCAACAGGTGTTTCACAAATTAGAATCGACTCAACTATTGATATAACTGACGTTGTTATTGCAATCTATGACGACACAACGGCCATAACATCGGGGACACTTGAAATTGATATTGTTAAAGCAACGGGCGCCGGGGACGGGCCTGACTTTTCAAGTAGCACTTCGATTTTTACAACTAAACCCTCAATAGATTTTTCAACCGCTGACGATTTTGACGAATCAATTAATCAAGTTCTTAACGCTACCAATGCGGCAGTTGTTGAGGGTGACTATATTCAATTAAACATTACTTCCAAGCCCGCGGGCCTAGGAAAGTTCTTTATGTATTGCATAGGGGAAGGATCTTAAATCATGGCTTTACTAATTCCATTTAATAATCAACCGGTAAGTAATACGCATAAAAGTTCTAGCTACACTATTCCTAGCGGGAATTATGCAAAAGTTACCGTAACAAATTTATCGGCAGATTTTGAAATTGATTCTGTTGCGGTTATAAAAGCAACAGCACACACTTCAGTCGGGCTAGACACATCAACAACCGGGGACAAGTATATTAATCCCGGGCCATGGGCCATGATAGGTGTCATGTATCAATCGGGAACGGCGTCTATAGATATAACGCCAACAGGTTCGTCAATTCCACAACCTCACTTGTATTTAGGAACCTCACAAGCTATTTCAACAGCTACACAAATAGCGGTAACATTACAACCGGGTGACGCTGTTAACGTAACGTCCGCGTCTGCCGGATCTGTTTATGTTAGATTAAGCGCGATTAATCCAATGTTTCAGACGGAATTCTGGGTTGGGCCGGGGACTGACCTAGACGGGAACGGTTACCAAGTGGCACTATATAACATTATTGAATAACAGAGTGATAACACTCTAAACACGGAGTAAAATATGGAAATTTTTAAATGGGTTACGGCCAACTATCAAGACGTTCTTTTAGCTGTTGCTAGTGTTGTGGCGGCGGCAGAAGTTGTTGTAAGAATCACGCCGACTAAAAAAGACGACGGCGCAGTTGAGCGCGTTGGTAGTTTCGTTAGAAAAGTTATGGACTTTCTAAAAGTTCCAAACGTAAAAAAGTAATGTCAGACAAAGGCTTTACAATGTTACTAGGCCTGTTAATTATGACGGGCCTTTTTATTTTTATCTTGAGGTGTTTATAATGTTCGGAAACATAAGAGCGGTTCTAGAAATAATTAAGTTACTATGGGAAACTTTCCAGTGGTTGAGCGGTAAGGTTGACGATATTACTTATCACAGTAAAAAGAACGCTAGACGAAAACTTATAAAAGCAATCGGCGAAAAAGACGAGCAAGCTGAACTAGATGCTTTAGAGGAATTAGGAAAATGAAACTCATAAAACTATTTGTTCTATCTTTTATCTTAGTAGCTTGCACTAGTGCAGCACCTAAAAGAACTTTTGAAGTTACCCTCTATAAGACTGACGCCGAATGCATTAAGTGGAAAAAGAACGGGGAAGTTTTCGAGTTATGCAAACGTGACGAGGAATTTCCAAAAAAGCTAATAGGAATAAAAGCAGAGGACTACGCTAAAGAAAGGGACTTTCAAGACCTTTTAATTAACCGATGCAAGAAGTGGAAAAAGAATTAGTTATTTTTTTCTAAAATCAGAGCGTTTTGCCCCGGTAGGTTTATGCGAATCTTTCCCATATAGTTTTCTTAAAGCAATATCTATACAGTTTTTTACTTGAGGCTTTTGTTTATACCAACCGCAATAAAGCCCGTCTTTATGAAAGTCCCAAAATTCAGGTTCTAATTTATCATGTGTCATAAGGATCCTAGAACGGGCGCCACTGCAAAGCTAACGCCCGTCTTTTAGAATCTAACTATACTCGGATATAGTCAGAATTAAATTTCAAAATGTGTTGTAACTTCTTTTGTAAATTGAATAAGCCCGTCATTCGATAAACTTCCAATGTCAGCGGTCGTCATTCCTTTACTAGCTAACCATGCCGCTAAAGCAATTGCGTCCACTGTATTCGCTTTAGAATATGCGGCCCTTGCTTTATTCAGGTTAATTGTTCTTAACTGCGCTGCAATTTCCGCGTTAGTTAATGCTTTAACGTTTCCCGTTGCACCGTTTCCGTCGTCGTCTAAAGTTCCACATATCCCGCATATTGTTTCAATAGAGTAACGGCGTAAGTAAGTAACGGCAGATCCAAAACCTTGCATATTGCTTTTGTCAGGGTTTATAGGAATAAAAGAATCAATAGATCCTTGTCCGTTTTCTTCTAGTAGCCTAGTAGCTAATCCACTAATCCCGTTTTGTTCTTCAAAAGTTTGAATCATAATAAGACCATTTTGTTCAAGCGCGGGCTTAACAGTATTTAACAGGCCTTCAAGATCAACGTACTTACTTTTAAAATGCGGGTTAGATGAATCTTTCTTAGGGTTCTTAACAGTATTCTGAAAGGCAAAATACTTTTTGTAAATACTCATTAGAAAGGAACGTCAGAAAGGTTAGGTTCAAAACTAGCCGGTTTAGAATCTTGAACAATTTGTTTTTGATCCTGTTTATCTATTCCGCCTAACAATTGAATGTTAAAACAATTGATAACCGCCTTACTTTTTTTAACGCCTTCCTTTTCCCATGATTGAATTTCTAGGGAACCTTCGATAAAAACTTGCTTACCTTTAGTTAACCATTCTGAAACTGCCGTTGCTGACTTTCCCCATAAGCTAACATCAAGAAAAGTAACCTTGTCTTTACCTTCATTAATAGCAATTCCAAAATTTGAAACAGCTTTACCGTTGTTAGTTTGTTTTAATTCGGCGTCACGGGTTAAGTTTCCTATTCCCATAAATTTGTTAATACCATTCATTCTTTATTCCTCCGTTTTAAGACCTAATTGGCCTATTCTTACAAGCTTAATAGCTTCTTTAATTCCTATAGTCATTTCAATCAATTCTAAAGCCGCCCTTAAACCTCTAGTTTCGTTTCCAAAACCAAGTGACTTTAAAAATAACTTATCTTTTTTCTCTAATCTATAATTACTAATCGGTGTCATGCGAATAAGCTATAATTTTATATACAAGCCTGTAAAGACAATATTAGAATAATTGTAAAAATAACCTATAACAAAGGACTTAGAATGTTTAAATGTATGAAACGCGAATATGTTAAACCAACAGAGGCGCCCGCCTCAACAACGGAACAGAGACGTAGAAAGACGGGCCTTTTAATCGGGCATTCTTTAAAGGATCAAGGCGCTAACAATAAAGATTGGTTTCCAAGTTCGGCAGAGTGGTCAGTTGAATATGGAACTTACATAAAAGAATACGACATTGACGGGGACAAGTTTCTAGAGGAATACGAATTGAATCTAAAAGCTGCAAAAGTTTCCGGACTTACTTACGCCACTAGAGACGAGGGACGCGGGCGCAGAGGCGCGGCAGAAGAACTTGCAGAGGCAGACTGTAATGAAATAATTTCTATGCATTGTAATTCATATAACTCTAGGGCTATGGGTTTTGAAGTTTGGTACTTAGATGGCGTGATTGAATCAAAACGTTTTGCTGAAAGAACTGTTGCGGCAATGGCCCTTGAATTTCCTGACCATATTAATAGAGGAATCAAGAAAGGAACAAAACACTCACGCGCCTATGGTGTTCTAGACGCCGGACGGGATCATGGAGTTAGAAAAACTATTCTAGTTGAGTGGTATTTTATTGACGTTGAAAGTGATTTTATAACACCCGAAAAAATAGGGGCTTTCCTGAAACGTTACGGTGTTCATTAATGGAAAGTGGACACGCATGGCACGAATCTTTTTTGAATGAAAAACCAAAACCTATAAGGGAAACAACTATGAAAGGAATTTTAGAATTCAGCTTGCCCGTGGATCATAAGGAATATTATAACGCTGTTAATGGTTATAAATATCGGCAACACTTAATAGATCTAGTGGACGAATTAGAAAAAGAACAAAAACAATGTCATGACACGGAAAAAGGTGAGTGTTTAAGAACAGTATTAAACAATATTTATAATTCCGCCGCCGCTTTAGACATTAAGATTTTCAGGGACTAAACTTTAAGAGTGAGGAAAATAATTCTGCTCTTATTTTTAGTTACTATAACAAGCCCCTATGATGATATTTATTGTTACGAATGCATCAATGCGTATGACATAGGGGAACCTCTAGAATATCAGATTAAAACTTATGGCCCCGAGGACGAAATTAACGAGGTCAGTTTTTCAACAGAAGAAACAAACCGTTTCATTAATAAGATAGATTCTATTATAAATTATTCCCCTTATGTTTATCAAAACGATCAGGTAATAGACTTTTAGTTTTTATTCTCTAAACTTTTCTATATGGATATATACATAATACCCGATAGACAAGTTAGGCCCGACGTAGAAACTCACTATAACAAAAGCATTGCCCGTCATATCGCAGAGGTAAAGCCCGACATTATAATTGATATGGGTGATTTTTACGATATGAAATCTTTAAGTTATTACGATAAGGGCAAAAAGTCCCATGAGGTTTTCAACTTTATAGAGGACATTGAAATTGGTAACCAAGTAGACGATGAATTTTTCCAATGGTTAAAAGAATTCTGGCCTATATATAAATCGAAAACAAAACGCTATAGGTTGGCGGGTAACCATGAGGATAGGATCCGCAAGGCTTTTGATTTTGGTGACTCGAATCTAAGGGAATTGATTAGACGTTTCCGCCCGGATCATAGCCGGTGGAATAAAGTAATTCCTTTTTTAAAAGTCTTAAAAATCGGCGGGGTTAATTTTTCTCATTACTTCCCTAACGACAATTCCGGAAAACCAATAGGAACAGCAAAACAATTATTACAAAAAAGACACGCCTCATGTGTAGCCGGCCATCAACAAGGTTTTGACTACGCTGAACAATTAACTTTTGATAACAAAACAATTCACGCCCTAATTGCCGGATCTTGTTACTTACATGACGAGGAATATAAAGGGCCTAATAACCACCACTTTAGGGGGACGGTTATATTAAGGAATGTTAAAGCGGGAATGTTCGATATTGAACGGCATTCTCTGACTCACTTAATGTCAAAATATAAGTGAAATACAACAACAAGCCACAAAAGAAACAACAACCCCGTAAGGCTAGACGTAGGGAACAGCGCAGGGTATTCAAGAAGCGGTTTAAGGCGTTTTATGACGGCTTACCTGATTCGGATATGGACTATTACGAAAATGGTTTAGAACATACCCTAGAACCTGACTCCCAACCTAGTGGCGAGGAATAAAGACACTAATTGTAAGTAGACCTTCACGTTAGTAACTTGAAATAATATTTGTGCAGCATCAAGCTACGACTTCCAAGCCTTTCTTATAGCCCCCGAAACATGGACGTTGACGGGGTTATTCTCCCCGGAGTGGTATTTTTCGGGATTTTCTCAAATTTTTCGGGATTATCTCCCAATGGGGAGAATTTACTGGACGCCTAGATATTCAGGGTTAATTGCTCTTAACCATTCTTCATTGGTTTTTAATTGATCCTTTAGGGATATAAGCCTAGAGCGTTCATAACAAAACAAGCCCCGGTCAGAATCAATATAACCTAGCGCCTCAATACCTTTCACGGCCTCGACTACGCGGGACTGACATAATTCCTCTAGGTATTCTTTAAATTCTTTAACGGGAATTAACTGCGTTTCCATAATGGGTTTTCCTAATTGAGTGAATAGAGTTTAATTTCTATCCCTGATATTTCTCTATAATATTTAGACGCCGTTAGTGAAATAATTTGTGAGTCGTCAGCGTATGCACCGGGAAAGCCCGGGGAAGGGTTGAGCGCGTCTAGTAAGTTTTTAGCTAGGTTATCAACGTCACCACTTCTTTTGTTAATCGGGTATTTTGTCTTAATAGTTTTCGGGGGCTTTATAAAGAATACTATTTCACAACGTAGGGCGCCCTCTAAAGGGTAGTCTAATTGTCCCCTTGCAATGGCCTGAACAGCTTTTTTGAACGCTACGTCTTTAGGATCCGAATGAGTGGACACGTTGTTGCCCCGTCTAGCGAATCGCGGACGGTGTTTAGGTGTTGGATCAATATCTAGATATAAATAAACCATTTATAAATGCTCGCTTAATCGCTTTAAAATAGCTAGTAAAACAAGTTTCTCGCCTATTTGCTGTAATTTCCAGGACTTGTAATTATTACATGGACGCGGGTTTTGCTTTCATTTTGCGTGGTATCTGTTAAATTGGTTTTAGAAAACAAGTTAACAACGACTTTAAAAAAGGCAAGAACATGACAACAGCACCATTAGACGCAATTCAAGAACTGGCAAAAAAACTAATTGCAGACGCAGACGAATTGAAAGCGGTAAGGGCTTTAGAGGTACACCGTGACCATGAGTTATATTTAGAAAACAGAATTGACCACCTTTTAGTTTCTTTAGAAGTTTGGAACAAAAAAATGATTAAGGAAGGTGAGTAATATGAAAGAAACTTTAAAAATAAAAACACTTAAAGCAGAGTTAAAGAAATACGGTTGGACAAAAAATGATTTTAAGGTTGCTAAATATTGTGCAGCTAACGACGTTAAGCATTGGGAAAAAGATTTAAAAATACACCTACTTCAAAAAATTAAAGATAATAACTAACCGCCCTACGGGCAATAGGAAGTAAAATGAAAAACACTTACTTAAAAGAATGGCTTATGACGATTGAAGAAACCGGAAGTGATAAGGGCAACAAAATGTTCTACAAAGCAATTGTGCCTATTGAATATCACGAAGTTATTAATGGCGAGGTTATAAGAAAGACAGAAGTTAGTTTTGGTTTTGGTGATACTAAATTAGAAACTATAACTAACTTAATGGTAATTGTAGCAATAGATATTAAGAAATTTTATAGGGGAGTGAAATAATGAAAAATTTACTAAACAAGCTTTTTGATATTTTATCACTGGTTATCGTAGGGGCTTTTGCTTTTTGTAATATAGTGGCGGGCGTATATCTATGCATCATTTTACCGGTGCATATAACAATTAGATTAATCGGTTACATATTTAATTAACATTAATGAGAAATAACTAACGGCCCTCGGGCAAAGGATAAATTATGTTTGGATTAGGATTTTTAGATTTTATGGTTTTAGCATCAATAGGGCTTTTAATTTCTGCCGGTGCAATTTTTGTTAACAATCTTGATAAAAGAAAAAAGGAAATGGAACGGTTTAGGTTAATGCCGACGGATCAATTACAGTTAGAAATTTCACGCTTAGAAAGAAAGATTGATAAGAGAGAAACAAACCATATTTTACATTTTTTAGTTTCCTGTTTCACTATATCATTATGGTTAATCCCATGGGTTCTTATCTCAATGAATAATGCAGAGTACAGAAAACAGTATGAAAAATTAATTTCAGTGGCGCTAGATTCAAGATCTAACGGGGTAGCATAATGAAAAAGAAAGTTTATAAAACACCTACTGACCGTTATAGATTCGGCGGGACAATGGGAAAGGTTGAAAAAATAGTTGTAACTAAATTAGGCGGGCCTACAAAAACCCTAGCTTTCTTGGTTAGTTTCTATCTGAAATATAAGTATTTAGCAGACGAGGAAGAACAGAAAATTAAACAACAGCTTAAAAGGCTATAACAAAAAAGGAAGGATAAAATTATGTCAAAACTAAGAACTAGAAAACAGATGCGTGACGCTTTAACAGAGGCGCAAGATGATATGAGACACATTATAGAAGGCTTAGAAAATGCCATCGAGGAATTGATTGATCTTGAAGTGGACGCTTTTGAAATTGAAAAGAAAATGGACATTCTAGAAAGTATTAACAGCACTAAAAAGTTTATCAGAAAAGTTGATCTTGAAGAAACTCAAAACGACTACGGTTATTAATGCGTAAGTTAGGCGTAAGGGCGTGGCGTCGTGACACGTTAAATTAGTTAGATTATTTTTATATTCTGAATTTAGCAATTCACTTAAAAAATTATCAATCTGTTTTGCCCTTCCTTGAGTAACACAGTTAAATCTTACCCCCGGTTCTTGCTAAATTCACGGGGGTAAGGTTTTTTATAATGGAGTAGGTTATGTTTAATTTTACAGGCGCGCAGGGCCTAGAGCTAATGAAAAGATTGACAGAAAAATCATGGTTCATTGGTGTTGGCGGAAAATATCCGAACGCTAATGACATAAGAGAATTAGCGGATCTTATTAACGACATAGCTAATGAAAAACCACCTATGACAGAGGCAGAATTAATTGCCTACAATGAAGGTTTAGAACGTGGTAAGGCAATGGGCGCAATGGCGGCTAATAGAGAAATTCTAGAGGCCTTTCACCATGGGCGCATCAATGGAAAATTCTTTTCAGAGTTAGGCGAATAAATGAAATATTTTAAGCATTATTCAGACGTAAGAAATAGCGAATCTATAGCGAATCTTTTAGAGGAATTAGGCCTAGAAGGTTATGCGCGTTACTGGATTTTACTAGAACTTTTAGCAGAATTATATGACGGAACAAGCACGAAATTCAAAATTCACAAACGAACTTTACGCACGGCGCTCCGGTTTAGATCCGGCTTGCAAGCGGATAGCTACGCCGTTGCAATCGGGTTGCAACCGGGTTACACGGTTGTTGTAACCGAAACACATTATTTTATAGACGCAGCTATATTGTCGGAATTACAGAGTAGGGACTATAAAAAAGCGCGCTCTGACCGCGCAACAACCGCGCCTAAGAATAAGAATAAGAATAAGAATAAGAGTATATGTAAAACACCGATTAAAAATGATTTTCAGGATCTTAATTTAAGCGACGCAGCAAAAGAATGGACTAAAAAAATAGGGCAACGCACAACAAAAAAGATGATTGATAAATATAAACCTGATTTTATTTTAGAAGAAATTTTAGAGGCGTACGAATGGACGCTAGACAACCCGGACAAGAAACGGCCTAACGTTGGGGGGTTTTTAAGTAATTGGTTTAAAAACTCTAAAAACCCTGACAAGCTTATTGTTGACCCGAATAGTCGGATAGACGCAGAGTTAATTGAAATGCTTACGGGGAAAAAATGAAAAACATCGGGGACATAACACCGCAAGAAATTCAAGCTAGAATTGCAGAGACGAGGAAAATTTATTTCAGATCTAATTTTTCTTTTTTGAATATTCATAACGGGTTCCGTCCCGGTAACCTTCACGTTCTTATGGGAACTGCCGGATCCGGTAAGTCGACTTTCATAAGATCTGTTCTAGGGGACTGTTTAGAATCTAACTCAATGCTTACGGCCCTAGCGTGGCAGAGTGAGGAAAGCACAACAGAATTACAAGTCAGTATGTTAACGCAAGGGCATAGCAGAGAAACACTTTCAAGATTGAACGCCATAAGCGAGCTAGATAACCCTGACAAAAGCGTTGACGATATTCTAGAAAGCGCCCTAGTTATAGGCGCCAAGCTTATTGTATTCGATAATATTACTACGTCCCGGTTTTACATGGACAAGAAAATCGAAACATCAAGCGCATTGATAACAAAACTTAAAACATTCGCGGCAGAGTATGAAATTGCAATTGTTCTAATTGCTCACACGAAAAAAGATATTCACGATAATTACGGGAAACTAATCACAGAGGCAGACATACGCGGCGGCAGTTCGGTTGTTAATATGGCACATTTTTTCTATGTGCTGCAAAAATTTCAATTAGGTTCTGAATTTTATCCGACGTTGAGAATTATAAAACATCGAGGTCAGGAAACGGATCACAAATTGTTTTATTTACAATACGAATCTAAGACAATGTCATACACGCTAGACAGACAAATTGATTTTGAAGCTTTCAAGGAAAAATTTAACTCAAGGAACAAATTATGATTGATAAACTTTACTTATATTTTATCAAGACAAAATACTTAACCACCACCCCGGCAGACGTTGAGAAACTCAAGGAATTGAATGACAAGGTCAATGCGGTTGGGGCTAACGGCGGAATGTTAGGCGATAGCATTAAGGACGTAATTGAGACGAAATTATTAGGCGGTATTCTCAATCCGGACAAGCGTAAAGCTGACAAATTTATTCTATCGACAAAATCAATTATGGACGCATTTATTGAATCTGAATTGAGTTACGAATCAAAAATGAACAGACTTGCACCGGGATCTGGGGAAGTTACAACCGGGACGCTAGAGCACTTGAGCAAAAGCGTTGATGCAATTCGTCAGGATATTTTAAAAAACATGACGCCGGACGGCAGAAAAAAGGCTAACGCGTTAGGTTTAGTGTAGCGCGTTGGTAGGTTAATGGGAATTAAAAGTAAGGCATACAAATTAACATAGCTCTTAGAGCGCCTTAAACAATTCCAGGATCCACTTAAACCATGTAGCGCGTATGTTTAGTTATGTAGCAAAAAATAAAGCTTAGAAACGAAATTAGAGGTTCAAAAATGTTAGGGAAATTACGGTATTTAATCGGGCATGGAAAGGCAGCGGCGTCTTATCCTTATAGTGGTCGTTTTATATTTTGGTTAAAATTGCCCCGAGCAATACTATTTGAATTGATATTAACAGTTAAATTTTACCTAAAGGGAAGGGGACAAAATGAATCTTAAAATGCTTAAAGGGTTAACTCAATACCCTAATAGAAAACTTGCGGATCTTGTCGGGTGTTCTTACTCAACAGTTCAAACAAATATAAATCTTAATAGGGATCTATCTATACCCGAGCAACAGAAACGCCTAGAGGAAGTTTATAGATATGAGGAATTAATCAGGGGTAACCCCGCCGATAAAATTCTGCTAGTTTATGAATATGAACAATTGACGGGAATTGATTTTGTCCCGGATATTGCTGACAAGAAAAACAGTGTCTATCAACGTAAAAACAAAAACCAACCTAGTCAGGATCTTAAAAGCGTAAGTCTACAAAGGCTAAAAGATATTCAATCAAATAATTATCAATCAAGAAGTTATGAGAATCACACTTATGAAAAAGACATTATAGACAATGAGATTCAACGTAAGGAATTAGCTAAAAATAAAAAAGAACAACGCGCTAAAGAACGTTCAGTCAATTATTTTGTATAGGGGGGATAATGGGAATTGATTTTAAAGAGACGGCAATAAATAACATAGACGGTAAAAAGTTTAAATCTAATCACGTAAAAATTTTCGGAGTACGGGAACGGATTAACTGTATCAAATGTGATTTATCATCTAGGCAAAAACAGGGTGAGGCTTTCACTTGTCCACATTGTAACGAGGAAAATAAATGATAGCTTTTATTTTTGGGTTAATAATTTTAATTTTAATAATCATGGCAGTGGTGGCCTTATTTTCTGCCATGCCATTTTGGGCGGCGATAATTATAACGTTGTTAATTCTAGGGTAAATTTATGGAACACTTAAATAGTATTTTTAAAAACGACAAAAAACTTATGAATGAACTCGATACGCTTAAAAAAGAGAATACTAAATTGAGACGATTTCTTAAAATGGACGGGTTTATAAAAGTTCTAAGAGACAGGGACGACTTAAAAGAAATTATTACGACCATGCAAAAGGATCTTGAGGAACTTTCTTTAGACACGACTAGCCCGGTAGTAAAATTACATACTAAGATCCTGAAAATCACAGAGAAAGCCAACAATTTGACGGCGTAGGGTAACTTCCTTTAATCTTTAGTTATAGACGAATGTTTATAATAACGAAGGTTATAACAATGAGTGAAGTTAAAGCGGTTGGACGGCCTACGCTGTTTAATGACGATCTAAAAGAAAAAATCTTAAAAATGGCAGAGGTAGGACTAACTGATAAACAGGTTGGTTATATTTGTGGTGTTACTTTCCAAACTGTTAACAATTGGAAGAAAGCAAACCCGGAATTTTTTGAGTCCCTAAAGATAGCTAAGGAATTAGCGGATAATTCTGTTGTGCAATCTATGTATAGAAAAGCTACCGGACAAGTTGTTATCACTGAAAAACATGAGGGTGTCGATGCTAACGGTAACATTGTAGACAAGACCGTTACAAAAGAAACAGCGCCCGACACATCAAGTATGATTTTTTGGTTAAAGAATAGGCAACCGGACAAGTGGCGCGATAAACAGGAAGTATCTCTAGAAGTTCAAACTATTCAGATTGATACTAATGACGCCGAACTCTGAAAACCTATTCAAGAAAACCATAACGCAAGTTAAGGCCATTGCATTACTAGCATCGGGCGCCTTACATATTATGTTATATGGTGGTTCTAGATCCGGGAAAACATTTATCTTATGTTACGCCGTAATTGTTAGGGCCTGTAAAGTTAAGTCTAGACACTGCATTCTTAGATTAAAATTCAATCATGCAAAACGCGCGATATGGTTAGACACGTTACCTAAAGTAATGAATATTTGTTTTCCTACTCTTACTTATAAAACTAATTCAACAGACTACTATTTTACATTACCTAACGGTTCCGAAATATGGGTAGGGGGGTTAGATGATAAAAGTAGGGTTGAGAAAATTCTAGGTAATGAGTATTCAACCTTATACTTTAATGAGTGTTCAGAAATTCCATTAAGTTCAATTAACGTTGCGCTTACTCGATTAGCTGAAAAGAATACGCTCAAGAAAAAAGTATTCTACGACGAAAACCCGCCCACTAAAAAACACTGGTCATATAATTTGTTCATAAAACATTTTCACCCCATGAGTGAGGAACCTGTTGATCCTAATGAATATGTTTCAATGGTTATGAACCCGCACGACAACATAGACAATATAGATCCGGACTACATAAAAAATATTTTAAGTAAGCTCCCCGAAAATGAACGCCTCCGCTTCCTCAGTGGTGAGTTTATGGACGGGGACGACGGGAGCGCCTACTATGAATTCAACCGCGAAGTCCACACAACTATGGACGCTATACAACGCCCCGGGACAACGTTTATCTCTATGGACTTTAACGTTGATCCTATGACGGCGGTTTTGTTTCAGTTCTACAATAATAGTATCTATGTGTTCGATGAAATATTTCTCCGTAATTCCGACACATATAAAATGTGCAAGGAACTAAAAGCCCGAGGCTATGCGGGATTAAAAGTTATTCCTGATTCTACAGGTGGTAATAGAAAAACGTCAGGCCGTTCAGATTTTGACATACTAAAAGAGAATGGTTTTCAAGTTATGCAAGTCTATAACCCGTATGTTACTGACCGGGTGAATAATATTAACCGGCTACTTTCTCAAGACAGGATCAAGATCAACCCGACGAAATGCAAAAAGTTGATAAATGATCTTGAACAGGTATCATGGTTGAATAACAAGTTAGATCAAAGGGGTGAATCAAAACTCTTAACTCATATTTCAGACTGTTTAGGTTATGGCGCATGGAGACTTGATCCGTTAGTCGGAAAATCTAGAACAACAATAAAGGCAAGATAATGGACATTAGAGAATACGGAATTGCAGCAAGATTAATTCAAGAAATCGAATCGGATCAATTCACAACTAGAAGAAAGCAAGAGTATAAATCATATAAAGTGGCAGAGGGGGGGCAACGTGAGTACGTTGTTCAAGAACTTCAAACACTATTTCCCGAGTCGTGGAATACAATGCGCGTCTCTGACATAAGCGTTAGTAATAAGATCCTATCAAAATTTAGTAAGGCATATAAAGAAAGTCCTATTAGACGTTTCGGGAACCAAACGGACGAACTGGAAACTCTATTTAATGAATCTGATTTTGATTCACGCATGGCCGAATTCGACAGGGATTATAACCGTCAACGTTATGGGCTTTTATGGGTTAACGAGGTTGAGGGTGAGGCGCAATTTCATTCATTAAAGGGTTTTGAATCTTTTGTTAAAAGGGATCCGGCTACAGGTAAATTGAAAGCCGTTGTAATTAACTACCCCGGGCGCGCTATAACTCACAGTGGAAATGGAAACGCGGACGGTATTGAACAATCACTAAGTGAAAACCAAGACGACGGATCTAGTGAGCATAGAACTTATGTTATGTGGACGGCGGAATATCATGCCATGTGGGTTGTCTCTGATTCTGTTAATCAGGGTAAGACTGAAACGAAAATGGAAAGCGCAGAGATTGACGGTAACCCGGACGGGATTAACGACTTAGGACGCTTACCGTTTGTTTATAGATCTAAAAACTCAAGTACAAACTTACCTTTTGTTAATCAACTAACGAGTCAGTCAATAACCTACAATATTTTGAATTCAGACTTTCTAAGCGCAATGGCCTTGCAAGCTTATGGACAATTAGTTATCACACTAGGTGAGGATCAATCATTAGAACAAATGCATTCGGGTATGACGACAGCGTTACACCTACCTATTGTTCAAGGCGCTGACGTTCAGGCGGACGCTAAATATATCAACCCTAACCCGGATCTTGCGGGAATGAAGTTAACACTTGATAACTATGCGGGTGACATTACAAGCGAGCATTTAGGGCAATCTCAATCAATCAATTCTAATTCAACTTTCTCTAGTGGCCTAGAGCGTATTGTGGCGCAAGCTGACGTAACGGACATTATTCAGGGGAATCAGAGAATCTATAGTAAAATGGAAAAAGAAGTCGTAGAAATTCTACAGGCCTATTCATTACTAAGAGAAACAACAGACGAGTTAACTACAATTTTTCCACGCGCAAAAGTACAAATTTCAGACAAGGAAACTTTAGATAACATTAAGATCCGCCTAGATATGGGACTTATTACAAAAGTAGAGGCCTTACAGATTATAGATCCTAACTTAACTGACGAGGACGCTGAAACTAAACTTGAAAATATTGCCGACGGTCAGAGTAAAGTAATGAAAACCTTTCTAACACCCCCGGTAGTCGAGGAAAATAATGCCGATAAAGCTTGATACTATTAGTTACGAGTTAGACCTAAAAGAGAAACTTAAAAAGGTTCCTAGATCTGAACGTAAGGAAGCAAAAGAATTAATAGGCGTCTATTTACTGGACGCTATTCTTAACGACACTGCCGGATCTAAAAGCCCGGTAAGTGGCAAGCGATTCAAGCCGTTGACTAAAGACTATAAGAAGTTAAAGAAATCTAAAGGAAAGGGAACTAAAGCTGACCTTAGATTGAATGAAGATATGCTACCTAAACTTATATCTAAAAACACTGTTGCGGGTGTAAAGATAGAAATGCGCACGGGATCCGAAAAGGAATTAGCAAAGGCCTTTAACCATAATACGGGTGACACTTTACCTAAACGTGACTTCCTACCTGACGACGGCGGCAGCGCGGTTGTTCCTAAAGGCAAAGGATCCGACCAGTTTAGAACATCAATAGTTAAGGGTATAGACGATATAATTGAGGACTTTCTTTAATGGGAATTAAGGTTAAGAAGAAACTATTTTTAAAAGACTTACCTAAAGAAATCAATAAGCGTTTTGCTAGATCACTTAAAAACGATATTGCTGACGAAATTGTTAGTGAGATCCTACAAGGAAAGTCCCCGGTTCGGGGCCACAAGTTCATTCAATATTCAAAAAGTTATTCAAAAGTTAAGGGACGTAAAGCCCCGGTTGATATGTTAAAGGAAGGTAAACTTTTAGAAAGCCTAATAGTTAAACAAGACAAAAAAGGTCGGGTTGAGATATTCTTTAAGGATAAAAAAGCTATATGGCATCAACAGGGCAAAGGATCCTTGCCGGTTCGTAAGTTGTTACCCGCCAAAAAAGGTGAGCTTTTCAATTTAAAACTGACTAGAATTATAAACAAGATACTAGAAAAAGCTGTTAAGAAAGCGGCGAAAAAGCAATAATTTTACAAATAGGTATTAAATTACTTAATATTTAAATGAACGAACGTTCAAAGGGAGTAAGTTATGGAAAATCACGAAGGTGAAACAGGACAAACAAACGACGAAAAGACTGAACAGTTAGATCCAAGTTTGAAAGCTAATGAAGAATTGTTAAACAAGATTAAAGAACTTGAATCAACAAACGACAGGTTATTGAGTCAGTCAAAGGAAAACGCTGAAAAATACAGGTCGATTAGAGACAAGTCAGACGCAAAAGAAAAAGAAGAACTTTTGAAACAGGAAAACTATAAAGGACTTCTAGGAAAAAAGAATGAAGAATATTCAAGCCTAGAGGAAAAGTTTAGTAACCTTAAAAAAGTTAGTCTTAAAAAAGACTTAGACTTTACCGTTGCAAAGCTTATTGACAAGCCCCTTGCTAATGGTGCCAGTGTTGACGACGTAATTGACCACGTTTTAAAGACAGGTGTTGTTGAGGTTCTAGACGATGAAAGTGGTTTCACTGGAATTGAGGAAGCTTACGCAAAAGTTAAAGAGTCAAAAGCGTTTTTGTTTGACGCAAAAAAGACTTCAATGGTTAACGTTCCTCCGGGCAATACACCACCAAGGAATAAAAAACTAACGAGCGCCGAACAATTAAGTGGAGCGTTAACAAACATTTTCAAAAACAAAGGATAAAATTATGGCAGACGCATTAATGGGCGTAACGGAAACATCGGCAAATAGCCATGAGGAAGTTTCAAGACTAGCTCAAACTTTTTTAATTCAACAAGCAAAACTTGCAAGCACGGTTACAGATTATTCTAGCCTTGCCGTTCCGGGTGCAGCTTCAATTGCTCTACCTAGAAGTGGGGGCTTTACGGTAGGAGACAAGGCAGAAAATACTTCCGTCGATGCGCAGGTTATCACGTACGCGAAAGATACTATTTCTTTAGACCAACATAGAGTAGTTCAATTTCTTTTAGAGGACATTGCCGGTGTTCAGTCTAACGTTTCTATTGTTCAAGATGCTTTAATGAAAGCAACAAAAGGCCTTGCGCTTGATATGGACACAAAAATTATTGCTGAACTTCGACTTGCGTCTGCCTCTGCGCCTGACCATTTAATCAAGTTTACTGACGCTACTAACGAGGACATTGAACTTGCTGACATTCTTAATGCAAGGGAATTACTTGTTGAGCAAAACATTGATCCTAGAGAATGCTACATGGGCGTAGGTTCAGATCAAGAACGTTATATGCTTGCAATTGATAACTTTATTTCAGCCGAAAAATATGGAAGTAACGAACCAATCATGCAGGGTGAAATCGGTAGAATTTACGGCATGAAAGTCCTCGTACACACGGGATTTTCACAAGAAGCTTGTTTCTGGCACCCGTCAGCGGTTGGTTTTGCTATTCAAGCCGGAACACGTTTTCAATCACAACCGGATCTTGCTAACCTTGCAACTAGATACTCTCTAGATTATATCGCAGGTTTTGAAGTTCTTGACAGTGGTAAAAGACAAGTTCAAATTTCTGAAACTCCTTAATAGTTTCTTAATAATAGAGGGGGGCTTAACCGTCCCCCTTTTTACGTTGGAATAGAATGGAAAATCACACGTTAATTGCAGTGTCGATTGAGGCGCGAACTAGAAGTGAATTATCCGGTAAAATGTTATCAAATAACATCAAGTTAAATCATTTCTTTAGATACTTCGATATTCAAAAAGACGGTAAACGTTGGGTTGCATGGTATTATGCTGACATAAGAAATCAAGTTCTAGAACATCAAATTAAAATTGCACAACAAAAACCCGAGGTGACTGAATGAAGCCCGTTACCAAGGACATGGAAAAAAAGAAATTCATAGATCCTGACACTCAAACACCTAGCGTGAGGGTACAGTTAGGAAATGGTTTTCAACCTAACGCCCTAGCGAAATACGTTGAGGCCGTTTATACTAATAGCAATATGACAGTAACTTATAATTATTACGAATCTAGTTCTAAAGTTACTTTATACGACACTATAGTTACTGATTATTCTGTTCCTCAAGACACGGAATTTTCGAGCGCATCATGGGCTTAAAACTTAATCCCTTCACTGGAAAGTTTGACCTAGTTTCTAAGGAAGTTGATAATTTTTCTTATAATTATATAGCTACCGGGATAACTGTTAAAGTCCCAACCTATCAACAGATGCTAGTTTATGAAAACATAACGGTTGACGGGATCCTGGAAATTGATGGCGATCTAGTAATACTAGACTTTAACGTTCCTAGTAGAATAGCAACAACAGAAGAAACAGAAAATATAGACATAAATTTATACGAGGTTATCAGTCAAACGGCGTCGGGTATTACGACGGGCTTGAGTAACCCCGTTACAGGCTCTACAATAACAATAACGAATAGAAGCGGTGGCGATAATACCTTAAATATAACAGTACAAGGTACGGCTTCACCAATCATAAAAGATTTAGAAAGTTTCTCTCTAATATATAACGGAACCGATTATGACATTACTTAGAGATATGAAATCTATTGGCGAAACCTCTACAGGTAACACCACGACCACGCCTTTAAGTAGCGGCGCTACATATACAGGCACAGGCGAGCAAAATGGTTTACCTCAAGTTGGGGTTATGCTCAAGACCGATAACGATGGGACTTTGTATTTTGATTTCTCTAACGATGGGACTAATTGGGATAGTACATTCCCAGTTTCAGGATTTAGAGTAGCTAGTGGAGTATCAGAATTTCATACGGCAATAAAGCTAGGTAGATATTTTAGAGTTAGATTAGTAAACGATACGGGCGCTCAAACTTATTTAAGACTAACTACTTATTACGGAAATGACTTTGTTCCCTCTAGTGCCCCTCTTAATCAAACACTCGGAAGGGATAGTGATGCTCAATCAAGCAGACCTTCAGATTTTACCGATGAAGTTTTAATTGGTAGACGTGGAGGGATAACTGCTTTTAATAAATTTGGTTATAGGTTAGATCTTGCAGCGGCAAGTGGTGAGCAAACTATATGGGCAACTACAGGGAACTTTGTTCCAATGACCACCGCCTCAACTTTTACAATTACATATACAAACACGGCAGATGGTTCAACTTCAAATGGTGCATTAACTTTATATTTTCAATATTTAGACAGTGATGGGCTTGCTCAAGTAGCGGTTCATACGCTTGGATCTACAGGAAGTGATGTTACAGCATTTAGCGGTTTAGGCATTAATAGGGTAGCTGTTTCAACTAGTGGAAGTACTCAGACGAATGGCGGCGATATACTTATCACAGAAACTACAGGCGGCACTACTCAGGCGGCTATATCTTCCGGCGAAGGGGTAACTCAACAAGCTATCTTCCATACAGACGCTAATAGTGATGGGGTAGCAAAATATCTTTGGTTTAATGTTAATAAGATTTCAGGCGGTGGATCTCCTAGAGTAACAATCAAGGGCTATGTATTTAATAGAGAGTTTGAAACACGCTATGAAGTATTCAGAGCAACAATTGATACAGGTGTGGAGAATACAATGGAAATCGTGCCGCCAATATCTTTCAAGTTATCACCTACAGATATTTTATATTTCGTTGGAGATACTGACACCAACAATACTATTATCTCCATGAGATTTAGTTTATTTGAGTATAAAAGGACATAGTTTATGACAAAACTAATTATAAAAAATGATACAACACCGAGTACCCCAGAGAGTGGGAAAACTGCGCTCTATATTGATTCAACAACTAAAAAACTTGTTTCTAAAAACGATGCAGGGGTTGAAACTCTTTACGATGAGGCGGGGGTTGCATCATCAACTAACGCTTTAAATTCAGCAACAACAACGGTTAATGTATCGAGCGCAACGGCTCCCACAGTAGGGCAAACACTTACTGCAACGTCAGATAGTGCAGCTACATGGCAAGATGCAGCCGCAGGAATAAATTTACCAGTCTCATCTACAGATAATGCCATCGTTAGATTTGATGGAACTTCCGGTGATGCAATTCAAGATTACACTTCAAGCCCACCAACAATATCAGATGCAGGGATAATAAGTGCGCCCAATGCCTCATGGGCACAGTCAGAAAGATTCGGTGCAAACACATCGGTTACTGGTGCTCAAGCTTCCACCTTTGGTTATAATTCAGCAGGGGCAAATAGAGGCACAGGGATAGGCTGCGTAGCGGAGGCATTCGGTGACCAGAGTACAGCAATCGGTTATAATGCCGAATGTACTGTGGCGGCAGCAGTAGGGGTTGCAATAGGTGGAACTTCAACGGCAAGCGCCCAGTTCGCAACAGCAATCGGTTACGCCACGACAGCCGATGGCGACTATTCATTAGCTCTAGGCGCTGAGTGTGATAATGGCGGCTTTGCTAATAGTATTTGTATGGGTAGGCAATCAACAGCATTAAGAGCAAGTTCTTTTACCCTTGGTTCAGTCAATGGTTATGTTAATTATGTAACTATAGGAAGTGGTGAAGAACAGCATACAGGAACAATTAAAGATTTATTAATAACAACTTCAAACCAAATAACAAGAACAGACCAAGTTAGTGCAGATATAAGCATTCTTGGTGGCGCAGGCACAGGCACAGGACTAGGTGGCTCGGTAATCCTTAAAGCTTATGAGATTGGAACCACTGGTTCAGTAACTCAAACAACAGCCTCTAGTTTATTAGAGGTTAATGCTGAACAAGAAGTTATTTTAAATGCAGAAGATAATGCTACCGCAGATGCTAATCTTTGGAATAACTCATTATCTTTTTACTTAGATGAAACAGCAGGTCTACCAGTTGTAAAAACCAAGAACAGTATAGCCACGATAGAAACTTTTGAAATAGCCGGAACTAAAGACGTTACCTTTACTTCAAGCGCATTAGGTACAATCCCTTTGACAGCTAAGGGTGTAGCTTCTCAAACTGCAAATCTTTTTAGTGTTCAAGATAGCGCATCAAAAGAATATTTACAGATTATGGCAGACGGTCAGGCAAGGCTTGACGGTGGAACTAATTACGTTGGTACCTCTACCTTAACTTTAGGTGGTGATACATTAGCACTAGCGCTAGATAGTACAGGGAAAAACGGACTTGCTACGAACGGAAATGGAAACAATTTAGCAATATTTAATAATGATTTAAGAATGCTGTATTTCACAACAAGTGGAATTACTCTTGATTACCCTGTTAGTGCTTCTAATGGAACTGTCTCAGCTCCGACTTATAGATTCGGTGGAATGGCAGATGGTGGACTTTGGCGAGATTCAGCAAATGATAGTTTAAATATGGCAATCAATGGCGTTAACAAAATGGAGTGGGATGATAACTATGTAAGCACACCAGTTCCTTTCGCAGCGGGTAGTTATGCAACAGGCTCCCTTCCTGCAGCCGCAAGTTTTGAAGGGCATATCGTTTATGATTCAACAACTCAAACAATGAAATGGTCAAACGGTACGGCTTGGGCAACAATTTAATAAAGGATAAGTGATGGACGAGAAAACAAAAAACGCATTGGAAATGATTAAGCAATTATGCGCAGCCTTTATAGGGAACCTTGAGCAACACGAAAACATTCAAGGCGCTATTAATTTAATAGAAAAAGAATTAAGCGGGAGCGATAATGTTAAAGATAAAAAATAAATTAACAGTTTTCCATGATGATAACTCAAGCTTTTCAGATTACTCTAGAGAGGCATTGGATTTTGACCGTGATACTTTTACGCTCACTCTTGATTCTACTACTGCTTATCTCTACGTGGGCTTTTATAAACCATTGAACGCTTTTTATTGCGAGCTAGGAACCGCCAATACGAATGCGGGGGTTCTTGTTGGGGAATATTACAACGGAAGCTCATGGGTTTCTATTACTAATATGTATGATGAATCTAGCTCGCTAACTAGATCTGGCTTCATTCAATGGGACAGAGGTTTAGATAATGAGGCTGAGGTTGAGATTAATTCCGAAACTATGTATTTCTATAGATTTCGCCCATCCGTAACTCATTCGGCTACCGTGATTAATGGGCTTAATATTGTTTTCTCCGATGATACGGATCTTAAAAGAGTATTTTTTGAGGCTTCTAATTTTCTTCCTAGTGGAGAGACTTCGCATATCCTTACTCACGTTGCAGCGAGAGATCATATTATTCAGGTTCTAAGAAATAGCGGAGCCTTTAAGCAATCTACTTCCGAGCGCAAAGATATTACGGCTCTAGATCTGCATGATATGGGACAAGTTCGCCTTGCCTCTACTTACCTTACCTTATCAATGATTTTCGGTTCAGTTATGGACGATCCAGACGGATTATATAAAATGAAATCAGATGATTATAAAACAGACTTTTCATTAGCTATCAAAGCGCCTTTTATAGATCTAGATCGTGATGATGATGGCAAGAATGATGCTTCTGAGAAAGTTCAGGAAAGAACTTTAAGGATCCATAGACAATGAGTTCAAATCAAACATTAATACTAGAGGCAATGGAATTAAGAATGGTGGCGCTAAATTTAGGGCGCACTAAACTTGATTACACTTATGATTTAGAAAAAAATAGCAAGCGTGGAGAAACTAACTCTTATGGGCTTGGTGTTGGTTCTGGTGGTGAAGCACTTGGAACCAATAAGTCTTTAACATTAGATCAAGAGTTTTTTGTGGTGCTTACTCAAAATTATGTGCCACGCTCGGATGATGATGCCGAGAAGTTAGCACTTGTTGCTCTCTATGATGATTTAGAATTTATCACTAGGGATTTTGCTAACACTAAAATAGGCGCTCCAGAGATTGTTCTTGTTGTTTCCCAAACAGATATAGAGGCTCCCGAGAAAATAGCAGACTCAACCTTAGCTTTAAGGGCTAATTTTAATATAAAACATAGAGCGACGATTAGTGGAACAGCAACATTGCCAGACCCGCCTGCAGTTGGTGAAACATGGAGCGTTTTAAAAGCTTATGATTTCACAGATGCTAATAATACTTTTATGACAGCACCTATTAGGGGCGTAGCAGGCGCAACAACTTTCTCGGTGGCTTGTATAATAAACATCGACATGACTCAAAATCTTTCCACTAGAAATATTTGGTATTTCTACGGAAAAGAACTTGATGCCGCAAACGGTAAATTTAGCGGGACGTGGAATAATTCGGCTTTTAGTTTCGGGGTAGGTTCTGCAACAACAACGTTTAGACCAACGAGAGCAGATAAGAATTACCATTTAGTTTTTGTATATGATGGCACCGAAGCAGGGACAGATAGAGCTAAACTTTATGTTGATGGCGTTCATCTTTTAGATGCCAGTTCTGGGACAATCCCCGCAGTAATTCCCTCAACTATTATGGATAATAATTGTCATATAGGGACGAGAGAGGGTGATTTAGTTGGTGCAAGTATGTGGGATGATAAAATTATTGAACTTAGTACGTTCTCAAATGCCTTAACTCAGGCTCAAGTAACTAATTTATATAACAGCGGTTCATACTCAGACCCGACAGCCATAGGGACTTGCACACACTCTTATTGGTTCGGAGATAACACTTTAGACACATCGGAATTAATTATTGATAATGTAGGCAGCGCAAACATGGGTTGCTCAAACTTTGAAACAATAGATATTGTAACTTTATAACAAGGGAAAAATTATGACTATAGGTGTAGTAACAAACGAATCTAGTATCGCTTTAACTGTTGAAGTAACAGAGGCAACGGTAACGACGCCTGCTAGTGGTGCAGATTATATTGAGGTTTTAGCGGATTCGTTAAGCCTATCAAAAACTAGAGAGGAACTTTCTAGGGACACAATGAGTGGAACTACAGAGCAAGAAGCTTCAAGAGTTGGCATTCCAGAAGTTTCTGGGAATATGGGCGTTGAATTTCGTGCAAGTGCAACGGAAGGTGCTTACCCTCAAGCCTTAGAGGTTCTTTGTGAATCTTTACTAGGTGGAAAAAGAACTGCAGCGACAAAAGATACAACCACAGGAAATACTTCAACTGTGCTTACGTTCACCTCTCATTCTTACCTTGTTGGTGATATTGTTATGGTTCAGGAAGCGGGAGCTTTTGAATGTAGACCGATTTCTGCAGTTGATTCAACTACTATTACCTTTCCATTCGCTCTAAGTAATGGAGCGCCTAGTGATGGCGTTACAGTTTCAGCGGTTTCAACTTTCTACTCTGATACAGCTAATTCAACAACTTTCTCAGCCGAGCATAATGTCGGTGGCGAAATTAAACAAACTTGTGGCGGTTTAAGAACTCAATCAATGAGTTTAGAAAACTGGTCTGCAGGAACAATACCTAGTGCAACTTTTAATGTTGCAGGAATCTCTCTAGAAAGAACGGACGCAGCCGCTAGTTATGCTCCAGACTTTTCAGCCGATGCACTTCCACCAGTAGCTCTAGAGGCTTGTCTTTGGGTAAATGGAACTTCTGTATCTTACACGGAGCTTGGTTTAAATATCGAGAATGAAGTTTCTTTTATGAAAGACGCTTGTCAGGCAAATGGAAAACTAGGATCTAGAATCACAAGTCAATCAACATCATTTACGGCTTCTGTTTATTCAGATGATACAACTCTCACAACATGGGATAATTTTAATGCTAATGATGACGTTTCTGTTTTCTTTTATGCTTTTAACCCTAGCGCAACTGCAGGCGAATTTTCTCAAGCCGTTGCAGGGTGGATTCCTCAAGGAAAACTAATTGAGCATCCGTTTGCCGATGTAGATGGTATCGTTTCTGACGCTCTCTCTATTAAAGCGCACCGTGATAATGGCTCAGATTCTATATTTTTAGGATTTAATTAGGCTCAAAGCTTTACCCCTTGAGGTGTTGATGATTTAATACCAAAAACACCTTAGGGAGGTAATTTTGTCTAAGATTATGCGCCAAACTGATAGAATTAGAATATCAGTCGGTAAAACTGTATTTATTGTTAGCCCATTAACACAGATCCAAAAAATTGAAATTTCTGAATGCACTAAGATAGATCTAAATGGTGAAATGGTTTATGATCTGACTAGAGCGCAGACGCTTCTTATCAAGTATGGCTTGAAAGGAATTGAGGGAGTTACCGATGGTGACGATGAACCTTATTCTTTAACTTTTGAGAATGGAGTTCTTTCAGATGAATGCCTTTCGGAAGTTTTTACCCTAGAAGAAAGAAATCTATATATTCAAGCTGCGTGGCAATGCCTAAACAGCATACCAGACAAGCTCACCGACCCTGTAAACGGCAAAAAACTGAAAGGGGTTGCTCTAGAGCGAGTGGGAAAGAAGAAAGCGGTAGAATAGAAGGTGGGACTCCAAATTACCTAATGGAGTTTTTAGCTGAGGCAATTAGAACATCAAGCTCATTATCTACTGCGGATTATATTTCTATAATTTCTACTTATACGGCAATGACTGACCTCACTTTCAATTGCCATACTTGCAAAAAGAAATACCCTAGAGATCCAGACAGGCAAAAAAAGCACCAAACCAGATCTGGTTGCTTTAATGAATTCCCAGATCCTATACTCAAGTATTCGGGCGCAAATAAAACCCCGATGTTTGGGACGCCTAATATCAACTACTTTAAATGTCCTGCGCAGCTTTATTCTCATTATTGGTCATCAATTATTAATCTTGAAAAAGATTTCTCAGAGGGTAGAATGCCTTATGAGGGGTCTTATCTGGATCAACCTTCCTTAATTGTAGAAGCATTCAATTTGATTCATAATCTAAAAGAAGAAACTAATATTAAACAGCAACAAGTTCTGGATAAATATGGCAAACGAAGTAAGCGTTGAAATCACCATCGAAGAAAAGCAGGCTCTCAGAGCTTTAACTAAGTTAACGAAAGGTATTGATACCACGACTAAGAGCGCCACGAAGTCTGTTGGCAAAATGGATAATGCTTTTAGTTCTTTCGCAGGCAATCTTGCTGCCAATGCTGTTGGAACTGGAATCAAATTCCTAGCGGGGTCTATAAAAGATTTCGGGCTTTCAACTATTACTGCGGCTGCGCAAACTGAAAAGCTTAAAACTCAACTAGATATTTTAACAGGATCCACTAGAGTTTCCGCTGCGCTTTATGCAGATCTTGTCGACTTCTCGGCAACTACTCCATTTCAGTTAAATAATATTGCTGAGGCGGGCGCACAGTTAATCTCATTCGGTTTTGAAGCTGACACAGTCAAGGAAAGATTAAGATCTATAGGCGATGTTGCTGCAGGATCTAATTCAGATCTAAAAGAAGTTTCGTTGATTTATGGTCAAGTAGCGGCTGCGGGTAAATTAACAGGTGAGAGATTACTCCAGTTCCAAGAAAGAGCCATTCCTATCGGTCCTGCAATTGCCAAAACAATGGGCGTTGCTGAATCATCCGTTAAGAAAATGGTTAGCGATGGGAAAGTTCAGTTCGCTGATTTTGAGAGAGCTTTTAATTCTATGTCAGAAACAGGCGGTCTTTTTCAGGGCGCTATTGATAAGCAATCCAAAACTATTAATGGTTCGCTTTCTACTCTAGGCGACAATTTCGATATTCTAAAGTCTGCCATTGGTGACGCTTTCGCTCCCGCTGTTATTGGTGGAGCCAAGGCATTAACTGAGATCTTTCAAGCAATGCTACCCCTTACTAAAACTATTGCGACAAATTTCGCTGCGATGGGTGCGATGTTTTTCGCTGACGATGAGGCTGAAAAAGCTAAGGCGAATTTAAAGGGTCTTAGAAATACAATGGAGGATGTTCTATCCACCACCAAGTCAGTGAATAGCGTTCTCGGTGAGGATAGTTGGCTAGGTAGAATAAATAGATCTAGAGCCGATGCCAGAGTAGCCAATATAAAAGCAGAAATAGATAAGCTTACCGCTTCATTAGTAAAACTAGGTGAGACAGATGAGGGAGCCGTTGCTGCCATCGCCTCAGATGAGTTTAGAAAATTCACTCCCACAGAAAAGAAAAAGGAAGAATCTGCACCAGATCCTACAGAGCAAGCGAAAGCAGACGCAAGGGTATTAAAAGAGAAAGCCATTCTAGCGGAGATTACAGCAATTAGAGCTGAGGGCGATCTACTGGAATCAGAAAGACAATTGATGCTTAAAGAAGCTGCAGGATTACTGACTGAGGAAGATTTTGTAAAACTGCATGATATTGAGGCAGAAAAATTAAATATAAGAGCGCAAGCCGAGCAAGATAAAATTGATCTAATTAAAAATGGTAATGAGAGGCGATTAGCTGAGGAAAAATTAGTTGCAAAAACTTCTGCAGATTTTCAAAAGCTAGAAACTAAAAGGCAAATTGATGAGCTTAAAAGAAGACAAGCTCTAGAGAAATCTATAGCAGCCGCTAAATTACAAACCGCTGCAAATGTATTGCAAGCAGGGTTAACATTAGCAAAAGAAGGGTCAGTTGCTCAGAAAGCAATTCTTTCAGCACAAGCCGTAATGAATACATGGGTAGGCGCAACGGCTGCACTAGCACCGCCACCATTAGGACTTGGTCCTGTTTTTGGTATTCCATTGGCAGCCTCAGTTGTTGCAATGGGCTTAGCGAATGTTGCTAAAATTAATGGGGTTGGATTTGCAAACGGTGGAGTAGTTGGCGGCTTTGTTGGCGCAACACCTGGTCAGGATAATACTTCCTCTAATGGGATTGGTTTAAGAACTGGGGAAATGGTTTTAACTGCCACGGATCAAAAAACTTTATTCGATGATATTAGAAGTAGAAAAGGTGGCAATGATGTTAATGGAGTGAATACTGCGCTCATGGAAATCATTTCTCAACCTGTAATTATTCAAATAGATAACAAAGAAATTGCGAGAGCTACTAGAGATGCCCAACGTGATGGGTTTAGGATTTCAGCATGATTAAATTTTTAGCAAACAATCTAGTAGAGGGCGCAACTATTACTGCCTCATCTACTAATGCTCAATATCCCGCTGCTAATATAGCGGAGGATTTTAGAACTAAAGTTTGGCGATCAACTTCAAACTCTGACAATGTAGTTTTTGATATGGGTTCAACCGAGCCAGTTGATTATCTTGCCATTGTAGATAATTGGCAATCGGGCTTTGGGGTTTCAACTATTACTATCGAAGCAAACGCAACCGATTCATGGGGTGCGCCTGCTTATTCTACTACGCTTACCTTTGATGCTGTTAATGGGATAGGCTTAAAGTCAATCACTGAACAATCTTATAGGTATTGGCGCTTTGTATTGACTTCCTCTCTGGGATATTGCGAGCTTGCTAATATTTTCATAGGGAAAGCCGTGGATATTTCAACTAATGGCATTGACTACAGTTGGGAGTATATGAATAAGGATCTTAAAAGAGTTTCGACTTCTAGGTATGGTCAAGAATTTATCGACGATATGGGACAGCGAAAAGAATTAACAAATCTTTCAATGCAAGTTCTAAATACAACCGAGCTAGATCAATTCTTCGAGGTTTACGATAATCGCAAAACAACTAAACCGATGTTTGTCGATTTCGTAGATGAGAATAATATCATTTCAAATAATTCAGATAGATTTAGCGGTATGTATAAATTTAGTGACGAGCCTCAGCTCGTTAATAGATCCTCAGGGTTTTGGAACACTTCTTTTTCTTTAATGGAACAAAAATGACCAAGCTAGTGGTTGAAGAATTAAATACTACTCTTACTCAGACCTTTACTTTAAATAATGAAGGAAGGGCAACGCTCTCTGCGATTCATCCTTATGTTTATATGCACAATGCGCCTGCGGGGACATTTACTTTCACTTTGAAGTCTGGAGCCGATTCGTTAGCCTCAGCTTCTTTTGATAGTGCAGAAATTAAAGCGGATCTTTCAACCTCAAATAATTACGCCCACCTCTGGAAAGTTTTGGATTTCTTAACAGATCCTATTCAGTTGGGACAAGGGGAATATACCCTAGTGCTTTCCCATTCTGGTTATACTTATTCGGATGGCAGCTTTTTAGGATGGGTAAAAGAACATGAAAACGAAACATATATAATTGACGGAGCGCCTACGAGTGATTTTGATAATCCACTGGCATTCAGATTTTATTCTTTAAAGGAAATAAGATAATGACAAGGTCTATAGATTTCAACGATGGTTTTTCATCTAACTCTACTCCAACAACAGCCGCCTCTATTGCTAATTTTTTAGCGCCTTATGCTAACGATGCTGCTTATGAAGCTGCCAATACCGTTGCCGATGGTTCAGCCTATTATGATTCAACTCTCCATATTCAAAAGATCTATGCAAATGGAACTTGGCGAACTACGGAGAGGGCGCTTGATAATGCTACTGCAGCGGATCCAGTTGCGGGCGATGATTCCGATGATGGTTATGAGGTTTTATCTTTGTGGCTCAATACTTCTAGCGGTGCTTTCTTTCGATGCACAGATGCAAGCGTGGGCGCAGCCGTATGGCAAGAAATCGCAGCCGATTCAGTTCTAGATTCTCATGTTGCAGCTACCGCAGTTCATGGAGTTGCCGAAGTTGTTGGAACTACTGACGCTCAAGTTCTTACTAATAAAACTTTCGATGATGAAATTACAATGAAGGAAATAGCTAGTCCATCGACGCCTGCGAGTGGCGACATGGCTCTCTATTTTAAAACAGATAATAAACTTTATAGTAAAGACGATGCAGGCACAGAAACAGAAATAGGAATTGTAGCCGCAGGTAAAGCAGACCTTGCAAGATTTTACACTCAAGATTTTGTTGATGATGACTCGACCATTTTCACAGTAAGTGGAAAGGATGCCACTCCAGATAATGCAGGCACAGGCACCTCAGGAATGTCCCTTGCTAATGGAACTGACTCTGTTCAATTCCTATCAAGCACTACGGCTCAAAACTCTTTTAAAATGACTGACGAAATTGCAGTTGGCGATAGAATAAATGGGAGATATGTCACCATTACAATGGACTATAAGCATTTCAATGGAACCGATGGGCTTTTCAAATTTCTTTTACATGATTCAACTAACGATGCTGTTCTCGCAACGAGTGATGATATTTTTTATACAACAAGCGCAGCCGTTTCTCTCTATCGCAATTTTACTGCCTCTGTTTTAATCCCTAAGTCTTGCACGAATATTCGATGGGGTATTCAGCAAGCGGGCACAACTAATCTTAAATCTTTAGAAGTAACTAACGTTCAAATGACCACCAAAGAGATTGACGTTTTTCAAAACAATATCTTATCGGCAGACGTTTCATCGACAAGCGATATTGCAGACTTTTCTTTCACAGGAATAACAATAGGAAAGTATTATAATATCGGTGGGTTTTTATACACTAGCGCAGCAACGGCTTTAAAAGTTCTTGCCTACTCAGCCGCCTCTGGTGGTGGTACTGAATACGGAGAGGTACTGGATGATAGCAACGGTAGTGGGACAACGGAGAATCAATCGACTGGTGTTAATTTAACCTTCCAAGCTGCTAGCACTACTTTATTTTTTAGATTAATTACACCATTCGGGGACTCATTGTTAGGCGATGGGACAAGGGGTGAAAGTAACATAACGCTAACCGAATTAAACAACATTAGAGAAACAGATAGGTTCTAATATGATGAAACTAATAGCAGGAGTAATTCTTTCAGTTATGACAAGCGGGCTACTTTGGGTTTACGCAAGTTCGATAGATTTTGGTAAAGCCATTGCGGTTCTAAAATCACAAGAGTTGAGCCATAGGGATTTAATCAGGTCTGTTGATAAAAAAATTGATAAGCTAGACGATAAGATTGATAGACTTTTAGAAAGGAAAAAATAAAATGGCATCAACTTACGATGAGTTCGCAGCTAAAACCACAAGCGAAAAAGCTATCTTGTGCCACATAGAGCCTGCGGAGCGCCTGCTAATATGGACGCTCGATTCTGGAGCCATCTATACCCGCTCTACGGACTTTTTTGTAATAGACGTTAAAGTAGGCACGGTAAGTCTTACCGAGGCTTCTAGCGCAGCTTTAAATGCGGGAGAGTGGTACTATAATTTAGAAACTGGCGTTTGTTATATCAGAATGAGTGATGATTCTAATCCAAGCGGTAATAACGTGGTGGGTTATTATAGACAATTCTTTTCTAATATCCCTATGAGTTTGCCGTATGATCTTGGATCTGGTGCCGAGGTTCCTTATTTGCCTTATGTTAAAAGTAATTCAGTTATGGCGAAAGCTTTGGATGAGGAACAAACAGGCATTGCTCTAGAGTCGGTTACTAAAATCATTCTGGAAAATACTGACGGATTTTTCGATGATACCTATGATACTTTATTCTATGAAAATAAAAATATGGCGCTGTACTCATGGTCGCCTTCGATTCCTATAACAGAAACCAGAACTTTATTCATTGGAACTATTCAGGACAAATCGTTTTCGCCTGTTCAGATCTCATTCAATTGTAAAGATTTTGTTTTTAAATTAAGGGAAAAGTTAACTCTCCCATTATATTCATTAGGTGATGGGACAATTCCTGAATCAACTATCGGGACTCCCAAGCGCAGGATCTACGGAAAATGCGATGGGGTCGAATGCGTTCCGCTTGATAATGTTTTAGATGGTTATGATCTAACTGGAACTTTAATAGGTGGAAATAATTCAGATCATGTTGAGGGCGTGGGGACTTTTTTCCTATCAGAATTATCACCGAACGATACTCTGACAATTGTTCTAGCTAAGGAAACTCTAAGCCTATCTATTGAATCAATCGAAAGTAATACAGAGCTTACCTTAACTGAGGAAGTGGAGACTGATTTTCTTTTAAAGAGCGCAACAGTCAAGCCTAGAATTCCATGGTCAGGAATGAATAGGCGTTGGTCAATCGCAGGGCACAAGCTGAGAGAACCGACAACAACTGTCGCAAGTGCAACACAGCCTAATAGAATGATTCTAACGGATGGTTCAGATATTTTTGAGAATGATATTCTCTCAATAGACGGGACTAGCGTTAGCGTAAAAAGAATAGAGGGGAATAATTTAACTCTAAATCAAAACCTAGCATCTACTCCAAGTGGAGGTGAGGCAGTAGTTAAAAACCCTGTATCTAGAGCCTTCCTAGGGACGGACGAGGGATTTATAACAAGCGAATGGACTCTAAGTAATACGACTGAGGCAATCATATCTTTCTCTGGGTTAGCTGAATTTAATCTAGCGCCTAAAAGAATTCTCCAAGGATCCAATACTTTTACTAATGGCTCCAGAACAGTCACGGCTAGTGGAGTTAATTTTACCGATTATTTAAAATCTAGGGACTTCATTCAGAGCGATGATATTACTCATACGAATTGGTACGAAATTCTAGCAGTAGAAGAAACTGAGATAACTTTGAGGGATGCTTACACAGGGGGAACCACTACTGGTGGTACTTTTATGAAAAACCCAGTATTCCTAGATGATGATTCCTTAATTACAGTGGATTGTATTGGATATGAAAACGGATCAAGCCAATGGGTAAAAACTGCAAGCGACTGTGTTCTCCATTTATTAGAAAATGATTCCGTAATCACTAATATTAATTCTCAATCATTCACCGATGCGGATAATGATGCTCCCTATATTATGTCGATGCTAATTCCAGAAAGAGTGGGCGATGATATCCCGACTATAAAAGACGTAATTTCTGATATTAATCAAACTGTTTTTGGCTCCCTTGTTACCAATACGGAATTCGAGGCGGTCTACAATATTCTAACCGCAGAAAAACCTGAGGATCTAGAAGTTATTAAGCAACATGATATTATCGGAGAGCCTACTGTTAAAAGTAGAAACGAGATAGTAAGGAAAGTTAATTTAAAATATCGCCCTTTCGTAGATCGCTTTACTGGAAAAAGTTCTTTCCAAACTTATGAATACACTAATGATTTTGTTGATGATTATATAGGCTCTAGACAAGAAAAAGATCTCACCGTTTTCCTTTATTCTGTATTGGATGCGGTTGTGATGGCTCAGAGAGTGGCGCTTTATAGATCTTTAAGTCAATCAATAGTAAGCGTAAAGGCTAAACTGAATCTATCGGATAAAAACTTGAATGATAAGCTCTCTATAAGTCTTGATAGGATTTACAAAAGATTCAGTGGAAGGGATAGAAAGAAAATAGGGATTATTAATAAAATTACTACCGATGGGACTAATTCAACAGTAGAATTTAATGATCTTTCCAATATTTTCAATAGGGTAATGAGCATAGCGCCTGACGCAGCCCTAGACTTTACATCGGCTCTAGATACTGAGAAGATTTTAAACGCCTATGTATGCGATGATTCTCTAGAGGTGCCAGATACTTCTAGCGATGCAGAACTAGGCTCTAACATTATAGGATAATTATGGCTTTTTCTAGTGTTTCAGCAACTTTATACGCAGTAGGCAAGGCGGTCACTAATGGCTTATTTTCTACGTTAAAAACTAATCAAGATGATTTAAATACTCGGCTTGCATCCGTTGAGGCGGTGGCATCTAAAAGAATTTTCTGGAGTGAAAATTTATTGGCAGCAAGTAGCTTTACGGCTGCGACTAGCGTTGCAATTATTAGAGTTGATGCCGCTATAGATATTACTCAGGCGCTAATAAGTATCTATGATGATACAACAGCCATCACCTCAGGAACTCTAGAAATTGATATTGTTAAATCAACTTTAGGCGGTCCAGATTTTACTTCAAGTGTTTCAATTTTTACAACAAAACCAAGTATAAATTTTTCTACGGCTTCCGATTATGACGAGAGTTCTAATCAAGTTTTAAATGCGACCAATGCTTCCTTATCGGAGGGTGACTATATTCGCCTAGACGTTACGAGCAAACCCGCAGCCCTAGGAAAATTCTTTATATACTGTATCGGAGAGGCTTCATAATGTTACAAATTCCTTTTAATAATAATCCTGTATCAATTACTCATAGATCATCTAGCTATACTATCCCTGCGGGAAATTATGCGAAAGTTACGGTCACTAATCTTAGTGCGGATTTTGAAATTGATTCTGTTGCGGTAGTTAAGGCAACGGCTCATACTTCCAATGCTCTAGATACTTCCACTACTGGTGATAAATATATAAACCCAGGTCCATGGGCGATGATTGGAGTGATGTATCAATCTGGAACGGCTACTGTAAATATTACGCCAACAGGTTCAACAATTCCTCAGCCTCATTTATACTTAGGGACTTCACAAGCTATTTCAACCGCCACGCAAATTGCTGTAACTTTACAACCCGGTGATGCTGCTAACGTAACATCGGCGGCTGCAGGCTCATTATACATGAGACTTAGTGCGATCAATCCAATATATCAAACAGAGTTTTGGGTTCCTGCGGGAACGGATCTTGATGGTAATGGTTATCAGGTGGCTCTTTATAATATAATTCAATAGAAAAAGGCATAGGGCTTTTTTAAATAAGGGATAAATATGGAAATTTTTAAGTGGCTTACTGCCAATTATCAAGACGTTTTATTATCAGTCGCAGCCGTTGTTGCAGCCGCAGAAATTGTTGTTAGAATTACTCCAACTAAAAAAGATGACTCAGCCGTTGAAAGAGTTGGTGCAATCGTTAGAAAACTAATGGATTTTTTCAAAGTTCCAAACGTAAAGAAATAATGATTTCTGAGAATGGAAAACTATTAATAGCAGCCTTGTGGATAATCGCAGGGCTTTCTATTTTTCTTCTAAGGGGTTTTTATGTTTGGTAATATTCGAGCGGTTTTAGAAATTATAAAATTGCTCTGGGAAACCTTTCAATGGCTCAGTGGAAAGATTGACGATATTACTTATCATGGAAAAAAGAATGCTAGGCGAAAGCTTATAAAAGCTATTGGTGAAAAGGATGAGCAAGCGGAACTAGATGCTCTAGAGGAATTAGGAAAGTGAAGCTATTGAAATTGCTTGTTTTATTATTCGTTCTCGTTGCTTGCTCTAGTGCGGCTCCTAAGCGGGATTTTTCAGTTATCCTATATAAGACAGATGCCGAATGCGTAAAATGGAAACTAGAGGGGCAAGTTTTTGAGCTATGCAAGCGTGATGAGGGTTTCCCGCAGAAACTAATCGGAATATCCGCAACTGATTATGCGAAAGAGCGGGATTTTCAAGATCTGTTAATTAATAGATGCAAGAAATGGAAAAAGAAGTAATGAATTTAAGGGATAAAAAAGACTGAATAATCATTACAAAAAAAGAGAGAGAGGCAACATGCAAACCTCTCCCTCTCGGCAAGAAAAGGGTAAATGACTACCCTATAATTTCATTAAAAGATTTTAATACTTTCGCTAAATTCGCTGCGCTCATACTGGCAAGATCGTTAGGGTTTTTGCATCCCGCTTCTTTTAAAGCGTGAATTAACTCATCCTTAACCTCACCGTCAGGCGCATCGCCTACAATAGATCTAATCTCATTCCTAGCTTCACCTAGAGAATCATCTTCCTCTGGTAGATCCTCTCCCGCATAGATATATAATCCAAGCCCATGCCGAGCAATCGCTTTAGTTAAAGCCCTTTGAATAGAATTATTAACATCGGTTGAATTAATTTTAGCAATCTGGATTGATTGATTCTTAAAGTCCATAATCGGTAAATATTCAATATGCTCTAATTCCTCTATAGTTACTCCGACCTTTACCCATGCGGTTCTGCCATCGTCCCAATAAATTCGCCCATTATCTTGTTCATAAACAATTGAGGTCGCTAATGGGTATTTCTTTTTAAGCTCACTCCAAGCCCATGCCCATGATAAATAAGAAAGTTTTCCTTTCTTTTTAATTCGCTCTCCAACATCAATAGAATTTAAGGCAGCGAATACCTTAGTTGGCGCTACCATTGAGGTGCATCCGCTACTGGTTCAGATTTTTGCGCTTGGTGCTTTTGATCTTGATGATCGTTAGAATCTAAAAATTGAACATTGTTGGCATTAATCTCGGTGGTGTATTGCTTAACACCTTCTTTGTTTTCCCATGATCTAGTCTGCAGTTTCCCTTCAACATAAGCTTGCTTTCCTTTGCCTAAATATTCTGCACATATCTCCGCAAGTTTTCCCCAGACTACAATTCTGTGCCATTCAGTTCGCTCACGCATTTCCCCAGATTTGTCTTTAAATTTCTCACTTGTTGCCATTGAAAAATTACAAACCTTTGTCTCTCCAAGATCTTTAAGCTCAGGGTCACCGCCTAGTCTTCCTACTACAATTACTTTGTTAACTCCGCTCATTCTAATCCTTCCTTTTTTATCGGGTTTTTAGCCCATCGTTTTCCTATCTCACGTTCTATAACAGATAGGATTTTAAAATCTATAGACAAGAACCTATAATTCTACCTAGTATAATGCAAGGGGGAATCATGCAGAAAAATAGCTTAATAGATATTATAATCTGCGCAGCTTTGTCCTTACTACTAACTTATTTATTATCGGAGGTTTTTGATGTTCAACTGCTTAAAGAGGGATTACAGGCAGCCTACTAGGGAATACGGTTCCCATGGCGAGGGCGAAAGCTTTCAGCCAATATGGGGGTATATAATTCCTCATATTGATGAGGCTCAGGGCGCAGAAACCAAAAAAGGATTATCTGAGTATTCTTATGGCGGGATGATCGCCAATTATAATAACAATTTTATTGCATGGGATGATCGTGATGATGGTGGCGTAAAATCTGCAACTAAAAGATTGGTGGCTCACGGAATTAATGCAACTTTTGAAGATCACAAAAACGCATACAATCACAAGGTAGGCGGTGCTGAGATCCTTATAATAAAAGGTGATGAGCTTTCTAAATTTCATGCCGAAAGAATCTTAGAAGCATTCGCTTTAAAATTCCCTGATAGAAATATTAGAGGCGTTAAAGAAATGCGAAAAGGTGGGAGAGGATATAATAATCTTTTGCTTGCTAAAAAAGGTGGTGCAGACGTTGCCTTGCTTGGTGAATTATTCTTTATAGATAATCCAAATGATTTTATAGATCCTAAAGTATATGCTGAATTTATTCGAGACGTTTTGTCTTAGCCTGCTTTTAATTTAGGCATCTGGTTTGAATAAACCCCTTGCCTATCTCTGACCGTTTTTCTCAGGATCTTGCTTTTTAAAGTCTATAGTCTAAGCTTTTTAAATGGCTAAAAAAAATAAATGTATCCTTGTAATCCCAGACCTTCACATTCCATTTCACCACCAAGATAGTTTTGTTTTCTTGAAATCGGTTCGAGATAAATATTCTCCAGACCGTGTTGTAAATTTGGGCGATGAGATTGATAACCACTCAATTAGTTTTCACGATTCGGATCCTGATTTAATGTTTTCACCTTCGCAAGAATTAGAAAAAGCAATCTGGTATCTAAAAGACCTTTACGAAATCTTTCCTAAAATGGATTTGGTAGAATCTAATCATGGGAGCCTTCATTATCGCAGGGGGAAAGCCCACGGCATCCCGAGACATTTTTTCAAATCTTATAAAGAATTACTAGAAGCGCCAAAGGGATGGAACTGGACTTTTGATCTAGTTGTTACTGCAAGTGATGGGAGCGATATTTATTTTCATCATGGGCTTTCTAAGAACGCTTTAAAAACTTCGCAGAACAAATCAATGAATCACTGCTGTGGTCACTTTCATAGTGAATTCGGGGTTAAGTTTTGGGCTAATTCCAGACAATTGTTTTGGGCAATGAATACTGGCTGCCTAATAGACGATACAGCTCTCGCTTTCGAATATGGAAAAAACAATCTCGCTAAATCAATTCTGGGATGCGGAATAATCATCAACGGAATACCCAAACTAATTCCAATGGTACTAAAAAAGAATGGACGATGGGACGGAAAACTACTGTAAGGCAACCACCTCGAAAAGTTCCACGTAAAGCAAGGCGCAGAGAACAGCGCAGGGTATTTAAGAAGCGGTTTAAAGTCTTTTTTGACGGTGAGCCTGATTCGGATATGGATTATTACGAAAACGGCTTAGAATGGATGCTAGAACCCTCTGGAGATTTACCGCAGGATGATTGATAAAGTTAGTAGGCATTATTTACCTGTATTGAAATAATAAATTGTGTTCATTCATCGACACTCCTTGAATAATCCGTGGAGCATGGAAGCGAAGCGGGTTTCTCTACTATTGCGACCTAGTATAATAGTGGTCATTTGACCATTTTAAATTCCGTTCTAGTATAATTCTCCCTACAGTGTGATTTTTCGGGATTTCATCAATTTTTTCGGGATTTTCTAACTATAGAGAGAATTACTATATCCCTTTAGGGAGATTATTGAATTCTGGTATATTTAGGATCCGCAACTAATATCCAAGCCTCGTTAGTTTCTAAAGTATTCTCATGGGCGGTTTTCATCCCTCGCTCATAAGGCATCAAACCTCTGTCTCTTTCTATAAAATCAAAAGCCTCAATCTTTTTAAGAGAGCCTACTATCTGTTCCATGCAGCATTCATATAATTCTTTTTTGAAATCATAAGCGCATACTAATTCTTTTTCCATGGTAATCCTAATTTATTGGGTAGATCCTAACGATTATGCAAGCGTCCTCAGCATAATATTTGCAGGCGGTAAGTTTTATAATTTGAGAATCGTTTTTAAAAACAACGCCTTCCATGCCATCGAAAACCGATTTAGTTAGATTATCAATATCTGGTTTAACGTGAGGGTATTTTCTCTGAACTGATTTAGGTGGCTTGATAAAAAAATCTATCTCAACTTTCAATGCTCCAGTTAAAGGCTCATCGGAATATTGGTTTTTAGAAAGCTTCCCTATTTCAGTTTCATAGGCTTTGGTTTTCGCATCTGTATAACAGATAACGTTTTTCCCCCGCCTTGCGAATCTTGGTCTGCCTTTGGGGAATGGTGGTAAATCAAAATATAGATTAATCATTCAATAATTCTCTAATGATTGGCGTAAAAAGGCTATATATTCGTTAAGTAGCTGAAAACTCGATGTGAATTATTTTCATAAGGCAAAAAAAGGCTTGAAACTAACTTCAGTTGATATATAACTATATCTAGAAACCGAATATAACTGGAGCTAAAAATGGCAATGAATGAGCAAAAACTAAAAGAAATGGCAAGAAAAATACTAGAAATCAGATTAAGCCTTGAGTGTAATGAATCTATTATTGATACCGTCTACCTTACTAATGGCGAACTAATGGGAGAGGCTTTGGTGGATATCCTTTTAGATCTTGGAATGAGTTCTGAGGATATTGATGGCGAATTAGAAAACGCTTGGAGGGCATAATAATGAAAAAGCATATTAAAGAAATTCAGATTAATAAGAATTTAAAAATTGTTCTCAGGGAATGGAATAACTGCACTCCTTATGTGGTTCATAAATATAATATTTCTGAGGACTGTTATTATCAGGGAACATATTGTTGGAATATTAAGGAAGCTGATAGCGAATTTGAAATTATGGTTAATGATAACCTTTGTTTAACTGGAGATTGGAATGGCGAAAATAGCAGAAATGACTAGAGAGGAATTACTCGGAGGCGGTGAATAATGATGAGCAACGAACAATGCGTAGAATTTTTTGATGAACATATTTTAGCAGGGGTCATTGCCCATTATGGAGCCGATGATACCACCGCAATTGCTTATGAATTCGGAATCTATATTGACGGACTTTGCAAGGATGGTGAAATTACAAATTTTCAATACGAAAATTATACTTACTACGATGAGGATGAAAAATGAAGAAAGTACAATTAACAAAAAGCCAACTAGCAGGGCGCTTAGAGCTTGCGGATATTTATAGGGATGATGCCGTAGATGATTTAAAACAGATTATACTAGATATTCTAGATCTAGATTCTGATTCTTTCGATTATGCAGACCAAAAAATTGAAGTAATGGAACAGGTTTCTAGAACATTGCGGGCGCTTAGGGGCTTAGACTTAACCGATTGGGATTGGAATGAATAAGCCAAAAAGAGGTAGACCATTTAAGGATGGGGTCAAAAAGACCTCAGCCGATTATAAAACTATTCATATTAATTTAAAGGATCGGCAATCTGAAACCATGGTGGCTACAGAAAAAGGTCCGACTGAATTTTTTAATATGCTTTATGATTTTTGGTATCAGAATTTTGATTTATATCAAGAACAGGATCAACGCAAAAAAGAATTTCTCAAAAGACTAAAAAGGACAAAGTAATGGAAGTTTTAAAAAATTATTTAGAGAGCCGATTCCCAACATTGAATGAAATAGATAAGGCTCATATAGAATCGCTCATTAAAGATATTCAGCATAAATGCACCTCAGAAGCTTATCAGGCGGGATATGATGCGGGGCGCTTGATTGGAACAATTGAGGGAGAGAGAGAGGAAAGGCTCAGACAGCAAGGTTGGAGCTGATTCTCTTAGTTGGCGCATCGAGCTTGTCGATTCTTTAACTTGGTGCGAAAGTTATCTTTCACAAATTTACAGCCTAGGGAGGGCGCAAAATGAAAAAATTATCTAGTAATGAACGATTTGAAATGAATTCCGCTATTGCGAAAGTCTATAGATACGGAGAGGGGATGCAGGAATCTCTAAGAGAGCTTGCCTCTATAATGGGCGCAGATCTTGGAAGCTCAATAAGAAGTGATGCATCAATCAATACCCTTGAGGGAATGATTGTGGAGTCTATGATTTTTAAGAACGGAGAGGGCGTAAATATGCTTTGGTATGATTCGCTTTTCGATAAGGTTCATTTATATAGAAAACACTTAGAAAATGAAGAGATTCTCAGTAAATCAGAAACGGTCTGGAATGCTGATACGCTAAAAAGCGAATCAAGAACATCGGTTCTATAATGCCACGAAATAGGATGATTAAGCCTGATTTTTGGGCGGACGAAAAAATAGCTGAGTTACCTCTGGGTGCTCGTTTATTATTTATCGGAATGTGGAATTTTGCCGATGATATTGGCGTTATAAGAGCAAATCGAGCTTATTTAAAAGCAAGCGTTTTCCCTTATGATGAGAAAATAACATTCCAGAATATAAATGATTTTACCAATATGATGCAAAGCTTAGGGCTTTTGAAATATATGGAAAGTAAGCGAGAAGGGTATTTTTGCATCCCTTCTTTTTTAAAACACCAGACAATTAACAAGCCAAGCACTTTTAGGAATATCGAAGGGTCTGAGAGGTTTAACGTATTGGAATTATTCGATTCATGGAACTATCACGGATCAATCACTGAAGGCTCCATGCTGAAAGAGAAAGAGAAAGAGAAAGAGAAAGTAAAAGAGAAAGAGAAAGTTACTACATCGGATGACTCCGATGTGATGAGTCCTGAGAGATTAATGGCAGGATGGAATTCAATTACCGAACAATATAAAATGCTGCCTAAGGTAATAAAACTTTCCCCTATAAGAAAAAAGAAGGCTTCTAATGCGATTAAAATAATTCCCGATAAGAAAGATTGGGAAATGATTCTAGGAGAGGTGACTAATAATAAATATCATCTAGGTGATAATGATAGGGCATGGAAGGCAAATTTCGACTGGCTTTTTAAAAATGAAAATTACATTAAACTTTTAGAGGAATCGAAAGCATGAAAGTACAAACTGGAGCAATGACCGAGGCAGAGGCAATAAAGCTAAGGAAAGAAATTAATACTATAGAATTTCAATCCCAATTCCTTTTCTTAAAAGACCATAACGGATTTAGGCGAGGGGAATTACATACTCTCACAAGCCCGAAAGGGTCTGGTAAATCATCCCTCATAAAAGGTTTTTTGATAGAATTTGCGGCACAAAAGAAAAGGGTGTTAGTAATTCTATCAGAGGAAAAAGTGAGTATGTATAGGCTGAACGTCTTTGAAACCATATTAAAGATATGCAAGGGGGATAATGATCTGGCAAACAGCTTGCTTGATAATATTTTATTTACCTCCGAATTGGATATTGACGATAAGGACAAAACGCATAGCAATTTTTTCAAATCAATAAAAGAGCTAGTAATAACTCAAGATATTGATATTTTAATTTACGATAATTATACCACTGGGTTACTCGCAAGGGGTCAGCTTAATGAACAAGAAAAAGGGGTTGATAGATTTAAGCAATTAACCACCAGACTAAATATTGCCACGCTCTTAGTTTATCATACAGCGAAAGGGGTTGATGTTTATAAAAAGATTTTAGATGGCGATGATATTAGAGGCAGCGCAAATTCGGTGAATGTTGGGAGTTATAATTACCTTTTAGCTTTCTATCATAAGACGGAACCGAAAAGAGCTTTTCTTATTATTGATAAATCTAGGTATCACACCAAGGCGAACAAAAAAGTTTACGAATTAAAATATGATATTGAGGGTGGAATTTATACCGACGATATTCGGTCAGGTTTTGATATTATGCAGAATCTAATAGACGGTAGAAAAAAATCAGGATCAATAGGAGGTAAGGCAAATGTTAATTTCAATTAAGTTTTATAAGAATTTTTTACTCTCAAAATATAGTGAGGATGAGTATGCAAAAGATAAACTGCGGGAGCTTTTTAAATATTTCGTAGCATCGCAGCCATTATCTAGCGAAGAAAAAGACGCTGTAGAATTAGAAACCCTAGGCGCTATCCTCCCTCCAGATCATAGAAGGGTAAACGATTCAATTTTAGAGAGCCACGATATTATTCAGAGCTTTTTAAATGATGATTACGTATCGATGGCAGGACGGCATGAGCAGAATAAAATAGAATTAAATTCGGATCTTAATTCTCTAGAAAGAAGCGTAGAGAAAATTAGGCAGGATATTATGAAAGGTATGACCCCTGAGGGAATTGAGAAAGCCAAGGCAATGGGCTTACTTTGAGAGATATATTTGGATATTCCAAAGCATTTTGTTCATATCCTTATTGCGGGCGCTTATGGTTTTGGAGCCGAGCGCCTAGAACAATTTATAGGGTAATCATCCTTGATATTCGAACTTTCTGGAGGCAACGTAAGGAATGGAAAAAGTAGAAGAACTAGAGCCATTCGACTGGGATTTTAATAAAGACGGTCTATGGTTAGGATGGGTAAAACCTAGAGAGCTAGAAAGGAATTGTATAGATAAAGCATTGAAGGCGCTTTATGGGAAAGATTCACACAAGCCAACAGGCGCAACTCGATGGGATTTTAGAAAAAAATAAACTGGAGAATTAGAATGAGAGAACCAAGTAATGACTTGAGAAAGGTCACGCTCAATACGCTTTTAAAATTAAGAAAGAATAATTATATAAGCGTCTATTATAAAAATCATACCTACGATAAAAATCTAGTAGAGAATGAAATCAAAAGAAAATTAGAGAAGAATAAAAAGGTTTGGTGCTATCAATGCGAGATAATTCATATTCAGATTGAATGTCCATCCTGCCGAGAGGTGGAAAAATGATAATTCAATCGGCAACAATGGATAAAATATCTGAGCTTCTACCGAAAGGTTCTAAACTTCTTTATTTTGATGATGATGGGCTGCGGTTATTTATCGCTTATGAATTTAATGGAGTTGGTTATAAAACAACGGTGAAATCTACCAGTTACATGGGAGCGCAAGGGCGCAAGGGAAAGGTGAAAAATGATAATGCTAATTAGAGAATGCTCGGAAGGAATTACTCATCACGAGGTTATAAAGAATGAGGCATCGCTACTAAATTATTTTGCGGTTCTTCTTTTCGATGATGATCCAGTTGGTTTAGAAATCGCAACGAATTACATAGGGTCAAAAACCCCTGCGTTTACCATAGGTGATGATTTCAAGGCTTGGATTATATATAATTACGAGATAGTGGATGAGAGCTTTCAAGGGAAAATTATAAACGGAAAGTTGGTTTAATATGAAAGAGAATGAACAGCAAAAGGCAGCAATGGACGAATTTCGCAGCGTCTTATATCAATGGAGTAAAGAGAACGGTCGAATCTTAAAAGGCGATCAAGTTAAACTTTTTGGCGCAGGATATTTTGCGGGAATGAGAAAGATTGGTGATGAGGTTCAAAGGCTTAAAGAAATGGAGAAAGGTGATGAGGGATAGAATACTAGACGTTCTAAATGAGTATGTAGAAAAATATGGAGAGGAATTGAATTACGTATCTTTCCCTGAGGGGTTTAATGTTCTCACTCCAAACGGTAAAGATCGCCTAGATGGTGATAGTCTTATGGGTCATATCAGAATCAAGGAACTAGAGGAAGAAATTGAGAGGCTAAGAGATGCTTAAAGAGATAAAAACACAAAAAGACAAAGTTAAGGCACTTTTGCGTGATTATCCAGAAACCAGATCATGCGATAAATTATTATGGCTTGGATTTATGAGGCTATACGGTGGTTTCGCAGATCTTTCCGAGCTTGATTATAGAAGGGTGAGAAAAATCATCCTAGAAGCAGCGCCCTTTGAGTCAATTAGGCGATGCAGGCAAAAGCTTCAAGAACATAATCCAGAGCTTTCGGCTACGGATATAGTTAAGGAATTTAGAGGCAAGGAACAAAAAGATATGTCTGATTATTTTGGGGGTAAATAAATGGCGCAGGAATTTAAAGAAGTAGCTTTTTCTAATATAGATCAAAAAAAGTTTAGAAAGAATTATAATAAGATTTTCGGTGAGCGTGAAAAAATAGACTGCGCTCATTGTGACTTATCATCCAGACAGAAAAAGGGAGAGGCGTTTCAATGCCCCCATTGTAAAAAGAAGAACTATTCGGAGAGATTGAATGAGTGAGGAAACATTTGAAGAGTTTATTCAAAGAATGAAAGAGAGAGCAACAGAGGAAGGCATAGAAATATCGGCTAGCTTTAGTATCTTTCAGCTTGAAAATTCTTGCGAGTATATTTGGAACCATCAACAACAAAAATTAGATAAGTGTAACAAAACTATGTCACGACAGCTTGCTGACATTAAAATGTTACATAAAGAGCTAGACACCAAAGACGCTGAGATTAAGGAGCTTGATTGTAGGTTATTGGTAGAAAGTGATAATAACAGGATTGCCGAGCATCGAATAAAAGAATTAAAGAATGAGATAGGTAAATGGTTATCTCATGTCACTAAGTTAGACGATATTTTAGAGACACTTAGGGAGATTAATAGTACCTATAAAAAAGCCGAGGACGATTTAGAGGTTAGCTGCTTAATTGGAGAAATATTAGACCGCCCTGAAGTAAAAGCTTTATTAGAAAGGGATAAGATATGAAAGAGCTTGGAATAGAATCTAATGATTGGAAAATGAAATTTCAATCAGTAAATGAGACTAAAGAGAGAATCGCCAAGGAACATTATAATTATCAATGCGAGATAGAATCCCTCACCAATAAACTAGAGGAGCTTGAGGGTGAGAATAAATTAGCTCTCAAGGTAATTAAGGGACTTAACCCTGAGGCTATTCTTGAAACGAGCTTACTTAACGACTCCCTCACCAATAAACTATTGGTGCTTACTAGGTGTTACTACGATAATGGTGAGGATAACAAAGGGTGTTTGTGCCAAGGCTGTAAAAACAAACAATCAATAAAAGGAAAATGAATAATGGAAAAAGAAAGTATAATTTTAGGCGCTGCTAATCTCAGGCTAATTGATGAGGTTAAGAATTTAAAGGCGATCATAACTGAGAATGAAAAGGATCCTAGCAATTTCAAGGAAAGATACTACGAGCTTGTCGATTCTTACTGTAAATTAAAGGGCGATTTTTTAGCCGAGAAAAGAAAGTCCACGGCTTTAATGCTTAGATGCGGAGATTCTGGTGGAATCTAAGAACTGGAAAGCGATAGATCATTCGTGGCGCACAGGGCTGAGGGGTAAGTGTCAGGCTTGCTCAAGTAATAAATAAAAGATAACTTAAATCGTGCGGATCTAAAAAGTCCGCTCGCCTTCCTTGCGCAATGGGTTATGATGGCTTTCTTTCCAGTTTTCCGTCATGCCCTTTGCGTTTTTTGACTCTCCAGACTATTTCTCGTAGGATTTATGAATCAGGGAGAACTCCATGAAAAACCAGTGTGAACGCATTGTTGAAACAGAACTGCATAAATTAGTACCGCATCCAAAAAACCCCAATACGCATTCTGAGGAACAGATTGAGCGCCTAGCTAAATTAATAAGCTATCAAGGCTTTCGTTCTCCCATAGTCGTATCAAATCAATCGGGCTTTATAATCGTAGGGCACGGAAGGTTAGAAGCTGCAAAAGGCTTAGGGCTTGAAACGGTTCCAGTAATATACCAAGATTTTAAGGATGAGGCGCAAGAATACGCCCACATGACCGCTGACAATGCCATTGGCTCATGGTCTAAATTAGATTTCTCTCAGATTAATACGGATATTTTAGAACTCGGTCCTGAATTGAATATCGAACTTTTAGGTATAAAAGAATTCACAGTGGATCCAAGCGAGATAGAACTGCCAGATTTAAAGGCAGGCGATAACGGACCGTGTCAGAAAGTAACTTTTACCTTATCAGATGAACAGGTTGATAAGGTGAAGGAAGCAATGGAAAAGGCTAAATCTTTCGGACCGATACATGATGACCTAAATGAAAATTCAAACGGTAATGCCCTTGCGAGAGTGGCTGAATTATTTATAAGTAGCTGCGATGTCAGCTAAAAGCATTGAAATTAAACCGATTAGCTCCAAGGATGCAAATGCGATCTGTAAAAGATTTCATTATTCTGGGAAAGTTGCTGCGATTTCACAGCTCCATTTTGGCGTTTTTTATAAGGGTCAATGTGAAGGGGTAATGCAATACGGACCGCCAATTGATAGGCGCAAGTTATTACCATTAGTTAAGGGCACAAAGTTTAATGATTTTCTTGAGCTTAATCGAATGGCTTTCTCTGATAATCTCCCTAGGTTTTCAGAATCTAGAGCCATTGGAATCGCTCATCGAATTATTAAAAAGAATTATCCACATATTAAGTGGATCATATCGTTTGCAGACGCAACGCAATGCGGTGATGGGACAATCTATCGAGCCTCTAATTTTCTGCTAACTGCTATTAGAAAAAACTCTACTATCTACAAATTGAAGGATGGTGAGGTAGCCGCCAAGCACGGTACGTCTAAGAAGGATTTTAATGGGGCTGAGAGGCTTGTTGGGTATCAGTTGCGATACATTTACTTCTTAGATCCAAAAATGCGGGAGAACCTAACTGTGCCAGTGATTCCGTATAGTGATATTGAAAGATTAGGCGCATCAATGTATAAAGGAAAAGTGCGTGGGTAGTTTAAAAGTAAAACAGACTAATTCCATTAGTAAGAAAGCGGTGCATTACCGACTTCCACGCTCCATTATAATCCCGAGATATTTATGAGCGATGAAAAAGATTTAGGCGGTAGACCTAGAATAGAAATTGATATGGCTGAACTTGATAAGCTCTGCACTTTGCAGGCGACCATTGAGGAAATGGCATCATGGTTTGACTGCTCAATTGATACGGTAGAGAGAAGAATTAAAGAGCATTCTGGTAAAGGATTTGCGGAGTATTTCGCACTAAAGAGAGGAAAGGGTAAGATATCCCTTAGAAGAAAGCAGTTCGAAACCGCCATGAGTGGAAACGTAACCATGCAAATCTTTCTAGGGAAAAACTACTTAGGGCAATCCGATAAGCAAGAAATAGATCATAAGGTTTCTGAAATCAAAATTTCTGGCGACGATGGAGACCTCTGAGGGATTTAAAAAAACCCTTATTCAAGTTAAGGCGATTACGCTTCTAGCGGGTCATGCTCTCCACAATATGCTTTATGGTGGATCCAGATCTGGGAAAACTTTTATCCTATGCTATGCGGTTATTCTAAGAGCCTGCAAAACTAAATCAAGGCATTGCATTTTAAGATTAAAATTTAATCATGCGAAAAGAGCCATCTGGTTAGATACAATTCCAAAAGTAATGAGCATCTGCTTTCCAGACCTTACTTATAAAACTAATTCCACTGATTATTATATCGTGCTGCCTAATGGCTCAGAGATCTGGGTCGGTGGATTGGATGATAAGAAACGAGTGGAGAAAATTCTGGGGAATGAATACTCTACTCTTTATTTTAACGAGTGTTCTGAAATTCCTTTAAGCTCTATTAATATTGCCCTTACTAGATTGGCTGAAAAGAATTCACTAGTTAAAAAGGTTTACTATGATGAGAACCCACCAAGCAAAAAACATTGGAGCTATTGGCTCTTTATAAAATTTTGGCATCCGGAGGCTGAGGAAGAATTAGACCCTGCAGATTATTCCTGCATGGTGATGAACCCTAAGGATAATCTTGAGAATATAGATCCTGATTACATAAAGAATATTTTAAGCAAGCTACCCGAAAACGAACGCATCCGCTTCCTCAATGGTGAGTTTGTGGACGGGGACGATGGGGTCACTTACTACGAATTCGACCGTGAAATCCATACAAGTTCTGAGGCTATACAAAGACCAGGTACTACTTTCATAGGGATGGACTTTAACGTAGATCCTATGACGGCGGTTCTGTTTCAATTCTACAATAATACTATCTGGGTTTTCGATGAGATATTCCTTCGCAATTCCGATACCCCTAAAATGTGTAAAGAATTAAAACGTAGAGGGTATGCGGGGCTAAAAGTTATCCCTGATTCTACAGGTGGAAATAGGAAAACGTCAGGTAGATCTGACTTTGAAATACTAAAGGAAAATGGTTTTGTATGCGAGAATGTTTATAACCCTTTCGTAACTGACCGAGTTAATAACCTGAATAGACTTTTAGCAGCTAATCGCATTATGATTAATCCTAAGTGTAATAAACTTATCAACGATCTTGAACAGGTCGCTTGGAAAGATAATAAACTAGATCAAAAGGGCGAATCGAAGCTCTTGACCCATATTTCTGACTGCCTAGGTTATGGTGCTTGGAAAATGGAGCCAATAGTCGGCAAATCAAAACGAGCAATAAGGTTAAGTTAATGGACATTAGAGATTATAGAGTAGCAGAACAATTGATCCAAGAAATCGAAAGCAACCAATTCGCAGAGCGGAGAAAGCAAGAATATAAGGCTTACAAAGTTGCTGAGGGTGGTCAGCGAGAGTATGTTCTTTCAGAGCTGCAGGGTTTATTCCCTAAATCATGGGACACCATGAGGGTTTCAGATATTTCTGTAAGCAATAAGGTTCTTTCTAAATTTGCAAAAGCCTACAAGGATAGCCCGATTCGTGGACTTGAGAGTCAGACCGATGAGGTTAATGATCTATTTACGGAATCGGATTTTGATTCCAGAATGGCTGAATTCGATAGGGATTATAATCGCCAAAGATATGGGCTTTTATGGGTAAATGAGATCGACGGAAAGCCATCATTTCATTCTTTAAAAGGTTTTGAGTCTTTCGTTAAAAGAGATCGCCAAACTGGAAAGCTTCAAGCCGTTGTTATTAATTATCCAAGCGAAGTTATTACTTATAATTCTAATTCCAATGCCGATGGTATCGAGCAAGATCTTTCAGAGAGTCAAGATGATTCGAGCGCAGAGTCTAGAGTCTATGCGATGTGGACGGATGAATTCCATGCGGTCTGGAGAATTACAGAAAAAGAAATCAGAGGTGTAAAAACCTCAAGCGTTGAGATGGTAGAAATCGAAGGCAATCCCAATAATGTAAATGATCTGGGTAGGCTTCCTTTCGTTTTTAGATCTAAGAACTCATCGGTAGATCTACCATTTCTTAATCAATTAACTGAACAATCAATTACCTATAATGTATTGAATTCTGACTTTCTAACTGCGATGGCTCTCCAAGGGTATGGACAGTTAGTGGTTACGATGCCTGAGGATATGGCGGTTGAATCTATGCACAGTGGAATGACTACCGCAATGACTCTCCCAATTGTTCAGGGAGCCGATGTTCAAGCCGATGCTAAGTATATTAATCCTTCTCCAGATCTTGCGGGAATGAAATTGACCCTTGATAATTATGCGGGAGATATTACTGGTGAGCATCTAGGGCAAACTCAATCTGTTAACTCTAACCAAACCTTTTCTAGTGGACTTGAGAGAGTAATAGCGCAAGCCGATGTTACCGATATCATCCAAGGGAATCAGAGAGTTTATTCTAAAATGGAAAAAGAGGTAGTGGATATCCTTAGAGCTTACGGTCAATTAGCCGATGGCAAAAATGAATTAACTACAATCTTTCCGAAAGCAAAAGTGCAAATTTCCGATGCTGAAACACTGACTAATATTAAAACAAGACTAGAGCTTGGATTAATCACTAAGGTTGAAGCTCTGCAGATCATAGATCCGAATCTGGATGATGATGATGCGGTAAAGAAGCTTGCAGAGATAGGAAAACAGAATAATGAAGCTATAGAGGCTTTTAGAGGTGGGGATAATGCCGATAGAACTGGACGAGATAAGCTACGAGTTGGATCTGACCGAGAAGTTGAAAAAGATTCCGAGAAATAAGCGAAAGGAAGCGAAAGAATTAGTTGGGGTTTATCTTTTAGATGCCATCCTGAATGATACTGATAACGCCAAGAGTCCAGTAAGCGGGAAAAAATACCAAGCCCTCAGTAGCGACTATAAGGCGTTTAAAAAGAAAAAAGGTAAGGGTACTAAGGCTAATTTAAGGCTAAACGAGAAAATGCTCCCAAAATTAAAGTCTAAGAATACCGTAAAGGGCGTTAAGATCTTGATGCGAACAGGCTTGGAGAAAGAGCTTGCGAAGGCTTACAACCATAATGTTGGTGATACTTTACCTAAGCGTGATTTCTTGCCAGATGATGATGGCGCTCCAGTTAAACCTAGATTGAAAGGATCCGACCAGTTCAGATCTGATATTGTTCGAGGGATTGATGATATCCTAGAGGACTTTTAGTGAGCATCACTATTAAGAAGAATTTAAAATCATTAAAAACATTCTCAAGGGATGTTAAGAAGAATTTCTCTAGAAAATTAAAGGATGATATTGCAGACGAAATCATAGTGGATATTATTCAAGGGAAATCACCTGTTCGAAATCATACTTTCAAGCCTTATAAGAGTATTAAATATAAAGGGCGCAAGCGTCCTGTTGATATGTTCAAAACTGGAGATCTATTAAAATCTATTCATGTAAAACAAAATAGGCTTGGAGAGATCCTAGTCTCTTTTAAGGATGAAAAAGCAGAATGGCATCAAGAAGGTCAAGGAAAACTGCCAGTTAGAAAGCTTTTGCCAGTTAAGAGAGGCGAAAAGTTCAATATAAGACTTACTAAATTCATCAACAAAATTTTAAAACTTGCTGTTAAAAAGGCAGTAAAGAAGCAATAATTTTACAAACGAGTAAGAAATTACTTATTATTTAATCGAGCGAACGCTCTAGGAGTTAATTATGGTCGAAGGACAAAAAGAAGCATCAACGGAAGAAAAGGCAGAATTGCCAAAAACAGAAGTTGGGGAAAAAGCATTATTAGATAGACTGGCGCAATTAGAGTCAACTAATGAAAGGCTATTGGCACAATCAAAAGAGAATGCCGATAAGTACCGATCAATGAGGGACGCTAAGGACGCAAGCGAAAAAGAAGAACTGTTGAAGCAAGAAAATTACAAAGGACTTCTAGGGAAAAAGAATGAAGAATATTCAGCCCTTGAGGAAAATTTTAATACTCTTAAAAAGACAGCTCTTAAAAAAGATTTAGATTTTACCGTTGCAAAGCTTATTGATAAGCCGCTTGCTAATGGTGCCAGTGTGGACGATGTGATCGAGCAAGTTCTAAAAACTGGAGTTGTAGAGATCCTAGAAGATGAGAGCGGGTTTGCTAATATCGAGGAAGCATACAACAAGGTAAAAGAATCTAAGGCTTTTCTTTTCGATGCAAAAAAGTCGACCATGATTAATGCGGTTCCAAGCGGTCAAGCTCCGTCAGGAAAGAAATTAAGTCAGGGCGAACAATTAAGTTCAGCTCTAGAATCTATCTTTAAAAATAGGGGATAAATATGGCAGACGTATTAATGGGAGTAACGGAAACAACCGCAGCTTCTCACGAACAAGTATCAAAACTAGCTCAGAGCTATTTAATTCAACAAGCAAAACTTGCTGCAACGGTAACTGATTATTCTTTTCTTGCAGTACCAGGTGCCGCTTCTGTTGCACTTCCTAGAAGTGGGGGTTTCACGGTTGGCGACAAGTCAGAAAATACGGCAGTAGATGCGCAGGTAATTACGTACGCAAAAGATACAATTTCTCTAGATCAACACCGTGTTGTGCAATTTCTTTTAGAGGATATCGCAGGGGTTCAGTCAAATGTAGCCGTTGTTCAAGATGCTCTAATGAAAGCAACTAAGGATCTTGCTCTAGATATGGACAACAAGATTATTACAGAACTTAGACTTGCTTCTGCTTCTGGTCCTGACCACCTAATCAAGTTCACAGATGCCACTAACGAGGACATTGAGCTTGCTGATATTCTTAATGCTAGAGAGCTTTTAGTTACTCAAAACATTGACCCAAGAGAATGTTACATGGGTGTAGGCGCTGACCAAGAAAGATATATGCTTGCAATTGATAACTTTATTTCAGCCGAGAAATACGGAAGTAATGAACCTATCATGCAAGGTGAAATCGGTAGAATTTACGGAATGAAAGTTCTTGTTCATACTGGTTTTTCTCAAGAAGCTTGCTTCTGGCATCCTTCTGCAGTTGGTTTCGCTATTCAGGCAGGAACTCGTTTTCAATCACAACCAGATCTTGCAAATCTTGCGACTAGATACTCTCTAGACTATATCGCAGGTTTTGAAGTTCTTGACAGTGGTAAAAGACAAGTTCAGATTTCTGAAACTGCTTAATAATTATTTAATTATTAATATTGAAGGGAGGGTTTCGGCTCTCCCTTTTTTTCTAGGCGCTAAATGGAAAACTCTACGTTAATAGCTGTGTCGCTTGAGGCACGAACGAGAAGTGAGCTATCAGGCAAGCAATTGCTTAATAATGCCAAACATAATACCTTTTTCAGATACTTTGATTTTCAGAAAGACGGAAAGCGTTGGGTATGTTTTTATTATGCCGATGCAGCACCTCATTCAAGGCAAATTGAAAAGCATCAAATAAAATTCCCTAAGGATGGTGAGGAATGAGTAGCACAATCACTAAGGATGCGGAAAAAAAGAAATTTATTGACGGATCATCTCAGGAACCAAGCGTTAGGGTTCAGATCGCCAATGGTTTTCAGGTAAATAAATTAGCAAAATATGTCGAGGCTGTTTATACGAATAGCAATATGACTGTAACATATAATTATTATGAATCTAGCTCTAAGGCTACGCTATATAATTCTATCGTAACCTCTTATTCTGTTGCACAAGATACAGAATTTACGAGCGCAGAGTGGGCTTAAAACTCAATCCCTTTACTGGAAAATTTGATCTAGTTTCTAAGGAAGCTGCTAATTTTTCTTATAACTATATTGTTGCGACTCAAACCCTAGAGGTTCCAGAGTATCAACAAATGATGGTGCATGATGCCTTAACTATTGATGGGGTTTTAGAAATAAATGGAGAGGTGATACTTCTAGATTTTAATATCCCTAGTCGATTAATAGAAACCTCGGTGAGCGAATCTATAAACATTGAAATTTACGAAGTCATTAGACAAACTGTGTCGGGTATTACGACAAGCTTGAGCAATGCTATTGCAGGCTCTACAATAACAATAACGAATAGAAGCGGTGGCGATAATACCTTAAATATAACAGTACAAGGTACAGCTTCACCAATCATAAAAGATTTAGAAAGTTTCTCTCTAATATATAACGGAACCGATTATGACATTACTTAGAGATATGAAATCTATTGGCGAAACCTCTACAGGTAACACCACGACCACGCCTTTA